>Ga0164290_1000068_pt1 | contig 363567 bp, 350 predicted proteins | sample Micstemetagenome_FD_108782 | JGI IMG/M metagenome (GOLD analysis project Ga0164290, IMG submission 108782) | Contaminated culture microbial community from soil near Moab, Utah, USA - Microcoleus steenstrupii SON62 (Illumina Assembly) | ecosystem: Environmental > Terrestrial > Soil > Soil crust...
CTGAACAGCCCGTCGTCATCCGCTTCGCGTCCGCGCATCGCCCGTCTCCGCCAAAAAAGACAAGACAAGTGAATCACACGGCCACGGCAACCGCGAAGGGGTTTTTCAGCAGCCTGCTAGAGCATCAAAACCGCATTGCCCGAAAAAGGTTAAGACGCGCGCGACAGTGCTGAATTTGAGTCTGCGTCGATGGTCGGAGCGAGAGGGTTCGGACATCCCGCTTCTAGCTGCCGAATTATTGATTCTTCTAATAAAATCAATATCGATTGCGGTTTTCATGCATCTTTTGGGGCAATTTACCCATAAAAACGTTTCTGGTTCGTCAACATTTTCGTCGGATCCGTCGATGGAGAGCGCGCCCGATCATACGCGGCGTGCGCCCTCTTTGAGCGTCGCAAGCTTTGCCCATGCGACTTCTGAGTCGACAGCGCCAAAGCCCGCAAAGGTGCCGAAGCCGCAATCTGAACCCGCCACAACGCGCTCGCGGCCAACGACATCGATAAAATGCTTCAGTCTCTGAGCGACGAGGTCGGGATGCTCGACGAAATTCGTCGTGGTGTCGACCGCACCGGGTACGAGGATCTTGTCGTCGGGGATTTCCGCGGCGCGGTCGCGGAACACGGTCCATTCGTGGCCGTGCCGCGGATTGGCGGTTTCGAACAGGATGTAGCGGGCCGGTACGCGCATCAGCAGCGCGAACATCTTGGCCATGTCGATGTCGCACACATGCGGGCCCTCGTAGTTGCCCCAGCAGATGTGCAGGCGAACGCGGTCGCGCGGCAGGCCCTGCAGCGCATGTTCGAGCGCTTCGACGTGCAGTGCCGCGACTTTCAGGAACGCGTCGTCGTCGAGATGCGCAAACAGCATGTGGCGCGAGAGTGCCAGGTCCGGGCAGTCGAGCTGCAGATCGAGGCCCGCATCGAGGATGGTGCGATACTCGTCGCGCATCGCCTCGGCCAAAGCCGCGAGATAGGCTTCGCGGGTTTTGTAGTAGACGTTCTGCAGGAACAGCGAGATCACGCCGGGCGAGGCCGCGTTCATGAAGCCGCGCGCGACGCCGTGCGTCGCCATCGCGGCCTTGAGGGCGGCGATGTCCTTGCCGAGTTCGCCCTGGCCTTTCGACGCGACGGGGCCGATGCATTGCGGGCGGCTGTATTGCGGCGTGCCGCCTTGCTTGGCGAGGCGTTCCAGAAAAGTCGGAAACATTTTGAGGTCGGCGGGCGCGTTGCGCGGACTGTCGCCGCCGAAGCCCGTGTAGCGGTCCTTCACGTAGGTCGCGTACGAGATTTTCGACGTCTCGCCGTCCGACACGATGTCGATGCCGGCCGCCTTCTGGCGCGCGACGAGTTTCGCGACGGCCGCCGCCATGCACGCGTCGAACGCGGTTTGGTCGTAGGCCTCTCCGCGTTCGCGCGCGAACAGGAAATCGACGACGTCCTGCGTGCGCGGCAGCGAGCCCACATGCGTAGCCAAAAGCGCCAAAGCAGCCTCCCTCAAAGCAGCCGGCCGGTCGCACCGGCCGGGTCGTCCGTGTTCGTCACGCGATAGAGCGAAGCTTCGCCCGACATGGCGGGCACAAGCGAATGCACGAGGCCCGGCGGGATCGCGGCCGTGTCGCCGGGATTGAGCGCGGTCGTGCCGCCCTCCCACGCCAGACGCCAATGCCCGCGCACCGGCATCAGGATCTCGTGGCGGTCGAGCGCGTAGGGTTTGTCGCCAAGCGACCCGCGCGCGAGCAACTCGACCTCGAAGCCCGGCCGGTCGCGCAAGCGGCCTTGTTCGCCGATCACTTTGCAGGGCTGGCGGTCGGCGAGCGCCACAAGATCCCAATAGCGCGCCACATGGTGCGGCACGATTTCGGCAGTCGTGGGCTCGGGGATCGCCTGGAGTTCGTCGGCTGTCAGCGGCTTCATCGGCGCAATGCCGGCCGGCAATCGCTCGCCCTTCTTCGTGTCGTAAAGGCGCCCGTCGCTGCCGAGCACGAGGCCGTGCGCTTTCGCGTCTTCGATCACTTGCGGCGCCCATACCACGCCGCCGCCGGCATCGTCGCCGCCCAGGATCGCCATCGCCATCGCGTAATCGGTGCCGATGTTTTCGAAGCCGCGGAATATGCCGGTCGGGATGTTGAATATGTCGCCCGGCTCCAGCACCACCTCGCCCGCATCGCCGCGACGGCCCCAGAAAAAGCGCCAGCGCCCGGTGAGCACGAAAAACACTTCGGCCGTGCGGTGGAAGTGCAGCGAGTTGCGGCATTTCGGCGGCTGGCCGGCCGCCCCGATATTGAAGCCCGGCGTCTCGCGGATATGCACGTGCTGGTCGGGGCTCTCGGAAACGCCGCCGCCGATGATCGTGAAGTTTTCCTTCTGGTCCGAGCCCGGCGTGTGCGCGTCGATGAACGCGGTCTTGCAAGGCTTGAGATCGCCGTAGCGCACGATGCGCGCTTCCATCGCTTGCGGCGTCATGCGGCCCCCGTGTGCAGCAGGATCTGCTTCCAGATCGCGACCTCGTCGTAGAGCGCGTATTCGCGGCGCAAGCCGATGCCGTCGGGCCCGTAGGGGCCGAACTCGGCATGCGCCATGCCCATCACATGCACGCGCGCACCCGTGGGTGCGCCGAAGGCGCCCCAGCCGTCGTGCGTGCCGTCGAGCGACCAGCGGATGGCCGCGCGCGGCGGCAGCATGCCGCCTTCCATGCCGATGCGATGATGGATCGCGAATGTCGCCGACGGAAACGACGCGCGCAGGCCGAGCCAGAATTCGGCGACCGCTTCGCGGCCGATCGCCTGCCGCGCACCCGCATATTCGCCGACGACCGCGCGGTCGTAGCTTGTATGAATATGCGCGAAATCGGCCGCCATGATGCGCGTCAATGTCTGCGCGTAGCGCGCGCCCCACGCATTGTCGTTGCCCGCGCCGCGATAGAGCCCTTGCACGTCGTTCTCAGGCACGAAGGGCTTTACGGCTTTGGCAGGCCCGCCCTCGCGCGCGATCAGCGTACGGGCGTAATCCTGCGGCAGAATTCCGAGCTGGCGCACGATGCCGCCATAGTCGCGCACGAGCCATTCGTCGTAGATCGCGTCGGCTTTGGCCGCACAGTCGGCGATGATGCGGATCGCGTAGCGCTTGCCGGTCGCCGGTCCGAACGCGCCGTCGTGCAGATGCGTGGCCGTCGACAGAATGCGGTGCGAGGACAGATAGCCGGCCGCATCGTCGCCCGAGAAGATCACGTCCTCGCCGTAGAGCACGCGGTCCGGAAATTCGTGCAGCGTCGCCATCGTCGCGGCGATCACGGCCTTGTTGCCGCGCCCCACGCCCATCGGCGTGCGCACGGGGATGTCGGCCGCGTAGGTATGTTCGAGCGTGGCGATGCCGCGCTCTTCCCAGATCTCTTTGGTGACGCCCAGGATGTAGTCGGGCAGATCCTTCCAGCGCTGCGAAAAATCTTTCATGGCACGTATCCTTCGGGAATGCGGGCGGAGCGGCGCACGATCAGCGGCCCGTCGATGCGGATGCGGCGCGGCGTGCGGTCGCCCTCGATCTGGCCCAGGATCGCCTCGACCGTCGCCGCCACCATCGGCTCGACCGACTGGCGGATCGTGGTGAGCGCGTAGGACGGCCATGCCGCCATCGGCACGTCGTCGTAGCCGACGATCGACACGTCTTTGGGGATGCGCAAGCCGAGCTCGTGGCGCAGCGCATCGACGACCGCGAACGCCATATGGTCGTTGCCGACGAAGATCGCGTCGGGATGTGCTGGCCCCTTGAAAAGATCGCGCGCGACGGCAGCCGCGCGCTCGCGCGAATATTCGCCGTCCACCATCGCAAACGGCGCAAGGCCGCATGCTGCAAGTCCTGCGCGAAAACCCGCCGCACGGTCGCGGCCGGTCGAGGAGCCTTGCCAGCCCATGATGTGCGCGATGCGTTGGTGGCCGCCGGCTGCGAGAAATTCGGCCGCCCGCCTGCCGCCAGCGACGTTGTCGCTTGTGACTTCGCTCAAGCGCAGATCGTCCTGGCCGCGATTGAACATCACGACCGGAATGCCGGCCGCACTGCAGCGCGCCGCAAGGTCGTTGCTCATCGCGACCGACGCCGTGACGATGCCGTCCACCTGGTAGTCGAGCAGTTCGGCCATCACTTCGGCGATCTTGTCGGTCGAGTTGCCGGCCATGAACACGAGGATGTGGTAGCCGCGATCCTGCAGGGCGCGCGACAGCAGTTCGAGCGCCAACGGATAGAACTGGTTTTCGAGATAGGCGACGACGACGCCGACGATGCGGCTGCGCCCCGTCATCATCGCGCGCGCGAGCACGTTGGGCCGGTAGCCGAGCAGCTCGGCCGCTTTGCGCACCTTCGCGGCCGTCTTAGCCGAGGCGGACGCGCCCGGCGTGAACACGCGCGACACGGCCGATTGCGACACGCCCGCAAGTCGTGCCACGTCCACGGACGTGACTTTCTCGAAGCTGCCGCGGCCGGTCATTCGGCCGTCCATCCGCCGTCGATCACAAGATGCGTGCCCGTCATCAACGCCGACGCATCCGACGCCAGGAACACGACCGGACCCATGAGGTCGGCGACTTCGCCCACGCGGCCGAGCTTGATCTTCGACAGGATCCACGCGCGCCGCTCGGGGATCGCCAAGGTTTTCTGCCCAAGCGGCGTGCGGATGAAGGTCGGGCACAGCGTGTTCACGCGTATGCCGTGCGGGCCCCATTCGATCGCCATCGCCTTGGTCATGCCTTCGAGCGCGTGTTTGTTCGCGCAATAGACCGCACGGTCTGGTCCGCCGACATGGCCCATCTGCGACGACACGTTGACGAGACTGCCGGGCTTGCCCGCCGAGATCAAACCTTGGGCGACCGCACGCGTGAGGAAATAGGCCGCGCGCAGATTGAGTGCCATCGCCGCATCGTAATCTGCAGGGGTGGTTTCGAGCGCGGGCGCATGGCGCGCCGTGCCCGCAGCGTTCACGAGTATGTCGAACGGACCCGCCTCGCGCACGAATGCGGTCGCAGCTTCGATGTCGGTGATGTCGAGCACATGCGCATGCGCGGCACCGCCCGCGTCGGCGATCGCCGCGCGTGCGGCCTCAAGCTCGGCCGGCCGGCGCGCGACCATCCACACTTCGGCACCCGCCGCCGCACATGCCGCCGCTGCGCCAAAGCCGATGCCCGACGACGCACCGGCCACAAGGGCGCGCCGCCCGTCGAGACGGAACGACGGCGTTATCGGAAGCTGCGGACGTTCGGCGGCGCTCATTCGGCGGCGGCGCCGTAGGCGACGTTTTTGCGCCCGTAGCGGCGCACGCGGATATTGCACTGCTCGGCATGGCCCACGAACCCTTCGAGCATGCACAGGCGCGAACCGTATTCGCCGACAAGGCTTGCGGCTTCGTCGGTCGTCACGCGCTGGTAGCTGTGCGTCTTGAGGAATTTGCCGACCCACAGGCCGCCCGTGTAGCGGCCGGCCTTGCGCGTGGGCAACGTGTGGTTGGTGCCGATCACCTTGTCGCCGTTGGCGACATTGGTGCGCGCACCCAGGAACAGCGCGCCGTAGGAATGCATGTGGGCCAAGAACCAATCGTCGCGGTCGGTCATGACCTGCACATGCTCGTAGGCCATTTGGTTGGCGACTTCGAGCATCTCGTCGTACGTGTCGCACAGGATGATTTCGCCGTAGTCGCGCCAGCTCGCCGCCGCCGTGTCGGCCGTCGGCAGGATCTTCAGCAGGCGCTCGACCTCGCGCAGCGTGTCGTTCGCAAGGGTGCGCGAGTTCGTGATGAGGCAGGCGGGCGAATTGTAGCCGTGCTCGGCTTGGCCCAAGAGATCGGTCGCGCACAATTCGCCGTCCACGCTGTCGTCGGCAATCAGCATCGTTTCGGTCGGTCCTGCGAGCAGATCGATGCCCACGCGCCCGAAGAGCTGGCGCTTGGCCTCGGCCACATAGGCGTTGCCGGGGCCGACGATCATATCGACGGGGCGGATCGTCTCGGTGCCGAGCGCCATCGCCCCCACAGCCTGGATGCCGCCGAGCACGTAGATCTCGTGCGCACCGCCCAGATGCATGGCGGCGACGATCGCCGGATGCGGCTCGCCTTTGACCGGCGGGGCGGAGGCCACGATGCGCGGCACGCCCGCGACCGACGCCGTCAGCACCGACATGTGCGCGGAGGCGACCATCGGAAATTTGCCGCCCGGCACGTAGCAGCCGACCGACTGCACCGGGATCGTGCGATGGCCGAGGATCACGCCCGGCAGGGTTTCGACCTCGACGTCGGTCATGCTGGCGCGCTGGGCTTGCGCAAAGCGGCGAATCTGCGCCTGCGCGAAGCGAATGTCTTCCATGTCGCGCGGCGCGACCTTGTTCATCGCCGCTTCGATCTGCGACGGCGTCAGGCGAAACGAGGAAGGCGCGTAGCCGTCGAATTTCTGCGCCAGATCGCGCACGGCCGCATCGCCGCCCGACGCGATGTCGCCCAAGATCTTCTCGACCGACGCGCGGACCTTGGTGTCGTCCTCGGCGCGTTCGCTGTCCGGCTTGCCCGATTTGAGATGCACGATGGCCATGTCACAATTCTCCCAACGCCGAAGCATTTTGCGGCGACGTTTTTTCGCCGCGTTGATATCCGTTCCAGTCGGCGCCGGTCATTGCGGCACCTCGACGCCGGCAAACAGATCGACGCCGAACTGCAGCATCGCATGCGGAATGTCGACGAAGACCCAATTCTCGGTCAGCAGATCGCCTTCGCGCCGCCACCAGTCGCACACGCGAAAGAACGTCATCTGCCCGGTCGCCGCCGCACCCAGGAACGGCTTGACCGACACGCCCGACAGCGACGGCCAGCCGCCCGAACAGGTGAAATGCGCGTCGCCGAAGCGCGTGAAATGGCGCGTGCGGCCGTTGCCGAGCGAGCCCCCGCCCCAGCCCGCGAAGCTTTGTTCGAACGGCACCTGGAATCCGGCGAACCGCTCGATGCCGAGATAGCTGCCGAACGCGGCCGGCCCGTACCACAGCATGTTCGGATGCCAGTACGGCCGCCAGCCTTCGTCCTTCGTGGCAAGCTTGCCGAGCATCTCGGTGACGATCGCGTACGACTTTTGCGACTGGGCGGCATCGCCCTCGGTCCAGCGCAGCCCGTCGGGCGCGATCGGCCCGGGCAACAGGCCCGTGTAACCCGGCGGCAACGGCAGCGGATAGCAGCCGCAGGCGATCATCAACTCCGGCAGATCGAAATACACGTAGCTTTCGACCGCTTTGCCCGCGACGATGCGGTGGAACTCGCCGAACCGAAGATAGGCAAGCCGGTCCGTCGCCTTGATCCCGAGCCAGTCGCGCTCGAACACGCCGACGAGGTAGCCCGTCGCCGACACCCAGTCGGCGCCCTCGAAGCGTCCGGCCAGGGCCACGTCGGTGCGCCGATGCAGGCCTGCGAAACTCGCCTGCAGCGGCTTCCAGACGCGGTCCAGAAACGCATCCGGCCCGACGCAAAGATTGAACGGGTGCACCGCATTGATCGCCGCATCGGGCGCGAAAAACGCGCGGTACGCCGCGTCGTGCGGTGCCGGCGCCGTCAGCGAAAGCGCTTCGACGAACTGTCGATAGGCCGTTCCGGGTTGAATCATGGCGCCCCCTATGCGTCGAGCCGCGCGCCGGTGGCGGCGTCGAACAAATGGCAGATGCGCGCGGGCACGGATGCGCAGAGCTTGGTGCCGATCGCGACTTCGAAATCCTTTGCGGCCTTGATCGCGACCAACGCCCCGCCCGCCTGCAGCGTCGCCATCGAAGAATCGCCGAGCAGTTCCATCGAATAGACGGGCGCCGCGATTTCGCCCGAAGCGGCGACGGCCGCGTCTTCCGCGCGGAAGCCGAGCGTGACGGGGCCGTCGGCGATACCAGCAAAACCGTCGATCGCGACATTGTCGGCCACAAAACGGCCGCCCTGCAGCCTGCCCTCGATCAGGTTCATCGCCGGATTGCCGATGAAGGACGCAACGAAGATGTTGGCGGGGCGGTCGTAGATGTCGCGCGGGCTGCCGACCTGCTGGACGGCCCCCTTGTTCATCACGACCACGCGGTCGGCGAGCGTCATCGCTTCGATCTGGTCGTGCGTGACGTAGATCGTGGTCGTGCGCAATTCGTGGTGCAGGTTCTTGATCTGCGCGCGCGTCGAGACGCGCAGCTTGGCGTCGAGATTGGACAAGGGCTCGTCCATCAGGAAGACTTTGGGCTTGCGCACGATGGCGCGTGCCAGCGCCACACGCTGGCGCTGGCCGCCCGAGAGGGCCGCGGGCTTGCGCTCGAGATAGTCGGCAAGCTCGACCGTGTTGGCCGCGCGCATCACGCGCTCGTGGTGCTCGGCCTCGGGCACGCCGCGCATCTTCAGCGGAAAGCGGATGTTTTCGTAGACCGTCATCGTCGGATAGAGGCCGTAGGACTGGAACACCATCGCGATGTCGCGGTCCTTGGGATCGAGATCGTTGATGCGGCGGTCGTCGATGAAGATGTCGCCGTCGCTGGCGTCTTCGAGGCCTGCGATCATGCGCATCGTCGTAGTTTTGCCGCAGCCCGACGGGCCCAGCAGCACGAGGAATTCGCCGTCCGCGATGGCGAGATCGATGGTCTTGACGCCGACCGCCGATCCCCAGCGCTTCGACAGACCTTTGAGGCGGATTTCGGCCATGTCCTATCCCTTCACCGCACCGGCCGTAAGGCCGGAGACGATCTGGCGCTGGAAAAACATCACGAGCACGAACAAAGGTGCGGTGACCGACACGACCGACGACACCGCGAACATCACGTTGCCCTCGGTCTGCGTGGTGCCGAGGAAGCTCGCGATCTTCGGCACCATGGTCTGGTTGTCCTTCGAGAGCAGCATCGCGGTCACGACGAAATCGTTGTAGGCGAGCAGGAACGAGAACAGCCCCGTCGTGATCACGCCCGGCCACATCACCGGAATGATCACGTGGCGGAAAGCCTGGAACGGCGTGCAGCCGTCCATGCGCGCGCTCTCGTCGAGATCGCGCGGAATATTCTTGAAGAACGCCGTCAGCATCCACAGCGTGAAAGGCTGGTTGATCGCCACGAGCACGAAAATCGCCGTCGGCAGGTGGCCCCACAGATTCCAGCGATAGAACGGCAAGAGATAGCCCGACACGAGCGTGATCGGCGGCATGGCGCGGAACACGAGTGCCGCGAGCAGCAGCCAGAACGCGTAGCGATAGGTGGACCGGCTCAGCGCATAGCCGCCGAGCGTGCCGAAGGTCAGCGAAATCACGACGACGCAGAACGTGACGACGAACGAGTTGAGCGTGGCGCGCCAGAACGCCTCTTTGATCCACGCCCCTTCGTAGCCGGCCCCTGTGAACGCGCTGCCGTATTCGCCGAGCGTGAGCGGGCCCGTGAGCGCGTGCGTCCAATCGGCTCTGGAGAAAAAGTCGCCCTCGACCTTGAAGCTGCCCCACAAGGTCCAGGCGAACGGGAACGTCGCGACGACGAGCCACAGCAGCAGCAGCGCCCCGAAAACGAGGCTCAAAACCGGCGGCAGTTTTTGCGCGCGCACGCCCATGTCGCCCCCCTCACGCCTTGCCGAATTGGCGCCAGGTGCGCACGAGCACCGGCGAGAGCAGCACCAGCACGCCGAGGATCGTCAGCACCGAGGTCGCGGCGGCCGAGGAGAGCAGCCGCGTTTCGCCGCTGAGATCGGCGTAGATGAAATAGGACAAAGACTGCGCGTGCGCACCCGCATTGAAGCTCACGATCGGCTCGAAGACGCGGAAATTGTCCATGATCTTGATGAGCGCCATGAACACGGTGAGCGGCAAGAGATGCGGCAGCACCACGTAGCGAATGCGGCTCCAGCGGCTCGCCCCGTCGATCATGGCGCTTTCGAGCGTGTCCTGCGGCACGGTCTGCAGGCCCGCATAGTAGATCACGAACGCGAACGGCGAGGTCGACCAGATGCCGTAGACGATCAGCATGATCCAGGTGAGAACGCTCGACGCTTTGAGGGACAGGTTCGGGTCCTCGGCGAGCCAGATCATCGCAGTGCCGATGATGCCGCGCGAATCGACCATCCAGAACAGGATCAGCGCGCCGATGAGCGGCGTTACGATCATCGGCAGCAGCGACACGAAGATCGCCGGTCCGCGCAGCAGGCGCGGGATCGCGTTGACGCCGAGGGCGACGAAAAAGCCCAGCAGGATCGACAGCGGCGTGACGAGCGCCATGTAGGTGAGCGTGAAGGCAAGGGCGCGGTAGAACGGCAGATTGAGCAGGCGGCGCACGAAATCGCCGGGGCCGGCGGACTGCGAAAACAGCCGCGCGATTTCTTCGGCCGCCAGATGCGAGCGGTCGAGATAGATGTCGAGGCCGACATAGCGGCCCAACGGCTGCGCCTCGCGCAGCGCCTGCGTCGCCGCCTGGTCGATCGTCGTCGATTTCGTGCACGCGAACGGCGTGCAGTTTTCGACCTCGACGATGACCTGCCGGTGCGGCGCGTAGAGCGACTGCGTGACGACCGACACGATCGGCAGCGCGATGAACAGGAACATCGCGGTCGCCGTCGGCAGGAAGAACTGCAGGAAGGTCTTGTGCGTCATAAGCCGGGCTCCGACCGGGGGTCGTGGCGGCAGCACGATGCGTCGCCGGCGCGCAAGATCGCGCGCGCCGGCGACGCGAGCGTTTGCGTCAGCGCAGGAATCCCTTTTCCTTCGCCGCCGTGCGGTAGGCCGCTTCGATGTCGGCGAGCGTGGTCGCGGCATCCTTGCGGCCGGCGAGGAACGGCGCCAAGCCGTCGCCCAGGGCCGCGTGCATCAAGCCCATGTAGGGCAGCATCGGATAGGGCTTGGCCCCCAGCGCCATCGTGTCCATCACGCCCTGGTTGACCGGGGCGGGCTTGTAGCCGGGGATGATCCACACGGCCTGGCCCATCGTTTCCGGCGTCAGGATCGCGGGCGACACGCCGTTCTTGAGGGCGACGAACGTCGCGCGCGCGTCGTCCTCGGAGATGTTCTTGGCGACCGTCCAGCCGTCCCACCACAAGGTCGTCGCCGGGATGTTGCCGCCGCCGACGGTCATCGGCGCACCCACCGCCGTGTTCGCGGCGATGGCCGGGTTGTTGCCGGGCCCTTCCATCAGCACGCCGGTGCGCGAGCCCCACATGTTCATGAGCGCTACGTTGCCCGCCCGCCATTCCGCACTGGTGGCGTTCGAGTCGTGCGTGAGGAAATCGGGATTCATGTAGGCGCTGAGCGCCTTCATCATCTCGAGCGTGGCGATGCCCTTGGGATTGTTGAGGGCGGGCTCCGCACTGCCGGGCCGGAAGAACTCGCCGCCGTGGCCCACATACATGTTCACGAATTCCTGGCCGAGATTGAACCCGGCCTGGAAGGCGCCGCCCACGGGATTGCGCATGATGCCGCGCTCGCGGATGATCTTGGCGGCGGCCAGCAATTCTTCGTAGGTCTTGGGCGGCTGCACGCCGATCTGCACCAGCACGTCCTTGCGGTAGACGAGATGCTGCGCGTTCGCCATGAACGCAACCGCCATCACGCGCCCGTTGACGGTGACGAGCTGGTTCTTCGGAATGTCCTGGCCGTGGGCGGCCACGAGCGCGTCGAGCGGGCGGATCACGTCGTCGTTGAGCAGGGCCACGATCGACGAGGTGGCGACGATGGCCGACGTGTATTCGGCCGGATTGCCCTGCATGCCGGGTAGATTGATGCGCTGGTGGTTCGCGGTGAGGTTCGAGCGCACCGTAAGGCTGCCCGCAGCGCACTTGGCCGCGTTGGCGGCGACCGTTTGGATCGCCGGGAACTCGTTGCCGACGATGTTCACGCGCCCGCTTGTGACGCCGCAATTGGCGTTCGCGACGCCTGCGAACGACAGAGCTGCCGCGAACGAAAGAGCCGCGATCGATTTATGGTGCATGGAACGGTCCCCCTGTTGCTGTTGGAATTTGCGCGTTCGTTTGCCGAAACTTCGTTCTTGATCGAAACGCTCCCATTTTTTGCAAGCGTATGCAAGAAAATCTTGAACGGCTGCCCGAAGGCGTCGAAACTCGACGCAAACACGCCTTCGAGGGGGAAGCCGCGATGCAAGCCGAGTTCGATCCGACAGCACCCATTGCCGCACGGTTGCGCGTCGCGCTGCACGGCCAATTGCAAGCCTTGGCCGAAGCGGCGCCCGCACAAATCGGCCGGCACCTCGCGGCCTTCGCGCACGAAGATGCGGCATGGCGCGTGGCACACCCGATCGACGCGGTCGCGGGCCTCGATGCGATCGCGGCCAATGTCTATGCGCCGCTCAAAGCGGCCCTGCCCGATCTCGAACGCCGCGATACGATCTTCGTCGGCGGCACCTACGGCGGGCACGCGCTGATCGCGTGCTTGGGCAGCTATTGCGGCACGATGCGCGGCGACTGGCTCGGCGTGCCCGCGACGGGCAAGACCCTCAACGTGCGCTACGGCGAAGTCTACCGCCTCGACGCCGACGGCCGCGTCGTCCAAGCAAGCCTGCTGTGGGACGTGCTCGACGTGATGCGCCAAGCGGGCGTATGGCCGCTTGCGCCCGCCCTCGGCAATGTCGAGATGTGGCCGATGCCGCTGACCGCCGACGGCATAAGGCTGGCGCCCTCCGACGGCGCGCAATCGGCCGCCAGCCTCGCGCAGACGCTCGCGATGCATCGCACGCTCTACGAGCACGACGACCGCGCCAATCTCACGCGCGAAAGCCTGATCGCGATGCCGCAGCGCCTGCATTGGCATCCCAAGATGATGTGGTACGGGCCCGCCGGGATCGGCGCCACGCGCGGGCTCGACGGGTTCGTCGACGGCCATCAATTGCCGTTCCGCATCGCCTTCCACCGCCCGCAAGGCACGTTCGAAGAAGTGACGGCCGAGCGCGCGCGCCACGGCGTGGGCCACTATATCCGCATCGGCGACGGCCCCTATTCGGTGACGGGCGGCTGGCCGTCGGTCTACGCGCTGCACAAGGGCGGCGGCTTCTGCGGCTTGCCGCCGACGGGGCGGCCCGTCCTGATGCGCGTCATGGATTTCTACCTGCACCACGAAGGCCTCATCCGCGAGAACTGGATCCCGCTCGACATGCTGGATCTCTTGAAACAGATGGGCTTCGACGCGCTGGCGCGCATGCGTGAAACTTTGCGCGGAGGCCGTTAAAGGCAGGGGCGCAAGCATTGCGGCAACAGTCGGCTGCAAGCACCAACGGCCTTCGACAAGGTCAAGCCTCTCAAACTCGTTGCCGTGCAGCAGCAATCTCTTATTCGGCTTGGCCTGATGGGGTGGACGGCCCCCGCTCCCAGCCTTGGAGTGCCGTAGGCTGGTGATCTTGAACCAGCCAGGGGAGACCGTCCGCCCCATCAGGCCGGGTGCAGCGTAACCGTCGTCTTGCGGCCCTTGTATCGCTGGGCGGCGGCGTCTGTGAATGTGCCGGATGAGCACAGGGCGTTGCGGACGTCCTTAAGTACGTCTTTGAGGACGGATAAATGACTCGCAGTGCGATTCTCGAAGGACCAGAGAGTCGGCGGCGCTGGAGCGACGAGGAGAAGGCGTCGATCTTGGCGGGACTGTCAGAAATCTTGTGTGCGGGGCGGTTGACCGTCATGCGAGCGAGAATCGCTCTTTGAAGATGACGGCGAATTGGGTCTTCGCCTCGAACCACTCGCGCGGCGGGCGTTTCCATTCCGGCGTTTCCATTCTGTTGCCGCGTGGTTGAGAACGAAATATAGCAGCTTCAGAGCCGCTTCGTCAGACGGAAAATGCCCCCGTGTACGAACCGCACGGCGTAGCTTGGAGTTCAGCGCCTCGATCGCGTTCGTGGTGTAGACGATGCGGCGCACGCCTTCGGGGAATGCGAAAAACGGAATCACCAGGTCCCAGTTGCGCCACCAGCCCAGGGCGATCGCCGGGTAGCGTGAACCCCAAGGGCCTTGCTCGAAATCGTCGAGAGCCTTCTGGGCGGCTTCGGCATTCGGCGCGCGATAGATTGCGCGCAGCGCCTGGGCGACGGCTTTGCGATCCTTCCAGGCGGCAAACTCCATGGAATGGCGGATGAGATGGACGACACAGGTTTGCACGACCGTCTGCGGGAACACGGCGTTGATCGCCTCGGGAAAGCCTTTGAGCCCGTCGACGACGGCAATCAGAATATCGAGAGCGCCGCGACTCTTGAGTTCGTTCATGACGCGCAGCCAGAACTTCGCGCCCTCGGTTTGCTCGATCCACAGCCCGAGAATCTCCTTGGTTCCGTTGGGCAAGATGCCGAGCGCGACGTAGATCGCCTTGTTGCGCACAAAGCCCTCGTCGCGCACCTTGACGCGGATGGCGTCGAAAAACACCAGCGGATAGCAGGGATCGAGCGGCCGGTTCTGCCATTCGGCGACCTCGTCGAGCACGGCGTCCGTCACGGCCGAAATGAGATCGGGGGAAACGTCGATCCCGTAAAGCTCCTCGAGATGGCCGCGGATCTCGCGCACCGTCATGCCGCGCGCGTACATCGAAACGACCTTGTCGTCGAAATCCGGAAACCGGCGCTGATACTTGGCGATCAGCTTGGGATCGAACGTGCCCGCCCGGTCGCGCGGCACGGCCAGCGTCATCTTCGACGTGCCGGTCAAAACCGTCTTCTTCGAATAGCCATTCCGGTGGTTCGTCCGGCCGTCGGCCTCTGCGGCATCCAAATGCTCGTCGATCTCCGCGTTCAGAATCCGCTCCGAAAGCGCCTTCTTCAGCTCATCGACCAAGCCGCACTTGTCGAAAACGGCCTTCGCATCGCGCCCCGCCAGCAAATGGTCCAATACGTCTTTGTCGATCGCCATATGATGCTCCTTCTTCCTTCATCATACTGGCCCCGCACACAAGATTCCTGACAGTCCCGCGCTCCGAACCAAAGAGAAGAACATCTACCAAGCGGTCCGCGACTGCTTCAAACTCAGTTCGTCAGACTACGACCCAAACTCTCAGCAAACGCGCTCGTTCTACGCAAAGCTCCAAGACAAGTTCACCTATGCGATCACTGGAGAAACCGCTGCCCAAATCGTTCTCGGCCGCGCAGACGGCATGAAAGAGTTTATGGGCCTCACCACCACCTCGACTGGACGGCCTACAAAATGGGACGCGGCAGTTGGCAAAAACTATCTCAACTCGGATGAACTGTACGCCCTGCATCTTCTTTGCGAACAGCTCTTGCTGTTCGCGGAAAGCAAAGCGATCCGTGGGCAGCCGCTAACGATGCGGGAGATGGATCAGAAGTTTGACCAACTCTTGGAAGTTCAGGGGTACCCCGTGTTTAGTCAATACGGGGCCTACCTGAAGGACGCGGCTATGCAGCACGCGGAACGCGGGTTTGAGCGTTATCGTCAGAGAATGGCGATTGAGGGGAAGACGCTTCAAGGCACCCCGAAGGTCACATAAACGCAAACTTTTTTAAGTTTCCGCCCTGAGCGGGCCGCCGCTCCTGGCTAGTTCTGTATATAGGTCCCTAAAAAAACGACGGTGGATCCGTTGGCGAACCGCTTTTTTGTCGGGGAGACGTATCTCAGTTTGAGCACCGCTCTGGCCTCACTTTACGAGACAGATAAATGTCTCGTAAGGCGTTTCGGGCGGCACTTCCAACTTTTTTCCAACTAACGGCTTTTCCGATGGTCGGAGCGAGAGGATTCGAACCTCCGGCCCCTAGCTCCCGAAGCTAGTGCTCTACCAGGCTGAGCTACGCTCCGACCGTTCGGGACGGCCCGTATAGCGCCCCCGGCCAGGGCTTGCAAGCCTATCCACGCGAGAGCGGCACTGGCATGGCGGTTGCTGTATGATTCGCCGTCATGAGCATCGAAGCCCCTAAGGCGCCCCGCCTGTCCCCGCAGATCCAGAGCGCTCTGGCCGAGCCCGCCAAACGCGGCAAGGCCGGATTCGACGAGCTGCTGGCCATCGCGACCCGCGAAAGCTCGCTAAAACCCGATGCCCAAAGCAAAACTTCGTCGGCCGCGGGCCTGTTCCAGTTCACCGAACAGACCTGGTTCGACCTGGTGCGCGCCAACGGCGCCAAATACGGCCTGGCCGCGCAGGCCAAAGCCATCCGCAAAGACCAGGCGACCGGGCGGAACGAAGTGCCGAGCCCCGACGACCGCGCGGCAATTCTTGCCCTGCGCAAAGACCCCAAGATCGCCGCCGCGATGGCGGGCGAGCTCACCGAAAAAAACCGCAAATCGCTGCAGACGGCGCTCGGGCGCGAGCCGACCTACCAGGAAGTCTATGCGGCCCATTTCCTGGGCGCGCGCGGCGCCGTGCGCCTGATCCGCGCCGCCGAGGAAAGCCCCGAGACGCCGTCCAACCGCCTGCTGCCGGCCGCCGCCAACGCCAACCGCGCCGTGTTCCACAACCGCGAGGCCAAACGTTTCCGCACGGCGGGCGAATTGGCCCAGCATCTGGAAGTGGCGCAAACCCCGCCCGCCGCCAAACCCAACCGGCCCGACTATCTGGACGGCATCGCGACCGTGCGCGGCACGGCCGCCGCGAACCCCGTGCTCTCCTCGCTGTTGCAGGCCCAGCTCGAAGGCTAGGCGCGAGCGGGGCTAGTGCCCGCGCGCGATCGCGAAATCGACGAGTTCGCCGAGCGCGCGTTTTTCCGGCCCGTCGGCGAAAATCCCCAGCGCATCGCGCGCGATCCGCCCGTAATGGCGCGCCCGCTCGATCGTGTCGTCGAGCGCTTTGTGGCGGCGCAGCAGCTCCATCGCGTGCGGCAAGTCGGCGTCGGTCTGGTCGAGCGTTTCGAGCGTGCGGCGCCAGAACGCGCGCTCGGTTTCGTCCCCGCGCAGGAACGAGAGCACGACCGGCAGCGTGATCTTGCCGTCGCGAAAATCGTCGCCGGCGTTTTTGCCCATCTCGGCGGCGGTGGCGCCGTAATCGAGCACGTCGTCGACGAGCTGGAAGGCGATGCCAAGATTGAGCCCGTAGGTTTCGAGCGCGTCTTCCTCGGCCTTGGGCCGCTCGGCGACCGCAGCGCCCACCCGGCACGCGGCCGCGAACAAGGCCGCCGTCTTGGCGCTGACGACCTCGAGATACGCTTGCTCGGAGGTTTCGGTATCGTTGGCGGTGGTGAGCTGCAACACCTCGCCCTCGGCGATCGTGGCGGAGGCGGCGGACAGGATGGCCAGCACCGACAGCGCGCCGTCCTCGACCATCAGCTGGAAGGCGCGGCTGAACAGGAAATCGCCGACCAGCACGCTCGCCTTGTTGCCCCACAAGGCGTTGGCGGTGGCGCGCCCGCGCCGCAGACCGCTTTCGTCGACCACGTCGTCGTGCAGCAAGGTGGCGGTGTGGATGAACTCCACGCACGCCGCCAGCTTGATATGCCGCTCGCCGCGATAGCCGCACATGCGCGAGGCCGCGAGCGTGAGCATCGGGCGCATGCGCTTGCCGCCCGCCGCCACGATATGGCGCGCCATTTGCGGGATCAGCGGCACGCTGGAATGCATGCGCTGCAGGATGGTTTCGTTGACGGCCTTGAGATCGTCCGCGCACAGCGCCACGAGCGCGCCGATGCCGGCCTTGGCGACGGCGCGCGGATTGCGGCCGCGCTCCCCTTCCAGATTGACGACGATAGCCACCGACGAACTCCTTGCCGTCCCGTTCCAGTTCCGCTTGACGCGGCGCGCATGTGCAACGAAGCATAAGCGCCAAGGCGCAGAATTCAAGTGCGGCCTTTGCACCCCGAAAGCCGCCTTATGGACGAAGCGCTGTGCACCGACGATACGCTGCTGGACGGGCGCATCAAGCTGCGCCAGCCCGCACGCGGCTACCGCGCGGCGATCGACCCGATTTTTCTGGCAGCATCTTTGCCCGCCGCGGCACGACACGCGCTCGAACTTGGCTGCGGTGCGGGCGCCGCCAGCCTGTGCGCGCTGGCGCGGCTTCAAGACATCGCGATCGTCGGCGTCGAGATCGACGCGGCGAGCGCCGAACTTGCCCGCTTCAACGCCGACGCCAACGGTTTTGCGCCGCGCTTTCGGGTCGAGACGGACGACTTTCGCGGCTTCGCCGAAACCGGGTTCGACCTCGTCTTCGCCAACCCGCCCTTCTTGCCGGCCCGGCGCAGCACGCTTTCGAGCGATCCGCACAAGCGCCGCTCGAACCACGAGGGCGACGCGGATTTGGCCGACTGGATCGACGCGGCGCTGCGGGCCGTGCGCGACGGCGGCACGCTCGTGTTTGTCCAGCGCGCCGACCGGCTCGACGACATGCTGGCAGGCTTGCGGGGCCGTGCGGGCGACTGCGTCGTCTTCCCGCTGTGGCCGCGCGCAGATACGCCCGCCAAACGCGTGCTGGTGCGCGCGCGCAAGGGCATCGCCACGCCGCTGCGCCTGGCGGCCGGCCTGGTGCTGCACGAAGCGGACGGCCGCTACACCGCCGCGGCCGACGCGGTTTTGCGCGGGTGCCAGGGGCTGGCGCTCGATTGAAGGGCCCGTGTATAGAAGGGGCATGGCAAATCTGCGCGACTCCCTCGAACGACTGGTCGGCCGCGAGCCGGCTCCGCGCGTGGCGCTGCTGCGCCTGGAGGGCACGATCGGGACCGGTAGTACGCGCGGCCTGTCGATCGCGCGCCTGGCGGCCCCGCTGGCGCGCGCCTTCGAGGACAAGGACTGCGCGGCCGTGGCGCTGGTGATCAACTCGCCGGGCGGTTCGCCCGCGCAGTCGGCGCTGATCGGCAGCCGCATCCGCCGGCTCGCGGACGAGAACAAGAAACCGGTCTATGCCTATGTCGAGGACGCCGCCGCGTCGGGCGGCTACTGGATCGCGTGCGCGGCGGACGAGATCGTGGCCGAGCGCAATTCGATCGTCGGCTCGATCGGCGTGATCGCGGCGAGCTTCGGCTTCGAAGATGCGCTGCGCCGCCTGGGCATCCAGCGCCGCCTCTACACGGCGGGCGCCAGAAAATCGCTGCTCGATCCGTTCGGCCCCGAAAAACCCGACGACGTGCGGCGCCTCAAGGATCTGCAGGCCGAAATCCACGCCAATTTCATCGCCTGGGTCAACGAGCGGCGCGGCGCCAAGCTCGCGGGCCACGGCGCCACGCTGTTCGACGGCGCGTTCTGGACCGGCGCTGCGGCGCTCGATCTTGGCCTGGTCGATGCGCTTGGCGACGCGCGCAGCGATCTGCGCCGCCGCTTCGGCGACAAGGTGCGGATCCGCTCGGTCGGCACGCGCGCGCGCAGCTTGCGCGGCCTGCTGGGCCTCGAAGCCGCGGCCGACGCGCCGTGGCCCGAATCGGCGCTGCAATCTTTGGAGGCGCGCGCGCTGTGGGCGCGCTACGGGCTTTAGAGGCACGATGGGCTTTTCCTTCGCCAAATTGCTGCTGCTGATCGTGGTGCTGGCGGCCGTATGGTTCGGCTGGCGCTATTTCCGCATCCGCGAGAAGGAACAGGAACTCGCGGCCGAGCGGATGCGCCAGGGCGGCATCGCCAAAGCCGACCTCAAGGCCGAGGCCGAACTGATGCAACCCTGCCGCGTATGCAAGGCCTTCGTGGCGGCGAACGCGGCGCCGTGCGAGCGCGGCGACTGCGCGCGCCGCTAAGGGGCCGCCAGCCCCCGGAAGAATAGGTTACATCTGGCGACGACAGGCGCGTGTCGCCTATTTAATGCGTTGTATTTCCACGAATGTCGCCTCGCCGACGATTTTGGGCGACACGCCCAAAACGCGGTCTGCGAGGCCGCAATCGCGGGATTTCTCTTCACTTGTCAAACAGCGCCCGCCGCACTGCGGCGTTGAATCGAAGTACAGCATTTTCTGGAGAATATTTCAAGAACATCGATTGCAGCCTACCGAATGCGAGCATTGCTTGCGCACATCCAAAGTGGTTCCGAAGGTCCGAAATCTTCCGAGAAATTTTGTCGATCGGGCTCGCCCATGTTTTGGCGGAAAAAACTGGCGCGCCAAAGTTCCAACAGTCGGATTTTTGGTCCCGGGACCCGCTACTGGTCCTTCAACCGCTTCGCCGACTTCAGCAACGCGTCGAGGTCGCCCGGCGGGTTGCCGCTTGCGAGGCGCTTGGCAAAAACCCGGTAGGCGTCGGACTTGCTGGCGTAAGCGCGCAGCGAATCGTCGTCGTTGAGCCAAGCATAGACAATCACCTTGCTGCGGCTGTCGAAGCGGAAAAACAGGCGGTATTGCTGGAAAAATTTGGCGCGACGCCAGTTTTTGTTGGCGTCACCCAGCGCGCCGCCCAGCCGGAAATTTTTGTCCGCCGGGTCGCGCGGGATCGTTTCGAAAACCAGTTTGCGCACCGCCGCCAGGCGCTTGGCCGCATCGCTTGCCAAATACGTCTTCGGCGATTTGGCTTTCTGCGCCTCTACCGCCTTGACCAGTTCTTCGAACCGGCGCTCGAACAGCGGATGCTGGTAAAGCGTCCAGCCGTTCGGCACCGAGCCCATCTACCGTTTGGCGCCGAGCGGTTTGTCGAGATCGACATCGAGCTTGCCGATCAGCCGGTCGATACGCTTTTTCATCGCCGACGTCACCGGCACAAGGCGTTCGGGATGCGCCGCAATATCGCGCTCGAGACGCCTGAGGAAGCCCGCAAGCGCCGGATCGGCATGCTCGGCCTTCGCGCGGCGCAGAATGACCGTGCCGTCGGCCTGCACGACATACGAAATTTTGTCGCGCTTGCCGACATTCAGGGCTTTGCGCACCGCCGTCGGCACCGTCGTCTGGTAGCGGTCCGTCAGACTCGCTTCGAGTTCGAGCACATCCACGCGAAGACTCCTATTCGGTTTCGATTGTCGTTGTAATGCATACGCATTACTCCGTCAATCGGCATTCGCAGCAGAAGACCTCCGCGCTATGCTCGGAGAAAAAACAATTTATAGATTTTTTAGCATCCCGCTCCGCGACGGGCTGCCAAAAACCGGTCGGTGTCGGCGAGCGACGGCGGGTTGCCGCACGGCAGCATTATGGCCGCCAATCTCGTCGGTTCGCGTTTCGGCTTGGCTACCCCTGTTGCGGAAACAGACCGGGCATCCAGCGCGCCGCCAAATGCGCGGGGAAAGCCAGTCGCAAAGGCGCCCGGCTCGTCGGGCTTTCGAGCGCGCCGCTCCTCAGCAAGGCCGAAACGATGCGGCTCGTCTGGCGCTCGCTCGTGCCAAGCAATCGGGCCGCCTCGCCGCGCGGCAGTTCGCCGCGATACAAGAGCGCGTCCAGAACGACGCCCGATGCGTTCGGCAGCGCGCCGAGGCGGATTTCTACGTCGCACCAGGCCCGTACGCGCGCGCGCAGCTTATCGGGCTGCATCAGGCTCTCCATGAAAGAAACCTGGTCGATGCAAGTGCCCAGGAAAAAGCGCGTGAAATCGGCCAAGCTCTCCTCGCTGAGATGGCCGCGACCGTCCAAATCGTTGCGCCGCCGCCGGTCGCACGCGGCCAAATGCGCTTTGTACGCTTCGACATTGCGTGCGAGACCGCGCGCAACCGACCACACGCCCGCCGTGTCGAGGACTTCGTGCAGCGTCGCGTGCGACATCAACCGCGCGACGCGGCCGTTGCCGTCGAGAAACGGATGAATCCACGCCAACCGATGGTGGGCTGCCGCGGCCGCCAAAACAGCTTCCATTTTGCCGAGTGTGCCGTATGCGGCCCCAAACCGCGCCAAGAACCTCGGTACGGCCGCGGCGCTTACCGGCACGTGGCGGCCGACGATCACGTCGCGTGCGCGCAACGCGCCCGGAACGACGCGAACGAAACCGCCCGTCACGGGGTCCTGCACGCGCAACATGTCGGCAGGCAGCGCCTCGTAGAATCGCCGATGGATTTCGAGCAACGACGCTGCCGCGTTTGCCCGGCCCTCGAGTCCGCCGGCATCGATCCATCGCTGCGCCTCGATATGCGCTTTGGCTTCGAGTTGAAGATCGCGCTTTGTCGCGTCGGCGCTGTAGTCGCCTGCCAATGCGCGCTCGATATCGATCGGGTGCGTGTCGTGTCCCTCGATCAAATTGCTGTAGTAGCAATTCATCGATCGTACGAGATTGCCGATCGTCGGCAGCATTGCTTCGGGCAGCGAGCGCCGAAAGCCCGCCGACTTCTGCGCCAGTTCGAAAGCAAGATCTGCCAGTGCCGCGCGATCCGGCGCCGCTTGGCCCAGGACGAGCGGCTCCATCATTGAAACCGGTTCGCCGCGATCAATGGCGGCTTTCATGTCTGGTTTATTGGCTGGTTTATTCTTTGACATAATCATTGTATAACATATGCTTAATTGATTATAAACTAGATTTTATCCAACAGTTCTGGCGGGTTCTGTGGCGGGTTCATTACCCCCCTCAGCATCCCGCCCCCCTCTGCAAGCGCAGGAACCGGTCGGTGTCGGCGAGTGCGGGCGGACTGCCGCGCAAAATCCGCGCGAACGACGCCACGATGTCGGCATGCGCCACATTCTCGTAGATGCGCGTCTCCGCGCGGCCGCGCGCCGCCCGCACCGCCGCCGCCAACGCCAGCGTGTTGCGCGGCGCCACCGTGCCGTCGTTGGCGCCCGCCAGCAGCAGCAGCGGCGGCGCCGGGTTCTGCGCAAAGGCGATCGGCTGGGTTCTGGCCAACGGCGCCGCGTCGCCGAAAATCGCTTGCAGATTGCGCCCGCGCAGCGGCAGGAAATCGTAGGGTCCCGCCAACCCCACGACGGCCGATATCGCAGCACAGCGGTCCACGCCCGCCTGCGCCAGCCATTGCGGATCCAGCGCCAGCATCAAGGCGTTGTAGGCGCCCGCCGAATGCCCCACGAGCGCCAGCTTGCCGGTCGCAAGATCGCGCGCGGCCAGATCGCGCCGGATCGCGGCGACGGCCGCCGCATTGTCGGCCAGGAAATCGGGGAAGCGGATTTGCGGATAGAGCCGGTAATCCGGGATCGCCACCACGTAGCCAAGCGCCGCCAGCGCTTCGCCGACAAACAGATAGTCCCGTTTGGCGCCCCCGGTCCAAGCGCCGCCGTAGAAAAAAACTGCGGCGGGCGAGGATCCGGCGGCCCCGTTTGGAACGTACAGATCGTAGCGCTGGCGCGGATCGGGGCCGAACGCGATGTCGCGCTCGACTCGATAGCCCTCGCGCGAGACGGTCGCATTCAGCAAATCCGCGCCCGAACAGGCGGCGAGCAGGCTTGCCGCCAGAAAGCAAAAAACCCCGTGGACCCATCGCATCGATTTTCCCCGTCCGGCAAACGCGCGCTGCAGATTCTGGTTACGCTGCTGGCGCTGATTCCGATCACTGTGGGTGCCGCGGGCATCTGGGCCGGACCGGCATCGCTCGGTTCGGGCGACGCGCCGCGCGATCTCGACAGCCATTTTCGCTATCTGTCGGGCATCTTTATGGCGCTCGGTTTCGTGTTCTGGCGCTGCGTGCCCGATATCGAACGCAACACCGCGCTGTTTCGCGTCGCAAGCGCGCTGGTCGTGACCGGCGGGCTCGGGCGATTGCTCGCCTGCGCGACGCAAGGCCCGCCCTCGGCCTTCCATGTCGCGGGGCTGGCGATGGAGCTGGTCGTGGTGCCGGGCCTCGTCGTTTGGCAGGCGCGTCTGGCTACTTGATTTTGCCGCGCGCGGCGACGGGCCAACTGCCGATCGCGCGGCCGTCGCGAAACAGTTCGTAGCTTTCGTGCAGATGGATCGTGGTGTCGCCATGGCCCGGCACCAGGCGGAGTTTTTCGCCAAGCCGGGGCGCGATGGCGGCATCCGCGTCGGCAACGGACGGATCGCGTTCGAGCACGCCATGCTCGTCGCCGCCGAAGCGGAACTTCCAGCCCGGCATATCCACGACCGCGGGCATGCCGCCGTCGACCGAGAGCGATTTGTAGCCCGCATCGAGCACCGCGCGCATGGGCGTGGGCAGGCTCATGACGGTCGCCAGCACGAACAGCGCCTGCTCGAACGGGCGATAGGGCGCGCCCGCTTCGTCGCCGATATCGGCATATTGTTTGTCCATGAAAATATAGCTGCCGCACTGCCATTCGGTGTAGCCCGCATCGGCCTGCAACGCGAAGCTGCCGGTGCCCGCGCCCGAGACGATCGCGGGCGCCAGGCCCGCACCCGTTACGGCTGCGATATACGCGCCCAGCGTCGCGTTGGCGGCGTCGGCCGCCGCTTTGCGCGCCGCGAACCCGTGCACATGCTGCACGCCGCCATGGTAGGCCTGCAGACCGTCGAAGCGCAGGCCCGGCGTGGTCGCGATTTTGCGCGCCAGCGCCACGGCCGCCGCAGGCGTCGCCACGCCCGTGCGCTTTTGGCCCAAATCGCAATCCACCAGCACGCCGATTTCGACCTCGGCCGCGTGCGCGGCATCCGCCAGCCAATCGACGCCTTGCGGATGGTCGGCGACCGTGCGGATGCGCGCAAAACGGGCAAGGCGCGCAAGACGGGCGAGTTTTGCGGCCCCGACGATTTCGTTGGTCACCAGAATGTCGGCGATGCCGCCCTCCGCCAGAATTTCGGCTTCTCCGGTTTTTTGGCAGCATACGCCCACGGCGCCCGCTTCCACCTGCAGGCGCGCGAAACGCGGCGATTTGTGCGTCTTGGCGTGCGGGCGCAGCGCGATATTGGCGGCTTTGGCGCGCGCGGCCATCGCCTGGATGTTGCGCAGGGCGGCGTCGATATCGACGACCAAGGCGGGCGTTTCGAGATTTTCCATGGCGCCATTGTGGAGAGGGTCGCTCGAAAATCCAAGCGCGCATTGATTCGGGCTTGCGCCTTTGCCACAGTGCCGCCAAGTATCGTCCTTTGCTCCGTCCAAGAGGTTCCCCCATGAAAAACACCGTCCTTGCGGCAGGGTTCGCCGCCGCCCTGCTGGCCGCCCCTGCCGCCGCGCAAAACGCGCCGGCCGTGCTGTTCGATGTCGGCGGCAAATTCGACCGCTCGTTCAACCAGGCCGCCTTCGAAGGCGCCGAGCGCTTCAAGCGCGAAACCGGCGTGCAGTACGCCGAATTCGAAATCCGCAACACGGCCGAGCGCGAACAGGCGATCCGCAACCTGGCGCGCCGGGGCGCTTCGGTCGTGGTCGCGGTCGGGTTCAGCAACCGGGCTGCGGTCGAAACCGTCGCCAAGGAATTTCCGGACGTGAAATTCACGCTGATCGACAGCGTCGTCAATCTGCCTAACGTGCAGTCGATCACCTTCCGCGAACACGAAGGCTCGTTCCTGGTCGGCATGGCCGCCGCCATGGCGAGCAAGACCGCCAAGGTCGGGTTCGTGGGCGGCATGGACATTCCGCTGATCCGCAAATTCGCCAAGGGCTACGAAGAAGGCGCCAAACACGTCAACGCGCAGGTCGACGTCGTGCAGAACATGACCGGCACCACGCCCGCCGCGTTCGCGGACCCGACGCGCGGCAGCGAACTGGCGCGCGGCCAGTTCGATCGCGGCGTCGATGTGGTCTATGCGGCGGCGGGCGCCACGGGGCTTGGCGTCTACCAGGCGGCCAAGGATGCCGGGCGCCTGGCGATCGGCGTCGACAGCAACCAGAACCATCTGCATCCCGGCACGATGCTGACCTCGATGATCAAGCGCGTGGACGTGGCCGTCTACAATGCCATGTCGGACGCGCGCAAAGGCACCTGGAAGGCGGGCGCCACGTCGCTCGGCCTCAAGGAAGAGGGCGTGGGCTTCGCGGTCGATGCCAACAACCGCGCGCTGGTGACGGCCGACATGGAACGGCGCATCGTTGAGGCGCGCGACGCGATCGTCGCGGGTCGCATCCAGGTCACCGACGTCACGGCGCAGCGCTAAGAAGCGGCGCATGTCGGCCGTTCCCGCGCTCGAACTTGCCGGCATCGACAAAAGGTTCGGGAGCGTGCACGCCAATCGGGCGGTCGATTTGTCCGTCGCCAAAGGCTCGATCCACGGCATCGTGGGCGAGAACGGGGCGGGCAAATCGACGCTGATGGGCATCGTCTACGGCACCTACGCGCCCGATGCGGGCACGATCCGCATCGACGGCGCGCCGACGGCGATTCCCGATTCCAGCGCCGCCATCCGGGCGGGCATCGGCATGGTGCACCAGCATTTCATGCTGGTCGAAAACTTCACCGTGCTCGAAAACATCCTGCTGGGCGCCGAGGGCGGCGCGCTGCTGAATGCTGGCGAAAAGGTCGCGCGCGCGGCACTCGGCAAACTCATGGCCGACTACGCGCTCGAGGTCGATCTCGACGCCAAGATCGAAAATCTCGACGTGGGCGCCCAGCAGCGCGTCGAAATTCTCAAGGCGCTCTATCGCGGCGCCCGGATTCTGATTCTGGACGAGCCCACGGCCGTGCTCACGCCCCAGGAGGCCGACGCGCTGTTCCGCCTGCTCGATACCTGGCGCCGGCAGGGCCGCACGGTGATCCTGATCACCCACAAATTGCGCGAAATTCTGGCCGCGACCGACCGCGTCACGGTGATGCGCCAGGGCGCGATCGTGGCGACCAAAAACACGCGCGAGACCACGCAGGAAGAACTGGCCGAACTGATGGTCGGGCGGCGCGTGCAGCTGCGCACCGCCAAACATGCGGCAGCGCCGGGTGCCGAAATTCTGCGCGCCGAAAATCTGCGCCATGTCGACCAGCGCGGCGTCGAACGGCTGCGCGGCGTGTCGCTCGAAGTGCATGCGGGCGAGATCGTGGGCATCGCGGGCGTGTCGGGCAACGGGCAGAGCGAATTGCTGGAGGCGCTGGCGGGCCTGCTGCCGCTGGCGGGCGGCGCGATTTTCCATCGCGGCCGGCGGCTGGCGCCGCCCGGCACGGCCGCCGCCAGCCGCGCCGCGCGCACGCTCGGCATCGCCCATGTGCCCGAAGACCGCCACCGCATGGGCATGGTGGTGGGCTATTCGGCCGCCGAGAGCGCCATTTTGGGCTATCACGGCGACGACGAATTGGGCCTGGGGCCGCTGCTGTCGAACCGCGCCGCGACCCGGCGCACGCGCCGCCTGATGGGCGAGCACGACGTGCGGCCCGCATTGCCCGCCTTGCGCAGCGGCAATTTCAGCGGCGGCAACCAGCAGAAAATCGTGCTCGGGCGCGAGATCGACCGCGACCCCGATCTGCTGCTGGTCGGCCAGCCGACGCGCGGCGTGGATATCGGGGCGATCGAATTCATCCATCGCCGGCTGGTGGCGCTGCGCGATGCGGGCAAGGCGATCCTGCTGGTCAGCTGCGAGCTCGACGAAATTTTGGGGCTCGCCGACCGCATCCTCGTGATGTTCGACGGGCGCATCGTGGGCGAACTGGCGCACGACGCGGCCGACGAACGCCGGCTCGGCCTGATGATGGCGGGCGCCGCATGAGTGCCGCGCCCGCTCTGCCGCGCTGGGTCGATTTGGGCGTGCTGCCGCTCGTCAATCTGGGCGCGGCGTTGCTGCTCTCGGGCCTCGTCGTGCTGGCGATCGGCGAGGACCCGGTCGCGGCGATGCGCATTCTGGTCCATGGCGCGCTGGGCCATCGCGAGGCGATCGCCTTCACGCTCTATTACACGACCAATTTCGTTTTCACCGGCCTTGCGGTGGCGCTCGCGTTCCATGCGGGCCTGTTCAATATCGGCGGCGAAGGCCAGGCCTATGTCGCGGGATTGGGCGCCGGGCTCGTCTGTCTCTATCTCGATTTTCTCCCCGGTTTTGCGGCGGTGCCCGCGGCCATCCTGGCCGCCGCCGCGTTCGGCGCGCTGTGGGGGGCGGTGCCGGGCTGGCTCGAAGCCTATCGCGGCAGCCACGTCGTCATCACCACGATCATGTTCAATTTCCTGGCGGCCGCGCTGATGACGTATCTGATGACCAACTGGCTGCTCGATCCCGAACACGGCGCGCCCGAAAGCCGCCGCTTTGCGGGCCACACCACCTTGTGGTCGATGCAGCAGATGCTGGGCTGGATCGGCATCGAGGCGCCGCGCAGCCCGCTCAACGCCGCGTTCTTTCTGGCGCTGGCGGCGGCCGCGTTCGTGTGGGCCTATGTGTGGCACAGCCGGGCGGGCTACCGGCTGCGCACGGTGGGCGCCAGCCACAAGGCGGCGCTGTATGCGGGCATCGACCCCGCGCGCACGATCGTGGTCGCGATGGCGATTTCGGGCGCGCTCGCGGGCCTGATGGCGGTCAACGAGGTGCAGGGCGCGCAGGCGCGCCTGCTTCTGTCCTTCACGGGCGGCTACGGGTTCGTGGGCATCGCCGTGGCGCTGATGGGCCGCAACCACCCGTTTGGCGTGTGCCTGGCAGCCTTGCTGTTCGGCGCGCTCTACCAGGGGGGCGCGGAACTCGCGTTCGAGATGCGCAACATCAACCGCGAGATGGTGATCGTCATCCAGGGGCTGATCATCTTGCTGTGCGGCGCGCTGGAGAACATGTTCCGTCCGGCGCTGGCGCGCTTTTTCGCGCGGCCGCGGAGCGCGTGATGGAAGACCAGTTCGCCCAGCTCGTCTCGCTGCTCGGCTCGACCGTGCGCCTGGCCGTGCCGTTGGTGCTGTGCGCGCTCGCGGGCCTGTTCGCCGAGCGCTCGGGCGTGGTCGATATCGGGCTCGAGGGCAAGATGCTGGCGGGCGCGTTCGCCGCCGCCAGCGCCGCGTTCTGGCTGCAATCGGCCTGGGCGGGGCTCGGCGCCGCGATGCTGGTCTCGACCGGCTTCGCGCTCGTGCACGGCTTCGCGTGCATCACGCATCGCGGCAACCAGGTCGTGGCGGGCATGGCGCTCAACGTGCTGGCGGTCGGGCTTACGGCCGTCCTCGCCTTCGCGTGGTTCCAGGAAGGCGGCAAGACGCCGGCCCTTGGCGACGGCGCGCGCTTCCGCCCGATCGAGCTGCCCTTCGCCGCCGAAATCGGCGCTATCCCCTATATCGGGCCGTTCTATGCGCGCCTGGTGTCGGGCCACAATGTGCTGGTGTATATCGCGGCAGCGCTCGTGCCGGCCGCGGCCTTCGTCGTGTTCCGCACGCGCTTCGGCCTGCGGCTGCGGGCGGTCGGCGAAAATCCGCATGCGGTCGATACGGCCGGCATTTCGGTAGCAAGCCTGCGCTACAAGGCGATGCTGGCAAGCGGCCTTCTGTGCGGCATCGCGGGGGCGTATCTGTCGGTCGCGCAATCGGCCTCGTTCCTGCGCGAAATGACGGCGGGCAAGGGTTTCCTTGCGCTGGCGGCGCTGATCTTCGGCAAATGGATGCCGGTGCCCACGTTGCTCGCGTGCCTGCTGTTCGCGTTCGCCGACGCGCTGCAAGGCCGCCTGCAGGGCGTGGCCCTGCCCGGCATCGGCGTGGTGCCGGTGCAGGCGATCCAGGCGCTGCCCTATCTGCTGACGGTGCTGCTGCTGGCGGGGTTCGTCGGCAAGGCCCACGCGCCGCGCGCCAGCGGCATCCCGTTCTCGAAGGAAAAATAGACATGGCGCCAAGCCCGCACGACGCCGCCGCATATTTGCGCGAAAAACTGGGCACGCGCCGCCCGAAGATCGCGATCGTGCTGGGCTCGGGCCTTGGCCCCCTGGCCGACCGAATGGAAAACGCCGTGGCGATTCCCTACGGCGAAATTCCGGGCTTCCATGTCTCGCACGTCGCGGGCCATGCCGGACGCCTGGTGGCGGGCAATCTTGCGGGCATCGAGGCGATCTGCCTGCAAGGCCGCGCGCATATGTACGAGGGCGTCGACGCGGGCGCCGTCAAACAGCCGATCCGCACGCTGAAGGCGCTCGGCATCGAACGGCTGGTGCTGACCAATGCGGCGGGCAGTTTCCGCAAATCGAGCGACGAGGGCTCGCTGGTGCTGCTGAGCGACCATATCGCGTGGGCGGCCGCGAATCCGCTGGTCGGCCCCAACGACGACGAATGGGGCCCGCGCTTTTTCTCGGTGGCCGACGCCTACGACCCCGCGATGCGCGGCGTTCTGCGCGCGAAGGCGGCGGGCCTCGGCATCGCGCTACCGGAGGGCGTGTATGCCTGGTATCTCGGCCCCAATTTCGAAACGCCGGCCGAAATCCGCGCGCTGCGCGGGCTTGGCGCGGACCTGGTCGGCATGTCGACGGTGCCGGAAGTTTTGGTGGCGCGCCATTGCGGCCTGCGCACGGTCGCCATCAGCGCGATCACCAATCTTGCGGCCGGCATGCGCCGGGGCCAGCATCTGAGCCACGAACACACCCAAAAGATCGCAGCCCTGTGCGGCGAACGCCTGGGCCGCCTGATCGAGGCGAGCGTGGCGGCGCTGCTGGCGGCGTAAGCTGCCGCATCTCAGCCCTCGCCCGACCAGGCGGGAACGTGCGCTGCCAGCTTGTCGAGCAGCCGCTCGAACTCCGCGCGCTCGGCTTTGGCCAGGCAGGCGAGCATCGCGCGCTCGCGCTTGCGCAAGGCGGGCATGTAGCGCCGGTAGAGCGCGCGCCCGGCTTGCGTGATGTGCAGTTTTTGCAGGCGGCTGTCGGCCAGGCCGCGCTCGCGACGCAGCAGCCCTTTGCCTTCCAACGCGATGATGCCGCGGCTGATATTGGCCTTGAGATGGCCGGAATATCGGCAAATGTCGCGCGCGGTCGCGCCGTCGCGGCAGGCGAGGAAGATCAGCGTCACGATCTCCGGCCGCGTGATGCCGTAGCGCGTCTCGATTTTGCGGAACGCAGGCTCGCGGTAGAAATTGAGCACGTAGCCGATCTTGTAGGCGATGCGGATCTCGGTGCCGTCGAGGACGCCCGACGGATCGTTCGCGTCGCGTGCGGGCGGCGCTGCGGGCTCGGTTTTCAAAGATCGTCTCATATGTGACTTTCTGCTTGCCTTGCGGGGAGGTCCATCCTAGCATCTGCACCGAGGCGCGCGAATGCGGCGCGCCCGCGGGAGGAAACGTGGACCGACAGCACGACGCCGCGCCGCCCGCGTGCCGGGCGGGCGTCCTTTGCTTCCATTCGGGCACGGCCGAACACCCGATCTATGTCGACCGCGTGGCCGGCGTCGGCGCGCCGCGCACGCCCGCCATGATGGTGCATGGCGGCGGCCATACGGGCGCGTGCTACCTTGCCACGCCCGACGGTCGGCCGGGCTGGGCGCCTTTGTTCGCGCAAGCCGGGCGCACCGTTTTTGTCCCCGACTGGCCCGGCCATGGGCGCTCGCCCGCCGGGCCCGATTTCGCCAGGCTTGGCACGCGCGACGTGTGCGCGGCGCTGCTGGTTTTGCTGCAGGAAATCGGCCCCGCCGTGCTGGTCGTGCATTCGGCGAGCGGCCCCATGGCCTGGTGGATCGCCGAACAGCGGCCCGATCTGGTCGCGGGCATCGTGGCGCTGGCGCCGGGACCGCCCGCCAATCTGCTGCCCGATCTGCCCGACGATGCCGAGGCGATCGCGCGGCTGCGCAACGACGCCAGCGTGGGCTGCCCGATCCTGGCGCCCGAAGACAGCCCTGTCCGGTTCGACGCGGCGTTTGCCGCCGCCTATTGGGCGAACGCGCCGCGCTTTCCGAAATCGGCCCTGGCGGCCTATGTGCGCGGCATCGTGCCGGAGAGCGCGCGCATCCTCAACGAGCGTTTCAATATCGGCGGGCGCGGCCTGCGCATCGGCGACCCCGCCACGCTCGCGCGCACGCCGATTCTGGTCGTCACCGGCGGCCAGGACCAGCGCCATCCGCGCGCCACCGACGAAGCGACCGCGCGCTATCTGGGGGCCGAATTCGTGTGGCTGCCCGATCGCGGCATCGAGGGCAACGGCCACATGACGATGATCGAGGACAATAGCGGCCAGATCGCGGCCCTGGCGCTCGACTGGCTCGCGGCCAAAGGGCTCTAGAACCGACACAACCAAGGGAGGCGTTCGACCATGAAAAAAAGAACCTTCGCAGGCGCGCTTGTGGGCGCGCTGCTGCCCTTCGCCGCCGCCGCGCAATTGAGCGGCGACGCGCTCAAAATCGGCGTGCTGACCGACATGGTGGGCGTGACGGCCGACATAACCGGACGCGGCTCGCTGGTCGCAGCCCAAATGGCGATCCGCGAGATGGGCGGCAGCGTGCTGGGCAAGCAAGTGCAGATCGTCTCGGCCGACCACCAGCACCGCGCCGATGTCGGCGTTTCGATCGCGCGCCGCTGGTTCGACGTCGATGGCGTGGACGCGGTGTTCGACGTGCCCAATTCCAGCGTGGCGCTGGCGCTGCAAAGCCTGGCGCGCGAGAAAAAGCGCATCGTGATGTATTCGGGCGCGGGCACGACCGCGCTTACCAACGAGCAATGCTCGCCCTACGGGTTCCACTGGACCTACGACACTTTCGCCGTGTCGAGGGGCACGGCCGCGGCCGTGGTCGCGGCCGGCGGCGACAGCTGGTACATCGTTGCGGCCGACTACGCGTTCGGGCACCAGCTGCAGGCCGACACGACCGACGTCGTGACGGCGGCGGGCGGGCGCGTGGTGGGCGCCGTGCGCCATCCGCTGAACGCGCAGGATTTCTCGTCCTACCTGCTGCGCGCCCAAGCCTCGCGCGCCAAGATCGTGGCGCTGGCCAATGCGGGCGGCGACACCACCAACGCGATGAAACAGGCGGGCGAGTTCGGCCTCGCGCGCGGCGGCCAGAATCTGGCCGCGATGATCTTCTTTTTGCAGGACGTGCATGCGCTGGGCCTTGCGGCCACGCAAGGCACGTATCTTACGACCGCCTCCTACTGGGACACGAACGACGCGACCCGCGCTTGGTCGCGCGAGTTCCAAGCGCAGACCGGCATGATGCCCTCGATGCTGCATGCGGGCGTCTACGGATCGGTGCGCCACTATCTGAAGGCCGTCGCGCGCGCGGGCACCGACGACGCCGACAAGGTCGCCGCCGCGATGCGCGAAATCCCGATCGACGACGTGTTCTCGGAAAACGCTTCGATCCGTCCCGACGGGCGCGTGACGCGCACGATGCGCCTGGCGCGCGTCAAAAAGCCCGAGGATTCCAAAGGTCCTTGGGACTATTTCGACATTATCCGCAACATCCCGCCCCAAGAAACGGTGTGGCCGCTGGCGGACAGCAAATGCCCGCTGGTTCCGCGCTGAAGCGACCTCTTCGAGCGCTTCCGCAAGTCGCGCGAAACTGGTAGTCAGGTCCGGGACAGTCTCGCCAACCCGGACCTGGCCGCCGCACGATGGACGCACGACAGACAGCCGCTCGCGCGCTTGCAGCGCTCGACTTGACCAGCCTCAACGATAGCGACGACGAGGCGGCGGTCGCCAAACTTTGCGCGCGCGCGAACACGCGGCACGGCACCGTTGCGGCCGTGTGCGTGTGGCCGCGCTTTGCGGGCACCGCGAAGGCGGCGCTTGGCAGGACCGCGATCAAGGTCGCGTGCGTCGCCAATTTCCCCGGCGGCAGCGACGCGCGCGCCGAAATTCTCGACCTCGTGCGCCGCGCGCTCGCGGACGGGGCCGACGAGATCGATCTGGTCTTCCCCTATCGCGAATGGCTGCGCGGCGAGACCGTCAAGGCCGAGACCATGGTGGCGTCGGTCAAGGAAATTTGCGGCGCGAAAAAGCTCAAATTGATCCTGGAGACCGGCGCCTTTCCCGACCGCGCGCGCCTCGCAAGCGCCTGCAAGATCGCGCGCGAGGCCGGCGCCGACATGCTCAAAACCTCGACCGGCAAAATCGCTGCGGGCGCCACGGCCGAAGCCGCGCGCGTGCTGCTGGAAGCGGGCGGCGGCTTCAAGGCTTCGGGCGGCGTGCGCACGCTCGAAGACGCCGCGCTCTATCTGGGGCTCGCCGAGGAAATTCGCGGCCCCGGCTGGGCGACGCCGGACAATTTCCGCATCGGCGCGTCGGGCTTGCTCGACCTGCTGCTGGCAACCCTCGATGGCACGGCTGCGATTGCCGCCCGGCACGGCTACTAGCCCATGCTGCCCCAGGAACTGATCCGCAAAAAACGCGACGGGCATCGCCTGGCCGACGCCGAAATCGCCCGGCTGGTCGCGGGCATCGCCGACGGCAAGGGCCTGGCCGACGCGCAAGTGGGCGCGCTTGCCATGGCGCTGTTCGTGCGCGGCATCGATACCGGCGAATGCGTGGCGCTGACGCGCGCCATGACCGCGTCGGGCGACGTTCTGGGCTGGCGCGATCTGGATCTGCCGGGCCCGGTCGTCGACAAACATTCGACCGGCGGGGTCGGCGACAAGGTCAGCCTGATGCTTGCACCTTGGGTTGCAGCAGCCGGCGGGTTCGTGCCGATGATCTCGGGGCGCGGGCTTGGCCATACCGGCGGCACGCTCGACAAGCTCGAAAGCATTCCGGGCTACGATGCCGTACCCGACAATGCGCGCTTCCGCCGCACGGTCAAAGATGTCGGCTGCGCCATCATCGGCCAGACCGCCAACCTCGCCCCCGCCGACAAGCGGCTCTATGCGATCCGCGACGTGACCGCGACGGTCGAATCGATCGGCCTGATCACGGCCTCGATCCTGTCGAAAAAACTGGCGGCGGGCTTGGACGCGCTCGTCATGGACGTCAAATTCGGCTCGGGCGCGTTCATGGCCGACTATGCCGACGCCCAAAAACTGGCGCGCTCGATCGTCGACGTCGCCAACGATGCGGGCCTGAAGACGCGCGCGTTGCTGACCGACATGGACGCGCCGCTGGGCTTGGTTGCGGGCAACGCGCTGGAAGTGCGCGACGCGATTTTGTTTTTGCAGGGCAAGGGCGATGCGCGCACGCATGCCTGCACGCAGGCGCTCGCGGTCGAAATGCTCGATCTTGCGGGCATCGCGCCGCGCGACGCGGCCGCCCGGAAACTCGACGCGGCCCTAGCCAGCGGCGCGGCCGCCGAAATCTTTGCCAGGATGGTCGCGGCGCTCGGCGGCCCTGCCGATCTCGTCGAACGGCCCGACAAATATCTGGCGGCCGCGCCGATCGTGCGGCCGATCTATGCGGGCCGCAGCGGCATCGTCGCCAAGATCGCCACGCGCGCGGTCGGCATCGCCGTGCTCGAACTGGGCGGCGGGCGCAGCGATCCGGCGGCTGCCATCGATCCGGCAGTCGGCTTTTCCGACATTGCCGAAATCGGCCAAGCGGTCGGACCCGACCGGCCGTTGGCAACGATGCATGCGCGGAACGAAGCCAGCGCCGCCCGCGCGGCGGCGACGCTTTCGAACGCGTTCGACATCGCCGATGCGGCGCCGCCGAGCGGCCCGGTCGTGCGCGAAATCCTGGGGGCTTGAGGCGATGGCGCGCGCATTCGTGCTGGTGATGGATTCCTTCGGCATCGGCGCCGCGCCCGACGCCGCGCGCTTCGGCGATACGGGCGCGGATACCTGGGGCCATATTCGCGCGGCACACAATCCGCACGTTCCCAATCTCGTGCGCTTGGGGCTCGATGCCGCGCATGCGGCGGCGACCGGCCAGCGCTACGCGGGCCCGCCGCCGCAAGGCTGGTTCGGGGCCGCGCGCGAACGCTCGTTGGGCAAAGACACGCCCTCGGGCCATTGGGAGATGGCGGGCGCGCCCGTCGAATTCGAATGGGGCTATTTCCCGAAATCCGAACCGTGTTTCCCGGCCGAACTGATCGCGGCGCTGGTCGCGCGCGGCGGCCTTCCGGGCGTGCTGGGCGAGCGCCATGCGTCGGGCACCGCGATCCTCGACGAATTGGGCGAAGCGCATATCGCAACGGGCAAACCCATCGTCTATACCTCGGCCGACAGCGTGTTCCAGATCGCCGCGCACGAAACCCATTTCGGGCTGCAGCGGCTGCTCGATTTGTGCAGGCTCGCCTTCGAGCTGGTGCAGCCCTACAAAATCGGCCGCGTGATCGCCAGGCCCTTTGCGGGCGCGGCGGCGGGCGCCTTCAAGCGCACCAGCAACCGCAAGGACTATGCCGTGCGCCCGCCCGAGGCGACCTTGTTCGACCGGCTGACGGCGGCCGGGCGCCAGACCGTGGCGATCGGCAAGATCGGCGATATCTTCGCGCATCAGGGCACGCAGATCGAAATCAAAGCCGACGGCAACGAAGATCTGATGGCCAAAACTTTCGACGCGATCGCCGACGCCGCCGAGGGCAGCCTGACGATGACCAACTTCGTCGATTTCGACACGCTCTACGGCCATCGCCGCGACGCGGCCGGCTATGCGGCGGCGCTGGCGGCGTTCGACCGGCATCTGCCGCGCCTCGAAGCCGCGCTGCGCCCCGGCGACATTGCCGTGCTGACGGCCGACCATGGCTGCGATCCGACCTGGCCCGGCAGCGACCATACGCGCGAACATGTGCCCGCGATCTGCTTCGGCCCCGGCCTCGGCGGGCGCGACCTTGGATTGCGCGACAGTTTTGCCGATATCGGCCAGAGCCTGGCGCAGCATCTGGGCATAGCACCACTGCGGCACGGAACCAGTTTCATGATCCCCAGCGAGGCCGCCCGATGACCCGCGAAACTGCCATTGCCGCCGCCGAACGCCATTTCGACGACGGCACGTTCAAACGGGACCTCGCGCGCCGCGTGGCGTTCAAGACCGAAAGCCAGAATCCCGAGCGCGCGGCCGAGCTTGCCCGCTATCTCGATGCCGAAATGCGCCCGACCTTCGAAGCGCTCGGCTTTGGCGTGCGCCTGCTCGACCATCCGCGCGCCAAGGGACCCTTCCTGCTGGCGACCCGCATCGAGAACCCGGCCTACAAGACCGTTTTCGGCTACGGCCATGGCGACGTCATTCGCGGCCAGGACGCGCAATGGCAGGACGGCCTGTCGCCCTGGACCCTGGTCGACGCGGGCGAGCGCTGGTACGGGCGCGGCACCGCCGACAACAAGGGCCAGCATTCGGTCAATCTGGCAGCGCTCGCATGCGTGCTGAAGACGCGCGGGTCGCTCGGCTTCAACGCCAAATATCTGATCGAAATGGGCGAGGAAGTGGGCTCGCCGGGCTTGCGCGAAATCTGCGCGGCCCACAAGGATCTGTTCGCAGCCGATCTGCTGGTCGCCTCCGACGGGCCGCGCTTGAGCGCCGGCCGGCCGACGCTGTTTTTGGGCTCGCGCGGCTCGATGAATTTCGATCTGGCGATCGACGCGCGCGCGGGCGCGCACCATTCGGGCAATTGGGGCGGACTCATCTCCAACCCCGGATTGCAGTTGGCGCATGCGATCGCCAGCATCGCCGGCCCCACCGGCCAGATCCGCATCGCCGATTGGGTGCCAAGCGAACTGCCCGCCGCCGTGCGCAAGGCGCTTGCCGACTGCGAAGTCGACGGCGGCGCCGACGGGCCGGCGGTCGAGCCCGACTGGGGCGAGCCCGGCCTTTCGCCCGCCGAGCGCGTGTTCGGCTGGAGCGCGTTCGAGGTGCTGGCCTACCGGACCGGCAATCCCGACAATCCGGTCAACGCCATCCCGCCCAAGGCGTGGGCGCGCTGCCAGTTGCGCTACGTGGTCGGCACCGAGCCCGAGACGATCCTGCCCGCCTTGCGCCGCCATCTGGACCGGCACGGTTTCGCGATGGTCGAGATATCGGCGACGCGCGAGGAGGTGTTCCGCGCCACGCGCCTCGATCCCGACAACGAATGGGTGCGCTTTGCGGTCGCAAGCCTGCAGCGCACCGCCAACGCCAAACCCGCCGTGCTGCCCAATCTGGGCGGCTCGCTGCCCAACGACATTTTCAGCGACGTGCTGGGCCTGCCCACCGTCTGGGTCCCGCACTCGTACCCCGCTTGCGCCCAGCACGCGCCCAACGAGCATATTCTGCCCGCCGTCGCGCGCGAGGGGCTGCGGCTGATGGCGGGGCTCTATTGGGATCTGGGCGCTCGCGATTGACAGGCAGCGGCGCCCCGTCGTTATATCCGGGCGGATATAACGACGGGGGCGTTCCGATGCGGCAGATCGTTTTTGTCCTGGCCCTTTTGCTGGCGCCCGCAGCGGCGGCGGCGCAAGTGCCGCTGGTCTATGCGGCCGCGTCGCTGACCGACGCGCTGCAGGAAGCGGTGGCCGCGAGCGGCCTGCAGGCGCGCTTTTCCTTCGCCGCGTCGTCGACGCTGGCGCGCCAGATCGAAAACGGCGCGCCCGCCGATATTTTCGCTTCGGCCGACGAGGATTGGGCCGACTATCTGGAATCGCGCGGCAAGCTGGTCGCGGGCTCCAGGCGCAGTTTCCTGTCGAACCGCCTGGCGCTCGTCGCGCCCGCCGATCGCGCGGCGCCGTTGGACTTGGCGGCCCCCGGCGCGTTCGCGGCACGGCTTGGCGCGGGGCGCATCGCCACGGGCGATCCCGCGCATGTGCCGGTCGGGCGCTATGCGCAGCAGGCGCTGACGGCGCTGGGCCTGTGGGCGACGGCCGAGCCGCGTCTGGCGCGCGCGGAATCGGTGCGTGCGGCGCTGGCGCTGGTCGAACGCGGCGAAGCGCCGCTTGGCATCGTCTATGCGAGCGACGCGGGCCAGCGCACGCCCGTGGTCGCGACGTTCCCGGCCGACAGCCACGCGCGCATCGCCTATCCGTTCGCGCTGGTGGCGGGCCGCGACAGGCCCGCCAACCGCGCGCTGCTGGAAGCGCTGGCATCGCCGCCCGCCCTGGCCGCGTTCGCCCGGCGCGGATTTGCGGTCGACTGACATGCCGGAATTTTCGGACGCCGAACGGGCCGCGATCTGGCTCAGCCTGCGCATCGCGCTGGTGTCGGTGGGCGCCGCGTTGCCCCCGGCGATCGCGGTCGCGTGGCTGCTGGCGCGCAAAAATTTTCCGGGCAAGGCGCTGCTCGATGCGGCGGTGCATCTGCCGCTGGTGCTGCCGCCCGTCGTGGTCGGCTACGCGCTGCTGCTGCTGTTCGGCGTTCGCGGACCCGCGGGCGAATGGCTCGACGCGACTTTCGGCTTTCGCCTGGTGTTCACGGCCGAGGGCGCCGCACTGGCAACGTCGGTGATGGTCTTCCCGCTGCTCGTGCGCGCGGTGCGCCTGTCGATCGAAGCGCTCGATCCCGGCCTCGACGAGGCCGCGCGGACGCTGGGGGCGGGCGCGCTCGACCGGTTCTTCACGCTCGCATTGCCGCTGATCGCGCCCGGCATCCTGGCGGGCGCGGTGATCGCGTTCGCCGCGAGCCTTGGCGAATTCGGCGCCGTCATCACCTTCGCCTCGAACGTGCCCGGCGAAACCCAGACGCTGCCGCTGGCGATCTATTCGGCCACGCAGACCCCCGGCGGCGACGCGACGGCGGCGAAACTGGCCGCCGTCTCGCTGCTGCTGGCGCTGGGCGGGCTGATGGCGGCCGAACTGATCGCCAAGCGCCTGCGCAGAATGCTCGGACGCTGATGCCGCAGCTCGATTTTCGCATGCAAGCGGGCAGTTTCGCGCTCGACGTGAAGCTTTCGGCGCCCGACGGCGGCGTGCTCGCGCTGTTCGGCCGGTCGGGAGCGGGCAAAACATCGATCGTGCGCGCGATCGCGGGGCTGGCACGCCCCAGCGCAGGGTCGATCGAAATCGGCGGACGCACGCTGTTCGACGCGGCCCGCCGAATCGACGTGCCGGCCGAAGAGCGCGCCGTCGGCTACGTCTTCCAGGATTCGCGGCTGTTCCCGCATCTGAGCGTCGCGGGCAATCTGCGCTACGGCCTGAAACGCGCAAAAAAGGGGCCGATCGGGTTCGACGAGATCGTCGATCTGCTCGGCATCGGCGATCTGCTGGCGCGCCGCCCGTGGAATCTCTCGGGCGGCGAGCGCCAGCGCGTGGCGATCGGGCGCGCGCTGCTGGCCCAGCCGCGCATCCTGCTGCTCGACGAACCGCTCGCCTCCCTCGACCCCGCGCGCAAGGCCGAGCTGCTGCCGTATCTGGAAACGCTGCACGCGCAAACCCGCGTGCCGGTCGTCTATGTCAGCCACGCGCTCGACGAGGTGGTGCGCCTGGCCGACACGCTCGCCATCGTCGATCGCGGGCGCATTGCGGCGTGCGGTCCGCTCGGCGAGGTGGCGGGCCGGCTGGATCTGCGCCCCTTGGCCGGGCGCTTCGAAGCGGGCGCGGTGATCGACGCGACGATCGATCGCCACGACCGGCACTACGCGCTGAGCGTGCTGGCGTTTGCGGGCGGCGAACTGGCGGTGCCGCTGCTCGATGCGCCCGAAGGTTCGGGCGTGCGCGCGCAGATCCGCGCGCGCGACGTGCTGCTCGCCACCCAAAAGCCCGAAGGCCTGTCGGCGCGCAACGTGCTGGCGGGCCGCATCGTCGATCTGATCCCCGAGGAAGGGGCCTATGCCGAACTTGCCGTTGCGGTCGGCGCGACGCGCCTGATCGCGCGCATCACCAGGGCGGCGCTCGACGAGCTGGATCTTGCGATCGGCAGCCCGGTCTTCGCGATCGTGAAATCCGTGGCGGTCGACCGCATCGCGATTTTTCGAGAATCCATTGGACGACGTGGCGGTTGATGGCCGATGCTCCGGGACCTTGCCGCAAGGAGCCCCCATGGACCTTAAATCCTACATTCACGACGTCCCGGATTTTCCCAAACCCGGCATTTTGTTTCGCGATATTTCGCCGCTGCTGGCGTCGTCGGCCGCGTGGAAATCGGCGGTCGACCGCTTGGCCGAGGCGGTCGCACCCCACAAGCCCGACCTGCTGGCGGGCATCGAAAGCCGCGGCTTTCTGGTGACGGCGCCGCTGGCGCTGACCATGGGCTGCGGCTTCATGATGGTGCGCAAGCGCGGCAAGCTGCCGGGCAAGACCATTCCGCATACCTACGCGCTGGAATACGGCGAGGACACGATCGAAATCCAGAACGAAGCGGTCAGGCCCGGCATGCGCGTGGTCGTGCTCGACGACGTGCTGGCGACCGGCGGCACGCTCAACGCCGCGATCTCGCTGCTGCAAAAGGCGGGCGCGGACGTGCGCGCGGCCGCCTGCATCATCGAACTCACGTTCCTCGAAGGACGCAAGCGCCTGCCGGTTCCCTTCGACAGTCTCGTGCAGTACTGAGGGCTGCGGCCGTGGCGGACACGATTGCGCTGGCGATCGCGACCGCTGCGGCTTTGGCGGCAAGCGCGTGGGTTGCGGCGCGCGCGCGCAGGCGCCTGCGGCGCCTGCAGGCGATCGTGCGCACCAGCACGGAACGCGCCTGGGCGTGCAATGCGGCGCTGGAATTCCGCGACCCCGACGCCGACGGCTACGCGCCGCTGCCCGCCGCCGAACTTGGATGCGCGTCGCTGCACGATCTGCCCGCGCGTCTGGATCCGCTCGCGAGCGCGCGCCTCGCCCAGATGCTTGCCGCGCGCGCCGCGTTCGCGGGCATCCGCGTTGCGGGCGCGAAGACCGGCGGCATGCCGAAATGGTTCATGATGGCCGGCGCGCCGGTGCGCGACCGGGCGGGCCGGTTTGCGGGCTATTGCGGCGTGGCGCGCGAAATTTCGCTGACCGCCGCGCTCGAAGCCGAACTTGCCGACAAATCGCGCGCGGTCGAGCTGCTGCAGGACCGGCTCAAGGACTTCACGATCATGTCGGCCGACTGGCTGTGGGAACAGGACACCGAACATCGGCTCGTCTACATCTCGAACCCGAATCGCGCGGCCTTGAACCAGGAAGTGCGCAACTTCCTGGGGTTGCGCCGCTGGGAGCGCAGCATCGACACGGCCGCCGACGGAAACATGGACGCGCACAAAGCCGATCTGGCGGCGCGGCGCGCGTTCCGCGATTTTCGCCTGCGGCGCGCGATGCCCGACGGCACGGTGCGCACGATTTCGGTGTCGGGACGGCCGATCTTCGCCGAGGACGGCGCGTTTGCCGGCTATCGCGGCACGGCGAAAGACGTCACCGACGAAATCGCGGCGGCCGAACGCGCGCGCACGGCCGAAGCGCGGCTGCTGCGCGCCTTCGAATTGCTGCCCATGTCGGTCGCGATCTACGATGCCGACGCCGAACTCGTTTTCTGCAACCGCGAATACGCGGCGGCGGTCCAGCTTGGCGACGTGCTGAAGCCGGGCGTCGCCTATGTCGAGATTCTCGAGCGGCTGTTCGCGGACGGGCGGCTCGATCCGCGCGACGCGGCGATCGACACGTGGCGCCGCGAAATCGCCGATCTGGACCGCGCGGCCGCCAGCGCGCGCATCGTGGCTTTCGCCGACGGGCGCACCTACGAGCGGCGCATCCAGCGCCTGCCCGACGGCGGCTTCGCGATCATCGCGCTCGACGTCACGGCCGAACGGCGGCGCGCGCGCGAGATCGAGCAGAAGACCGAGATCCTGCAGAGCACGATCGACAATATCGAGGAAGGCATCGTCGTCTACGACGCCGACGCAAGGCTCGTCGCCGCGAACGAACGCGCGCGAATCATGGTGGACGCCCCGCCGGAGATGATGGTCCCCGGCGGGCGGTTCGAGGACAGCGTGCGCTTCCAGGCCGCGCGCGGCGATTTCGGCGAACTCGACGACGTCGAAGCCGAGATCGCGCGACGCCTCGCGCGCAATCGCAGCGGCGAGCGGTCGCGCGACGAGGGCTGGCGGCCGGGCGGGCGCTACGTCCAGACGCGCCGCACCCCGCTGCCCGGCGGCGGCTGGGTGACGCTGATGCTCGATTTCACGGAGCGGCGCCGGAGCGAGGAAACGCTGCGCCGCGCCAAGGAAGCGGCCGAAGCCGCCAACCGCGCCAAGTCCGACTTCCTCGCGCATATGAGCCACGAGCTGCGCACGCCCCTCAATGCCGTGATCGGCTTCGCCGAGATCATCGCGCGCGAGCTGTTCGGGCCGGTAGGCGAAAAGCGCTACGCCGAATACGCGCGCGACATCCATGCCAGCGGCACGCACCTGCTCAACGTCATCGGCGACATTCTCGACATCTCCAAGGCCGAGTCCGGCAGCGCCGAAATCGACGAGGCGCCGGTCGCGATCCCGGCGCTGGCGGCGGCGTGCCTGCGCCTGGTCGAACCGCGCGCGGCCGCGGGCCAGGTGCGCGTGGAAAGCGACATCGCGCGCGGCCTGCCGGTCGTGCGGGCCGACGAGCGGCGCTTGAAGCAGGTGCTGATCAATCTGCTGGCCAACGCGGTCAAGTTCACGCCGCCCGGCGGCCGGGTGACGCTGGCGGCGCGCATCGACGCCGACAGCCGGCTGGAACTTTGCGTGGCCGATACCGGCATCGGCATGCGCGCGCAGGACATTCCGCGCGCGCTCGAACCCTTCGCCCAGATCGACAGCGCGCTCTCGCGCCGCTTCGAGGGCACGGGGCTGGGGCTGCCGCTGTCGCGCAAGCTGGTCGAACTGCATGGCGGCACGCTCGACATCCAAAGCGCGGTCGACAAGGGCACGACCGTCACCGTGCGCCTGCCCGCATCGCGCACGATCGGGAACGTGGCATGAGCGCGCCCGACCCGCGCCGCTCCTCGCCCGCCGCCTTGCGCAATCGCGACGCCATCCTGGCGGTGCTGCAAGCCCATCTGCCCGACCGCGGCACCGTGCTGGAAATCGCGTCCGGGACCGGCGAGCATGCCGTGCATTTTGCGCAGCACTTGCCGGGCCTGGTCTGGCAGCCGAGCGACCGCGATCCCGCCAACCGCCAGTCGGTCGATGCGTACCGCAGCGACACGAATCTCGCCAATCTGCGCCCGGCCGTGGCGCTCGACGTGTGCGAACCGTGGCCGGTCGCCGCCGCCGACGCGATTTTCTGCGCGAACATGGTCCATATCGCGCCGTGGGCGGCAGCCTTGGGCCTGCTGGCGGGGGCGCGGCGCGTGCTGGGGCCGGGTGCGCCGCTCGTGCTGTACGGACCGTTCTTCGAGGACGGCAAAACGCCCGTCCCCTCCAATGTCGCGTTCGACGCCGATCTGCGCCGCCGCGATCCGGCCTGGGGCATCCGCACGCTTGGCGACGTGGTGCGGGCGGCGGCGGGCTTTTCGGCGCCGCTTGCGGTCGCCATGCCGGCCAACAATCTATGCTTGGTTTTCCGACGCGACGGGCTTTAGGTCGACCGCGACGTCGAGCCGGTGCGCGCCGCCGCCCAGAATGACGCCGCGGATGGGCGCGATATCGCCGTAGTCGCGCCCCCAGCCGAGCACGACATGCTCGTCGCTGACGACCAGATCGTTGGTCGGGTCCAGATCGATCCACCCGAAGCCGGGCACGAAGGCCGACACCCACGCGTGGCTGGCATCCGCGCCCGCGCGCCGCGTCTCGCCTTGGGCGGGATAGGTGCGGATATAGCCCGAAACGTAGCGCGCGGCCAAACCCATCGCGCGCACGCTGGCGATCATCACGTGCGCGAAATCCTGGCACACGCCGCGGCGCAACTGCATGACCTCGGCCACCGGCGTCGCGACGTTGGTGGCGCGCGCGTCGAACGCGAAATCGGCTTTGACGCGCCGGTTGAGATCGAGCAGGCACGCGAGCACGGGGGCGCGCGGCGCGAAGGAGTCGCGCGCGAACGCGCGCACCGCGTCGTCGAAGGCGGCCATGGGCGAGGCGCGCACGAATTCGACCGCCGCCGATTCGACCGGCAGGCCGCCGCCGTCGAGCGCGTCGCGGACGTCCTCCCAGGCGGGCGTGGCGTTCGCGGGCGGGGCCGGCGGGAAGCGCACGTCGACCAGGCAGCGCGCGTCGACGACCAGTTCGGCATGCGGCTCTTCGAGCGACATGTGCGTGACGGCGTTGCCGAAATAGTCGGTGCCGTCCTGCACGCGCACGGGCGCCGGCGTCACGATGGTGCCCGCGCGCAGAATGCGCTGGTGCGCCATGGCGCGCGGCAGCACGCGCATCACGTGGTACGAGAGATCGACCGGCTCCTCGTAGCGGTAGGTCGTGCGGTGCGCGACGTCGTAGATCATATCTGCTGCTCCGCCGACGCGCCGATCTCGTAGCCGATCGAGCGCACGGTCTTCACGTGGCTGAAATAGGCGCGCGTGATCGCCTCGGAGAGGTCCGACAGGCGCGCGCGCGTGTCGCCCAGCAGCGCTTCGAGCAGCGCCATCGCCGTGCGGTCGAAGGTCGAGCCCACGCGCTCCACGTCGAACAGCTCGATGCCCGCCAGCACCGCGCGCGCGATGCGCTGCTCGGGCTTGGAATAGCTGCGCACGTCGCGCTGGGTCAGCTCGCTCAAATGCGCCTCGATCTGGCGCAGCTGGTAGGCGATCGCGCGCGGATTGGTCTCGTCGCACAGCACGAGGTCGAGCACGGGTGCCGGCTGCACGGCCGCCATGTAGCGCGTGCGGTAGGTGATGGCGCTGTCGCAGACCTCCAGCAGCAGCCGCAGCCACGGCTCCGCGCCGTGGCCCGAGGCCGCGAACACGTCGTTCACGACCGACACGCCGTGCGAGGCGCGCTCCAGCCGCTGGCCCAGATCCAGAAAGCGCCAGCCCGAGCTGTGCGTCATGTTTTCGGCCGCCATGCCGTGGAAGGCCGCGCACACGCCGATCGTGTAGTCCATGCCTTCGAACAGCCGGTCGACGTCGCCGGGCTGGCTTTCGAAGCGCAGCCTTGCGTCGCGCACCTGCTCGTTGACGACGTTCCACATGTCGGCCGACAGGCGGTCGCGCACGGTCGGCGCGATGCGCTGCAGCGCCTGGAACAGGTGGGCAAGGCCGCCTTCGGGGCCGCAGGCATGGCCCAGCGCTTCGGCCATCGCGCGCCCGTCGGGCAGGCCGCCCAGCGGGCGCTCGATCAGGCCGCGCGCGGCGAGCATGCCCGCCAGCACCTGGAATTCGGCGATTTCGCGCGCCGAACTGCCGCCTGCGGGCGCGCGCAGCAGGCACGCGCGCATCAGCCTGGCGGCGTTGTCGAGCCGCTCGGTATAGCGTCCGAGCCAGAAGAGATTGTCGGCCAGGCGGCTTTGCAATTCGCCGGCCGAGCGGCGCAGCGGCTCGCGCGCGGCGGGCGCGCGCGGCGCCACCACGATGGGCGCGTGCTCGTGCTGGATGATCCAGGTGTCTTTGGCCGCCCCGCCGCGCTGCATGGAAATGTCGAAGCCGTTGTCGTCGGCGGCGACGCGCGTCATGCCGCCGGGCATCGGCACGAACGCGTTTTCGTGGCGGATCAGGAAGCAGCGCATCATCAGCGGGCGCGGCACCAGGCCCCCCGGCGACCAGACCGGCATCGCCGATTTGTGCATGCGCGCCTGCGCCACGTAGCGGTGCGGCGCCTCGCGCAGGCGTTCGAGCGTGGCGCGCTTGCGGCCCGCATCCAGTTCGGCGCCCACGATGGCGGCTTCCATCATGTCGCCCGCAAAACACGGGCGCAGAATGTAGTCTTCGAGCTTGGCCGCGACCTCGTCGAACACCGCGCGCTGGCCGAGCCACCAGGTTTCCAGCGACGGCATCGCCAGTTCCTGGCCCAGCAGATGCTGGGCAAGCCCCGGCAGGAAGGGCATCATCGCCGGCGTTTCGACCGCCCCCGCCCCCAGCGCGTTGGCGATGGTCACGTTGCCCGCGCGCACCGCATCGACCAGCCCCGCGACGCCGATCGCCGATTCGGGACGCAGTTCGACCGGATCGCAATAGTCCTCGTCGAGGCGGCGCAGGACGACGTCGACCTGCTGCAGCCCGCCCAGCGTTTTCAGATACACGCGCGCGTTGCGGACCGTCAGATCCGCGCCCTCGGCGAGCGTCAGTCCCAACTGGCGGGCCAGATACACGTGCTCGAAATAGGTCTCGCTGTAGGGGCCCGGCGTCAGCAGCACGATGCGCGGGTTTTCGCGGTGGCGGGGTGCTAGCTGGGCCAGCGCCGTCTGCCACAGCTCGAAAAACGGCGCGAGCCTGCGCACGTTTGCGGACTGGAAAAACTCCGGCAGCGTGCGCATCAGCACGTTGCGGTTTTCGAGCGCGTAGCCCGCCCCCGACGGCGCGTTGACCCGGTCGCCGCACACGCGCCAGCGCCCGTCGCGCCCGCGCGCGATGTCGGCGGCGTAGAAATGCAGGAACGGCGCGCCGTTGGCGGGCTTGATGCCGTGGCACGCGCGCAGGAACGAGGGATTGGCCTGCACGAGGGCGGGCGGCATCAGCCGCTCTTTGATGAGCGTCTGCGGCCCGTAGATGTCGGCGATGATTTTTTCGAGCAAATGGGCGCGCTGCACGAGGCCGGTTTCGATCTGGCGCCATTCGTCGGCCGGAACCGACAGCGGGATCAGATCGAACTGCCAGGGGCGCTGCAGCTGCGCGCGCTGGGACTGGCGCGCCTCGGCGAAGACGTTGTAGGTGACGCCGTTTTCGTCGTACTGGCGGCGCGCGCGTTCCATGCGCTCGGCCATGGCGCCGGGCGCCAGCGTGCGCAGGGCGCCCATCAGCGGCTGCCAATGCGCGCGGATCTGTCCGCCGCCCGTGACCATTTCGTCGAACGGCGGCGCGCTGGCATCCGGGCTGTCGGGTGCGGCACCTGCGGACGCGGGGCGATCGAGGCGCAACTCTTCCATGCTTTCTTCGGGCGGTGTCGGCCTGCTTACGAGGAGCTTGGCGGTGCCAGACGGCGCAGGTCAAGGGTCAGCGGGAAATCCGGGTCGGTCGGCAGCGCTTGCGGTACCAGGGAACCGGGCGTGTGTCCGATGCCGAAGAACCGCGCGCGGCGGCGCGCTTCGGCTTCGTTGGCATTGACCGGGAAGCGGTCGTAATTGCGCCCGCCCGGATGCGCCACATGGTAGGTGCAGCCGCCGATCGAGCGCTTGTTCCAGCTGTCGACCAGATCGAACACCAGGGGCGCGTGCACGGGCACGGTCGGGTGCAGCGCCGAGGACGGGTTCCAGGCGCGGAAGCGCACGCCCGCCACGAACTCGCCGTCGACGCCGGTGGGATGCAGCGGCACCCGCACGCCGTTGCACGACAGCACGTGGCGCCGATCGACCAGATTGCGCACGCGCACCTGCAGGCGCTCGAGCGAGCTGTCGACATAGCGCACCGTGCCGCCCGGCCCCGCTTCCTCGCCCAGAACGTGCCAGGGTTCGAGCGCGTGGCGCAGTTCGATGTCGACGCCGCGATACGCGGCCTGCCCGAGCTTCGGGAAGCGGAATTCGCAGTGCGGGTCGAACCACGCATCCTCGAACCCGTAGCCCGCGTCGCGCAGCGTTTCCAGCACGTCGCCCAGATCCTCGCGCACGAAATGCGGCAGCATGAATTTGTCGTGCACGGCGTTGCCCCAGCGCGCCAGACGGTGCGTGTAGGGCTCCTCCCAGAAATGCGCGACGAGGCTGCGCAGCAGCAATTGCTGCACCAGGCTCAAGCGCGCGTGCGGCGGCATTTCGAAGGCGCGCAATTCCACGAGGCCGCGCCGCCCGCCCGCATGGTCGGGCGAGAACAGCTTGTCGATGCAGAATTCCGTGCGGTGCGTGTTGCCCGTCACGTCGACCAGCACGTTGCGCAGCACGCGGTCGACGAGCCAGGGCGCGATGCCGGCCGTGTCCTTGGCGGGCAATTGGGCCAGCGCCATTTCGAGCTCGTGCACCTGGTCCTTGCGCGCTTCGTCGATGCGCGGATGCTGCGAGGTCGGCCCGATGAACAGGCCCGAGAACAGGTACGACAGCGCCGGGTGGTTGTGCCAGAAGCGCAGCATCGAGCCGAGCAGATCCGGGCGCCGCAGCCACGGCGACTGCGACGGCGTCTCGCCGCCGAGCACGAAATGGTTGCCGCCGCCCGTGCCGACATGGCGCCCGTCGACCATGAATTTTTCGGTGGCGAGGCGCGTCTGGCGCGCTTCTTCGTAGAGCTGGGTCGTGCGCTCGACCGTCTCGGTCCAGTTCGACGCCGGATGCACGTTGACCTCGATGACGCCGGGATCGGGCGTCACCGAGAAATTGGCGATGCGCGGATCGGAGGGTGGCGCGTAGCCTTCGATCAGCACGGGCTGGCCCAGGTCGGCCGCAGTGTTTTCGATTTCCGCGAGCAGATCGAGATAGTCCTCGATCTCGGGCACCGGCGGCATGAATACGTGCAGCAGGCCGTCGCGCGGTTCGATGCACATGGCCGTGCGCACCATGCCGGTCGCGGATTTGTGCGCCCGCAGCGACGAACGCTCGCGCTGGCGAAAATCTTCGTGTTCTTTGCGCCCGCGCGGCAACGGCGCGCCCCCCGGGCCCGCTTCGATGCCGTCTTGCGGCGCATAGCCGCGCCGGGCATTGCCGCCCGGCACGTTGAGCGCGCGCTCGCGCGGATCGCGTTTGGGCAAGGGCGGCAGCGCTTCAAACGGGTCGCGCTCCCAATGGTAGGGATAGTCGCCCGGCGCCGTCCACGGCAGGCTGTCGAGCGGCAGGCGGAAGCCCATCGGCGAATCGCCGGGGATCAAAAACATGTGCTGCGGGCGCACGAACCAGAAGCCGCTCGACCATTTGCGCGGGCCGCCCTGCCAGCCGCGCGTGATCGGCAGCGCCATGCCGACCGGATTGTCGAGCCCTTTTTCGAAGATGCGCGCGAGCCTTGCGCGCTCCTCGGGGTCCTTCAGATTGGATTGGAGCGGATCGACATTCACGGGCAGGCGCTGTTCGCGCCACAGATAGTACCAGGCGTCTTCGTAGGCGCGCTGGGCGAAGACCGGCGGGATGCCCAGGCGCTCGCACAGCCGCCCGGCAAATCGTTCGGCATGCTCGAAGCCCACGTTGGTCTTCAACGAGTCGTCGGCCTGCAGGCCGGCGTCGCGCCAGATCGGCTCGCCGTCCTTGCGCCAGAAACACCCGAGCGCCCAGCGCGGCAATTGCTCGCCCGGATACCATTTGCCCTGCCCGTAATGCAGCAAGGCGCCCGGCGACCACAATTTGCGCAGCCGCTTCAGCAGCTGGCCCGCCAGCCGCCGCTTGGTGGGCCCGAGCGCCGCCGTGTTCCACTCCGCCCCTTCCATGTCGTCGACCGACACGAAGGTCGGCTCGCCCCCCATGGTGAGCCGGACGTCGCCCTTTTCCAGGCGCGCGTCGACCGCATGGCCGAGCGCTTCGATGCGCGCCCAGGTCGCGTCTTCGTAGGGCTTGGTCGTGCGCGCGGATTCGAGGATGCGCTCGACCTTCATCTCGTGGCCGAACTCGACCTCGGCTTCTTCGATCAGGCCCTCGACGGGTGCCGCCGATTGCGGGGCGGGCGTGGCCGCGAGCGGAATATGCCCCTCCCCCGCCATCAGGCCCGAGGTCGGATCGAAGCCGATCCAGCCCGCCCCCGGCAGATACACTTCCGTCCAGGCATGCAGATCGGTGAAATCGACGCTGGTGCCCGACGGCCCGTCGAGCGCCTTCTGGTCGGCGACGAGCTGGATCAGATAGCCCGAGACGAAGCGCGCCGCGAACCCCAGATTGCGCAAAATCTGCACGAACAGCCAGCCCGTGTCGCGGCACGAGCCCTTGGCCCTGGCCAGCGTCGTCTCGCAGCTCTGCACGCCGGGCTCCAGGCGGATGATGTAGCCGATATCCTGCTGCAGCCGCTGGTTGAGGGCGACGAGGAAATCGACCGTGCCCATTTTCGCGCGGTCGACCTTGGCGAGCCACAGCTTCAGCTCGGGGCCGACCGGATCGGGTTTCATGAAGGGCGCCAGGTCCCCCAGCAGCCCGTCTTCGTACTTGAAGGGAAATTCCTGCGCGTAGGGTTCGAGGAAAAAGTCGAACGGATTCTGCACCGCCATGTCGGCGACCAGATCGACGTCGACTGTGAAACGGTCGGTGCGCTCTGGGAAGACCAGGCGCGCGAGCCAGTTGCCGTGCGGATCCTGCTGCCAATTGAGGAAATGCGGCTGCGGCTCGATCTTGAGCGAATAGGACAGCACCGGCGTGCGGCTGTGGGGGGCCGGTCGCAGGCGCACCACTTGCGGACCCAGCGCGATCAGCCGGTCGTATTTGTAGGCCGTGCGATGGTGCAACGCGACGTTCAGGGTCATGGCGGGACAAGCCTGCGGCCGGGGGTCAAGAAGGGCTGCGCAAATTGCGCCGGATTGCGCGGCGTTGCAAGTGCGTGCAAGCCGCACGCCAGCTTGCTAGGATCGGCGAGTCGTGTCCGATTCCGCCGCCCTGCCGCCTGCGCCAGTCGCGCGCCCGCCTTTGTGGCTGCTGGTCGCGATCAGCAGCTGCGGCCCCTTCGCGCTCAATCTGTTCGTGCCCTCGCTGCCGCGCCTGGCGGAATCGTTCCAGACCGACTACGGCACGGCGCAATTGGCGCTGACGCTGTTCCTGGCGGGCATCGCGCTGGGCCAGCCTTTCTACGGGCCGCTGTCGGACTGCTACGGGCGCCGGCCGGTGCTGCTGGGCGGGCTGTGCGTGGGCGCGGTCGGCAGCGTTTTGTGCCTGGCGGCGCCGACGATCGAAATGCTGCTGGCCGGGCGGTTCTTGCAGGCTTTCGGGTGCTGCGTGGGCGTTGTGCTGGCGCGCGCGATCGTGCGCGATCTCTATCCGCGCGACCGCGCCGCGAGCGAGATCGCCTATGTGACGATGGGCATGTCGCTGATGCCGATGGTGGCGCCGTCGGTCGGCGGGCTGCTCGACGAGAATTTCGGCTGGCGCGCGAGTTTCGTGGTGCTGCTGGCCTTCGTGCTGGCGGTCGCGGGGGCGGCCTATCTGCGCGCGGCCGAAACCCACACGGCGCGCGCGGCCGCGGTCGATTTCGGGCAATTGTCGCGCGGCTGGTCGGAACTGGCGCGCAGCCCCGTCTTTTTGGGCTATACGCTGTCGACGACGGCCAACACCGTGTCGTTTTTTTCGTTTCTGGCGGTGGCGCCCTATCTGATGGTTTCGATTTTGGGCCGCCCGCCCTCGGAATACGGTTTCTGGTTCGTGGGCTGCGCGGCAAGCTACCTCGTGGGAAATTTCCTCACCGGCCGCTACACCCAGCGCGTCGGCCTCGACCGCATGGCGCGGCTCGGCAACTGGGTCAGCGTGCCGGGCACCGCCTTCGGCCTGGTCTGGGCGCTGTTTTTCGATCTGCAAGTCTGGGCGCTGTTCGTGCCGATCATCCTGATCGGTTTTGCGCACGGTTTTTCGCAGCCGAACCTGATTTCGGGCGCGGTCGGCGTCAATCCGCGCCTTGCGGGCTCGGCCTCGGGGCTGCTCGGTTTCGTGCAGATGGCGGCGGGCGCGCTTGCGACCTACATTCTGGGCCACAGCCAGGACGGCACCGGATTGCCGCTGGCGGGCACGATGTTCGCCTGCTCGCTGGCCGCACTGGCCTGCCATGCGGTGGCCGAGCGCGCGCGGTTATCCGTTGCAAATGCGCCCGAACGGTCCTAGAAAAAACCCATGAATCTCGACGAAAAACGGCGGCTCGAGCTGCAGCACGTTCTCAACCGCTGCAGCGTGGTCGCGGGCGTGTTCGACACGCGCATGGACGCGGTCAACTGCAAGCAGTTCCACGCGATCCGCGAAATCATGGACATCTATCTGGCGGCGGGCATTCGCGCGATCAACGCCAATGTCGATTTTATGGCCGACAATGTCAGCCTCAAGGACGAGGAAAAATCCAGCCTCGAGGCCATCATGCTGAAGATTTTCGGCGACCAGGAGGTCAAGCCGAACATCGAAGACGCCAAAGCCCCCAAAACCTGATATCAGCGCGCGCGCACGCGCCACACGCGGCAGCCCGTCAGGCTCTGATGTTCGAAAACATAGAGCGTGTTGGGGACGGCCACGCCGCGCGCATCGGCAAGGTCCTCGCCCGGCGACTGGGCGGCGCCATAGGTGCGCCCGGCGAGCACGACCGTGGCGCGGTGCTGTTCGAACTGCCCGAAATCGCGCGTGCGGCACGCTGCCGACGCTTTGGCGTCGTAGGTGCCGAGTTCGGACAAAGATTTGGGGCTGCGCAGCAGCACCGGGCGCGGGCGCGCGGCTTCGGGCGAACGGGCGGTTTCCAGCATCTGCGGGCCGACCGGATCGAATTTTTTGCGTAAATGCGAATCGTCGGTGCGGCGCAGATCCTGGGCTGCGACCGACCCGCCGAGCCCGACCGCAGCCGCGACCACAAGGACGACGATTTTCATCGGCGCATTCTAGCACGCGAGCATGGCGGCGCGCCGCTCTCGCGGGTTAAATTGGCGCGATGCAAAGCGATTCGATTCGCCCGGGCCAGCGTTTTGTCAGCCACGAGCTCTATTCGTGGGTGGTCGAGGAGCTGTTGAGCGAGGGCTACAGCGTGCCGCATGCGCGCTTGCGCGCGCTGTACGATCCCGAGATCACGCGCATCGTCGCCTGCCCGGTCCTGCTGAACACCGCACGATTTCGCCCCGAAACCGTTTGACCTTTTAGATCAAGGTTTTGGCGGTTCTGTCGGCTTGCTTTGCAGCGCCGTCAGGCCCGATTGAAACGCCGACAGCATATTGGCTTGCGCCGACAAATTCACCGACTGGAGCGACAACAAAGTCGCGATCACGGCAAGGACGGAGCCGACGGACGTAACGATCATCGTTGTCCGGGTCGATTTGGCTTCGGTTTTGATTTCGGCACGCATCTCCTTCATGTCGGACTTGATATCCGCCATGGATTTGTCGAGATGCTCGACCACCGCTTCAAGGCGCGCGATGCGTTCCATCCCCGGCAATGTAGGACCGCCCCCGGACTTGCGCAACTCCTCACCAACTGCCTCGCGCACGGCATCGTCGATCGTAGCGCGAACGGGTCCCGTCAACATGCCCCGTTCCGTAAAATTGGGATTACCTGCCATTTTCGTCGAGCCATTTCGAAATCGGCAAAAACGCATGTTCGCGGATCAGGCCGCAATTGTCGCAAGCCAAAGTAATCTTTGGCAGAATTCCTTTGCTGCTACCATGGCTGCGGAAGTTCTCGTACATGTCTTGGGCCGAGAGAAAACTGCTCGGCTCGCTGCCGAGGACCCAGGTTGTGCTTGCACAGCAGGGGCACTTCATCGGCCCGGTTTCATTGGCCTTCGCGGTCAGAAAATCGATAATGTCTTGCCGCGTTGGAATGCGTCTGGCGGCGATGTCGCCTTCGCGCGTTTCGTCTGGCACTGGCATCGTCCAAATTCCTGTTGCTCGCTGGCAGACTGCGACGGCAAACCCTGACAGCGCAGAGAAAATAACACATCCTACAGCGCGTCGTTGCACCTAAATTGCGATTTTGGGCAGTAGTTGCATTGCAGTTGGTCCGTAAATCGCCATTGACTCGCAATATTAATTGGTTTTTAATAAATTACCGTTTGTTTTTGTGAGAAACTTTATGTATCACGCCGCATTCGCAGATACCGCAGATTTGCGCGAGCGTCGCTATCTGGTGGCGACCTTGCTGGTCGATACCTGGCTGCCGCGGGCCTTGGTCAGCGACTTCGCGCTCGCCGAGAAAAAAGCCAGCTATTGGAGCGAGATATACGGGCCGCCGCGCACGCGCATCAGCGAGGTGTGGGTCGCAGCCGGGCGGCCGCGCAAACCTGTGCAGGCACCGCCCGAGCCGATCGAAATCGCCCTGGCGCCCGTCCAACCGCGCCAACGCCGCCGCTGGACCGACAAGCTCGCCGCACTCGACCGGCCCTTCGATCCGTCCTACGCCAAAGCGATGGTCGACGGGTTTTTGCTGTATGTCGGCAGCCAACTCGCGTTCCGCCTGCTTGAAATCCTCAAATTCGGCAGCTTGGCACTGGCTTAAACCGATGCAATGCCCTAATAAGATTGCGAATTAGTCGCATCCTCTAGGGGATTGATTTGGCACTCGGAACCGTATCAGCCGTGCGTGTCGGCACCGGCCGCATTGCGGGCATCGCGTGGCCGGCCCTGCTTGCGGCCGGCCTGGTCATGCTGCCGATCCTGGCGGTGCTCGCCAATCTGGCAGCGCCCGCGCGCGGCGCGCTCGAGCATCTGTGGGCGACGAGCCTGCCGACCATGCTCGCCAACACGTTTTGGTTGGTCGCGGGCACCGTCGCGGGCACGGCGTTCCTCGGCGTTGCGGCCGCGTGGCTCGTGACCATGTGCAGGTTCAAGGGCAGCCGCACGCTCGAACTGGCCTTGCTGCTGCCGATGGCGATCCCCGCCTATATCGTGGGCTACGCCTACACCGATCTGCTGCAGTTCGCGGGTCCCGTGCAGTCCGCCTTGCGTGCGGCGTTCGAATGGCGGCGCGGCGACTACTGGTTTCCCGACATCCAGTCGCTGGGCGGCGCGGTTCTGGTGCTCGTGCTCGTCCTCTATCCGTACGTGTATTTGCTGGCACGCGCGGCGTTCCTCGAACAGTCGGTCTGCGCGCTGGAGGCCGGCCGCATGCTGGGCCAGAACGCCTGGGGCGCCTTCCGGCGCGTCGCCCTGCCGCTCGCCAGGCCCGGAATCGCGGCAGGGGCGGCGCTGGCCGCCATGGAAGCGCTGGCCGATTTCGGCACCGTGCAGTATTTCGGCGTCGATACTTTCACGACCGCGATCTTCCGCACCTGGTACGGCATGGACAACCGCGTCGCCGCCGCCCAGCTTGCGGGCGCGCTGCTGGGGTTCGTCCTGCTGCTGCTCTGGGTCGAGCGCGCCTCGCGCGGCAATTCCCAATACCACCATACGTCGCGCCGCTACCGGCCGATCGCGCCGTTGCGCCTGCATGGCTGGCGCGCGGGCGCCGCCTTCGCGCTGTGCGCCGCGCCCGTGCTGCTGGGCTTCGCGGTGCCGGCCGCGATCCTCGCGCGCATGAGCCTTGCGGGCGGCGATCCGCTGTGGAGCGCGCGTTTTGCCGACTACGCCTCGAACTCGCTGGTGCTGGCCGCGACAGCCGCCGCCGCGACCGTCGCGCTGGCAACGGCCCTCGTCTACGCCAAGCGCCTGTCGCCGTCGCCGTTGGTTGCGGGCGCGGTGCGCGTGGCGGGCATCGGCTACGCCGTGCCGGGGTCGGTCGTGGCGGTCGGCATTCTGGTGCCGCTGGGCCTGTTCGACAACGCGCTCGATGCGTGGCTGCGCGCGCATCTGGGCGTCTCGACGGGCCTGCTGCTGTCGGGGACGATGGCGGCACTCGTCTATGCCTACATGGTGCGGTTCCTGGCGGTGGCGCTGGGACCGGTCGAGGCGGGCATGGGCAAGATCACGCGCTCGATGGACGAAGCGGCCGCGACGCTGGGCGCGGCGCCGTCGCGCATTCTTGGCGCGGTGCATGCGCCCCTGATGCGGGGCTCGGTGCTGACGGCGGCGCTGATGGTGTTCGTCGACGTGCTGAAGGAACTGCCGGCCACGATCATCGTGCGGCCGTTCGGGTTCGACACGCTGGCGGTGCGCGTCTACACGCTCGCCTCCGACGAGCGATTGGCGCAGGCCTCGACGGGGGCGCTGGCGATCGTCGCGGCCGGCCTCGTGCCCGTGGCGCTGCTGAGCTGGATGATCGCGCGCGCGCGGCCGGGGCGAACTTGAGCGCGGCGCCGCTGCGGCCTATGCTGCAGGGCATGGCCGTCGTGGTGTTCACGGGCAATCTCAAGCGCCACGTCGCGTGCCCCCGGGCGCGCGCCGAAGGGGCGAGCGTGGGCGCGGTGCTCGACAAGGTCTTTGCCGACAATCCGCGTTTGCGCGCCTACGTCCTCGACGACCAGGGCCGCATCCGCGCGCACGTCAATGTCTATGTGAACGACCGGCGCGCGGCGCTGGACGATGCGGTGGGCGCGCGCGACGAAATCTTCGTGTTCCAGGCCCTGTCGGGCGGCTGAGGGAGAGGCATATGGGCGAGCGCATTCTGGTCGCGACGCGCAAAGGACTGTTCGACATTCGCAGCACCCGGGCGGGCTGGCGCATCGCGCGGACGGCGTTTCTGGGCGACATTCTGTCGCAAGCGATGCGCGATCCGCGCGACGGCACGCTCTATGTCGCCCAGTCGCTCGGCCATTTCGGCGCCAAGCTGCAGCGCTCGGACAACGACGGCAAATCCTGGCACGAAATCGCCGCACCCGCCTTTCCCAAGTCGGCGAAGAAAAACGCGCCCAGCGTCGAATATCTTTTTTCGCTGGAAACCGGCGGACGCGACCGGCCCGGCGTGCTGTGGTGCGGCACCGTTTCGGGCGGGCTGTTCCGCTCGGCCGATCGCGGCGACAGCTGGACGCTCAATGCGGGCCTGTGGAACCAGCGTGCGCGCAAGGAATGGGCGGGCGGCGGTTTCAACGTGGACAAGCCCGGCATCGACACGATCCTGGTCGATCCGCGCGACAGCGAGCGCATCGTGCTGGGCATTTCGACGGGCGGCGTGTGGCAGACCGCCGACGGCGGACGGACATGGCGCAACACGTCGCGCGGCCTCTATGCGGAGTACATGCCCCCCGCCCTGCGCGAAGACCCCAACAAGCAGGACGTGCACCGCATCGCGCGCTGCGCTGCCGTGCCCGACACGCTGTGGCTGCAGCACCATAACGGCGTATTCCGCTCGACCGACGGCGGCGAAAGCTGGAACGAGGTCGCGACGATCAGGCCCGCCAAATTCGGCTTTGCCGTGGCGGCGCACCCGCGCGATCCCGCGACCGCGTGGTTCGTTCCGGGCGTCAAGGACGAATGCCGCATCCCGGTCGGCGGCAAGCTCGTCGTCGCGCGCACGACCGACGCCGCCAAAAGTTTCAAGGCGCTGTCGAAGGGATTGCCGCAGTCCCATGCCTACGATCTGGTGCTGCGCCACGGGCTGGACGTGGATGGCAGCGGCGAACGCCTCGCGATGGGTTCGACGACGGGCCATTTGTGGGTGTCGGAAAATGCCGGCGCAAGCTGGACGCTGGTTGCCGGCAATCTGCCGCCGATCGCGAGCGTGCGTTTCGCGTGAGTCGCGGCCGAATGCCGGCGCGAAAACAAGATGCGCGGCACGAATCGTTCGGGATAGTCTGAAGCCGGACAACGCTGTAAAACGCGCGCGGCGCGGCTGCAGCGATCTTTGTCCGAGCGGCAGGAAAGCGGCATGGCACAGCACCATAAAAATCCGGCTTGGACGTGGCTCGCGCCCGTTGCGGCGACGGTCGTTTTGGGTCTGAAAGCGACGGGCCTTCTGGCGGACGACGCGCCCGCGACATTCGTTCTGGCGGCCGTCGCGCTCGGCGCCAATGTTTTCGCCGCCGTGCATCACGCCGAGATACTGGCGATCAAGCTCGGCGAACCTTTCGGCTCGATCCTTCTGGCCGTCGCCGTGACCGTGATCGAGGTCGGTCTTATCGTGTCGATCATGCTGTCCGGCGCGGAAAACGCCGGCGAGGTCGCGCGCGACACCGTTTTTGCGGCCCTGATGATCGTCCTCAACGGGGTCGTCGGGTTTTGCCTGCTCGTGGGCGGCCAACGGCACCACGAACAGACATTCCAGCTCCAGGGCGCCACGTCGGCCTTGGCGGTGCTCGGCACGCTTGCGACCATCACGCTGATCCTGCCCAACTTCACGTTGAGCGCGCGCGGCCCGTCATTCTCGACGATCCAGGTTGTCGTGATCGGCGCCGTTTCGCTCGTTTTGTGGGCCGCGTTCGTTTTCGCCCAGACCATCCGGCACCGCGCCTATTTCCTGGACGACGATGCCGCCGACATCGCGGCCCAGCCGGGCGCCAAACCCGGCGATCGGGTCGCGGCGGCCAGCCTCGGCCTGCTGGTCGTCGCATTGGCGAGCGTCGTGTTTCTCGCCAAAGCGCTTTCCGCGCCGCTCGGCCAGGCGATCGAAGATGCGGGCCTGCCGCCCGGATTCGTCGGCGTCGTCATTGCCGCCGTCGTTTTGCTGCCCGAGGGAATCGCCGCGGCGAAATCGGCGAAGAACAACAAATTGCAGAACAGTTTGAATCTGGCGATCGGCTCGGCGGTCGCAAGCATCGGTTTGACGGTTCCGGTCGTGGCGGGCGTGTCGGTTGCGATGGGCACGACGCTGTCGCTGGGCGTTTCGGCATCCGGCATGGTGCTGGTCCTGCTGACGTTGTTTGCCAGCACGCTGACGCTCGGGACCGGCCGGACCACCATCCTGCAGGGCATCATCCATCTGACGATCTTCGCGGTTTTCCTGCTGATCGCCATGGTGCCCTGAATGCGCCCGGCAGCGCGCGCGACAAAACGCTACACAAAAATCTCCGGTCGGGCTAAACGAGCGGCTGTCGATGCGACGCGGTCGTCCGATGGCCCGATCGATAAAAAGACGGATCGCCGGTTTAGCTCAGCGGTAGAGCAGCGGTTTTGTAAACCGAAGGTCGGGGGTTCAATCCCCTCAACCGGCACCGTTTTTCCGAAAATTCCGGCGCGCGGCGCCTATGCGGCTTCCGTCAGGCCGCGCTTGAAGGACAGCATGCGGCTGACTTCCAGCACCACCATGAGCTTGCCCTTGAGCCGGTAGATGCCGCCCGACACGTCGCGCCAGCGCGGATCGAGCGTGTTCGGGTTGCGCTCGTAGCTGTCGGCCGACAGCGAGAGCACCTCGCCCACATTGTCGACCATCAGCGCGTAGAGCTCGCCCTTGTGGTCGACCACCACGTTCATGCCGGGGCTCGATTTGTCGCGCGCGGGCAGGCCCAGGCGGCGGCGCACGTCGCACGCCGTCACGATGCGCCCGCGCAGATTGAGCGCGCCCGCAACCTCCGGCGGCGCCAGCGGCACGCGCGTGATGCGCTGCGGGCCCAGCACGTCCTGCACCGTCAGCACCGGAATGCCGAACAGCTGGTCCGCCACCGTCATGGTGACGAAATCGTTGGCGACGCCGGCGCCCGCAGCTTTGAGGGCGGCGGCCTTGTCGGCGGGAACGAGGGCGTTGCTCATGTTTTTCTCTCCTGGTTCCGGCAATCACTGCGCCGCGATGCGGCTGTTGGCCGAACCAAGCTCGGCGAGCGAGGCCAGCAGGCCCTCGCGGTCGAGCTTGGGGATGAAGTCGGTGAAGCCCACGCGGCGCGCGCGCTCGATGTCCTGGGGATGCGTGTGCGACGACATGGCGAGGATCGGCGTTTCGCGGAAACGCTCGGTTTTGCGCAGCGCCTCGGCGAATTCGAAGCCGCTCATGCCCGGCATTTCGATGTCGGAGACGATCACGTCGAATTCGCGGCCCGCCTCGCACATCGCCAGCGCCGCCGTCGCGGTTTCCGCCGTCGTCACGTCGAAGCCCGCGACCGACAGGATCGGCTGCAGCAGATTGCGGAAGAACGGGCTGTCGTCGACCAGCAGCAGACGGCGCAGCGCGCCCGCGCCGAAGGGCGTGTCGGCCTTGCCGAACCAGTCGCCGAACGCGAGCGACAGATAGTGCGCGGTGTCGATGACGTCCGTCGCCTTGCCCGCGATGATCGCCGAGCCCACCATGCCCGGGCGCACGTTGTTCATTTCGACCGCCAGGCGCTCCTCGACGATGTCGACGATTTCGTCGACCAGCAGGCCCATGTTGCGGTTGCGGTCGGCGAACACCAGGATCGACTGGCGCCCTTCGGTGCGCACCACATAGGCGGGATCGATCGTCACCAGCGGCATCAGCTTGCCGCGATACTGCAGCACGGGCTTGCCGTCGGAGAATTCGATCGTCGACGCGTCGGCTTCTTCCAAGCGCGCGATCAGCGACAGCGGCACGGCCTTGGGCGCCTGGCCGCCCGCGCGGAACACCAGCAGTGCTATGCGCTCGGACTCGCTCGGCCCCTTGTGCTCGATTTCGGCCGCAGCACCCTGCTCGCCCATCGACGCCGCTTCGCCCGACGCGGCCGCGATGCCGTTGGGGTCGAGGATCATGATGACCGACCCGTCGCCCAGAATCGTGTTGCCCGAGAACATCGAAATGTCGCGCAGGATCGGCGCCACGGGCTTGACGACGATTTCCTCGGTGTCGAACACGCGGTCGACCATGATGCCGAACGTGTAGGTGCCGACCTGCGTGACCACGATGAAGCTCTGGTCGGGATCGACGCCGCGATCCTCGCCCAGGCGCAGCATGTCGTGCAGGCTGACGAGCGGCAGCAGGCGGTTGCGCAGGCGCAGGAACGGCGAATCGTTGACGCGCTCGATCGTCGTCTCCGAGCCCGCCTGCGCGCGCACGAGTTCGAGCACACTGATTTGCGGGATCGCGAAACGCTCGCCCGAGCACTCGACCACGAGCGCCGAGACGATCGCGAGCGTCAGCGGAATCTTGATGACGAACGCCGTGCCCTTGCCGCGCTGGAAGCGCAGCTCGACCGTGCCGCCGATCTTTTCGATGTTGGTGCGCACCACGTCCATGCCGACGCCGCGCCCCGACACCGAGGTCACGACGGCGGCGGTGGAGAAGCCCGCCTTGAAGATGAACTGGGCGACCTGCTGGTCGCTCAAGCCGGCGGCTTCGGCCTCGCTCACCACGCCGTTCTGGATGCCTTTTTGCTTGATCTTTTCGATATTGAGGCCGCGCCCGTCGTCCGAAATTTCGATGATGATGTGGCCGCCTTCGTGGAAGGCGTTGAGATTGACGCGGCCGATCTCTGGCTTGCCGGCAGCGCGGCGGTCTTCGGGCCGCTCCAGCCCGTGGTCGGCGCAGTTGCGCACCAGATGGGTCAGCGGATCCTTGATCAGTTCGAGCACCTGGCGGTCGAGCTCGGTTTCCTGGCCGTGCATGATGAGGTCGATCTTCTTGCCCAGTTCATGGCTGAGATCGCGGATCAGGCGCGGCAGTTTCGACCAGGCATTGCCGATCGGCTGCATGCGCGTCTTCATCACGCCTTCCTGCAGCTCGGAGGTGACGTGGTTCAGGCGCTGCAGCGGCACCGAAAATTCGCTGTCCTTCTGCGAGCGCAGAATCTGCAGCAGCTGGTTGCGCGTCAGCACCAGCTCGGACACCATCGTCATCAGATTTTCGAGCACGTCGACATTGACGCGGATCGACGAGGCGGCCACCGCCGACTCGCCCACTTCGCCGCGCGGCTCGGCCGCCTTGGGCGCCGAGGGTTTCGCGGCCGCGACGGCGGGCACGGGCGCCGGGGCTTGCACCGCCGGGACGGGCGCCGGTGCTGCTGCAACCGGCACGGGTGCGGGCGCTGCGGGTGCGGGCGCGGCGCGGCTGGCCGCCAACGCATCGGCCATCGCCGCGGTTTTGGCGGCCGGAACGGGCACGAAACCATGTTCGTCGGGCTCGGGTTCGGCCGCGACGACGGGTGCGGGGGCCGGTGCGGGTGCCGGAGCGGGCGGTGCGGCGGCCGGGGCCGGATCGCCGGCCTTGGGCGGCGCGGCGGTCGGGTCGGGCTTGCCCGACGCGTAGTCGTTGAGGCGCTGGATTAGATCGCTGTCGTCGCCTTCGGGCTCGGCTTCGGTCTGTTCGAGCACGGCCAGCAGGCTTTTGATGCGGTCGAGCGCTTCGAAAATCAGCGTCACGGCCTGCGCGTTGGGCGTGAGGATTCCGTCGCGAATTTTGTCGAGCAGGTTTTCGCCCGCATGCGCCACTTTTTCCAGGCGCGGCAGGCCCAGAAAGCCGCAGGTGCCTTTGATCGTGTGCATGATGCGGAAGATGCTGCCCACGAGCCCCGGATCGTTGGGGTTCTGTTCCAGACGGACGATCTCGGTGTCGAGCACGCCGAGATTCTCGTTGGTCTCGGTCAAAAAGTCGCGCAGCAGATCGTCCATGGAACTTCTCCATCCTGTTCGCGCCGACGGTCGATCGGCACGCCAACCGACATTAGGTCTACGCGCAAGGTCCTTACCGAAGTGTTTACGGCGCGCGCTCCGCCGCTGTATTTTTGGTAAGTCGTTGAAATAACATACTGAAAATTCAGCGCGGCGCAACGATTTCGCGCACGAAGCGAATATGCTGGCGCAGATTGTACAAGATATCCGCGTAAGACGTTGGGACTCTGAGCGTTTCGGCGTCCTGCTGGAGTTTTTCAAGCTCCGCGATCAGCGCCGCGCGCAGGGCGCGATCGTCGATATCGTGCAAAGCGCGCTCGATGCGGCGAAGTTCTTTGTATTTGTTGAATATCTTTGCGCGCACCTGCCAGCGATAGGCGGGCGGCGCCAGACGCGCGAGCGGGATCAGCAGCGTCAGCAGCGGAATCAGCAGCACCACCATGCGCTCGGCCAGCACGGCGGCCCAGAAGGGCAGAATGCGGTTCAGGAAACTGGGGCCGCGCTCCAGCAGCCGCACGGCGTCTTCGTGCAGGTCGAAATCGTTGTAGCGCACGGTGGGGAAGGTTCCGGCGGGCGAAAAAAGCTGGCGCTGCTTGTGGACCTGCTGGGCCGCGCGCACCAGCAGCCCGACCAAAGCGGGGTGCAGATCCTCGCGCACCACAAGTTGCGCCGCCGGCGCCAGCAGAATCGTCTCCTCGCGCGGCAGATCGCGCGCCAGATCGAGCCCGCCCGCGGGCAGCACGGCCGAGGAGAGGAACGGAAACTGCAGCCGATAGGCTTCGTGGCGCCGGTAGCCGAACAGCCGGAAACGCCCGTCCGCCAGCATGTCGGCAAGGCCCGGCGGCGGATTTGCCGACACCGAAAACGCCGCGTCGATCTGGCCGTCGCGCAGCGCCGCGAACGCGGCGTCGGTATCGAGGATCGAGGGCACGATGTCGCGCGCGGCGTCGAGCCCGTTGGCGCGCAGCATCTGGCGCACCAGAATCTGCGTGCCCGACCCTTCGGGGCCGACGCCGACGCGAAAGCCGCGAATGTCGTTCAGTTTTGCGACCGGAAGATCGGCCCGCAGCACGAGCCACACGGGCTCGTAGAATACGCTCGCCACGGTCGCAAGGCCCGGAAACCCTTCTTCCGAGCCCACGCCCCCCTGGATGAAGGCGGCATCGACGCTCGGCGCCTCGCCGCCCATGCGCTGCATGCTGTCGAGCGAACCCCTGGTCTGGCGCACGTCGAGCGTCACGCCCTCGCGCGCCAGCAGCACGCGGTAGCGTTCGGCGAATTCGGCCTTGGCGCTGCCGGGCTCGCCCGACGCGAACACGAAACGGTCGGGCGGGGCCGGATCGACGAAGTGCCACGCGATCGCGAAGCCCGCCAGCACCATCGCCGCGATCGGGAAATAGACTTTGATGAATTCGCGCATCGCCAGAATCCCTCAGCCGATTTCGATCTCCAGCCGGTGCAAGCCGCGCACCACCAGATTGTCCGACCATTCCAGTTTTTGGGGCGGCAGCGCAAGTCTCGGCAGGCGCTGCAGCAGGCGGCGGAACGCGATGCGCCCTTCGAGGCGCGCCAGCGGCGCGCCCACGCAAAAATGGATGCCGTAGCCGAACGCCAGATGCGCGCTCGCATCCGCGCGCCCGACCTCGAAACGCGCGGCATCGCCAAACACCGTTTCGTCGCGCGCAGCACTCGCGAGCATCAAGAACACGCGCTCGCCCTTGGCGAGGAGGGCGCCGTTCCAGTCGATGTCCTCGCCCGCGATGCGCACCTGGGCCAGGCTCGGCCCGTCCCAGCGCAGCATTTCTTCGACCGCGCCCGCCACGAACGCGTCGTCGGCGACGCGCGCGCGCAGGGCCTGTTCCTGTTCGGGGTGGCCCAGCAGCGCCCACAGCCCGTTGCCCAGCAGATGGGTCGTCGTCTCGTGGCCCGCAAACAGCAGCAGCACGCAGCTTGCCGCCAGTTCGTCGGCGTCCATGGCGGCATTCGCGTCGGCCGCCGCGACCAGCCACGACGCGGCATCGGCGCCGGGCCGGCGGCGCCGCGCGGCGACGAGGTCGCCGAAATAGAGCTGCATCTGTTTGGCGGCGGCCTCGGCGCGCGCGTATTTGTCGGGGCTGGCGCGCGCGGTCAGCACGAACGCGCCCAGATCGTCGGACCATCGTTTGAGCAGATCGACATCCGCCTCGGGCACGCCCAGCAGATCGGCGATCACGAAAGCGGGCAGCGGATAGGCAAATTCGCGGATGAAATCGACGCGGCTTTGGCCCTCCAGCGCGTCGATCAGCCGGTCGACGCGCCGCGCGACCGTCGGTGCCAGGCCGTCGATCGCGCGCGGTCCGAAGGCTTTGTTCATCAGGCCGCGCAAGCGCGTATGGACCGGCGGATCGACGAACACGGCCCAGCGCGCCATCATCCCTTCCAGCGTCGCGACGTCGGCGCGCGCCTGGCCTTGCAGATGCCCGAAAAACGGCGACATGCGGTCGGCCGACAGGCGCGGATCCTTGAGCAGCGCCTTGCAGTCGGCATGGCGCGCGGCAACCCAGCCGCCGAGCGCTGCCGAGCGGAACAGCGGCGCCTGCTGGCGCGCTTGCGCCAGTGCGGGATACGGATCGGCAATGAACGACGCCGCGCGCGGTTCGAAATCGAAAGGCATGGCGGCGAGCCTAGACCATTTCCAATTCGCGCGAAATCGCGCGCCGGGCGTCAGATCGCTTCCAGATCGTTCCACGCCTGGTCGGCCAGCGCCTTCAGACGCGCCGACGAAACGCGCCCGGCGAACGCGTAGCCGTAGCCGCCGCGATGCCAATGCACCAGATTGACGCCCTGGCGCGCCTCGCTGCGGGCACCCCGTTCGCTGAACTGCGAAAACGCGATGACCAGCCCGACCATTTCGTTGGCGCTGTCGGTGTAGACGAGCTGCGCCGCCGGCCGGCCGCCGACGATCACCATGCGGCCGCCCTGCAGCGCGAAACCCTGCGCCGTCAGATCGGGGATCGCCAAATTGCGGTTGAGCTTGGCGCCGAACCATTTGCCGAGTTCGGGCAGGTCGGCAGCCGTGAAATCGACCAGCAGGCGGCCTTCGCTGGCCTGCGTCGCTTCGGCGACCGCGTAAAAACCCGCGACATTTTCGAGCCAGCGGTCGCTCGACGCCAATTGCAAGCCGTCCAGCACCGGATCGAGCCGGCCCGTGAATACGCCCCCGGCCCCAAGACCCGCCGCCAGCAGCAGCGAGGCCGCGAGCGCGCCGCCGATCCATTTGCGCGCGCCCGGTTTGGCCTTGAACGCGACGACGGCGCCGGACGGCCGCGCGTTCGCGATCGCGTCCAGCAGGCGCTTGGGCACGGGCTCGTCGAGGATTGGCGCGTAGGCGGCTTTGGCAAGCGCGCCCGTCCGGCGCATGGAAGCGATGCGCGACCGCGTGGCGGCATCCAGCGCCGCGTGCGCCGCGACGCGCGCGGCGGCGGCCGCATCGAGCGCGCCGTCGGCATAGGCCATCAAGGTTTCGTCGTCGGGCCCCGCCAAGCTGGCGGCGGGCGCCGTGCCGACCGCGTCGACCAGACGTTGCGGGACGGGTTCGAGCAGCACCTCGTTCAGCGCCGCGTGCGCGAGCGCCGCCATGTCGCGGAACATCGCCACGCGCTTGGCAAGGGCCGGATCGCGCGCGAGTGCGGCCTCGATCGCCGACGCTTCGCCGGCGGGCGCCATGCCGTCGGCATAGCGCATCAGGCTTTCGTCGTCGAAACGGGAGGCGATCGGGTCCATGGGGCGGGTCGGGTTCCTGTTGTTCCTATTCGGCGGGCGAGGCCAAAGCGTGGCCGCTTTCGCCGAGCATTCTGGCGAGCGCCGCGCGCGCGCGCGCCAGCCGGCTCATCACCGTGCCGATCGGAATCTCCAAAGCGGCGGCGGCTTCCTTGTAACTCTGTCCTTCGACGCACACGATCGTCAGCACCACGCGTTGCTCCTCGGGCAGTTTGGCGATCGCGGCGCGCACCGCTTCGTAGGTCATGTGCGCTTCGAGCCCGCGCCCGCCGTCGAATGCCAGTTCCTCCTCGACCAGGCTGGCGTCGATCCGGCCTTCGCCGGTGCGCACCTTGGCCGCCCGCCGGTCGTCCAGATAGATGGTCTGGACGATGCGGAACATCCAGCTGTCGAGCCGCGTGCCGGGCTGGTACTGGTCGATCCGCCGCAAGGCGCGTTCGCACGCGGCCTGCACCAGATCGTCGGCCTGGTCGGGTGCCCCCGCCAAGCCGCGCGCGAAGCGCCGCAAGCGCGGCAGCAGGGCGACCATTTCGGCCCGCAATTGGGCCAGCGTTTCGTCGTTCACGTCGCCGCCCCTCGACACCAGCACAACGCCTGCGCCCGGCGCTTATTCTTGTCTGTCACGATCGAACCTCGGAACTGTGGCGGCCGGGCAACAGTGCCCGCATGCGCCGACGCGCCGAACTTACGCCAAACTGCCGGAAAAAGTCGATTTATTCGGGGTCCGGCTATTCGGCTGGTGTCGGCACGGAGGCGCGGAAATTTTCGGGAATATCGGGCGGCTGGTCGGGTTCGCTGTCGCCGCGCCAATAGACGATCTGCAGCCGCCCCGCATCGGGCCGCAAATAAATCTGCCAATCGTCCCATTCTTCGTCGGCACAGCTGCCGTTGGCCGGGCAGCGGCGCGCTTGGGCTTCGACCAGCAGATAGCCCGCTTTGAACCAGGAAAGATGCTTGAGATCGTCGGTGATGTCCTTGGCGTCGATCGTGCCGACGCGCTCGACCAAAAATTCGACCGGCTGCGGCGTTTCGACCAGTTTGGGCGCGTCGGCAAGTCCCAGCGCCGCGCACGCCGCCGCATCGTGGCTGGCGGCGCAAAAAAAGAACTGCGCCGCCGCGCATTCGACGCTGGCCGCGTCGCATGCGGGCGCTGCCGCCGGATCGACGCGCACGGGCGTTTGCGCGCCGGCAGAACCGGCAGCCAGCGCCAGAGCGAGCAAAACAAACCGTTTCATCGTTTCAGGATCGAGCCCAGGACGCCGCGCACGATGGCCGTGCCGATCTGGCGGCCGATCGAGCTGGTGACGGAGCGCACGATAGCACCCGCCACCTGTTCGCCCATCGATTTTTGCGCCCGCCCGCCGCGCGAAGGCGCCGATCCGCCGCGCGAAGGCGCCGATCCGCCGCCGAAGATCGTGCCAAGCGCGCCGCCGATCCCGCCCGTCGGCTTCTCGGCGGCACTGCCGGCGTCGCGCAGTTTTTCGAACGCCGAGACATTGTCGACCGCGTCCTCGTATTTGCCGAACAGCGGGCTTTTGTCGACGAGCTTTTGGCGTTCCTCGGCCGACAGCGGGGCGAGGCGCGAGCGCGGCGGGCAAATTTTCGCGCGCATGGCGGGCGTCGGCGCGCCCTTGTCGTCGAGCAGCGAGACCAGCGCTTCGCCCACGCCAAGCTCCAGGATCGCCGTGGCGGCGTCGAGACCGGCGCGCGCGCGGAAAGTTTCGGCGGTCGCACGCACGGTCTTCTGGTCGCGCGGGCTGAAGGCGCGCAAGCCGTGCTGCACCCGGTTGCCGAGCTGGCCCAGCACGTTGTCGGGCAGATCGAGCGCGTTCTGGGTGCAAAAATACACGCCCACGCCCTTCGAGCGAATGAGCCGCACGACCAGCTCCACGCGCTCGACCAGCGCCTTGGGCGCGTCGGCGAACAGCAGATGCGCTTCGTCGAAAAAGAAAGCGAGCTTGGGTTTGCCGATGTCGCCCGCTTCGGGCAGGTTTTCGTAGAGTTCCGCCAGCAGCCACAGCAGGAACGTGGCGTAGAGCAGCGGGCGCTGCATCAGCTTGTCGGCGGCCAGAATCGAAATCCGGCCGCGCCCGCGCGCGTCCACCTCCATCAGATCGCCGACCGCGACCGCAGGCTCGCCGAAAAACGCGTCGCCGCCCTGCGCCTCCAGCGCCAGCAGGCCGCGCTGGATGGCGCCCACGGACGCTTGCGACACGTTGCCGTATTTGGCGCCGATCGCGGCGGCGTTTTCGGCCACATGCGCCAGCATCGCGCGCAGATCTTTGAGGTCGGTCAGCAGCAGCCCGTCGTCGTCGGCGGCCTTGAACACGATGTTGAGGACGCCGCTCTGCACCGCGTTGAGATCGAGCAGGCGGGCCAGCATCAGCGGGCCCATTTCCGAAATCGTCGCGCGCAGCGGATGGCCCGCCTCGCCGAACACGTCCCAGAACGTCACGGGGCTGGCCGCGAACTCGAAATCGTCGGCGCCCAGTTCGGCCGCGCGGGCGCGGAATTTTTCGTTCTCGGCGCCGGCCAGCGCGATGCCCGACAGATCGCCCTTGATGTCGGCCATGAAGACCGGCACGCCCGCATCCGACAAGGCTTCGGCCATCACGCGCAGCGTGACGGTCTTGCCGGTGCCCGTGGCGCCCGCAATCAGCCCGTGGCGGTTGGCCATCGCCAGCCGCAGCAGCGCGGGCTCCTCGCCCTTGGCGATCAACAAATGCGGCGCAGACATGGAAGCGCGATCAGGCGGCTTCGGTACGCGGCTTCATCTTTACGTAGGCGATCGAGGCGTGGCTCGAGCAATAGGGTTTGCCGTCGAGCGAGCGTTCGCCGCAGAAATGGAATTCCGCATCGCCCGGATCCCCGATCGGCCAGCGGCAGGTGCTGGCCGACAGCGCCATCATCGGCAGGCGCTTGGCCGAGGGCTGGTTGGCGAGGGCGCGCAGCGCCGCCGCACTCGTCTGCTGGGCTTGCGCCGCGACGCGCGGTTCGCGCGGCGCTTGGGGCGCGCGCGGGACCGAGGGCTGGCGCGGTGCCGCCTGACGATAGACTTGCGGGCGCGGCCCCGTGCGCTTGATCGGCGACGGGCGCGCAGGCAGATGCAGGCGATGCGCCTTGCCGACCACCGCATTCTTGGAAATGCCAAGGCGTTTGCCGATTTCCGCCGTCGTAAGGCCCTCGCCCCACAAGCGCGTCAGATCCGAAATCTGCTCAGGCGTCCAATCCATTTCGCATCCCCTTGAATTTACGCCGGTTTTCCGACAGCAACTAGCCCTTGTGGATAACTCCACTTGAACCATACCACATTGTGAGGTTCCGAGTCGTCCAAGTCAAGCCCCCGACACAATAGGTTGTGGGTAACTTTCTAGATGTTGATTTTTGGACCGGCGATTGCGCGTATCGCCAAAATGTGAAATTGACCGACGATGATTTTTGCCTACATCCCGCAAGACGGCATTGTCGCCAAACGCACGGTCGAGGCAAACGAGCCGGTGCCGACGGCGGCCTTGTGGGTCGATCTGTTTTCGCCGACGGCCGAGGACCGCGCGCGCGTGGACGCGGCGTTCAATCTGGCGATCCCGACGCATGCCGAGATGCTCGAAATCGAGCCCTCGGCGCGGCTCTATTCGGAGAACGGCGCGCTCTACATGACGGCGACCATCCTGGCGCGCGCCGACGATCCCAACCCCACGGCCGACGCGTTCACGTTCGTGCTGACCAACCGCTGTCTTGTGACCGTGCGCTACCACGATCCTCGCCCCGTGACGCAGTTCGCCAACCGGCTTTTGCGCCTGCCGGGCAGCTGCGCGAACGGCGAGGAGGCGATGATCGGCCTGATGGACGCGTTCGTCGACCGCATCGCGGACATTCTCGAGAAAGCGGGCACCGATCTCGACGCGATTTCGCGCGCGATCTTCGCGAGGCCCGCCGGCGCCGCCGCGCGGGCCAAGCAGGAGCGCGACATGCAGGACGTGCTGCGCGAGCTGGGGCGCATCGAGGATCTGTGCTCGACCGCGCGCGAGAGCATGCTGGGACTGCAGCGCATGGTGCGCTTCCTCGACGCCTCGGCCGAGGGCGAGACCAAGAAGCAGTCGAAGGACATGCATGCGCGCTTCAAGTCGCTGAACCGCGACTTGGCGTCGCTGATGGAGCATGCGGATTTCGACAGCCGCAAGGTGAATTTCCTGCTCGATGCGACGCTGGGTTTGATCAATATCGAGCAGAACCGCATCATCAAGCTGTTTTCGGTGGTCTCGGTGGTGCTGATGCCGCCGACGCTGGTGGGCACGGTCTACGGCATGAATTTCAAGGACATGCCCGAACTCGACTGGAGCTTCGGCTATCCGATGGCGCTGGGACTGATGGTGGCCTCGGCCATCCTGCCCTATCTCTATTTCAAGAAGCGCGGCTGGTTCTAGGGGGAGCGAACTCTACTCTATCTAAGAGTGCAAGTTTCATTGACATATGATTTTGGATGGCCGAGGGTTGGGGATCGCTTTCTCAGGCTCGCAAAGGAAGACGATTTGACGCAGCCATCCGCAGAAAACCGGGAATTATGGAGCGAGTTTCACAATTGGATTCTTCGTCATTCCGACGATCCTTGGGCATTCCGCGGCGCGGGCGACGTCGCATTCGGTTTGTTGCCGGGAATCGGGCGCTTTGGGTTGGATGCTCTCACTGCGGCGGCTCACGAACGCAAGATACTCGAGCTGTTCGCGGCGAGAGCCCCGGCCTACGAGAGCGTTTCGCTGCATTCGGTATGGGACCTTGTCGCTCTGGCGCAGCATCACGGCCTTCCTACTCGAATGCTTGACTGGAGCCGCAATCCTTTGGTTGCAGCTTACTTCGCAGTGACGGGCAGCCCCAAGCCATTGGCCGGACTGGTGCAGCAGTTTCCCAAGGCGCTGGCGACGCCGGAACGAAACGCCGTCGATGCGCAAGTCATCGCGACACTTGTTGCGCCAGGCAATGTATTGGATCAGGGTGTTGGGCTTGCAATGCCAAAAACCTTCCGGGACGCTTTTGACGATTTGACGGGACGCGGTGTGTCGTTTTTGATGCCCCGCTCAATCTCGCCCCGCATCGTGGCCCAAGGCGGCCTGTTCAGCGTCCACGAGGACCCGTTGACTCCCTGGGAGCGACCGACGCGAAACCCGGGTCATAGCTTCGTCATTCCGGCCAGAGCACGAAGCTACTTCGAAAGCCGCCTCTACTCGCTGGGTGTGGAGCCACAATACCTGATGAGCGGCCTGGACGGACTTTGTGCTAGATTGAAGTGGCAGATTGAACGTCGGGTTGGCCTAGGAGCGATCGGATGAATTCGCCAAGTCTCGGGAAGATGCCACGGCTCGATGCCGTTTCCCCGGAGGATCGAGCCAAAATATTCTCCGCCGTCGAAAAGATCGACCGGGCAAAGCTCGAGGCATTCAAAGCCTGGGCTGCCATCGAACGTGCAGTGCCAAATGCCAAGGTCGAGCATGTCTACGCCGACGCGTACGGCGTCTATCAGGACGTCGATACCAAGAATTTTCTGATTCTAGCCGACGTCTCGCTCAGCGACGAAAGTGGCTATTCAGATTCCGTTTCGACGACGATCACTGCCAAACAGGGCGCAAACGGCAAAATCGAGTTCGAAACGATTTCCGTCAATCTTCCCGACCCTGGACCCGTTCTTCGGCCCTGAGCTTCGCCCCTAGGACGGCACCGCCACGCCCAGGCTTTTGGCCAGTTCGACGAGCAGGCCCCAATTTCCCGCGTCGATCGGGATCGATGCCGCACGTTTGGCGCGCGCCCGGCGTTCGGGTTCGCCCGGCAGCATCACGTCGCCCTTGCCCGATTTGAGCCAGGCTTCGAGCTTCAGCGCCTCGCCCGCCACATAGTCGGCCGTGCCCAGCGCGGCCGGGTCGATCGCCACGCCGATCGCGTTGTTGAGGATGCGCTGCTCCTCGGGCTGCCAGGTGGCGATCGTGCCGCCGCCGCCGAGCGCGCCCGCAAACAGTTCGATCAGCGCCGACAGCGCGTAGCCCTTGTGCGCGGCCATCGCCAGCAGCGCGCCCGCCGGATGCGCGTACATCGCCCCCGGGTCGGTCGTGGGCTTGCCTTCGTGGTCGATCAGAATGCCGGGCGGCAATTGCACGCCCTTGTTGAACGCCACGCGCACCTTGCCGACCGCGATCTGGCTCGTCGCCATGTCGGCGACGATCGGCGCATGGCCCTTCACCGGCAGGCCCAAGCAGATCGGGTTGGTGCCAAGCCTGCCCGCAATGCCGCCGGTGGGCGCCACTTTGGCGTCCACGCCCGCCACGTCGACCGCGAAAAACGAGGCCAGCCCGTGCGCCGCCGCCTGCTCGGCCCACGCGCCCACGCGCCCGATATGGTGCGTGTTGCGCAGGGCAAGCACGGCCGCGCCCGCATCTTTGGCCTTGGCGCAAAGAAGTTCGGTCGCGTCGCGCATGATCGTCTGGCCGTAGCCGCGCTGGCCGTCGACGACGAGCGTGGCGGCCGTCTGGCTGACGACCTTGAGCGAAGCGCCCAGCGCCACCTTGCCGCGTTTCACGGCGTCGAGATAGATCGGCAGCATGCCCACGCCGTGCGAATCGTGGCCCGCCAAATTGGCCTCGACCAGATTGTCGGCAACGCACTTGGCTTCGTCGGCCGACGAGCCTGCGGCCGCGACGAGTGCCGCTGCAAACGCGCGCAGTTTGTCCGGCGAGATTTGCATGTCGTTCATTTTATGCCACCCATTCGCTGACGGGCGCCTTGGCTTCGTGCAGCGGCTGGCACAGCACGTCGACCAAGGTCGGGCCCGGATGTTCGAACGCCGCCTTGAGCGCGCCGGCAAGATCGCCCGGATCCTCGACGCGCCAGCTTTTGACGCCGAAGGCGGCCGCCACCGCCGCATGGTCCGTGCGGTTGAAATCGACCGAGAAATAGCGCCCGCCATAGCCGGTCTTCTGGCCCGCCTTGATCCAGCCATAGACCGCGTTGGACACCACCACCAGCGTTACCGGCAAGCCGAGCCGCACGATGGTCTCCATCTCGCCGCACGCGAAGCCGAAACTGCCGTCGCCCATCACGGCCACGCATTTGCTGGCGGGCCGGCCGATCGCCGCCCCCACAACCGCAGGCAGCGAATAGCCAAGCGCCCCGTGCGCGCGGTTGGTGACGAACCAGCGCCCCAGCCGGCGCTTGGGGTAGAAGGCCGAGAAATACGGGCACGGCGTGCCGGGATCGGCGACGATCACGGCATCGTCGGGCAGCAATCGGGCCATCGTATGCACCAGCCGCTCGGGCCTGATCGGCGCGTCGCTCGAATGCGCCAGCGCCAGGAACGCTTCTTCGCGCGCCAAACGCGCCGCCGCCACGCGCTTGGCCGCGTCGCCGGGTACGGATTTGGCGCCAAGCGCGTCCGCGAGTTTGGCGAGCGCCAGCTTGGCATCGCCCACAACGCCCGCTTGCGTGGCGTAGATGGCGCCCACGACCGCCGGATCGACGTCGATATGCACGATGGGCGTGCCGGGGGCCGGGAAACGCCAGCGCTCGGTCGTGACCGACCCCGCCCGGCAGCCGACAAACAGCACGAGGTCGGCCGCTTCGACGAGGCCCCGCGTCGGCAAGGTGCCGCCGTTCGATCCCACGACCCCCGCCGACAGGGGATGGCTGTCGAGCATCGAACCCTGGCCCGAGATCGTGACGAGCACGGGCGCGTCGAGCGCTTCGGCCACACGGCGCAATTCGTCTTCCGCCTGCGCCAGCACCACGCCGCCGCCCACGACGATGACGGGTTTCTTCGCGAGGCCCAACGCCGTCACCGCCTGCGCGATCGCGGCGTCGCAGGGCGCCACGCGGTGCGAAGGGGCGGCGGCGTTAAGCGCGTCGCCCCAAATGTCGTTCTCGTCGACCGGGTCTTTTTGCACGTCGTAGGGCAGGCCCAGATGCACCGCGCCCGGACGCCCGCTGGTGGCTTCGCGAAACGCGCGGCGCAAGGTCGCCGGAATTTCGGCCGCACGGTCGACGACCTTGTTCCATTTGGTCACGGGCTTGAACAAGGCGCCCTGGTCGAGTTCGGTCAGCACATAGCGCCCGCGCGAGGAAACCGAAATGTCGGTCGTGACCGCCAGCAGCGGGATCGAGCTTTCGTTGGCCTCGGCGACCGCGGGCAGAATATAGGTGGCCCCGCCCCCCGACGGTCCTTCGCACACGCCGACCTTGCCGGTGACGCGCGCATAGGTGTCGGCCATATAGCCGGCCGAGCGTTCGTCGCGCGTCAGGATATGCGCGATGCCGTGCCCGCCCGCACCGCCCAGGCGCGCGAGCGCGTCGTACAACGGCAGGCTGGTATCGCCGCACAGGCCGAACACATGTTCGACCTTGTGCGCGGCCAAAAGTTTGACAAAGGCTTCCGCCCCGTTGGGTTTGTTCATCGCCTGATTTTCTCCCCGCCGCCGACTATCGGGCGGCCGGGGTGCGGGATCAATAGCTGTTGATGTCGGGCGTGCGGTCGAAATACCGGCGCAGCACAAGGCGCATCGGCAGGATCAGCCCGACGCCCACCGCCGCGAACGCCACCAGCAGCCACACGAACGCGACTTCGCCCGCAAGCGCGGCAAACGCGGCGACGAGAAATCCAGCCGCGGCAAAGGACAGGAAAAATCCTTGCGGCAGCAGAATCTCGACTGCCAGCAGCGCCAAGCCGACGCCGGCCCAGGCGAGCACGGGATACGCAACGAAAGTTTCCAGAATCGTGTTCATTTGCTCTTTATCGTCTCCAGCAGCACGCTGAGCGAGCCCAGCGTTTTGGTGATGTCGGTGGGCACCACGACCAGCTTCGTATTGGGCGATCCCGCCAGCTGCGAGATGCCCAGAATCTGCTGCTTCATGATTTCGAAATCGATCGCGGGCTGGCCGTTGGTCTGGATCGCCTGGCCGACGGTCGCGGTCGCGTAGGCGTCCGCGTCGGCCAGCACGCGGCGCGCTTCGGCCTGCTTTTGCGCGGTGTAGAGTTCGGCGTCGGCCTTGAGCTGCTGGGCCTGGCGTTCGCCTTCGGCGCGGGTGACGGAGGCGCGCCGCTCGCGTTCGGCATTGAGCTGCTGCTGCATGGCCGAGCGCGTGGCGGTGTCCACGCCCACGTCGAGCACTTCGGTGCGCGTGATCTCGATGCCCCACACGGCGCAGGCTTCCGACAGCGAACCCTTGATGCGCTCGTTGATGAAGTCGCGCTTGGACTGCACCTCGTCGAACTCCATCTGGCCGCCGGTCGAACGCACGATGCTGGTGACGGTCGTCTGCACGGCCTGGTTGATGTCGTTGATGCGGTAGACGGACTTGGCGGCGTCGGTCACGCGGAAAAACACCGCCGTGGTCAGATGGATGCCGACATTGTCCTTGGTGATGACGCTGATTTCCTGCGGCTGAAGCTGGCGTTCGAGGATGCTGACCGTCGCCGCGACGCGGTTGATGACCGGCACGATGAAATTGAGCCCGGCCTTGAGCGTGGCGGTGTATTTGCCGAACTGCTCGACGACGTATTCGTGCGACTGCGGCACTACCTTGACGCCCGACAGCGCCACCAGCACGAGCACCCCGACAAGGCCGAGCGCGAATTCCTGGACGAACATCGGGACCCCTTTGGCAGCACAACCATAACGCGATACGATCCTACACGAACCGGACGCGCCTGTCGACGATCATCGCTTGCGCACGGCCGATTCGCCGATCCGGCGCCTCAGCGCCGCTTCGAGACGCGGCTGGCGGGCGATCTCGGCCGAAATCACCCGCAATCCGTCCAGGCGCCGGTTTTGCTCGAGGCCACGCACGCCTCGACAAACGCGACGCCCGCAACCCCGTCGTCGATGCCGGGGATGTGCAGCGCCAGCGGATCGGGTGCTTGGCCCGTCAGGCGCGCTGCCAGAATATCGGCAAAGTCGGACATCAGATTGGCGAACGCCTCGAAAAATCCCTCGGGGTGGCCCGGCGAAATGCGCGAGGCGCGCAGCGCCAGCGGATGCAGGCTGGCAAGGCCGCGCGAGCGCGTCTCGAACGCCGCCATGGGGCGCATGATTTTGAGGAAATTCATCGAGGCCTGCTCCCACAACAGCCCGCCCTTGTCGCCATACAGTTCGATCGACAGCGCGTTTTCGGCGCCCGTGGCGGCTTTGCTGGCAAGGAAGCTCGCGCGCGCGCCGCCTTCCAGGCGCAACAGCGCGCTGGCCGTATCGTCGGCGATGCGCCCCGCGAACGACGCGCCCACGTCCGCACGCACCGATGCCACGCGCGCGCCCGCAATATAGGTCAAAAGCTGGTGGGCGTGCGTGCCGATATCGGCCATTACATGGCTGCCGCCGCGCGCGGGATCGAGGCGCCATTGCAGGCGCGGATGCAACCCGGCCATGCCGTTGGCTTCCACATGCTGGCCAAGGCTGCCCTGCAGATAGGAGACGCGCGCGACATTGAGCGTGCCGATTTCGCCCGCCGCCACGCACGCGCGCGCCTCGCGCACCATCGGATAGCCCGAATAATTGTGCAGCAGCAAAAACGGCAGGCCGGTGCGCCGCACGACCGCTTGCAGCGCCAGCGCCTCGGCCAGGCTGTTGGCGAGCGGCTTGTCGCAGATCACCGCGTAGCCGGCCTCCAGGGCAGCGCTTGCGTGCGCCAGATGAAGGTCGTTGGGCGTGGCGATGGCGATCGCGTCGGCCTTGTCGGTACGCCCCGCCTCGCCCGCGATCAGGTCTTCGAACGTGGCATAGGGCCGGGGAATGCCAAGTGCAGCGCCCTCGGCAAGGCTGCGCGCGGGATCGCTCGACAAGGCGCTTGCCACGGGCTCGTAAAAATCGTCGAGGCGCGCGGCCAGGCGATGCACGGGCCCGATCATGGCCGTGCTGCCGCCGCCGACAAACGCCAGGCGCAGTCGCCGCCCCAAAACTGCCCGAATCCGATTGCCCGACATGCGGTCCCGCTTTCTAGCGCGCGTCTTCGAGGATCATCGCGGCGGCTTTTTCCGCGATCATGATCGTGGGCGCATTGGTGTTGCCGGACGTGATGCTCGGCATCACCGACGCGTCGGCGATGCGAAGGCCGGAAAGCCCGTTCAAGCGCAGCCGCGCATCCACGACAGCCCCCGGATCGGCGCCCATGCGGCACGTGCCGACAGGATGGAAAATCGTCGTGCCGATGCGCCCGGCCGCCTCGACGAGTTTTTGTTCGGTATCGAATTCGGGGCCGGGGCGGAATTCTTCGGGGCGGAAGCGCCGCAAGGCGGGGGCCGCCACGATGCGCCGCGTCAAGCGGATCGCTTCGGCCGCAATGCGTTTGTCCTCGGGCGTCGACAGATAGTTGGGCTGGATCGCGGGCGCTGCCGCCGGGTCTGCGGATTTGAGCCGCACATGGCCCCGGCTGGTGGGGCGCAGATTGCACACCGACGCCGTAAATGCCGGGAACGGATGCAAGGGCTCGCCGAACTTGTCGAGACTCAAAGGCTGCACATGGTATTCGAGATCGGCGGTTTCCTTGTCGGGGCCGGATTTGGCGAAGGCGCCGAGCTGCGAGGGCGCCATCGTCAAAGGCCCGCGCCGGAACAGCGCGTATTCGAGCGCCATCGCCGCCTTGCCCAACAGCGAGTTCGCGCGCTCGTTCATCGTTCTGGTGCCGTGCACCTTGTAGGCGCAGCGGATCTGCAGATGGTCCTGCAAATTGGCGCCGACCTCGGGCACGGCGTGGCGCACCGCGATGCCGTGCTTGGCCAGTTCGCCGGGATCGCCGATGCCGGCAAGCTGCAGGATCTGCGGCGAACCGATGGCGCCCGCCGCCAGCACGGTTTCGCGTGCGGCGCGTACCGCGTGCAGCCGGCCGCCATGGAACACGTTCACGCCCGCAACACGCCCGCCTTCCAGGATCAAGCCGTGCGCGGCGGCATGCGTGAGCACGCGCAGATTGGCCCGTTTCATCGCCGGGCGCAGAAACCCTTTGGCCGACGTCCAGCGCACGCCCTTGTTCTGGTTGACCTGGAAATAGGCGCAGCCGAAATTGTCGCCGCCGTTGAAATCGTCGATCTTGGGGATGCCGGTCTCGGCGGCCGCGTCGCGAAACGCGTCGAGAATTTCCCACGACAGGCGCATTTCTTCGACGCGAAATTCGCCGCCCTGCCCGTGGAGCGCGTCGCCTTGGAAGCGCACATTGTCTTCCGAGCGTTTGAAATAGGGGAGCACGTCGCCCCAGCCCCAGCCGGCCAGGCCCAGTTGGCGCCAATGGTCGTAATCGGCCGCCTGGCCGCGCATATAGATCATGCCGTTGATGGCCGTACAGCCGCCCAGCACCTTGCCGCGCGGATAACCGAGCGCGCGCCCGCCGAGCCCCGGCTCGCTTTCGGTCTTGAAGCACCAGTCGACGCGCGGGTTGCCGTGCGTGTAGAGATAGCCGACCGGAATATGGATCCACATGTAATTGTCGTCGCCGCCCGCCTCCAGCAGCAGCACGCGGTTTTTGGGATCTTCCGACAGCCGGTTGGCGAGCACGCAGCCCGCCGACCCCGCCCCCACCACGACATAGTCGAAATCGCCAAACGATTCGGGCATGCGGCCGGTTCCTCTATTCGAACAGACGCGCTGCAAAAAAACCGGCGGCGACCGCGAGCAGGCACAGCCCGACCGACAGCGCCACGTTGAGCGCGGCCAAGCCCGCCTGGCCCTCGCGCACCAGGTCGAAAGTCTGCAGCGAGAAAGCCGAAAACGTCGTGTAGCCGCCAAGCAGACCGACGGCCAGGAACGCGCGCACGCCGTCGTTCTGCGGCCAGATGCCGTCCGGCGCCGTCGCGGCCGCAACGAAGCCGATCGCGAAACTGCCCGTCGCGTTGACCGCGATGGTCCACCACGGCAGGCCCTGCGCGCCGGCATAATGCTGGATCGCCAGCGTCGCCGCGTGGCGGCCCATGCCGCCCAAGGCGCTGCCGAGCGCGATCCAGAAATAAAGGGCGGCCGAGGCGGTCATGCGGTTTCTTCTGGGCAGGGCTTGCGGGGCGGGCCTAGACTTGCGATCTTGCGGCGCGCGCGCGGCTTAGGCAAGCGCGCTCGCGGTACACAAAAAAGAGAGACCGGAGGAGCCCATGCAAGCGACGCTCGTCGAACGCCTGGAACGCTGCTACAGCTCGGCCGTGCACGACGTGCTGCGCGCCATGGGGCACGAGCGCTGCGTGCTGCCCCCGGCCATTCGCGCGCTGGCGCCGGGCATGCGTCTGGCGGGTCCCGTGTGGACCGTGAGCGGCCATATCGACCGGACCAAAACGGGCCACGACACGCTGCTCGCGTGGACGGCTTTGCTGTCGAAGGCGCCGGCCGGCACGGTCGTGGTCTGCCAGCCGCACACGCACGAGATCGCGCTGATGGGCGAGCTTTCGGCGGCGGCGCTGAAGCTCAAGGGCGTGCGCGGCTATCTGGTCGACGGCGGCACGCGCGACGTCGACATGATCCGCGAAATCGGGTTTCCGGTGTTCTGCAGTTTCGCGACGCCCGCCGATATCGGCGCGCGCTGGATCCCCGATTCGTTCGCAGCGCCCGTGACGATCGGCGCCGTCACGGTCGCGACCGGCGACTATGTGCTGGCCGACGCCGACGGCGCGGTCGTCGTTCCGCAATCGATGGCCGAGGCGGCCATCGCGCGCACCGAGGAAGTGGCGCAGACCGAAAACGCCGTGCGCAGCGCCATTCTGGGCGGCATGGACCCGCAGGCGGCGTATCTCAAGTTCGGCAAATTCTGAGCACGACATTGCCGCGCTTGCGTCCCGTGGCGACATATTCATGCGCCTTTGCGGCGTCGGCCAGATCGTATTCGCGGTCGACGAACGGCGCAAAATGGCCCGCTTGCGCAAGCTCCGCGAGGAAGCGCAAATCGTCGATCCGCTCGGCGGCCACGCCCGCGATCTGGCGCTTGCCGTCGCGATCGGCGCCGAATGCGCCCAGCATTTGCGGCAGCGTTGCCACCAGCAGCAGCAATCGCCCGCCCGGTTTCAGCGCCGCTTGGACGCGCCCGAACGACAGCCCGCCCTGCGCGTCGAGCACGATGTCGTAGGCGTCGCGCGCGGCGGCAAAATCCTGGCTGGCATAGTCGATCGCCGCGTCCGCACCAAGCGCGAGCGCGAGGCCGGCATTGGCAGCGCTGCACACGGCCGTCACGTGCGCGCCAAAATATTTGGCGAGCTGGATCGCGGCACTGCCCACGCATCCCGACGCGCCGACGATGGCCACATGTTCGCCGCTTTTGAGCCCGCCTTTGTCGCGCAGATAGGCCAGCGCCGCCATGCCCCCGAAGGGCAGCGACGCCGCCTGGGCGTAGCTCAAATTGGCGGGCTTGCGCACGAGCATGCCGTCTTGCGCCATCGTGCGATGTTCGGCATGCCCGCCAAATCCCACGCTTGGAAAGCCGATCACCGCGTCGCCGACCGCGAATTTGTCGACGCCCGCGCCGATCGCTTCGATGTCGCCCGCAAAGTCGGTCCCCAGCACGGGCTTGCGCGGGCCGAAAAATCCGAAGGCCGGCCGGCCCATCGCGCCGAAGCCGGTCGGCATCGCAAGGCTGCGGGCGCGCCAATCGGCGCTCGAGACCGTGCTGGCCCGGATCCGCACCAGAACCTCGCGCGGGCCGGGAACGGGCTTGGGCATGTCGGCGAGCGCGACGACCGAGGGCGGGCCGTAGCGCCGATAGATCGCGGCCTTCATCGTTGCCATGTCACACGCGGGCGATCACGGCAACCGGGCCGCCGCCGTCGGGGCCCTGGTGTTCGGCGCCGCCCGAGACGAACAATTGCGTGTCGCCCAGCGCGCCCGCCAGAACGCCGCCGACGAGTGCCCGCGCATGGCGCGTGGCGTTGATGTCGCTGTCGTCCCACATCGTGTGGCGACGGCCGCGAATGCCGCCGCTGCGCGCGGGCTCGGCCTTGGCCAGAACTGCAACCAGGCGTTCGCGCGCGGCCGCGTCGAGCTGGCCCTGGCCGGACAGTCCCAACTCCCCCAACGCGCCCCAGAGTGCAGGCGCATCGATGCTGTCCTGCATCACGCGGTGCGCGATCGCAAGGTCGCCCGACCAGGCGGCGGAATTGCCCAGCACCATGATCTCGCTATGCATCAGCTCGATGCCCGCCGACGCGCTGGCGACGCCCGAATGGAGCGACCAGTCGGCGCAGATCGCCGCATCGTCGATCGAGGATATCTCGCCCAGCGCCAGCGCGACGCCGAGCGCCGAGGCGCCGCGCGAATAGCCCATCGATTCGTAGGTGTCGTGCGTGGCGACGGGCGCTGTTGCCGCCGCGATGCGCTCGGCCGTCAGCAGCGGGCATTTGACCTGCACGTAATGCACGTCGGCGGGATTTTCGATCCGCGCGGCCGCCATGGCGGCGCGCACGGCGTCGGATGTGGCCTCGACCATCGCGCGCCGGCCGATTTCGTGCGGCGCAAAGTCGCGCGTGAAGCCGGTGCCGATCGCCAGGCGCTTTGGCCCCGTTCCGGCCGGCGCCTTCGCATCGACCGCGAACACCGCCATATGCGGGCTGAGGCCGCCTTCCGTGCCGCCCGACATGGCGAGCGCCACGCGCATGCCCCTATCGCCGCAGGCTTTGGCGAGCGCCAGTTTCATCGCGAGCGTCGCGTAGCCGCGCGTGAAATCGTTGACGCAGCCGTTGCCCTCGGTCTTGCCCAGGATCGCCACGACCGACTGCGGATCGAGCGATCCGTCGGCAAACGCGGCTTCGAGCGCCGACATGTCGGCGGGATCGCGCATCGGCAGTCGGCGAACATGGGCGCGCATGGGAAACTCCTTCCGCGTGTCAGAAATCGTGCAGAGAGTCGACGATCTGGCGCAGCACGATGCCGAGCGAAAATTCGAGCGCCACCAGCCCGAACGCCTGCAGCATGTCGACCCCCAGCACCGTGCGCGCGACGCGGTACTGCACCGCGACCGCCGCCGCCATGGCAAGCGCGCCCAGCATCAGCAAGGCGCCGGGCGCCAGCATGCCGCTTTGGCCGAGCGCCGCGGCGGGCGCGTAGATCGCCATCTGCAGCACGCCCGCCCAATTGTAGGCGGGCACGTAGTCGAACCATTCGCGCGCTTTGTTCCATTGCCCGCACAGCAGATGCGCCGCCACCGGAAACGCGGTAAGGCCGACGACATAGCCGATCGCCTCGACCAGCAGCGCCGCGCCGAACTCGTCGTCTTCGCCCAGGCTTGGAAACGACAGATAGAAATAGGCGGGAAAAATCAGCAGGCCCGGCACGACGAACGAGGCGATCCAGCCCGCGCGCGACTGCGCGCCGACCAGCGCCAGCCCCGCCCGATCGCCCGCAAGCAGCCGCACGACGCCGCGCAGCGGCTGCACCACGGCACCGGGCGCGCTCATGCGAAATACTGGTCGAGCATGTGCCGGTAGATCGCCGCGAGATCGACAATGTCCTGCACGGAAGCGCGCTCGTCGGTTTTGTGCATGGTGCGCCCGACCAGCCCGAACTCGATCGTCGGGCAATGGCGCGAAATAAAGCGCGCATCCGACGTGCCGCCGGTGGTCGAGAGCGTCGGCCTGCGCCCCAAGCGCTTTTCGACCGCGTCCGACACGAGGGTCGACAGCGTGCCGGGTGCGGTGATGAAACTCTCGCCCGACACGCGCGACGCCATGTCGATCTTGCCGCCCAGCGCCGCGACCCGTTCGCCGATCCACGCCAGCAGCGACGCCGAACTGTGCATGTCGTTGAAACGGATATTGAGGCGCGCGCGCGCGCTCGCGGGAATGAGGTTCTCGGTCGGGTTGCCGACGTCGACCGTCGTCACCTGCAGCGACGAGGGCTGGAAATGCGCGTTGCCCGCATCGAGCGGCTTGGCCGCCAGATCCGCCAGCAACGCAATCAGAGGATGGATCGGATTGTCGGCCAGATGCGGATAGGCCACATGGCCCTGCGCGCCCTTGGCGGTCAGTTCCACATTGAGCGAGCCGCGTCGGCCGATCTTGGCCATGTCGCCGAGCAGCGTTTCGTTGGTCGGTTCGCCGACCACGCAATGGTCGGGGATTTGGCCGTTGGCCGCCATCCAGTCGAGCATCTTCTTGGTGCCGTTGATCGACGGGCCTTCTTCGTCGCCCGTGATCAGGAACGATATCGAGCCCGGCAGGCCGCCCGCCTTGTGCGCTTGGGCAAAGCCGATTGCCGCCGCCGCAAACGCCGCGATGGCGCCCTTCATGTCGACGGCGCCGCGTCCGTACAAGAAGCCGTCCTGGATGTCGGCGGCAAAGGGATCGACGCTCCAGCCCGCGACATTGCCGACCGGCACCACGTCGGTATGGCCCGCAAAACAGAAATGCGGACCCTTGGTGCCGATGCGCGCATAGAGATTGTCGATATCGGGCGTGCCGGCTTCGCTGAACGGCAGCCGATGGCACGCGAAGCCCGCCGCCGCCAGCGTGCGCTCGAGCGTGCCAAGCGCCCCGTCGTCGGCGGGCGTCACCGATTTGCAGCGAATGAGGTCGGCCGCAAACGCGACGGGATCGAGCAAGCTCACGCGCGCAAAAGCTCGTTGATCGAGGTCTTGGAGCGAGTCTTTTCGTCCACGCGCTTGATGATGACGGCGCAATAGGTCGACGGCCCCGGCGTGCCGTCGGGCAAAGGCTTGCCCGGCAGATTGCCGGGAACCACGACCGAGTAGGCGGGCACGCGGCCCATGAAGATTTCGCCCGTCGCGCGGTCCACGATCTTCGTGGATTGGCCGATGAACACGCCCATCGACAAGACCGAACCTTCTTCGACAATCACGCCTTCGACCACTTCCGAGCGCGCGCCGATAAAACAATTGTCTTCGATGATAACGGGCTCGGCCTGCAACGGCTCGAGCACGCCGCCAATGCCGACACCGCCCGACAGATGGCAGTTGCTGCCGATCTGCGCGCAAGAGCCGACCGTCACCCACGTATCGACCATCGTGCCGCTGCCGACATAGGCGCCGACATTGACAAACGACGGCATCAAAATCGCGTTCGGCGCGATGAAGGCCGATTTGCGCACGACGCAGTTGGGCACGGCGCGGAAACCGGCGGCGCGAAAGCGCGCTTCGTCCCAGCCGACGAATTTCGACGGCACCTTGTCCCACCAAGCCGACGGACCCGGGCCGCCGGGGACCAACATATTGTCGTTGAGCCGGAACGAGAGCAGCACGGCCTTCTTGAGCCACTGATTGACGATCCATTTGCCGTCCTGGCGTTCGGCAACGCGCGCCTGGCCGCTGTCGAGCGCTTCGAGCGCCGCGTCCACCGCTTCGCGCACAGTGCCTTTGGTGGCGGTGGAAAGTTCGGCGCGCGCGTCCCACGCGGCATCGATGGTGGTCTGCAATTGGGCGTGGCTCATGGAAGAATTCCGCTGCGTGAAGGGGGCCAAACGAGGCAGGAAAATGGGCCGCGCGCGGCGCGCTGTCAATGTCGGCTTGGCGGCGGGGCGCCGATATGGCTAATGTTTGGCCCCGTTCCGGTTTTGGAGCCTGCAACTGAACGCGTCCGCCAAAGATTCGCCGTTCGACCGCCTGATCGCCGACTGGCCCGGCCCCGCCGCGCGCTTGACGCACGAGGGCCGCATCGCGGGCGCCAACGCGCAGGCGCGCCCGATGCTGAACGAGTTCGCCGCGCGCGCGGGCGACCTTGGCGCGCTCGCATCCGATATCGCGCAGGGCGGGGCCGCGCGCCTCGACACGGTCGTCGTGCCCGGCAATGCAGCGCCCACCACGCTCGACGTGACGTGCGTGCCGCTGGGCGACGGCGCCATGCTGCTCGCGCGCGACGTGAGCCTTGCCGCCAACATGCGCAACGCGCTCGCGGACTCGCGCCGCCGCTACAAGGACATCGTCGAGATATCGAGCGACTTCGCGTGGGAGACCGACGCCAGCGGCGCCTTCGCGTTTGTCTCGCCGCAAGGGGCGCTGGGCTGGCGCGCGGACGATCTGCTGGGCCGCAAGCCCGGCGTGTTCGCGATCGACCCCGAGGATGCCTCGGTCGCCGATCCGTTTTTGACGCACACCCCGATCGCGCAGACCGAACAATGGGTGCGCACCGCCGACGGCAAAGACGCGTGCGTGCAAATTTCGGCCGTGCCGCTGTTCGCGCCCGACGGCAGCTGGAAGGGTGCTCGCGGGTTGGCACGCGACATCACCGAAGCGCGCGAACGCGAAAGCGAACTGGCCGAGGCGCGCAACCGCGAAAGGCTGATCGCGCATATCGTGCGCGCGGTGCGCGACGAAATGGAAGCGGGCGCCATGCTGCGCGCCGCCGCCTCGGAAACCGCCAACGCGCTGGGGGCGGGCTGCGCCATCTGGCGCGTGGCGGCGCTGCCGGACGAGCGGCCCGAGTTCGTGCCCGCCGCTTCGCATGGCGGCGATCTTCCCGCCAGCCTCGATATCGAGCGGCGCTTCGAAGTGCGCCTGCGCGCCGAGCGGCCGATGGAAGACGGCCAGGACGCGCTGGTCGAACTCAAATCGCGCGACGGCTTGGCGCTGGTGGCGCCGACCGCCTTCCGGCACAAGATCAACGGGCTGGTGGCGCTGTTCCGCCAGCCCGACGCGGTCGCCGACGCGCAAATGCCGTGGAGCGAGGGCGAGCGCGCCATCCTGGCCGAAATCGCGGCGCAACTCGGGATCGCGCATGCCCAGCTCGACGTGCTGGAAACGCTCGACCGCCAGGCATCGACCGACGTGCTGACGGGTCTGCTCAATCGCCGGCGTTTTACGGCCGAACTTGCCGCACGCCTGGCAAGCTGCAAGCGCAACGGCGATCCGGGCGCGCTCGTCTATGTCGATCTCGACAATTTCAAGGCGGTCAACGACGTGCTGGGCCACCAGGCGGGCGACACGGCGCTCAAGGCCGTCGCGCGCACGTTGCGCAAAGCCTTGCGCGCCAACGATCTGCTGGCTCGCTTGGGCGGCGACGAATTCGCGATCTGGCTCGACCGGACCGACCGGGACGGCGCCATCGCCAAGGCCAAACAGATTCTGGAATCGCGCCGCGAGTTGCTGCCCGTCTCGGCCAGCCCCGAAAAGCCGCTGGGGTTTTCGGCGGGCGTGGCCGTGCACGATCCCAAACTGGCCGAAAGCGTCGATGCCCTGCTCGCGCGCGGCGACGCGTCGATGTACGAAGTCAAACGCAAGGGCAAGGGCACCTACGCGCTTGCCCCCCCTCCCAATTCGGCCGCCCCCGAATCCGCGACCTGAGAGCGCCATGCAGACCCAAGACGACGCCGACTACGAAGCCGCCAAACGCCTGATCCGGGACCCGGACGTGTTCGTGCGCGCCAATCTTGCCAAGCGCACCGACGTGCGGCCGGAGATTCTCTACTACCTTACCGAAGACGACAGCGCGCAAGTGCGCGCGGCCGTCGCGGGCAACGCCGTCTCGCCGCTGCACGCGAACCTCAAGCTCGCGCGCGACCGCTCGCAGGAGGTGCGCGCGGGGCTGGCGGACAAGGTGCAGCGCCTGCTGCCCGAAATGCCGCAGGGCCAGCAGGACGCCGCGCGCGCGCGCGTGATGCAGACGCTGGAAGTGCTGGCCAAGGACACGGTCGTGCAAATCCGCGCGGTGGTGGCCCAGACGCTGAAGGACGTGCCCGACGCGCCGCCCGACCTCGTGCGCCAATTGGCGCGCGACGCCGAACTTTCGGTCGCAAGCCCGATCCTGCAATTCTCGCCGCTGCTGACCGACGAAGATCTGCTCGACATCATCCGCGGGCAGCATGCCGAGGGCGCGCTGTCGGCGGTCGCCAGGCGCTCGAACGTCGCCGAAGCGATCTCGGACGCGCTGGTCGAATCCGACGACAGCGCCGCGGTCGCAAGCCTGCTTGCCAACAGATCGGCGCAGATCCGCGAGGAAACGCTGGACCTGATCGTCGACAGGGCGCCGACGCGCGCCGAATGGCACGGCCCCCTGGTGGACCGGCCGAGCCTGACGCCCAAAGCCGCGCTGAAGATCGCGGCCTTCGTGGCGGAGGCTCTGTCGCAGCGCCTGCAAGCGCGCCCCGATCTCGATCCCGCGACGCGCGACGCGGTGACGGCCGAGGTGCGCAAGCGTCTGGCGCAGGCGGCCAGCGGCGCCGGTTCGGGCGAGGCCGACGCGCGCAAACGCAACCTTGCCGATCCCGCGTGGGCGACGGGCAAGGGCGGTGCGGGCGGCGAAGGTGCGAGCGAAACCGTGGGCGACAAGGTGAAACGGCTGCGCCGCGAGAAGAAGCTCGACGATGCGGCCGTGACGGCGGCGGCGCAAGCGGGCGAAAAACTGTTCGTGAAACTGGCCCTGGCCGAGCTTGCCGCGATCCGCGCCGAAGCGATCGACAAGATTCTGACGGCGCGTTCGGCCAAGGGCATTATTGCCGTGTGCTGGAAGGCGAAGCTCAAACTGCCGACGGCGGTGGCGATCCAGCAAAAGACGCTTTCGATGCCGCCCAAGAGCGTGCTGAGCGGCACCAAATGGGACGGCTGGCCGCTGACCGAAGAAGAACTCAAATGGCAGCTGGAGTTTTTCGGCGCGTGAGGCGTCGGCGTGCAAATACAAGTATAGCGCCTCCGAAACTCTTGCAAAAAAATCGCCATCGTCGGACTTGTTCCACTGGTGTCCGGTTTAAAAACGGCGCAGTACCGTTTGAGCTCGGCCCCGCTGGAACGCAATGCCTTTCGGAGCAGCGAGGACACGAAGCGCCAAACACAAAAACCGTCATTCGCGGGCTTGACCCGCGAATCCCGAGACGCGGGCCGACGGTTGCCACGATGCGCCTCAAACGCAGATATTGCGGGCACTGAGCGTGGCCTGGATTCGCGGGTCAGGCCCGCGAATGACGGAGCTTTTTTTGTCGCTGCCGCTTTGTAATCTTAACCGGACAGCAGTGCGACAAGCGCGAGGATGACGTGAAAAAAGACAGCGGATTCCGGGGACGCTGTACTTGATTCAAAGCGCGCGCCGACGCGCGGCGCCTCGACGAAGAGACGAGTCGAGTATCTCCGAAATTCCCCTACGCCCGGACGACAAGCCGATAAACGGCCCGCAACGCATCGGGCGCGTCGATATAGGGCGCCGTCACCGACGCGCGTTCGGCCTCGCTCATGCGGCGCCAGATGCCGTCCCGCGCGTTGCCGGGATCGCCCTCGACATAGAGCTGCGTCGTCAGCAGCGTTTGCCGACCCAACTTGATCTTGGCATGGATGTGCGGCGTGCGGCCGACATAGGGCGACGGGCGGATGGTTCGAAATCCGAAACGGCCTTCGGCATCGAGCGCGACGCGACCGAAGCCTTGGAAGGCGGCATCCATCCGCGAACCGTCGCGCGGGTGGTCGTAACGGCCGTCCGCATCGCACTGCCAGATTTCGATAGTGCCGCCTTTCAGCGGCTTCCCCGATATGTCCAGCACGACCCCCTCGACCCGCGCCGCCCTGCCTTTGGCATATTCGCGACTGCCGTTGCGCAGCAAATCGAAATCCGCATCCTCGGGTTCGCGCAGCGGGTAGTAAGGTCCTTCGGGTTGCGCCGGCGTCGGCATCAGCGCCTGAGCCCGTGCGCGCGTCGCCATCCAGGCCCCGCCAGCAGCGCCCAGCGCCAGGGTGCGTGCGATCCAGATGCGCCGATATCGGTCGAATTTTTCGTTTTTCATCGAAGCCTATCCCGGGTCGCCGATCGCCGACGCAGCACGAGCCTATACGCACCGGCATCATAGACCGGGCGATTATCCCCTTCTTGACGGATAGACGAAAACCCCCTATATCGGCCTTACGGTCAATCGAGGGGTCCACATGGCTAAGGCCAACAAGCGCATCCACCAAATGACGGTTAAGGAGTTCGAGGCTCTTTTCCCCACGGAAGAGGCTTGCGACGCCTATCTGGTGCGCCACCGCTGGCCGACGGGCGTGCGCTGCCCCCGTTGCGGCTCGGATCGGGTCTATGAGCTTACGAACATGCCGTTCAAGTGGGAGTGCCCCAAGTGCGGGGAGGGCAACGCCTACCGCTTCTCCCATCTTGTCGGGACGATCTTTGAGAACACGAACGTCAACCTTCGTGAGTGGTTCCGCGTCATCCACATGATGCTGACCAGCAAGAAGGGCGTGTCTGCGCTTCAGGTCCAGCGCGTCATGGGCTTCGGCTCGTACAAGACCGCTTGGTACATGCGCCACCGCATCCGCGCCGCGCTTCAGGAAAACGACTTCCAGAAGCTGATGGGCATTGTCGAGGTTGACGAAACCTACATCGGCGCGAAGGCCAAGAACCGGCATAAGGATAAGCGGGACAAGGGCGACCACGGAAGCGTGGGCAAGTCCATTGTCGTTGGCGCTGTGCGCCGCAAAGGCAACGTCGTGGCCCGCGTGATCGCGCAGGCGAACCGCGACACGCTGCGCCGCTTCGTTGCCGACACGATTTCGCACCGCGTTAGCCTCGTGGCGACGGACGACAATCCCGCCTATCGCCTTGGCTCGTACCCGCATGGCGTCGTCAACCACAGCGCCCGCCAGTACGTTCACGGCAACGTCCACACGAACACCATTGAAGGCGTCTGGTCGATCCTGAAGCGTGGCGTCGTCGGCACGTTCCACAAGGTCAGCGCCAAGTACTTGCCGCTGTACGTCGCGGAGTTCCAGTTCCGCTACAACAACCGCAAGAACGACGACATTTTCGGCGCTGCCATAGCAGGGTGCTGAAGCACGGGCGCTGGACCGCGCTTCAGGAACCGACCAGAAAACCGAAGCAGATGGAGCTTTCATTTTAGAGCGTCATCAAGCGCAATTAATTCAGCTATGCGCTTCTCCAGATCATCTGCGCTGACCTTCAAATCAACATACTCCGGCTTATCTTCAGCGATGTACGAAATAACCATCCTTCCATCGTGCTTGAAGAACCGAAACTGGCCACGCTTAGAATTAGGGACTTCTACTTGAGTGCGTGATGGTGGACGGCATCCAAATAGTTTCACGTCGTTCGACCAAATCGCATAGGCGTAGTAAGTTACTGGGTCGTGTCCCCGCTTTGACATTTCAAACGAAACAGTATTGTGGGTTTTATCAATCGCCGTCTGGATTGCGGCATCCATATCGATCAAACCGGCTTTCGTACTTGTAAAGCGTCCGCGTATTGCGGCAATGCCGAGTACGACGGCCAACACAAGGGCGACCGCCCCGACTGTCGATAGAAAAGCAACCATCCAAGTGTTGCCCATGTTTAGAACTGCCGTGCCGGTAGAAAGCGCGAGCACACCCGCAATAATCCATTCGCGCGGAGTAACAATTTCAATAATCGCTGACACGGTTTGAAGTCGGCCAACCCAATCCAGAAATTCGAGTATACGTTTGTCCATCCGCCACCCCCAAGGTTAGGGGCAAACGCTACCCCATCACCCCTATAGGTGGCGAATCTGGCATCCGTCAAGTACGGGATAATCGTCATAGACCGTGTCGCGCGAGCAGCCCATTGCGCCGACAGCTCCATTGATTATGCCAAAATTGATTATGAAGGATAATTTACTTAGTTCTTGTATTTAACTAAAAAATTTGCTTCACTTCCGCCATCGCTCCACGCGGGCGTGCGCTGTTTGACAAGTGAAGAGAGTTCGACGCGGCCGGGCGGCCCTCGGGTCAAGCCCGAGGGCGACGAATCCAACGGGTTTGCAAATCGTCGGCGCGGTTACATGCCAGCGATTTCAAGGGGATAAATAGGCGACCGTCGCGCTTTGTCGCGGATTGTCGCCTATTTCCGGGCGCGGGCGGATCGCGTCTTGGAAAATGATGGCAAGCGTTTGGGGAATGCGCGAAAGTCGGCACCGTGAAAATGCAGCGCCGTCAAACTTCCCAGGCATCGCGTGCGGGGGCCGTATCCAAGGCCCGCGCCGCGCCGGTTCGCGTCGCCGCCCCCGATATCGCCGCCGCCTTGCGCCGGATCGTGGCGCTCTGCGCCAAGGCGCCCGCACCCGGCCGGTCCAAACGGCTCGACGCGCTGGTCCGCGATCTGCACGCCCAAACCCCGCCGCGCGACGCCGAGGAAACCGGCGATCTGATCTGGGCCCTGTGGACCAGCCACGCCGATATCGCCGCCACCGACGCCATGCAAAAAGCGATCGGCCTGATCGTCGCCAAGGAACCCGAGGCCGCGCGCGAAACGCTCGACCGGCTGTGCCAGGCCTATCCCGATTGGGCCGAGGCGTGGAACAAGCGCGCCACCCTCGCCTTCATCGAAACGCGCGATGCCGAGGCGGTGGCCGACATCGTCGAAACCTTGGCCCGCGAACCGCGCCATTTCGGCGCGCTCGCCGGTTTCGGGCAGATCGCGCTGCGCCAGGGCCACCCGGCGGCGGCCCTCGCCGCCTACGAAACGGCGCTGGCCCTCAATCCCCATCTCGACGAACTTGCCAACGCGGCCGAAGAGCTGCGGGGCCTGTTCGCTGCCAGACCCAACTAGAAAATCCAAAACAGAGGAGCGGAGCAGATGAAATCCAAACTGATGGTTGCGGCCCTGGCCGGGCTGCTGGCGCTGGCAAGCGCGCCGTTCGCGGCCGCACCGGCCCAAGCGCAGGGCAAGCCCTTCAAATGGGCCAACGACGGCGACGTCAATTCGATGGACCCCTACGCGCGCAACGAGACGTTCCTGCTGACCTTCACGCAGAACATCTACGAGCCGCTCGTGCGCCGCGACGCGAATTTGAAGCTCGAAGCCTCGCTCGCCACCGAATGGAGCCAGACCGCCCCCAGCGTGTGGCGCTTCAAGCTGCGCCCGAACGTCAAGTTCCATGACGGTTCGAATTTCAGCGCCGACGACGTGGTGTTTTCCTACGCGCGCGTGACCACCGGCGGGTCCAACCTCAAGGGGAATTTTTCGTCCGCCAAGGGCATCCGCAAGATCGACGATCTGACGGTCGAGTTCGACACCAACGGCGTCGATCCGATCTTCCCCGAACAGCTCACCACCTGGGGGATCATGTCGAAGGCGTGGGCGGAGAAAAACAACGCCACCGTCGCCGCCGACCTCACCAAGAACGAGGAGAGCTTCGCCACCCGCAACGCCAACGGCACGGGGCCGTTCGTGCTGCGCCTGCGCGAACCGGACGTGCGCACCGTGCTGGTCCCCAACCCGAACTGGTGGGACAAGCCCGCGCACAATATTTCGGAAGCGACGTTCTTCCGCATCGGCAACGATGCCACGCGCATCGCGGCACTGCTCTCGGGCGAGGTCGATTTCGTCTATACCGTGCCGCCGCAGGACCAGCCGCGTCTGGCGGCCACGCCGGGCCTCAAGCTCGTGCAGGGGCCGGAACTGCGCATCATCTATCTGTCGTTCGACCAGTTGCGCGCGGAACTGACGGACTCGCCCGTCAAGGGCAAGAACCCGTTCCAGGACAAGCGCGTGCGCCAGGCCTTCTACCAGGCAGTCGACGTCGAAGCGATCAAGAGCCGGGTGATGCGCAATCAGTCGGTGCCCACGGGCTCGCTGATCGCGCCCGGCGTCAACGGCTTCACGCCCGAAATGGCGCGCCGTGCGGCCCCCTTCGATCCGGCCGCATCCCAGCGCCTGCTGGCGGAAGCGGGCTATCCCAACGGCTTCGAAGTCACGCTCGACTGCTCCAACGACCGCTACGTCAACGACGAGGCGATCTGCACGGCCATCGTCGCGATGATGGCCCGCGTGGGCATGAAGGTGAATCTCAACGCCCAGACCCGCGCGCGCTTCTTCGCCAAGATCAACACGCCCGTGTTCAACACCTCGTTCTACATGCTGGGCTGGACGCCCTCGACCTACGACGCGCACAACGTGCTGATCAGCCTGATGCACAGCCGCGACATGGCCCGTTCGCGCGGCCTGTTCAACAATGGCGGCTACTCCAACCCGGAAGTCGACAAGCTGACGGACCTGGTGGCGTCGGAAACGGACCCCGCCAAGCGCCAGGCGATGATCGGCCAGGCCTTCAAGCATCTGGCCGACGATTTCGGCTACATCCCACTGCACCAGCAGACGATCGTGTGGGCGATGAAGCAGAATGTCGACGTGGTCCAGATGGCGGACAATTACTTCCCGCTGCGTCTTGTCACGGTGAAGTAGGGCCGCATTGAAACAGGGCTGCGGAACGCCTAGATCGTCGGTTCCGCAGCCTCTTCTTTTTTCCGAAAGTCCCGTCCGATGAACCAGATCCCCGTCACCGTCCTCACCGGCTATCTGGGTGCGGGCAAGACCACGCTGCTCAACCGCATCCTCACCGAAGAGCACGGCAAGAAATACGCCGTGATCATCAACGAATTCGGCGAGGCCAATATCGACAACGATCTGGTCGTGGGCGCGGACGAAGAAATCTTCGAAATGAACAACGGTTGCATCTGCTGCACGGTGCGCGGCGACCTCGTGCGCATCATCGCGGGGCTGATGAAACGCGCCGACAAGCTCGACGGCATCATCGTCGAGACCACGGGCCTCGCCAACCCCGCCCCGGTCGCGCAGACCTTCTTCATGGACGATGAAGTGCGCGCCAAGACCGCGCTCGACGCCATCGTCACGGTCGTGGATTCGCGCTTCTTCCTCGACCGACTCAAGGACAGCCGCGAAGCCGAAGACCAGGTCGCCTTCGCCGACGTGGTGCTCGTCAACAAGACCGACCTCGTGAACGGCGAACAGCTCAAGGAAGTCGAGGCGCGCGTGCGCGCGATCAATCCCTATGCCCGCCAGCACCGCACCCAAAACAGCCGGATCGCGCTCGATGCCGTTCTCGACAAGGGCGCGTTCGATCTGCAGCGCATCCTGTCGATCGAGCCCGCGTTCCTCAAGCATCACGACCATCCGCACCACGATCCCGACCACGTGCACGGCCCCGATTGCGACCACGACGACCATCACCATCACGATCACGATCATCACCACCACGACCATCACGATCACGCGCCCCACGCTTCCCACGACGTCACGGTGGCGTCGATCTCGCTCGCCATCGACGGCGACGTCGACCCGGAAAAATTCAAGAGCTGGATCGGCAACGTGCTGGCGACGAACGGGGCCGACATTCTGCGCTCGAAGGGCATCCTGTCGGTCGCCGACGCCAAGCAGCGCTTCGTCTTCCAGGCCGTGCACATGATCGCCGATTCGACCTGGGGCCATGCCTGGCGGGCGGGCGAAAAGCGCGCCTCCAAGCTCGTCTTCATCGGCCGCAAGCTCGACCGCGACGCGCTCGCGGCCGGTTTCGAAAGCTGCAGGCGCTAGGAGCCGCGCGTGGACGAAGCGCACGGATTCGACATCGGCCTCACCAACTACGGCGACCGCGATTTCGCGCGCTATTTGCGCCGCTCCTTCGCCCGCTCGATGGGGCTCGCGCAAGCCTCGCTCGACAAGCCCATCGTCGGCATCGCCGCGACGCCGTCCGGCTTCAACAACTGCCATCGCACGATGGACGAACTGGTCGAGGCCGTTTCGCGCGGCGTGCTCGCGGCCGGCGCCTTGCCGCGCGCCTTTCCGACCATCTCGCTCGGCGAAGTCTTTTTGGAGCCGACCAGCCTCGTCTATCGCAACCTCATGTCGATGGATACCGAGGAGATGGTCCGCGCCCAGCCGATGGATGCGGTCGTGCTGATCGGCGGCTGCGACAAAACCGTGCCCGCCCAATTGATGGGGGCGATTTCCGCCGACCGGCCCGCGATCCAGCTCGTCACGGGGCCGATGATGACGGGCCGCCACAAGGGCCAGCGTCTGGGCGCCTGCACCGATTGCCGCAGCTTCTGGGGCAAGTACCGCGCGGGCAGCATCGATACGGCCGAAATCCAGACCGTCGAAAGCCGCCTGGCGGTCACGGCGGGGACCTGCGCCGTGATGGGCACGGCCAGCACGATGGCGTGCATCGCCGAAACGCTCGGCATGTCGTTGCCCGGCACGGCGGCGATTCCGGCCGTGCATTCGGCGCGCCTTGTGGCGGCCGAAGAAACCGGCAAAGCGGCGGTGGCGCTGGTTTCGAGCAAACTGCGCCCGCGCCAGATCGTGACCGAGAAATCGATCGAAAACGCGCTGCGCGTGCTGATGGCGCTAGGCGGGTCGACCAATGCGGTCGTGCATCTGGCCGCCATCGCGGGGCGCTGCGGCGTGGCGATCGATTTCGACCGGCTCAACCGCATCTCCGACGAAACGCCGGTGCTGGTCGATTTGAAGCCAGTCGGCGAGGGCTATATGGAAGATTTCTACGCGGCCGGCGGCGTGGGCGCCGTGCTGCGCGAATTGAAACCGCTGCTCCATCTCGACACGATCGACGTCGAAGGCCGCACGCTCGGCGAACGTTTGGCCGAACCCGCCGCATGGGTCGACCGCGCGATCGTCAAGCCGTTCGCAGCGCCCGTTTCCGACGTCGGCGGCTTGATCGCGCTTCGCGGCACGCTCGCCCCAGACGGCGCCATCTTCAAGCGCGCGGCCGCCACGCCCGCTTTGTTCGAAACCGAAGGCCGCGCGGTCGTCTTCGAGGATCTGGCCGATCTGGCCGCGCGCATCGACGATCCCGATCTGGATGTCGAAGCCGACGATATCCTGGTGATGAAAAATGCCGGGCCGCACGCGGCCGGCATGCCCGAAGCGGGCTATTTACCGATCCCCAAAAAGCTCGCGCGCGCCGGAATCAAAGACATGGTGCGCATATCCGATGCCCGCATGTCGGGGACCGCGTTCGGCACGATCGTCCTGCACGTGGCCCCGGAAGCGGCGGTCGGCGGACCGCTGGCGGCGGTGCGGACCGGCGATCGCATCCGCTTGTCGGTCGCGAACAAATCGATCGATCTGCTGGTCGGGGCCGAGGAAATCGCGCGGCGTCTTTCGAACATAGCGCCGCCGCCGATGCCCAAGCGCGGCTACCGCAATCTCTACCGGCGCAGCGTTCTGCAGGCCCCGCTCGGCTGCGATTTCGATTTCCTCGCGGGCGAGCCCTAGCGAAACGCCGCCAGGCCGCGCTTCTGCCAGCCCTTGGGGTCGAAATTTTCGGGATCGAGCCACGCCTCGAACGCGGCTTTTATCCGCGGCCAGTCGGCGTCGATCATCGCGAACCAGGCCGTGTCGCGATTGCGGCCTTTGGCGATCATGTGCTGGCGGAACAGCCCTTCGTAGGAAAAGCCGAGCCGCACGGCGGCGCGCTTCGAAGGCTCGTTCAGATCGTTGCATTTCCATTCGAAGCGCCGGTAGCCGAGCGCCTCGAACACGTGCCGCGCGATCAGATACTGCGCCTCGGTGGCCGCAACGGTGCGCTGCAAAGCGGGCGTATAGAGGATCGAGCCCACTTCGATCGTGCGGTTGGCCCGGTCGATGCGCATCAGCGAAAGCCAGCCGATCGCGCGGTCGTTTTTGTCCGCCACGGCCCAGTAGATCGGATCGCCCGTTCCCGCCGCGATCGTCTCGACATGTTCGGCGAACGACGCTTTGTCGGCATAGGGCCCCGTGAACAGATAGGCCCATTGCTGTTCCTTCGAAGGCCCGTGCGACAGCGCGTAGAGCCCGTCGGTATCCCTCGCCGGATCGAGCGGGCGCAAGCGGCAGGTGCGCCCTTCGAGGATCGTGTGGACGGGCTGGGGCGCTCGGTGCGTCGGGACGTCTTGTGGCATGGCGTCGAGGATGGCAGAAGAATTGCGATGACAGAAGCGCTCGATTCGGCTCGCCGGGTTTTGAAGTCGGTCTTCGGCTTCGACGATTTCCGGCCGGGCCAGGAAGCCGTGATCGGCGCCGTGCTGGCGGGCGAAAACGTGCTCGCCGTGATGCCGACGGGGGCGGGCAAATCGCTGTGCTACCAGCTCCCCGCTCTGGTCCGCGGCGGCCTTACGGTCGTGGTCTCGCCGCTGATCGCCTTGATGCGCGATCAGGTGGGGCAGCTTCGCGAATACGGCGTCGAGGCGGCGAGCCTGAATTCGTCGAACGACGCCGCCGGCAATGCGGCCGTGCGCCGGGCGATCCGCGAGGACCGGCTGCGCTTGCTCTATGTGGCGCCCGAACGCCTCGTGCGCGAAGACACGCTCGAACTTCTGAGCGAGGCGCACACGACCCTGTTCGCGATCGACGAGGCGCACTGCGTGTCGCAGTGGGGCCACGATTTCCGGCCCGAATATCTGGCGCTCGGGCGCATAAGGCGCGAGCTTGGCGACATTGCGACCGTGGCGCTGACGGCCACCGCCGACGCGCCGACCCGCGCCGACATCGAAAGCAAACTTTTTGCGGCCCCGCCGCGGCTGTTCGTGCGCTCGTTCGACCGGCCCAATCTGCGCCTGACCATGCGCCCGAAGAACAAGGCGCGCGAGCAGATCGCGCAGTTCCTGTCCACGCGCAAAGGCCAGAGCGGCATCGTGTACTGCTCCTCGCGCAAACGCACCGAGGAGCTGGCCGAAGCCCTGTCGAAATCGGGCATTCGCGCGCTGGCCTACCATGCGGGCCTCGAGACGTCGGTGCGGAACGCCAACCAGGACGTCTTCTTGCAGGAAGACGGCGTGGTCGTGTGCGCCACGGTGGCCTTCGGCATGGGCATCGACAAGCCCGACGTGCGGTTCGTGGTGCATGCCGACCTGCCCTCGAACGTCGAGAGCTACTACCAGGAGATCGGGCGCGCGGGCCGCGACGGGCTGCCGGCCGACACGCTGACGCTGTTCGGGCTCGACGACATGCGCTTGCGCCGGCTGCAGATCGAACAGAGCGACGCGGGCGATGCGCGCAAACGGATCGAGCGCCAGCGTTTCAACGCGCTGGTGGCTTTGTGCGAAGCGCCGAGCTGCCGGCGCCAGTCCTTGCTGGCCTATTTCGGCGAAGCCTCGGCGCCGTGCGGCAATTGCGATCTGTGCTTGGACGGCGTCGAGACCGCCGACGCCACGCTCGATGCCCGGAAGGCGATGTCGGCGATCCTGCGCACGGGCGAGCGCTTCGGCACCGAACATCTGGTGCTGATCCTGACCGGGGCCGGCGGTGCCGCGATCGAGCGCTACGGCCACGACAGGCTGCCGACCTACGGCGTGGGCAAAGACCGGAAGCCCGGCGAATGGCGCTCGATTTTCCGGCAGATGTACGCGGCCGGCTTGATCCAGCAGGACGCCGAGGGCCACGGCTCGTGGCTTGTGACGGACCACGGCCGGCTGGTGCTGCGCGGGGCCGAGAAATTCGCGGCCCGCAAGGATGCGCTGTGGGCCGGCAAGAGCGAGAAGAAGGCCCCGGCGCCGGCCGTGGCCCCGGCGAACGCCGATCTGCTGGCCGCGCTCAAGGCTTTGCGCACCGCGATCGCCAAGCGGATCCGCCAGCCCGCCTACGTCGTCTTCGCCGATCGCAGCCTGATCGAGATGGCCGCGATCCGCCCGCAGAGCCTGGACGACATGCGCCTCGTGCACGGCGTGGGCGCCGCCAAACTCGAACGCTACGGCCAGACGTTTCTGGACGTGGTGCGCGGGTATCCGCGCTAGTTCATCGCCTGGCCGAGCCCCTGGGCGCGCGGGCGGTAGAGGCCGCCTTTGGGACCTTCGAAGCTGCGCTTGACGTCGGGATGTTCAACCGGACCGTGTTCGGCGTCGGGCAGCAGATTCTGCTCGCTGACATAGGCCTGGTAGGGTCCCTGCTCGGCGTTGACGGCGTAGAGATGGTAGAAGGGCTGGTCCTTGCGCGGGCGCACCGCGGCCGGGATGGCCGCGTACCATTCTTCGGTGTTGGCGAACACCGGATCGACGTCGAACACCACGCCGCGAAAATCGTAGACGCGGTGGCGCACGATTTCGCCGATGCGGAACTTGGCTTCGCGAATCGCCATGCTAGCCGCCCGCGAATTTCGCTTTGGCCAGATTGCGCAAAGCCAGGTTCATCGACGAGCGCATCGCGCCTTCGTCGGAGGGTTTGCACCAGCAGCGCAGCATGACCGTGACGCTGTCGGCGCCGTATTTGACGATCACGGCCGAGGGTGCGGGCTGCGCCAGCGCGCGCGGATCGCCGGCCGCCAGTTTTTCGAGCCGGGCGCACGCGGTTTCGACGTCCGCCTCGTCCGGCACCGCGATTTCGAAATCCAGGCGCTTGGCCTGGTATTTCGAATGGTTCACCACCTTGTCGCCCCAAATCTTGCCGTTGGGGATCAGCACCTGGACGTTGTCGTCGGTGCGGATGTCGGTCACGAACAGATCGATCGCCTCGACGATGCCGTTGGTGCCGCCCGCCTCGATCCGGTCGCCCACCCGGTAGGGCCGGAACGCCAGCAGCATCACGCCCGCCGCCACGTTCGAGAGCGTGCCCTGCAGCGCCAGGCCCACGGCGAGACCCGCCGCGCCGAACACGGCGATCAGGCTCGCGGTCTGGATGCCGAACTGCGACAGCGCCGCCAGCACCACGACGACCAGAATCATGTACCGCGCGAGGCTGGCAAGGAAGCGGGCGAGCGTGAGTTCGACCTTGCCCACGCGCTCCAGCGCCGTTGCCACGCCGCGCTGGACCATGCCCGCCACCCAGCTGCCGATCACCAGAATGGCGATGCCGGCCACAAACGGCGGGCCATAGGTCACCAGGAACGTCTGGGTCTGACTCATCATATCCATTGCGAACTCTCCCGTTTTTGGCCCAAAGGGCCTAGACTAGAAACATGGCTGCACCCGCGCGACTGAAACCGCCGAACAAGGCTGCCCCGCATGCGCGCCTGGCCAAGCCCGCCAAGGGCCGCCCGCCCGACGCCGCCGAGACTCCGCCGCCCGCCTTGCCCGCTGCCGGTCTGGGACGGCGCGCCAAACTGGCGCTGATCGCGGGCGGCGTTGCCGCACTCGCCCTTGGCGCCGGGATTGCGGGCTACATGCTGTCGGCGAGCGAGCCCGAAATCGTGGCGCCCGACATCGACGCGGTGGCGCCGCCCACGCCCGCCCCGCGCCCGCCGCCGATCGGCCAGGTGCGCCAGGGCGATTTGAACGAGGAATTGTGGCGCCGCATGGGCGTGCGGCCCGAGGGCCCGTGACGCGATCATTGCGCGGTCCACCCGCCGTCGATCGAAAAATTGGCGCCGCGAATCTGGTCGGCTGCGGGCGAGCACAAAAACACCGCCAGGCCGCCGATCTGTTCGGGCGTGGCGAATTCCTGCGAGGGCTGTTTTTCGGCGAGCAATTCGATCTTGGCGGCGTCGTTGGAAATGCCCTTGCGCGCCGCCAGCGCGTCGATCTGCTTTTGCACGAGGGGCGTGAGCACCCAGCCCGGGCAAATCGTGTTGGCGGTGATGCCGCTTTTGGCGGTTTCGAGCGCCACCACTTTGGTCAGGCCCACCAGCCCGTGCTTGGCCGCGACATAGGCCGATTTTTCGGCCGACGCGACCAGCCCGTGCGCCGAGGCGATATTGATCACGCGGCCCCAATTGCGCTTCTTCATTTCGGGCAGGGCCGCGCGGATCGCCTGGAAGCAGGACGTAAGATTGAGCTGGATCACCTTGTCCCACATTTCGAGCGGGAACCGGTCGACCGGGGCGACATGCTGCATGCCGGCATTGTTGACCAGAATATCGACCGAGCCGAGTTGGGCGGCCGTATCGGCCACGAGGCCCGCAACCGCCTCGGCCTTGGTCATGTCGGCGCCCGAATAGGCCGCCTGGATGCCGAGCGCTTCAAGCTCCCGGCGCAACCCCTCGATCGCGGGCGCATCGCCGAACCCGTTCAGCATGATGTTGGCGCCTTGCGCCGCCAGGGCCCTCGCGATGCCAAGCCCGATGCCGCTGGTCGATCCGGTGACGATCGCTGTTTTGCCCTTCAACATATCCTTGCTCCTTGCCGCTGGAAATCCTTGTAGCGCTGGCGGGCGCGCGACGCCAGAATGTCCGCGCCATGACCCAAACCCAAGCCCTGATCTTCGTCGTTTGCGCCTGGGTCCTGCCGCTGCTGCATGTGCTGCTGGCGCCGGGAATCGGCGGCTGGCGCCCGCCGCCGGGTTCCAACTGCCCGATCGGCCATCGCTTTGGCTGGCTCGTGCTGGTGCTGCTGCTGGGGCCGATCGGCTGGCTGATGTTCGCGACGCGCAAATTGCGCAAACGGCGCGTGCCGCCGCCCGGTTTGTAGGAAGCTACTTCTTGAAAAACGAATCGGCGGCGTTGCGATGTTTGCCCTTGGCGTCGATGGCGGCTTGGGCGCGCGCGATTTCGCCTTGAAGGCGTTCGATATAGGCTTCAAGTTCGCCGATGCCCCAGCTCGACAGGTCTTTGGGTTTGACCTGCTTGTGTTTGGGTTCCAGATCTTCGAATTCCACCGTCTCTCTCCGTTGCGAACGAGGTTTTTATGACTCTCCCCCAAACCATGGCCGCCGTCGAGATGGCAGCACCGGGCGGCCCCGAAGTTTTGCGCCTGGGCACGCAGCCGGTCCCAGCCCTGGGTGCAGGCGAAGTGTTGATCGAGGTGGCGGCTGCGGGCGTCAACCGGCCCGACGTGCTGCAGCGGACCGGCAAGTATCCGCCGCCGCCGGGCGCGCCCGAAACGCTGGGCCTGGAAGTGGCGGGCCGCGTGGTCGCGGTCGCGGACGGCGTGGCGTGGCCCAAGGTGGACGAACGTGTCTGCGCGCTGGTGGCGGGCGGCGGCTACGCGCAATTTGCGGCCGCACCGGCAGTGCAATGTTTGCCCGTGCCCGCCGGGCTTGGCGATATCGAAGCGGCCGCCCTGCCGGAAACTTTTTTCACCGTCTGGACCAACGTGTTCGAGCGCGGCGGCCTGAAGGCGGACGAATATTTCCTGGTCCATGGCGGCGCTTCGGGGATCGGCACCACGGCGATCCAGCTGGCCAAGGCGTTCGGCGCGCATGTGATGGCAACCGCCGGTTCGGCGGAAAAATGCGCCGCGATCGCCAAGCTGGGCGCCGATCTTGCGGTCGACTACAAACGCGACGATTTCGTGGCCGCCGCCAAAAACTTTACCGGCGGGCACGGCATCGACCTCACGCTCGACATGGTCGGCGGCGACTATTTCATGCGCAATATCGAGGCCGCCGCCATCGAAGGGCGTATCGTCCAGATCGCGTTTTTGCGCGGCGCCAAGGTCGAAGCCTCGCTCGACCAGATCATGCGCAAACGCCTGACCTATACGGGCTCGACCCTGCGCCCGCGCTCGGTCGCCCAGAAGGGCGCGATCGCCGCCCAATTGCGCGAAAAAGTGTGGCCGCTTTTGGATGCGGGCCGCATCCGTCCGCTGATCTACCAAACCTTCAAGCTGGCCGACGCCGCCAAGGCGCATGCGCTGATGGAGAGCGATGCGCATATCGGCAAGATCGTGCTGACGATTAAGCAATAGGCGGGCAAACAATAGGCGACAACCGGCGACAATGGGTGTCCGTCGCCTATATAACAGATTGAAAACAAACGCATGTCGCCACGCCGACGAATCGCGGTTACGCGCTTCGCGGATAAAAATGGCGGGCACTGGCAGCATCTGTTCCATTGGCAAACTATGTCCTAATTAGGACAAAAACACAAGAAAATTGCCGCAAGGATCGGGTGGGGTCGCAGGGCTGGCGGGGGCCAAGATGCGCGTCTCGTCCCCTGTTTTTGGAGCCCCGCCATGGATTATCGCATTGTTGGATTGTCGCCCGAACCTTTCCGCGCGTTTTTCGGCCTGCCCGATGCCGAACTTGCCAGCCTGGGCATCGAGCGCCATGTGGCCGAAACGATGCCGGGCTATCCCGACCGGATTGCGCTGGCCGACGCGCCGCTGGGCAGTCCTGTGCTGCTGCTCAATTGGGAACACCAGCCGGCACCCACGCCCTACCGGTCGCGCCACGCGATCTATGTGAGCGAAATCGCGCACGCGCAATACGACCGCGTCAACGCGATTCCCGACATGCTGCGCTCGCGCATGCTGTCGGTGCGCGCGTTCGATGCGGCGGGCGCGATCATCGATGCCGATCTGGTCGACGGCGCGAAGCTCGAAACGCTGATCGAGCCGTATCTGGCGAACCCGAAGACCGCCTATCTGCACGCGCATTTTGCCAAACGCGGCTGCTATGCGGCACGGATCGAGCGGGGGTAGGGCTGCGACGCGCGGCGATTACGCCGCGCGCCAGCTTGAACGGCCGCGTCTGAAGGCGATTTTGGCGGGCCTTGTTTCGCTGTCGCGAAGCCGTGCGGCGATCGCGCGCAGATCGACATCGTCGCCGACATGTTCGAGAAAAAAGGCGCGCACCAGCCGGTCCGCCATGCCGGGCACGGCCGTCTGGCCCTTTTCCCAGCGCGCGATCGCCTGCATGTCGGCCCCGATCAGGTCGCCCAAAGCGCTTTGCGACAGGCCCAGCGCCTTGCGCAGAAAGCGCAATTCGCCCGGCAGCAAGCGGCCCTGTTTTGCCGCAAGCCGGGCGGCGATCGCGGCGTGCAGCTTCGGGGTATCGTCGATCGCCACCGTCGGCCCGTAAGGGCCGCGCGACTTCTTGAATCCGTTGACGAGCCAGACATCGTCCAATCCGCATTCCCGATAGCGATACATACGATTCTCCAATCCGACAGCTAGTAGACCGTTATCACGACGACGCCGCGCCAGAGCGCCGCCGCGACCCGCAAATTCTGCCCGGCGACCGTTCTGGAAAGCGTCGCTTTCCAGTTGCCGCGGATATCGAGTGCGGGCCCCTCGATCAGGCGGCCGCGCAGCAGCGTCTCGACAACCTGCAAGTCGGTGATATGCCGTTCGACCATGCGCTTGCGCGCATGCAGGGTGTACTGCACGTTCCCGGACGAAGCCGCAAGCGCTCGAATCCGCGCAAGAAATGCGGGACCCGTCAGTTCGAACGAAACGACCTTCGCCGCCATCGATCTATTGTTATGATAGGTCTTTGTCCGCGTCAAATCCTGCTGTCCTGCAGGTCGGGCGGGGCGCCGTATCCTCGAATCGCGGCGCATGGGACACCCCCCACCCTAACCCTCCCCCGCACGGGGGGAGGGAATCGTGTAGTTGCGCACGCGCGCGCTTACGCGAGCGTCAGTTCGAACGGCACGTTGGCGCGCGTCGCGTTGGTGTAGGCGCAGATCCGCTTGGCTTCCGCCACCACCGCGTCGCGCTCGGCGCCCGCCAGGCCCGGAATGCGCGCGACCAGGCGAATCGCCAGGCCGAAACTGCCGTCGTCGTTGGCGACCAGCGTCGCTTCGCCATCGACCGTCACCGCCCCGGCATCGCGTTTTTGGGCCTGCGCCGCGAATTTGAGCGAGCTTGCAAAACAGCCCGCAAAACCCGCCGCAAAAAGCTGCTCGGGATTGGTGCCGTTGCCGCTGCCGCCAAGGGCCGTCGGCATCGCCAGCGCCACGTCGAGCTTGGCATCGTCGGCGGTCGCCCGGCCGTCGCGGCCGCCATCGACATGGATTTTGGCCGTATAGAGATTTTTGGGCATCGGTATCTCCTGGGGTAAGCGCAAAAGCGCGCCCGCCGATATCGCTTATTATGATCGATCAGTCAATAATATTTTTTGATCGGTCTTCGGCAGGTTGGAGGCGCGCGAAAGCGCTCGCGGCGACATTGTCGATCGCCCGCCGGTCGGCACCGGCCCGGCCCAGCGACATGATCGCCACGACCGCCCCGGTCAGCGCGTCCGCCTCGATCTCGACCGACAGGTTTGGCGCCAGGCTGCCGGCCGCCTCGGCAAGCCCCAGATGCAGCCTGAAAAAATCGCGGATTTCCTGCAGCCGGCCGGCCGCCAGCGCTTTGGCGGCTTCCGAATGCTGGGCGCGCTCGGCCACCGTATTGACGATCAGGCATCCTTTGCGTTCCGGGTCTTCGGCCGCCAAACGGGCCTGCACGCGCAGCCACGCGCCGATCGCCTGCAGGCCGGTTTTGCCGTGCGGCAACGTCGCCCGGAAATGTTCGGCATAGGTCTCGAAACAGCGGCGAAACAGCCCGTCTTTGTCGCCGAACGCGGCGTACAGGCTGCCGGGCTTCAAACCCGTCGCCGCATAGATGTCCGACATCGAGGCCGCGGCAAAACCCTGGCGCCAAAACACCGCCATCGCCCGGTCCAGAACGTCGCCCATATCGAATTCGCGCGTGCGTGCCATGGCACCAATATGTAGATCGTTCGATCAAACTGCAAGAGCCCATTTTTCGACTTGTTATTGATTGATCGATCAATTATATCTCCGGCCGTGCGAGCCACCCGTTCCATTTCCCTCGCACCCAACGGAGAGCGACATGAAAAGACGTCTTTTTGCGGCCCTGGCCGCGATGCTGCTGCTGGGAAGCACCGGCGCGTTCGCGCAGAACTTTGTCGAACCGCCGGCCCGGCCCGGCACGGTTGCCTACAATACGTGGCTCGGCCGCATGTTCAGCGAGGTGCTGCTCAACACCAAATCGCAGGACGAGCGCGTGCGCATCCTCAACCGGATCGTCGCCACCGACTATATCCAGCACAATCCGCTGGTCCCCCAGGGGCGCCAGGGGCTGATCGATTTCATTCCGGTGATTTTCCAGGCGATGCCCGACGCGCGCTTCGTGCTGCACGACGTGTTCGCGACCGAAAGCCGCGTCGTCACGCGCTGGACATGGACCGGCACGCTGACGGGGCCGGGGTTTCTTGGCATCGCGCCCAAAGGCCAGAAGCTGGAATTCGACGTGATCGACCTGTGGACCGTGCGCGACGGCCAGCTCTACGAACATTGGGACCAGTTCGACTGGCCGCGCGCCCTGATCCAGGCGGGCGTGACGGGGCTGCCGCAGCCTTTCGTCGATATCGCGGCGCGCCCCTACAGCCGCTGAGCCGACCCCCCGCGTCCGTCGTGCTGCGGACGCGGGGACTTTACGGTCCTACCGGCCCGCGCGCGTGACGAGCGCGAGGCCCGCAAAGATCGCCGCCATCGCGGCCCACACATACAGACTGTGCTGTTCGCCGAACAGCAGCCAGCCCCAGAACACGCCCGCCAGCGTCACAAGGAAGCCGGTCTGGCTGAAAAATACCGGGCCCGCCAGGCGCAAGGTTTCGAAAAACAGCAGCGAGCCGATGCCGGCCAGCGCGCATTGCAGCAGCAAGGCCCAGTCGCCGTCGTTCTGCGGCGGCAACGGCAGATGCACGGCCCCGCTTGCCAGCGCCAGCGGCAGCACGCACGCGACCGAGCCGATCTGCATCGTGGCCGCAAGCGCGATCGAGTCGACGCCGTCGGGGCGCGCCTTGGCGATGTAGATGTTCGAGGCCGCGTAGAAAAACGGCACCAGCAGGCACAGCAGAACGTAGGGCAGCATCGCCGGGTCCGGCAGGCTCGCGCGCGGACCCACCACCAGCACGGCGCCCGCAAGGCCGCAGCCGAGCCCGAGCAGGCGCAAGCCACGGCGCTTTTCCATGCCGAGGCCAAGCGCTATCGCGTAGGTCATCAGCGGCGACAGCGTGTTGAGCACCGCCGCCAGGCCCGCCGGCACATGGCCCACGGCCAGCACGGCCAGCGAATTGGGGATCGCGATGGCGGTCGCCCCCGCCGCCAGCGTATAGAACCAGTAGCGCGGCGCCAGCGGCAGCGACGCGCCGCGCGCGCGCGCGACCGCCGCCAGCAGGCAGGCGGCCGATACCGAAATCGCCAGCGTGAAGCCGAACGGATGGATGCCGGCCCCATAGGCGATTTTCGCCAGAGAAAATTGCAGACCCCAGATGGCCCCCATGCACATCATGTAACCGAGGGCGAGATAGAGTCGCCGGCCTGCCAGGGTCGGCGCCGGAGCGGGGGGAGACGAAGCCATGAAGTTCGCAAGCTACAACATTCAATACGGCAAGGGCAAAGACGGTCGCTTCGATCTGGCGCGGATCGCGGCCTGCGTCGCCGATGCCGACGCGATCGCGCTGCAGGAGGTCGAACGCTTCTGGCCGCGCTCGGGCAATGTCGACCAGCCGGCTGCGCTCGCGGCGCTGCTGCCCGATTTCTACTGGGTCTACGGTGCCGGCTACGACATGGATGCCGACACCGGCAAACCCGGCGGGCAGCGCCGCCAGTTCGGCAATATGCTGCTGTCGCGCACGCCGATCGCCACGTCGCGCAACCATCTGCTGCCCAAATACGGCGCGACGGCCCAGTTCTGCCTGCAGCGCTCGGCGCTCGAAGGCGTCATCGAAACGCCGTCGTCCGGCGCGCTACGCCTCTATTCGCTGCATCTCTCGCACATCGATGACGGCGACCGGGCGGCCCAGATCGAGCGCCTGATCGAAATCCACCGCGCCGCCCCCGACGAAGGCGGCGCCTGGTGCGGCGCGCACAAAGAATCCGACTGGACGCAAGGCCGCCCGCCGCCGCCAATGCCTGCGGCCGCTTTGTTCATGGGCGATTTCAACATCACCCATCGCTCGGCGCTGTATGCGCGCCTGGTGGGGCCGCTCTCGGCCGAATTCGGGCGCGTGACGGCCAAAAGCGGCCTGGTCGACGCCTATGTGGCGGCGGGCAACGACGTGGCGAGCGGCTGGAGCTGCGACAGCACGCTCACGCATCGCGAGCGCATCGATTTCTGCATGGCGAGCGCGAGCTTGGCCCCGCTCGTCAAGCGCGCCTGGATCGACAACGACGCAAAAGGCTCCGACCACCAGCCGATCTGGACCGAAATCGAGCTTTGATCCGCGTCAGCCGGTGCGCAGCGACTTGCCGGTCGCGGGATCGAACAGATGCACCATCGCGGGCGCGGCGCCGATCGGAATCCGCTTGGCCGGGCTGTCGATATCCGCAGGCATCGCCAGTATGAACGGCGCCGTGCCGATCGTGCCGTGCAGCAGGCGCGTCGGCCCCAGTTCTTCGGTCACGTCCCAATCGAGCTGCGGCGCTGCGGGCGATTCGAAATCGACCTTCGCGTCCTCGGCGCGCAGCCCCACTTCGACCGCCTGGCCGGGGGCGGCGCCAAAATCGGGCGCATTGTAGGCAAGCTCGCCGCCGCCCGGCAGCGCCACGCGGCCGCGCACCGTGACGGTGCCCGCAAACAGATTCATCGCCGGCGCGCCCACGAACGTCGCCACGAACCGGCTGGCCGGGCGGCGGTAGATTTCGAGCGGCGCGCCCGCCTGCTCGACCGTGCCCGCATTCATCACCACGACCTGGTCGGCCAGGGTCATCGCTTCGACCTGGTCGTGCGTGACGAAGATCGACGTGGCTTTCAGGCGGTTGTGCAGCTTTCTGATCTCCAGGCGCATCTGAACGCGCAGCTTGGCGTCGAGATTGGACAAAGGTTCGTCGAACAGGAACGCCGCCGGTTCGCGCACGATCGCGCGGCCCATCGCCACGCGCTGGCGCTGGCCGCCCGACAGCGCGCGCGGCTTGCGCTGCAGATAGGGCTCGATCGCCAGCAGCCGGGCCGCATCCATCACGCGCCGCTCGATTTCGTCCTTGGGCATGCGCCGGTTGCGCAGGCCGTAGGCCATGTTGTCGTAGACGCTCATGTGCGGATAGAGCGCGTAGTTCTGGAACACCATCGCGATGTCGCGGTCGGCCGGCTCCACGTCGTTGACGATCCGCCCGCCGATCGACACGCTGCCGCCCGAAATCTCCTCCAGCCCCGCGATCATGCGCAGCAGCGTGGATTTGCCGCAGCCCGAGGGGCCGAGCAGCACGGTGAAATTGCCGTCGGGAATCTCGAGCGAGATGCCCTTTACCGCCTCGACCCCGCCCGCATAGATTTTCCGCACTTTGTCGAGCGTCACGCCAGCCATACGGTTCTCACTTCTCGGTCTCGACGAGGCCCTTGACGAACAGCTTCTGCATCGCGACCACGACGACCACGGGCGGCAGCAGCGCCAGCACGGCCGTCGCCATCGCCAATTGCCATTCGGTCAGGGCGTCCTGGGTCACGATCATTTTTTTGATGCCGATCACGATCGTCTGCATGTTGTCGCGCGTGGTGATCAGCAGCGGCCACAGATACTGGTTCCAGCCGTAGATGAACTGGATCACGAACAAAGCCGCCATCGTCGTGACCGACAGCGGCAGCAGCGTGTCCTTGAAAAAGCGCACCGGCCCCGCCCCGTCGATCTTCGAGGCTTCGACGAGCTCTTCGGGCACGGTCATGAAAAACTGGCGGAACAAAAGCGTCGCCGTCGCCGAGGCGATCAGCGGCAGCGTGAGGCCGGTATAGGTGTCGAGCAGGCCCAGATCGGCGACGATCTTGTAGGTGGGGTAGATGCGCACTTCGACGGGCAGCATCAGCGTGACGAAAATCAGCCAGAACGCGGCCATGCGGAACGGAAAGCGGAAGAACACGATCGCGTAGGCCGAGATCAGCGAGATCGCGATCTTGCCGAGCGCGATGATCATCGCCATCGCGAAGCTGTTCAGCAGCATCGTGCCGACCGGCTCGCGCGTGGTGGCGCGCGCGCCCGAGAAGATTATGCGCTCGTAGTTTTCGAGCATCTGGCCGCCCGGCAGCAGCGACATCTGGCCGTTCTGCACGGTTCCCGCATCGTAGGTCGAGGCGAGCAGGGCGAGATAGACCGGGAAGGCGACGATGCACACGCCGACCAGCAGCACGACGTGCGGCACCACGCGGCCGACGAGGGTTTCGCGCTCGACCATCAGTACTGCACCCGGCGTTCGACGAATTTGAACTGCACGGCCGTGAGCGCGATCACGATTACCATCAGCACGACGGATTGCGCGGCCGAGCCGCCAAGATCGCTGCCGAGTTTGCCGTCGGCAAAGACCTTGTAGACCATCGTCGTGGTGGTGCCCGCAGGGCCGCCGCTCGTGACCGAGTCGATGATGCCGAACGTGTCGAAAAACACGTAGACGATGTTGACGGTCAGCAGGAAAAACGCCGTCGGCGACAGCAGCGGAAAGACGATCGTCCAGAAACGGCGCAGCGGCCGCGCCCCGTCGATGGCGGCGGCCTCGATCACGCTTTTGGGGATGGCGGCGAGGCCCGCGAGGAAAAACAGGAAATTGTACGAAATCTGCTTCCACGTCGCCGCCAGCACCACGAGGATCATCGCGTGGTTGCCGTTCAGCAGCGGGTTCCAGTCGATGCCGAGCCCGCGCAGCGTTTTGGCGAGCATGCCGAGCGACGGCTGGAACATGAAGAGCCACAGCACGCCCGCGACGGCCGGCGCCACCGCATAGGGCCAGATCAGCATCGTCTTGTAGACCGTGGCGCCTTTGATCTGCTTGTCGGCCATCACGGCGAGCAGCAGCCCGCTCGACAGCGACAGCACGGCCACCAGCGCCGAGAACACGGCCGTGATGCCCATCGTGCGGTAGTAGGCCGGATTGGCGGCGAGGACCGCGTAGTTCTCGAACCACACGAACTCGGTCGAGATGCCGAACGCGTCCTGGATCAGCATCGACTGCCAGACCGCCTGCACGGCCGGCACGTAGAAAAAGACGACGACGATCGCGAATTGCGGCAGCAGCAGCGAATAGGGCAGGATTTTGCCGCCGAACAGCGCGCGTCGTTCCATGCTTGCGAAGTCTCCGTTGCCGTCAAGGAAACGGGCCGGGTCCGGCGAAGGACCCGGCCCGCCCGTTCAACCGAAGTTCAGCGCGTGACCGTGCGCTCGAACTGGCGCAGCGACGCGTTGCCGCGCGCGACGGCCGCGTCCATCGCCTGCTGGGGCGTCTTGGTGCCCTGCAACGCCGCTTCGATTTCTTCCGACCAGATGTCGCGGATCTGGACGAGATTGCCGAAGCGCAGACCCTTCGAGTTTTCGGTCGGCGGTTTGTTCGTCAGCGTCTTCAGCGGCGTCTCCAGATAGGGGTTCGTCGCGTAGAAGCCCGACGCCTTGACCTTCTCGTAGGCCGCCGTCGTGATCGGCAGATAGCCCGATTCGGTGTGCAGGCGCGCCTGGCGGTCGGTGTCCGACAGGAAGGCGAAGAATTTGGCCACGCCCTTGTACTCGTTGGCAGCCTTGCCGCCCATGACCCACAGCGAAGCGCCGCCGAGCGTCGAGTTCTGCGGCGCGCCCGCGACGTCGGGGTAGTACGGCATCGCGGCGTTGGCCCAGTCGAACTTGGCGTTCGCCTTGACGTTGCCGTAGAAGCCCGACGACGTGATCATGATCGGGCATTCGCCCGACGTGAACGTGCCTTCGCCCGTGTTGGTGCGCCCGCCATAGACGTAGGTCTTGTCCTTGGCGAGTTCGGCCAGGTTCGCGAAGTGGCGCACATGCGTGGGCGAATTGATGCGGAATTCGGTGTCGAAGCCGTCGATGCCGTTCGACTTCGTGCCGATCGGGATGTTGTGCCACACCGAGAACTGCTCGATATTGACCCACGTGACCCACGCGGTCGAGAAGCCGCAATTGGGCGTCGCCGCCGCTTTCAGCTTCTTGGCGGCCTCGAACACTTCGGGCCAGGTCCGGGGCGGCGCGTCGGGATTGAGGCCCGCCTTGCGGAAGGCGTCCTTGTTGTACCACATCACGGTCGACGACGAGTTGAAGGGGAACGAGAGCATCTCGCCCCGCGCGGTCGAATAGTAGCCCGCGACCGCCGGCAGATACGAACCGGGGTTGAACGCTTCGCCCGCTTCCTTCATGAGGTCGGCGACCGGCTTGATCGCGCCGCGCGCGGCCATCATCGTGGCGGTGCCCACTTCGAACACCTGCATGATGTGCGGCGCGTTGCCGGCCCGGAAGGCCGCGATGCCGGCGTTCATCGTGTCGGGGTACGAGCCCTTGTAGGAAGCGACGACCTTGTATTCGCGCTGCGCGGCGTTGAACTCGTCGGCGAGGCGGTTGACGACGTCGTTGTTCGCCCCCGTCATCGCGTGCCACCACTGGATTTCGACCTGGGCTGCGGCAGGACCGGCCACGAGGGCCGTGGTCGCAAGCAACGCGCCGAACGCGCCGCCCGCAAGATTTCGACCGAAATGCATCGTCTATTTCTCCCTTTTTTTGCGCAATTGCCCCGTTGGAACAGGAAGCTTGCGTCGTTTAAGCGCCGCCTATGTCCAAAGCGCAACGCTTTTGTGAAGCTTTTATGACACAACCCCATTTGCCATGCGAGCGCGTTTTAGCGTGCCGCCTTTTTCGACCCCGAAAAATCCGAGCGCACGCGCGCGACGGCGTCCTGCCAGCCGGCATAGAGTTTGGCGCGCGTCGGCTCGGCCATCTTGGGCACGAACAGCCGGTCGGCGCGGCGCGCCTTGGCAATGTCGCCAAGCGAGCCATAGACCCCCGCCCCCAACCCCGCCAATGCCGCCGCCCCCCAGGCCGTGGTTTCGGCGACGACCGGGCGGTCGACCGCCAGGCCCAGCTGGTCGGCCAGAAACTGCATGACCCAATCGTTGGCCGCCATGCCGCCGTCGACGCGCAAGGTTTCGAGCGCGGCTTTTGGCCCGAGGTCTTTTTGCATCGCCGCCATCAGATCGCGCGTCTGGTAGGCGGTGGATTCGAGCGCGGCGCGCACGATCTGCGCGTGGCCCGAATCGCGCGTCAGGCCCAAGATCGCGCCGCGCGCATCGGGGTCCCACCACGGCGCGCCCAGCCCCGTGAAAGCCGGCACCAGATAGACGCCGCCATTGTCCGGCACAGATTTGGCCAGCGCTTCGCTGTCGGCGGCCTTGGCGATCGCCTTGAGCCCGTCGCGCACCCACTGCACGACGGCGCCCGAAACGAAGATCGAGCCTTCGAGCGCGTAGCTCGTTTTGCCCTGGAGCCGGTAGGCGACGGTCGACAGCAGCCGGTTTTTCGAGCGCACAATTTTTGTGCCCGTATTGAGCAGCACGAAACAGCCCGTGCCGTAGGTGCTCTTGGCCATGCCCGGCGCAAAACAGCCCTGGCCGAACGCGGCCGCCTGCTGGTCGCCCGCAATGCCGCGAATAGGGATGCCGGCGCCGAACCATTTGGCGTCGGTCGCCCCGAAATCGCCCGCGCTGTCGCGCACCTCGGGCAGCAAACTTGCCGGAATCGCGAACGCCTTCAAAAGCTCGCTGTCCCATCGCTGTTTGGCGATGTCGAACACCATGGTGCGCGCGGCGTTGGTGGCGTCGGTCGCGTGCAGCTTGCCGCCCGTCAGGCGCCACAGCAAAAACGCGTCGACCGTGCCGAAGGCCAGTTTGCCCGCTTCGGCGGCCTTGCGCGCGCCCGCGACATTGTCGAGCAGCCAGGCGATTTTGGAGGCCGAGAAATACGCGTCGAACAGCAGGCCCGTGCGTTTGCCCAATTCCGCGTCGCCGATCTTGGCGCGCATTTTTCGGCACCATTCGGCCGTGCGCCGATCCTGCCAGACCAGCGCCTTGTGGATCGGCTTGCCCGTCGCGCGATCCCAGACGATCGTGGTCTCGCGCTGGTTGGTGATGCCGATGGCCGACACGTCGCCGGCTTTCGCCTTGGCGTTCGAGAGCGCGCGGCGCACGACCGACAGGGTCGCGGCCCAGATTTCTTCCGCGTCGTGCTCGACCCAGCCGGGTTGCGGAAAATACTGTACGAGTTCGACCTGCGCGGATGCCTTGGGCGCGCCGTCATGGCCGAACAGAATGGCGCGCGTGGACGTCGTCCCCTGGTCGATCGCCAACAGATATTTGCCGGACATCGCTTCCCCCGCTTTTTCTTGGACCCCAAATTGGTCCAAGAAAAAGCGCCGCGTCAAGCGTCGAGCGCGGGCCAATCCGCGTCGGCAAGCCGGTCGCCGTCGGCGGCCGTATTGTAGATCTGCGCCGAGACGCGCACCCACAACGCGCCGTCGAACGCCATCACGGGCGCTTGCACCTGCACCCGGTCGTAGAGCCGTGCCGCCAGGCGCAGGGCGCGGGCTTCGTCGAGCGTGCCCGACAGCGGCAACCGGATCGCCGCCATATGCGCGTCGCCGCGAATTTCGGTGCCGTACGCGTCGGCCAGGCACTTGGCCATCGCCCGGCACAGCGCGTTGTTGTGCGCGCGGATCCTGTCCCAGCCATAGGATGCGCCGAACGCGATGCCGTCGGGTACGGACAGCCACGCGCCGACATCGCGCGTGCCCGTCCAGTCGAATTCCGCCGCCAACCCCTGATCGAGCCCGTGCGAGATCGTCGTCGGATGCACGCGGCCACGCCAATCGCGCGCCACGCTCAAAAACGCCGCGCCCTTGGCGGCGAACAGCCATTTATGGCAATTGCCGACGTAAAAGTCGGCGCCGAGCGCCGCGAGGTCCAACGCCAATTGGCCGGGTGCGTGCGCGCCATCGACCAGCACCGGCACGCCCAAAGGCCGCACGGCGGCCAGAATTTCGGCGACCGGCACCACCAGCGCGCTTGGCGAGGTGATGTGGTCGAGGACCAGCAGCTTGGTTTGCGGCGGCAGGCTTGCGGCAAGTTCGCCGGGCGCCAGCGTTTGGGCCAAGCGCAGATGTGCTGCGCCCGTGCGGCGGCAGACATAGTCGATCGTTTTCGCGACGGCCCGGTAGCCATGCTCGGTTGTAGCCACGACGTCGCCGGGGCGAAGATCGAGCGAGCGCAGCACGGCGTTGGCGCCTTGCGTGGCGTTGTCGACGAAAACGAGCCCGTCGGCGTCGGCGTTCAAAAATGCCGCGAGTTTTTGGCGCGCCTCGGCAATCGCGCCGGGCCAGATGCGGCGCACGAAATGCGTGGTGTCGTCTTCCATGCGCCGGCGCCAGGCTTCCGCCGCGTCCAGCACGACGAGCGGCGTGGCGCCGAACGAGCCGTGATTGAGCTGGGCAACCGCATGGTCGAGCCGAAATTCGCTGCGGCAGCCGCGCCCGAACTCACGCATTCGGTTTCGCCGCCAAGGCCGCGTCGATCGCCTTGCGAATTTCGGGCGACGTCGGCGACACGCGCGAGGGCCAGGAGGCGATCGGCTGGCCGTCGCGCCCGAACAGATATTTGAAAAAGTTCCAGCGCGGATTGGCCTGCTCGCCCATCGCCTGCGCGATCCAGCGATAGAGCGGATGGGCGCCCGGCCCCGTCACGATCGTTTTTTCGGCCATCGGGAACGAGACGTCGAAACCTTCGCAGAAGGCTTTGATTTCGGCGTTGCTGCCCGGTTCCTGGCGGCCGAAATCGTCGGACGGCACGCCCAGCAGCACCAGCCCCTTGTCCTTGTAGAGATCCCACAAGGCTTCGAGCGCCGTGTATTGGGGCGTGTAGCCGCAGAACGACGCCGTGTTGACGACCAGCACGGGCCGCCCGGCGAATTGGCGCAGCGGCAGTTTTTCGCCGTCGATCGACGCGAACTCGAAATCGAAAACGGACATGCCTGTGTTCCTGGGCTGTGCGGCGACGGCGCGCCCGACGAGCTTTTCGCCGTAATAGCCGCCCATGGCGAGCGCGAAAGCGAGGCCCGAAAACAGGCGCCGCGTCACTGTCGGGGCTTTAGGCATAGCGTTCCTCCGTCCACGGGTCGCCGCGCATGTGGTAGCCGCGATTTTCCCAGAATCCGGCCCGGTCGTCGGCGACGAATTCCAGCCGCGACAGCCATTTGGCGCTCTTCCACAAATAGAGTTTGGGCAGGATCACGCGCACCGGCCCGCCATGTTCGCGCGACAGGGGCTTGCCTTCCCACTGGTGGGCGAGCAGCACGTCGCTGTCGGCAAAATAGTCGAGCGGCACGTTGGTCGCGTAGCCGTCGAAAGAATGCTGCACGACGAAACGCGCTGCGGGCTTGGGGCGCACCAGATCGAGCAGATGGCGTGCGGCGACGCCGCGCCAGCGATTGTCGAAACGCGACCAGGCGGTCACGCAATGGATGTCGGAGACGAAATCCTGCTGCGGCTGGGCCTGGAAATCGGCCCATTTCCAGGCGACCGGATTTTCGACCAGCCCCGACACGTCGAGCGACCAGTCGCGCTGCGAGACGCCCGGATCGACGCCGATATCGAGCACGGGCCAGGTTTCGACCAGCCGCTGGCCGGGCGGCAGGCGCTGGGCGGGCGCGGCGGGCGCACCCGTCAGCAGCCGCCCGTCGCGTGCCCATTTCGCTTTGATCGCCAGGAGCTTTTCTTTGATCATGACGACGCAGTATACGCCCGATCCGGCGCGCCGGATCAAGCGCCCCTTGTTCCCTCCCCCCTTGCGGGGGAGGGAACAAAACTACTCCGCTGCCTGGGCCGACATGTCCGGATTGCGGAACCGCTCAAGCAGCGCCGCCTCGTGCGCTTTGGCCTTCGCCAGATGCGCTTCCTTGACATGGCCGTAGCCGCGAATCTCCTCCGGGATCGAGGCCAAGCCCACCGCCGCCGCGTGGCGTTCGGGCGACAAATCGGCGACGAGTTCGTCCAGCAGTTTTTCGTAGTCGGCAACCAGCCGGCGTTCCATGCGCCGTTCGGCCGTGCGTCCGAAAATGTCGAACGCCGTGCCGCGCAGAAACTTGAACTTCGCCAGCAGCCCGAACGCCGTCAGCATCCACGGGCCGAAAGTGCGCTTCTTGAGATGGCCCGTGTCGGCGTCCTTTTCCGCGATCAGCGGCGGCGCCAGATTGAACTCGATCTTGAAATCGCCTTCGAACTGGCGCTCCAAGGCGGCGCGGAACTTGCCGTCGCTGTAGAGGCGCGCGACTTCGTACTCGTCCTTGTAGGCCAGCAACTTCGCGTAGTAGCGCGCGACCGCCAGCGCGAGCCCCGTTTGGCCCGGCGTTTTGGCGCGCTCGGCGGCCTCCGCCGCGCGCACGCGCGCCTCGAAGCGCTGCGCCAGCGCTTCGTCCTGGTAGCCCGCCAGATGCGCCTTTCGGACTTCGACGATTTCGTCGAGCGTCGCGGCGATCTTGCGGGGCGTCGGCATGGTGGGCGCGGCCGCATCCTTGACGCGCGCCAAATCGACCGCCGCCAAACGGCCCCATTGGAAGGCGCGCTTGTTGGCCTCGATCGCGACCTCGTTCAGTTCGATCGCGCGCAAGATCGCCTCGAGCCCGACGGGCACCAGACCCTTCTGCCAGGCAAAGCCCAGCATGAAGGGGTTGGTGGCGATCGAATCGCCGAGCAGGGCCGTGGCGAGCGCGGTCGCGTCGACCACGTCCATCGCGCCCTGGCCGAGCGCGTGCGCGATCGTGTCCTGCATTTCCTTGCCCGGAAAGGCGAGGTCGGGATTGCGCGTGAAATCGCCGGTGGGCGATTCGTGCGCGTTGACCACGGCCCGGCTCACGCCGATGCGCATTTTGTCGAGCGTGTCGGCGCCCGCCGCCACGACCACGTCGCAGCCGAGCAGCAGCTGCGCTTCGCCCGACGCGATGCGCACGGCGTGCAGGTCGTCCGGCGTTTTGGCGATGCGGATGTGGCTCACGACGGCGCCGCCCTTCTGCGCCAAGCCCGCCATGTCGAGCACCGAGACGCCCTTGCCCTCGAGATGCGCCGCCATGCCGATCAGCGCGCCGACGGTCACGACGCCCGTGCCGCCCACGCCCGTCACCAAAATGCCGTAGGGCCGCTCGAGACCCGGCAAGGCGGGTGCGGGCAGCAGCGCAAACGGATCGGCCGCACCCGTTGCGGCTTTGCTGCGCGGTTTGCGCACGCGCCCGCCCAGCACGTTCACGAAGGACGGGCAGAAACCCTTGGCGCAGGAAAAATCCTTGTTGCAGCTCGACTGGTCGATCGCGCGCTTGCGCCCGAATTCGGTTTCCAGCGGCACGACCGACAGGCAGTTCGACACGACCCCGCAATCGCCGCAGCCTTCGCACACCGCTTCGTTGACGAAGATGCGCTTGGCGGGATCGGGATAGGTGCCGCGCTTGCGCCGCCGCCGTTTTTCCGCGGCGCAGGTCTGGTCGTGGATCAGCACCGACACGCCCGGCACCTCGCGCAGTTCGCGCTGCACCTTGTCGAGATCGTCGCGGTCGCGGATTTCCACGCCGGGCGCGAACGACGCGGCGCCGTATTTTTGCGTGTCGTCGGTCGTGACCACGATGCGCGACACGCCCTCGGCCGCGAGCTGCCGGGTGATCTGCGGCACCGTCAGGGGACCGTCGTGCGGCTGGCCGCCGGTCATGGCGACCGCGTCGTTGAAAAGCAACTTGTAGGTGATGTTGGCCTTGGCCGCGACCGCTGCGCGGATCGCCAGCGACCCCGAATGGTAGTAGGTGCCGTCGCCCAGATTCTGGAAAATGTGCTTCGTGGAAGTGAACGGCGCCTGGCCGATCCAGGGCGTGCCTTCGGCGCCCATCTGGGTGAAGGTCGCCGTGTTGCGGTCCATCCACAGCGCCATGAAATGGCAGCCGATGCCCGCCGACGCGCGGCTGCCCTCGGGCACCTTCGTGGAGGTATTGTGCGGGCAGCCCGAACAGAAATAGGGCACGCGTTTGAAGCCGTGCCCTTCGGGCGCGGCTTCTTTGGCCTCGATCAGCGCGACGCGTTCGGCCATGCGCTCGGACCAGTAGAACGGCTTCAGGCGCCGGGCGATGACCCTGGCGATCTGCGCGGGGTTGAGCTCGTAGGACGAGGGCAGAATCCAGTCGCCCTTTTCGTCGAACTTGCCGATCACGCGCGGGCGCACGTCGGCGCGCCAATTGTAGAGCTGCTCCTTGATCTGGTTTTCGATCAGCGCGCGCTTCTCTTCGACGACCAGCACTTCTTCGAGCCCCTCAGCGAAGTGCCGCGCCCCTTCGCGTTCGAGCGGCCAGGGCATCGCCACTTTGTAGACGCGCAAGCCGATGCGCGCGGCGAGCGCGTCGTCGATGCCCAGATCCTCGAGCGCCTGGCGCACGTCGAGATAGCTCTTGCCGGTCGTCACGATGCCGAAACGCGGATTGGGGCTGTCGATCACGATCCGGTCGAGCTTGTTGGCGCGCGCGAACGCCAGCGCGGCATAGACCTTGTATTTCTGCAGCCGGTATTCCTGCTCCAGCCACGGATCGGGCCAGCGGATATGCACGCCGCCCTCGGGCATTTCGAAATCGGTCGGCAGCGCGATCTTGATGCGGTGCGCATCGACCGACACCGAGGCGGTGCTGTCGACCGTTTCGCCCGTGCATTTGAACGCGACCCAGCAGCCCGAATAGCGGCTCATCGCCCAGCCGTACAATCCCAGATCGAGAAATTCCTGCACCCCCGACGGGTTCAGGATCGGCACCATCGCCGAGACGAACTCGTGTTCGGACTGGTGGGGCAGCGTCGAGGATTTGGCCGCGTGGTCGTCGCCCGCCAGCACCAGCACGCCCCCGTGCGGCGAGGTGCCCGCCGCGTTGGCGTGCTTGAACACGTCGCCGCAGCGGTCGACGCCGGGGCCCTTGCCGTACCACATGCCGAACACGCCGTCGTATTTGGCGCCTTCGAACATGTTGACCTGCTGCGTGCCCCACACGGCCGTGGCGGCGAGGTCCTCGTTGATGCCGGGCGTGAAATGGATATGGTGGTCCTTGAGGTGGCCGCGCGCCTTCCACAACGCCTGGTCGAGGCCGCCCAGCGGCGAGCCGCGATAGCCGGTGACGAACCCGCCGGTATTGAGCCCCGCCGCCAGGTCGCGCTCGCGCTGTATCAGCGTGAGGCGCACCAGCGCCTGCGTGCCGGTCAGGAACACGCGGCCCTGCCGGGCCGTGTATTTGTCGTCGAGCGAGAGTTCGAGCAATTTGGCGGCGGCTGGGTTCATGGCGATCGTCCGTCCCTGGCAATTTGTCGAATTCTTGCCAAAACCGTACCGCGAAGCGCAGTGCCGCTCAATCGCCGTGCGGCGCACACGAAAGAACGCAAGGACCTTGCCGCGTATCGCTTGCAACGTTGCGGGTTATTGCGCAGGCGGGGCCGAAACTCGTAATGTCCTTTCGTCAGGCAGCGTAGGCGCGCCGCCGTGCGACAAGCGTTGCGAGCACATTTTCGATCAGGATTCGCCCGATTTCGCCGCGCCCTGCCCATCCCATGGTCAGAATCGATTCGGGATGGAACTGCACGGCGGCGATCGGCAGCGTCTTGTGGCGCACCGCCATCACGATGCCGGCCTCGGTCGTAGCGACGATGTCGAGCGCGTCGTGCGGGAAGGTCGCCGGGTCCGCATGGAGCGAATGGTAGGCGCCGACCGCGCACGGGCTCGGCAGATCGGCGAACAGACCGCTGGCATCGTGCAGGATGTTCCAGCGTTTGCCGTGGCGGGGCTCCGGCAGTACCGACAGCGTGCCGCCGAACGCCTCGACCATGCCTTGCAACCCCAGGCACACGCCGAACTGCGCCACGTCGTGCGCGGCCAGCGCCTGCACCAGGGCCGGCACGCCGAATTGCTGCGGCGTGCCGGGCCCCGGCGAATGCACGACCAGATCGGGCGCCAGCGCCAGAATCTGCGCCGCACTCTGGCCGTGGCGGTAGGTGGCGACGTCCGCGCCCGTCTGGCGGAAATAGTCGGCGAGCGTGTGCACGAAACTGTCTTCGTTGTCGACCAGCACGATCTTGAGCCCCGCCCCCGGCGTGCGCGGCGCGGCGTTTTCGAGCGCAGCGGCGGCGGGTTTCAAGACGCGAAACAGCGCGTTGGCTTTCAGATACGTTTCTTCGTTCTCTTCGGGCCCGGTCGAATCCCAGATCAGCGTGGCGCCCACGCGGTAGCGCAGGATCTGGCGCTTTTTGGCGTCTTCCTCGAGATGCACGGTGCGGATCGTGATGCCGGTATTGACGTCGCCGTTGAGCAGCAAGGCGCCGACGGCGCCCCCGTACCAGCCGCGCGGCGCCGTCTCCATCGCCTCGACGATTTCGACGGCCCATTTTTTGGGCGCGCCCGTCAGCGTGACCGCCCACATATGGCTGATGAACGCGTCGAGGCCCGTCACGTCGGCACGCAGGCGGCCCTCGACATGGTCGACCGTGTGGAACAGCCCAGCATAGGTTTCGATCTGGCGGCGGCCCAGCAGCTTTACCGAACCGGGCTCGCAGATGCGCGACTTGTCGTTGCGGTCGACGTCGGTGCACATGGTGAGCTCGACCTCGTCCTTTTCCGAATCGATCAGGGCCTTGAGCCGCTCGGCGTCTTCCATCGCGTTGCGCCCGCGCCGGGCCGTGCCCGAAATCGGGCAGCTTTCCACGCGGCGTCCCTCGACGCGCACGAACATTTCGGGGCTCGTGCCCACCAGCCGGTCGGGTCCGAGCTGGATGTAGAATTCGAACGGCGACGGGTTTACTTTTTTGAGCTTGGCGAACAGGCCCGAGGGCGAACCCGGATACGCCGCATCGAACCGGCGCGACAGCACGACTTCGAAAATGTCGCCCACGCGCATGCGCTCGCGCGCCGCCTCGACCATCGCGCCGTACTGCTCGCCCGAAAGGTCGCTCGCGATTTCGGGCGCCTGCGTCGCGTCGGCATAGCGGCGCTTGGGGACGGGCGCGAAACATTTGCGCGCGGCGCCCACGGTCGAAAGGGGTCCGCGCGAAAATTCGTAGTCGTAGCGGAATGCGGTTTCCTTGCGCCGGTCGGCGATATACATGCGGTCGGGCAAAAACAGATGCAGCTCGCGCGCGTCTCTCCCGCGCGCATGGCGAAGCCGGATCGGCTCGAACTGGAACAAAAGATCGTAGCCGAACGCGCCATAGAGCCCCAAAAACGGATCCGCGATGCCCTGGAACTCCGCCACGATGCGGCGCAGCGGCGAAAACAGCGACGGCTGCAGGCTGCGCTGTTCCTCGGGAAACGGCCCCGCCGCCGCCGCGATTTCGTACGCGCGCGTGTTGGCGTCGCTTGCGACGCAGGCGAAGTCGGCCAGGATCGGGTCGAACAAATCGAGCAGCGCCTGGCCGCGCGCGTTGAGCGCGCGCAAGGTCAGAAGCCGTCCGTTGCCGACGATTTCCAGCGGCGGATCGATGAACCCGAATTCCCAGCGCGAATAGCGCCCCGGATAGTCGACGCCCGACGAAAACAGCCCGCCGCGCGTGCGGTCGAGTTTTTCGGCAAACCCGTCGAGCGCGGTCGCGTAGTCGAGCGGGCGTTTGACGCGGGCCAAAACGAGGCCGGTTTTGGAAACGAATTCGGTGCGCATGACATCCTCGGCAATGGCGGCCGCATCCGCGCGGGAGACGGCAGGAAGATCGGTCGATTATGGAATCGGGAAAGGGAAAACGGATTGGCTGGCGCTTAGCGCCACCAAGCCTGCCAACGGACGATGCGTGCCGAGGTGATTTCCATATTGCGCAAGCTAGCAGCGAAAATCGGGCGCTGTCCAGGGGGTCGGCGCAAAAGGCGCGTGATTTTGCCGGCCAAGGCGGCTACAAGGCGCGCACCATGCGCGTTCTCGTCACCGGCGCCGCCGGATTCATCGGGTTTTCGGTCGCACGCGCGCTGCTCGCGCGCGGCGAGAGCGTCGTGGGGTTCGACAATTTCGATCCCTATTACGACGTCGCCCTCAAAGAAGCGCGCGCGGCCGAACTCGCCCTGAATCCGAATTTCCGCATGGTGCGCGCCGACCTTGCGGGCGAGGGCGCGTTTGCCGCGGCCCTTCGCGACGCGGGCGCCGACCGCGTGGTGCATCTGGCGGCCCAGGCCGGCGTGCGCTATTCGATCACCCACCCGGACGTCTATATCCGCACCAACATCGTCGGGCATTTCAACGTCGTCGAGGCGTGCCGCCGCCACGGCGCGATCCGGCATCTGGTCTATGCGTCGTCCTCGTCGGTCTATGGCGGCAACACCAAGCTGCCCTTCGACGTCGCCGACAAAATCGACCGGCCCGTGTCGCTCTACGCCGCGACCAAGGCCGCCAACGAACTGGTCGGCCATTGCTACAGCCATCTCTACGGGCTGCCCGCCACGGGGCTGCGGTTTTTCACGGTCTACGGCCCGTGGGGCCGGCCGGATATGGCGCTGTGGATCTTCACCAAAAAGATCCTGGCGGGCGAGCCGATCCCGGTCTTCAACAACGGCGATATGCGCCGCGACTTCACCTATATCGACGACATCGTCGCGGGCGTGGTCGCAGCACTCGACCGGGCGCCGCCGCAGGCGGACGGGGGCGCGCCGCACCGCGTCTACAATCTGGGCAACCACAAATCGGAACCGCTGCTGCGCTTCGTCGAGCTGATCGAGCGCGCGACGAACCACAAGGCGATTCTCGATTTCCAGCCGCTGCAGGCGGGCGACGTGCCCGAGAGTTTCGCCGACATCGACGCCTCGGCGCGCGACCTGGGTTTCGCGCCCAGGACCGCGATCGATGTGGGCGTGCCGCGCTTCGTGGAATGGTACCGGCGCTACACCGGCAGCTGACCGGGCTCAGCCGGGCGGAATGCCGTCGAGCTTGCGCAAGCGCGTGCTGCCGCTGCGGCCTTCTTTGTTTTTCCAGCTCAGCACCACCTGGCGCGTCGCCTGGTTGAAATCGAGCGACACGGTCTGGTGCGGCAATTCGGCCACGACCGCGCGGCCATTGAGCGCCGCAGGCACCCGGTAGGTACGGCCCAATTCGGCCGTTCTGGGCTTGCCGGAGAGATAGACCAGATCGTACCCCGTCGCCGATTTTTCGAGCGCCAGCGCGACCAGCGCGGGATCGCTCCACGCGCCGACCCACACGCCTTCGTAGAAATGCCACCATTCGCCCGACTGCATTTTTGCGGGCTTCAGACTCGCGGTTTCGGCGAGTTTGTCGGGGCTGGGCGGCAGCCCGTCGGCGCCGCATTGCGCAAGCCCGGCGGCGCGCGGCGTGCGCGGATCGAGAAACGCCACCAGACACGGCGAATAGGCGAACCGCATAATCTGCGTGGATGCGGCGCCGTGCGTGACCAGCATCGTCGACAGATCGTCGAGCGGCAGATAGGGCACGTCGCGCTTGGCCATCACCTCGCGGCTGCGCTTGCCGCGGTCGGGCGCGCTCGACGCGTACTCGTCGGCAAGCGGCAGGATGGCCGCCGCGCGTTCGAACTTTCCGTCGCCAAGGGCGGTATAGAGCTGCGTCGTGCCGTGCGTGCTGAGCAGCGCGCTGCCGAGCTCGTTCAAGGAAACGCCGGTCCCCGGCGCCGAAGGCACGATGGCGTAGACGTCGATCCGGCGCGCGGCTTCCAGCGAGATGGCGCCGCCATAGCTCTGGCCCGCCAGAACGACGCGTTTGTAGCCCTGGGCTTTGACGCGTTCGACCTCCTCGACCGTGCGCGCGACATGGCGCAGGCCCGATCCGGCCCAGCCGCCGCTTTGGTGCAGCGCATTGCGTTTGATGCGGATGACGTCCCAGCCGGCCGCATGCAGATCGCGCACATAGGGCGGCGGCGGCGCGGCGCTGGTATCCTGCTGGCCGGAGACCCCGTGGTTCCAGATCACGATGCCGAGCGCTTTGTCGGGGCCGACGGGCGCCAGATCCTCGAAGCCCTGCACGACTTCGTATTCCGCCCGGGCGGGCGCGGCCGCGACCAGCAGAAGCAGGACAAAAACGGCAATCCGGCGCATGGTCGCTCCCCCTAAAGTGTCAGCGCAAACTCCAGCGTTTCGCAAGGGCTGCCGCGCGCGGGCTGGGCGCGCATCAGGCGCCCGGCGGCGCGCATCCCCAGCTTGCGTGCAACGCTCTGCGACACAAGATTGTCGGGATGCGTGCCCGCCGTCAAGCGCTTGACGCCCATCGCGCGCGCGAATTCGACCGCGCAGGCGGCCGCTTCGCTCGCATAGCCTTGCCCCTGGAAAGGGACCGCGATCCACCAGCCGATATCGCCCTGCTCGCCCGGCCCGTCGAGGCCGATGCCGACCACGCCGATCAGGCCCGGATCGTCGGCGCGCTCGACCGCGAAGGACAGCGCGCGCGCCTCAGCCATCGCCGCACGCGCCGCCGCGACAAAGCGTTCGGCGTCGGCCAGCGCGTAGGGATGCGGAATATTGGCGGTCCAGCGCGCGACCTCCCACGCGCCGCAGCCGCGCACCAAATCGGGCGCGTCGGCGGCTGCCGGTGCGCGCAACACCAGGCGCGCGGTATGCAAACGCAGGTCGAGCGGCGCCGTCACGCAAGCCGCTTAGGGCTGCACGCGCACATGGCTCACGACGCGGCGCACATTGTCGGTCGCGCGCGCTTCCGCGATCGCCTTGTCGAGTTCGCCCTGGCTGTGCGCGCGGCCGAACAGATAGACCGTGCCGTTGACCGCCCGGTAGCGGAAATTGACCGACCTGACGCCCTCGGCCGCCAGCAGCTTGACGCCCATTTTCTGCTCGATGACGAGGTCGTTGGCGGTGGCGCCGATGCCGCCTTCGCTCGTCACCTGGATTTCGTTGATCACTTGGCTGACGCCGGGCACGCTGCGCGCCAGCGCTTCGGCGCGCGCCTTGGCCGGCGCCTGGGGCACGGCGCCCGTCAGCATCACGCGCGTGACGTACACGTCGGTCGAAACGTCGCGGAACAGCGCCCCCGATTCGCCCGCCACCGCGCGGTTGAACGCGATCAGGATGCGGTTGTCCTCAGTGATCTGCGCGGAACTGCGGTCTTCGGTTGCCAGGCGCGCCACGGTCGAAATGCCGGGCGGCGCGCCGCAAGCCGAAAGCGCCAGGGCGGCCAGAACCAGAAAAGCAGTGCGGGTCATTTGTAGAGCGCCTCCAGCGCGTCGGCATAGGTTTCGCGCACAACATGGCGCCGGACCTTGAGGGTCGGCGTCATTTGCGCGTTTTCGATGGTAAAGGGACCCGACGCTACCACAAATTTGCGCACGCGTTCGGGCAATGCCAATTTGGCGTTGGCGCGCGCGACCGCCTTGTCGAGGGCGGCACGCGCATCGCCGCCGCCAAGCGCGTCGGTTTGCGGAACCAGCACCGCGCTCAAATAGGGTTTGCCGTTGCCGACCACCATCGCTTGCGCGATTTCGGGTTCGAGCAGCAAAACGCCCTCGACCTTGGAGGGCGCCACCATCTCGCCGCCCGAATTTTTGATGAAATCGCGCTTGCGGTCGGTGATGCCAAGCCGCCCTTGATCGTCGATGAACCCGATATCGCCCGTGTGCAGCCAGCCGTCGCGCACGGTTTGCGCGGTGCCCGCCGGATCGTTCCAATAGCCCGCCATCACCAGTTCGCCGCGCACGAGAATTTCGCCGTCCTCGGCGATGCGCACTTCGACGCCCTTCAACGGCACGCCGACCGTGTCCATGCGCTCCTTGAAGGGCTGGTTGCACGAGACGACCGGCCCCGCTTCGGTCTGGCCGTAGCCCTGCAGCACGCGCACGCCGAGCGCCTGGAAGAAGATGCCGATTTCGGGATTGAGCGCGGCCCCGCCCGACACGAACGCCTTCAAACGGCCGCCGAAACGCGCGCGCACCTTGTCGCGCACCAATTTGTCGAGCGCGCGGTCGGCCAGGGTTTCGAACAAACCCAACGCCTCGCCGCGATAGCGTTTGGTGCCGAGCGCCAGCGCGGCGGCGAACAGTTTTTGTTTGAGCGGGCTTGCGGCCTTGAGCCCGCCTTGCACGCGCTGGTGGAAGGCTTCGTAGAGCCGGGGCACCGCAGTCATCAAAGTGGGCCGCACTTCGAGCATGTTGGCCGAGAGTTTTTCGAGGCTCTCGGCAAAATGGATCGTGGCGCCGATGCCCACCGCCACGCCCACGCACACCGAATGTTCGTAGGCATGCGAAAGCGGCAGGAAGCACAAGAACACGTCTTTGCCGCCGCCCAGCAACTGCACGAAATCGTCGGCCCCCATCGCGTTGCACAGGATCGAGCCGTGCGGCAGCATCACGCCGCGCGGCAGGCCGCCGGTGCCCGACGTGTGGATCACGCACGCGATGTCGCCGCGCTTCAGGTTTTCGACGGTGGCATCCACCGTATCGGGCGCGCTCCGGCCGCGTTCGAGCACGCTGTCCCACGCATGCATGTCGATGCCCGGATGCTGGGCAAGGGCCGGCATTTCCATCGCCACGACGAATTTGCAGCCCGGACCCGATTCGCGCGCGGCTTCGATCGCCTTGGCGCTCAAAGCGGCGCTCGAGGCGATCACCGCCTTGGCGCCGACATTGGAGAGGATATAGCGATGGTCGGCGACCGTGTTGGTCGTATAGGCCGGCACCGTGACGGCGCCCGCCGCCATGATCGCGAGGTCCGCAATCAGCCATTCGGGGCGGTTTTCGGATATCAGCCCGACACGGTCGCCGCGTTCGATGCCGAGAGAGGAAAGCCCGCGCGCCAGCAAGCGCACCGCCTCGGCGGTCTGGCGCCAACTGGTCGGCTGCCAGATTTCGCCTTTTTTGGCGACCACAAACGGCTCGTCGCCCAGCTTTTCGGCTTGGTCGAAAAACAGGCGCAACAGGTTGGGACAGGCGGCGTAATCGATCACGGGCGGTTGCTCCCTCGATGCGCGGCGCTTGGCGCGCCGCCTTAACCGACTTATATGATCGTTGGTCCCTCCAATTCCAAGCACTGGATTGCGCCATGGCGTCGCCCGCAAAAAATTCTGCCCCATCCGACAGTTTGCCGGTGTGGAATCTGGCCGATCTGTTCCCCGGCCGCGATTCGCCGGAGCTGGCGGCGGCGCTCGACGCGGCGCTGGCCGACGCGACGGCGTTCGAAGCCAAATATTCGGGCACGCTCGCCGGGCTGTCGGGCGCGGAATTGGGGGCGGCTGTCGCGCTCTACGAAAAACTCGAGGAGCGGCTGTCGCGCCTGACGAGTTTTTCCGACCTTACCTATGCGGGCGACCAGTCGGACCCCGCGATCGCCAAATTCTACCAGGGCATCCAGGAGCGCGCGAACGCGGCCGCCGCGCACACGCTGTTCTTCGCGCTGGAACTCAACCGGCTCGACGACGCGGACCTCGCCAAAAAACTGTCCGACCCGGCGCTGAAACGCTACGCGCCGTGGCTTGCCGATCTGCGCAGCTTCCGGCCGCACCAATTGGCGGACGACATCGAAAAGCTGCTGCACGAAAAATACGTCGCCGGGCGCGCGGCCTGGACGCGGCTGTTCGACGAAACCATGGCGGGCTTGCGCTTCGACGTGGACGGCAAAAGCATGAATTCGGCCGAAGCCCTGCATCTGCTGTCCGACCGCGACGGCAAGGTGCGCAGAACCGCCGCCAAGGCCGTGGGCAAGACGCTGGGCGACAATGCAAGGCTGTTCGCGCTGATCACCAACACGCTCGCCAAAGACAAGGAGATCGAGGACAAGTGGCGCCGCTACGCCGCCCCGATCTCGGCGCGCAATTTGGCCAACCGCGTCGAAGACGAAGTCGTGGACGCGCTGATGGCGGCGGTGCGCCAATCCTATCCGCGCCTGTCGCATCGCTACTACGCGCTCAAGGCCAAATGGTTCGGCGTCGAGCGGCTCGACTATTGGGACCGCAACGCGCCCCTGCCGCTGGCGGACGATGCCAGCATCGCGTGGCCGGCCGCGCGCGACACGGTGCTCGAAGCCTACGGCGATTTTTCGGGCGAGCTGGCGGGCTTGGGCAAGCGCTTCTTCGACAATCCGTGGATCGATGCGGGCGTGCGCGCGGGCAAGTCGCCGGGCGCCTTCGCGCATCCGACCGTGCCTTCGGCGCACCCCTATCTGCTGCTCAACTACCAGGGCAAAACGCGCGACGTGATGACGCTCGCGCACGAGCTTGGCCACGGCGTGCACCAGCTTCTGGCGGCCGGCCAAGGCCATTTGCTGGCCGACACGCCCCTGACGCTCGCCGAGACCGCCTCGGTGTTCGGCGAGATGCTGACCTTCCGCAAGCTGCTGGCCCAGGCGAGCGATCCCAAACGCCGCAAAGCGATGCTGGCGGGCAAGGTCGAGGACATGCTGAATACGGTCGTGCGCCAGATCGCCTTCTGCACGTTCGAAACGCGCGTGCACGACGAGCGCCGCAGCGGCGAACTGATGCCCGAGCGCATCGGCGAAATCTGGATGGAGGTGCAGCGCGAGAGCCTGGGTCCGGTCTTCCGCTACGACGACGAATACCGGCATTACTGGACCTACATCCCGCATTTCGTGCACACGCCGTTCTACGTCTACGCCTACGCGTTCGGCGACTGCCTGGTGAATTCGCTCTACGCGCTCTACCGCAAGACGCCGGACGGCTTCGCCGAGAAGTATCTCGCCATGCTGCGCGCGGGCGGCAGCAAGCGGCACAAGGAATTGCTGGCGCCGTTCGGGCTCGACGCTTCCGACCCCGGCTTCTGGCGCCAGGGTTTGGGCGTGGTCGAAGGGTTCATCGACGAACTCGAAACGCTGTAATGGCGAACGCGGGCGAAACCAACCGGCTGGGCGGGCGCATGGCGCGCTATGCGCGCGTGGGCACGGCCGTGGGCGGCCTCGCCGTGCGGTTGGGGGCCGAGCGCGTGCTCGGCATCAAGCTCGACCGCGAACGCCATGCGGGCGAATTGCGCGCGGCCCTGGGCGGGCTCAAAGGGCCGCTGATGAAGGTCGCGCAACTGATGTCGACCATCCCCGACGCGCTGCCCGAAGAATACGTCGCCGAACTTTCCCAGCTGCAGGCCAACGCGCCCGCGATGGGCTGGCCGTTCGTCAAGCGGCGCATGGCCTCCGAACTCGGCGCCGACTGGCAGGGCCGGTTCCAGAATTTCGAACGCGAGGCGGCGGCGGCGGCCTCGCTTGGCCAGGTGCATCGCGCGACCGCCGCGGACGGCACAAGGCTTGCCTGCAAGCTGCAATATCCCGACATGGCCTCGGCGGTCGAAGCGGATTTGAAACAGCTGCGGCTGATTTTCGGCATCTACGAGCGCTACGACCCTGCCATCCGCACGGGCCAGATCCATGCCGAACTGTCCGCCCGCCTGCGCGAGGAGCTGGACTATGCGCGCGAAGCCCGCCACATGGCGCTCTATGCGCATATGCTGGCAAGCGAGCCCGCGATCCGGGTGCCGACGGCCGTGGCAGCGCTTTCGACCGGGCGGCTGCTGTCGATGACCTGGCTCGACGGCGCCGGGCTTTTGACGGTCAAAGACGCGCCGGTGGAGCTGCGCAACCAAGTGGCGATGAACATGTTTCGCGCCTGGTACGTGCCCTTCTACGGCTTCGGGGCGATCCACGGCGACCCGCATTTGGGCAACTACGCGGTGCGGCCCGACGGGGGCATCAATCTGCTCGATTTCGGGTGCGTGCGCGTCTTCAAGCCCGGCTTCGTCGGCGGGGTCATCGATCTCTACCGGGCCTTGCGCGACGGCGATACCGACCTTGCCGTGCATGCCTACGAAAGCTGGGGTTTCAAGGACCTCACCAAAATCAAGGTCGAGGCGCTCAACCGGTGGGCGGGTTTCATCTACGCGCCGCTGATGGAAGACCGCGCGCGCCCGATCGACGAAACCAATTCGGGCGCCTACGGGCGGGACGTGGCCGAAAAGGTCCATGCCGAGCTGCGCGCCCTTGGCGGCGTGCAGCCGCCGCGCGAATTCGTGCTGATGGACCGCGCGGCCGTGGGTTTGGGTTCGGTCTTTCTGCATCTTAAAGCCGAAGTCAATTGGCACCGCGCGTTCCACGGCCTGATCGAGGGTTTCGACGTGGCGGCGCTGGGCGTGCGCCAGCAGGCGGCGCTGGCGGCGGCTTGCGTGCCGCAGGCCGCGTGAAATACCCGCTTCCCGCCGGGCGCGGGGGAGCCTAAATTCGCGTTCGTGAAAAAGAAAAACTCCGATTCGCCGAAACTGCTCGGCGTCGATCTTTCGCTCGACCGGGATTCGCCGCTGCCGCTCTACGTGCAGGTGCGCAGCCGGCTGCTGGCGCTGATCATGGCCTGGCCCAGCGCCCGCGACCAGTTTCCGACCGAAGCCGTGCTGACCCAGATGTTCGGCGTCAGCCGCGTGACCGTGCGCGGCGCCCTGGCCGAGCTCGCCGAGGGCGGCTATCTCGAACGCCAGCGCGGGGCGGGCACGCGCGTGCGCGCGCGCAAGGTCGAGGAGAAGCTGGCGCTGGGGCGCAACCTTGCCAAGAAATGGATCAGCGGCGATCCGATGCGCGTTTCGGTGCTCGCGTTCGGCATCGTGCCGGCACCCGCCGAGGTTGCGGGCGTTCTGGCGCTCGATCCGGGCGCGCCGGTGCTGGCGACCAAGCGGCTGCGCGCGATCAAGGTGGCGCCGATTTCGATCGACTGGCGGTTCGTGCCGGGCGACCTTGCGGCAGGGATCGTGCGCGCCGACGCACGCGGCGGCATTTTCGACAAATTGTCGCGCAACGCCGCGATGGTGCGCGCGGACATGGAAGTGGAGAGCCTGCCTGCGGGCGCCGACGAAACCGAGCTGCTGCACGTGCCCGAGGGCACGGCGATGCTGGCGCACAGTTTTGTCGTCTACGACAAAAAAGAGCGCCCGGTCGTCTATGGCCGCTCGGTCTCGCGCGCCGACCTCACGCGCTACGCCGTCAAAATGGACCTGACGCCGGAGACGGTGGGGTAGGTCCAGGCCGCTTGACGCCCCCTGCCCGCGCGCGCTTCACTCGGGCGACCGGTTTCAAGAGGGGGAAGACCCATGGGCCAGAAACACGACATTTCGCGCCGCGCCGTTTTGGCGGGCGCCGCACTGCTCGCATCGCCCGCCATCGTCTCCGCCCAGGCGCAGACCCTGCGCATCGGCGTGCTGCTGCCGCGCTCGGGGCTGCTGGCGCAAGCCGGGCAGAGCTGCCATCGCGGCGCGCTGGCAGCACCGCGCGTGCTGGCCGAACTCGGGCACCGCGTCGAGCTCGTGCATGTCGACACCGAATCCAACGCCGATATCGCGCGCACCCAGGCCGAACGCCTGATCAACGACGGCGCGCACGTGCTGACGGGCGCCTTCGACAGCGGCCACACGCTGGCCATCGCCCAGGTCTGCGAACAGCGCCAGGTGCCCTTCGTGGTCAATATCGCGGCCGCACCCCCCATTACCGAGCAGGGGCTCAAGTTCCTGGTGCGCAATTTCCAGACCGGCCCGCAGCTCGTCACCAACGGCTTGCGGCTCATCGGCAATCTGATTGCGGCCACCCGGATCGAGCCCAAACGCGCCGTGTTCCTGCACGCCAACGACACGTTCGGCCAGGCCCAGCGCGGCGCCATGGACGCGATCTTTCCGCGCACCAACATGCCCTTCGAACTGGTCGAGAGCATCGCCTACGATCCGCGCGCGCAGGATCTGTCGGTCGAGGTCACGCGCCTGCGCAGCCTGCGCCCCGACCTGGTGCTGGTGGTCACGCGCGCGTCGGACGCGATCAAGCTGGTGCGCGACATGGTGCGCCAGCGCTTCGAACCCATGGGCATCGTGTCGCCCGGCAGCCCCGGCATGTACGACGAGGAATTCTACCAGGCGCTGGGACCGCTTGCGGATTTCCACGTCTCCAACCTGCCCTGGGTCAATCCCAAATCGCCGATGACCCAGGCGCTGGAGCGCAGCTTCGCCGCGACCAACCCCAACAACCGCTTCGCCGCCGACGGTTTCAACGCGGGCTTCACCTTCGAAGCGCTGCTGATCGCCGCCGACGCCTTCAAGCGCGCCGGTACCGCCAGCGGCGTGCCGCTGATGGAAGCGATCCGCCGCACCGACATCGCCGAGCACGTGATGATCGGCGGGCCGATCAAGTTCGACGAGAAAGGCCAGAACCCCAATATCGGATCGGCCTGCGTGCAGAATCGCGGGCGCACGCCCGTGGTGGTGCTGCCCGCCGACAACGCGACGATGGCGCCTGTCCTCCCCATGCCCGGCTGGCAGGGCCGTACCTGACGCAAGGTCGAAAATGCCGTTCGACTTCTATCTGACCGTCGGCCTGCAGGGCGTGCTGACGGGGCTCGTCTACGGGCTGATGGCGCTGGGGCTGTCGGTGATTTTCGGCGTCGTGCGCGTGGTCAATTTCGCGCACGGCGAGTTTGCGGTCGTGGCGATGTATCTGGCCTTCGTGCTGTTCGGCGCGCTCGGCCTCGATCCGATCCTCGCCATGCTGCCGATCGGGGCGGGCTTCTTCGCGATCGGCTATCTGTTGCAGCGCCATCTGATCAACCCGTTTGTCGGCCGGCCCGAGCACGAACAGTTCATCCTGCTGGTGGGCCTCGCCATCGCGATGGTCAACGGCCTGCTGATGCTGTTCGGCCCCGACACGCGCCACGCGAATTTGCCCTACGGGTTCGACAGCTACGAAATCGGTCCGGTGCTGATCGACAAGGTGCGCGTCTATGCGGCTGCGGGCGCGCTCGGCGTGGCGGCCGGCCTGTTCGCGTTTTTCCGCTGGAGCCGTGCGGGCATGGCGATCCGCGCCTGCGCCGACAATCTGGTGGGGGCGGCCGTCGTCGGGCTCGACGTCAAGCATCTCTATGCGCTGGCCTTCGGCATCGGCATGGCGTGCGTGGGGGCGGCCGGATCGCTGATGGTGGTGCTCGCCGACGCGACGCCGATGCTCGCCCCCGCCTTCACGCTGCTGGCCTTCACCATCGTGATCGTCGGCGGCATGGGCTCGATGGCGGGCGCGCTCGTGGGCGGCATCCTGATCGGCGTGTCGGAAGCCTACGCGTCGTTCCTGCTCGCGCCCTCGGCCAAAAGCATGTTCAGCTTCGCGATATTGATCGCCGTGCTGGTGCTGCGCCCGCAGGGCTTGCTCGGCAAACGCGCATGAACAAGCGCGCAAAGCGGCTGCTCGGCATCTTCGTCGCGGTTCTGCTGGCGGCCCCTCTGGTTGCCGACCGCTATGTGCTGTCGGTGCTGATCCTGATCTTCTATTTCGCCTATCTGGGCCAGGCGTGGAACATCATGATGGGATTTGCGGGCCAGCTTTCGCTGGGCCATTCGCTCTATGTGGGGTTGGGCGCCTATGTGGCGGCGGCGCTGTGGACGAATTTCGGCATCGGCCCGTGGGCGGGCGTGTTTGCAGGGCTCGCGACGGCCATGCTGTTTGGCGCCGCGATCGGCTGGCTGGGATTCCGCTTCGGCATTGCGGGCGTCTATTTCGCGCTGCTGACGATCGCGTTCGCGGAATTCACGCGTATCGCCTTCGACCATATGGACTGGACCGGGCGCGCGGGCGGATTCTTTTTGCCCGTACGCGCCGACCAGGCCGGCCAATGGTGGAACCTGCGCGGCGGCCCGCTGCTGTTCTATTACGTGGCGCTGGCGCTGATGCTGGCGGCACTTTGGCTGTGCGCCCGGCTGCGCCGCTCGCGCTTGGGCCATTACTGGCTCGCCTTGCGCGAGGACGAAGCGGCGGCGCGCGCGCTCGGCATCGACGTGTTCGCCGCCAAAATGAAAGCCGTGCTGATTTCGTCCGGCATGGCGTCGGTCGGCGGCACGTTCTACGCCTTCTACTACAACAATCTTTTTCCGGCGCAGATTTTCGACATGTCGCGTTCGATCGAAATGATCCTGGCGCCCATCGTCGGCGGTCTGGGCACTTTGTTCGGCCCCATTTTGGGCGCGTTCATTCTGACACCCCTGGGCGAAGGCTTGATCGCGGCCACCGAAGAAGCGGGCTTGCGCGCGCCGGGCACCAAGGCCGTGTTCTACGGCGCCGCGCTGATGGCGATTATTTGGGTGGCGCCCGCCGGCGTGTGGCCGTGGCTGCGCAAAAAACTCGGGCTCGACGCGCCATGACCGCGTTTTTGGAAGTTTCGGGCGTCGCCAAAAAATTTCGCGGCCTTGTGGCCGTCGACAATGTTTCGTTCGCGCTCGACAAGGGCGAAATTTTCGCCATTATCGGCCCCAACGGGGCAGGCAAAACGACGTTGTTCAATTTGCTGGCGGGCGTCTTCAAACCCGACAGCGGCGCGATCGCCTTCGAAGGCCGGGCGATCGCGGGCCTGGCGCCCGAAAAAATCTGCCAGGCCGGGATCGCGCGCACGTTCCAGATCGTGCGGCCGTTCCCGGGCTTGAGCGTGCTGGAAAACGTGCAGATCGGCGCGCTCTTGCGCCGACACGACCCGCACGCGGCCGCGCGGGCGGCGGGCGAAATTCTGCGCCGGCTGGATCTGTGGGACAAACGCGGCCAGCTTGCCGCGTCCCTCACCCTGCCCGACCGCAAGCGCCTGGAAATGGCGCGAGCGCTGGCAACCGAACCCAAATTGCTGCTGCTCGACGAAGTGATGGCGGGCTTGCGCCCGACCGAAACCGACCGCATCGTTGCGATCCTCAAGGATCTCGCGCGCGAGAGCGGCCTGACCGTGCTGCTGATCGAGCATGTAATGCGCGCGGTGATGGCGCTGGCCCAGCGCATTCTGGTGCTGCATCACGGGGCCGCGATCGCGCTGGGCGAACCCGCTGCCGTGGTGCGCGATCCGCGCGTGCTCGAATGCTATCTGGGCGCGGACGCGCTCGAATGATGCTCGCCCTCGAAGATCTCGACGTTTTCCACGGCGACGCGCAGGCGCTCGACCGCGTCTCGCTGAAGGTCGCGCAAAAATCCATCGTCGCGATCGTCGGCGCCAACGGGGCGGGCAAAACCTCGCTGATCCGCACAGTGGCGGGCATGCACAAACCCGCGCGCGGAAAAATCCTGTGGCAGGGCCGGGACATCGCGGGCTGGCCCAGCCACAAAGTGTGCGAGCTCGGCATCGGCCAGGTCGCCGAGGGCCGCCAGATTTTCCCGAGCCTCAGCGTGCGCGAAAATCTCGAAACGGGCGCGATGCTCGAACGCGCCAAATCCAAGCGCGGCGCCAATCTCGCGCGCGTGCTGGCGCTGTTCCCGAAACTGGAACAGCGCAGCCGCCAGCCGGCCGGCACATTGTCGGGCGGCGAGCAGCAGATGCTGGCGATCGGCCGCTGCCTGATGGGCGAGCCCGTGCTGGTCATGTTCGACGAACCCTCGCTCGGTTTGGCGCCGACCGTGGTCGGCGAAATGCTGCGCACGATCAAGACGCTGGCGGCCGAGGGCCTGACCTGCGTGCTGGTCGAGCAGAACGTCGCGGTGTCGCTCAAGCTGTGCGATTTCGCCTATGTGCTCGAAAACGGCCGCATCGTGCTGGAAGGCACGGGCGCCGCCTTGCTCGCCGACGACCGCGTGCGCCAGGCCTATCTGGGGCTGTAGGCGCTCACGCGCGCGGCACGCTCGAATAGAGCGAGACGAACAGGAAGCGCTTGGCGGCCTCGTCGGCCGCGAATTCGTCGTCCATCCAGTTCATCGTGTCGGGCGCGAATTCGCGGAATTCCGTCCACGCCCCCCGGCGGCGCAAATGGAGCCAGGCCGCATGCAGCGCCACCTGGTCGATCGTCCAGCTCGCCCGGCGCGCATCGAGAAAATGGCGGCAATAGCCGGCGACCAGATCGGCGTAGCGCAGCCCCGCTTGCGTGTTGCCGAAATAGACCAGGGTCGCGAGCAGACGGTTGGCGAAATCGTAGCGGATTTTGACGTTGGCGCCCGCGTCGACGGCGGCAAGTTCGTCGAGCCAGGCGCGCGGATCGCGCGTCGAGACGAGGTCGATATCGCACACCAAAATGGGCCGCCGGTAGCGGCGCATCAGATGGGGGAGCGCCAAAAACCGCGCGCACGAGAAATAGGTTTTGGCGGCGTAGAACGGGTCGGCGCCGTCCGGCGCGTAGCGCCCAAGGTCGGCCGTTTCGCGCGTGACGGCAAGGTCGAGATGGCCTTGCGTCAAGTCGCGCACGCGCGCGAGTTTGGCTTCGCTTGCCGCCGTGGGGTTGACCACATGCAGATGCAGGCCGATGCCGGGCGCCTGCGCGGCGAGGTTTCCCGCCAGCATGTCGACGAAGCGTTCGACATAGCCCGCGTCCGCAGCGGCGAACACGATCGGCGCGTCGCCCGCGGCATAGCTGCCCTCGGGCGCCGGCCCGGCCGCAAGCGGCAGCGCTTCGAAAAACGCGTCGTCGAGACGGATCTGGCCCGCGATGGCGGCGAAGCTCAGATGCGGATCGAGGCCGGGGGGCGGCGGCAATTTGCCCCATCGCTCGAAGGCGGCGGCAGCACCCGCAACGTCGTCGGCGTCGGCCAGGGCGGTGCCAAGCCCGTACCAGGCCCCGGCATCGCGCGCGTTGAGCGCCACGCTGCGCGAAAACGCCGCGACCGCCAGCGGCGTTTGCGAAAGATCCAGCAGCGCGTTGCCCAACCGGCGCTCGATATCGGCATTGCCCGGCGCCAGCGCCAGCGCCCGCGCGTAGGTGCTGGCCGCCGTGCGCGCGTCGCCAAGCCCGTGCTGGGCGCGGCCCAATTGCGCGAGCGCTGGCGCCAGGTTCGGCGCGAGGTCGAGCGCTTGCAGCAGCAGCGCGCTGGCGCCGGCAAAATCGCGGCGCTTGAGCTTGGCTTCGCCCTCGCGCAGCAGCCGGTGCGCGTCGGCCGACAATCAGGCCTTCGCCGCGTCGAGGATCGCGTGCAACAAGACATTGCACCCGGCCGCGAGGTCGGAAGGTTTGGCGTCCTCGATTTCGTTGTGGCTGATGCCGTCCGCGCAGGGCACGAAGATCATGGCGGTCGGCGCCACGCGCGCCATATAGACCGCATCGTGCCCGGCACCCGAAACAATCTCCATCGCGGGATAGCCGAACATCGAAGCGCCCGCGCGCACGCCGTCGACCAGGCGCGTGTCGAAGGGCGTGGGCGGGAAATACCAGAAATCCTTTATTTCGAGTTCGAGCCCGATTTCGGCCGCGATCGCCCGGCAGCGTTCTTTCATCGCGGCATCCATCGCGGCCAGGCGCGCATCGTCGGGATGGCGGAAATCGATCGTGAAGAACACGCGGCCGGGAATCGTGTTGCGGCTGTTGGGCTGCGATTGGATGAAGCCGACCGTCGCGCACGCATAGGGTTGGAATTCGTGGCCGATGCGGTTGACCGCATCGACCATGCGCGCGGCCCCCACGAGCGCGTCTTTGCGCCGCGCCATGGGCGTGGGGCCCGCATGCGCTTCCTGGCCCACGACCGTCACTTCGTACCAGCGCTGGCCTTGCGCGCCCGTGACGATGCCGATGGTTTTTTGCTCGGCCTCCAGGATCGGGCCCTGTTCGATATGCGCCTCGAAATACGCGGCCGTCGCGCGTCCGCCCGCAGGCGCCGCGCCGCGATAGCCGATTTTTTCGAGCGCGTCTTTGAACGAGACGCCGTCCTGGTCGGTTTTGGCCTCGATCTCGTCCGGCGCAAACACGCCCGCATACACGCCCGAGCCCATCATGGCGGGCGCGTAGCGCGACCCTTCCTCGTTGGTCCACACGGCCACTTCGATGGCGCGCTCGGTTTCGATCTTGGCGTCGGCCAGCGTGCGCAGCACCTCCAGGCCCGCGAGCACGCCGTACACGCCATCGAAACGCCCGCCGGTGGGCTGGGTATCGAGATGGCTGCCGGTCATCACGGCGGGCAGATCGGCGCGTTTGCCGGCCCTGCGCGCGAACATGTTGCCCATGCGGTCGATCTCGAGCGTGCAGCCGAGCTGCTTTGCCCATCGGGCGAACAGATCGCGGCCCTGGCGGTCGAGGTCGGTGAGCGCCAAGCGGCACACGCCGCCCTTGGGCGTGGCGCCGATCTGCGCCATTTCCATCAGGCTCTGCCACAGTCGGTCGGAGTCGATACGAAGATTTTTCATGGCTTCTTTGTAGCGGATCGGTGCATGCTGCGGCCAACAAATCTTGGGGGGAATTCGATGGCCGCCAATCGCAAGAAAGCCGAAGATCTGCGCTCGCACCGCTGGTACGGGGCGCAGGACATGCGTTCCTTCGGGCACCGCTCGCGCACCAAGCAGATGGGGTTCGCGGCCGAGGACTACGCGGGCAAACCCGTGATCGCGATCATCAACACCTTCAGCGACATCAATCCCTGCCACCACCATTTCAAATCGCGCGTCGACGACGTGAAGCGCGGCGTGTTCCAGGCGGGCGGCTTTCCGCTGGAAATGCCGGCCATGTCGTTGGGCGAGCCCTTCATGAAGCCCACCACCATGCTCTACCGCAATCTGCTGTCGATCGACGTGGAGGAACTGCTGCGCGCCAATCCGGTCGACGGCGTTGTGCTGATGGGCGGCTGCGACAAGACCGTGCCCGCCATGCTGATGGGCGCGGCGTCGATGAATCTGCCCGCGATCTTCATGCCGGCGGGGCCGATGCTGCGCGGCAACTGGCACGGCAAGACGCTGGGCTCCGGGTCGGACGTGTGGAAATATTGGGCCGACAAGCGCGCGGGCAAAATCGACGACAAAGCCTGGGTCGAAATCGAAGACGGCATCGCGCGCTCGTTCGGCACCTGCATGACGATGGGCACCGCCTCGACGATGGCTTCGGCCGCCGAGGCGCTGGGCATGACGCTGCCGGGTGCCGCCTCCATCCCGGCGGCCGATTCCAACCATCCGCGCATGGCGGCCGCGTGCGGGCGGCGCATCGTCGAGATGGTGTGGGACGATCTGAAGCCGAGCGACATCATGACCACCCGCGCGTTCGAAAACGCGGTCACGGCCGTAACGGCGCTCGCGGGCTCGACCAATTCGATCATCCATCTGATCGCCATGGCCGGGCGCATCGGCGCGGCGCTCGATCTCGACAAGTTCGACGCGCTCGCCAAGCGCGTGCCGGTGCTCGCCAATCTGCGGCCGAGCGGCAAGTACCTCATGGAGGATTTTTTCTATGCGGGCGGGCTGCAGGCGCTGCTGGCCCAATTGGGCGACCGGCTGCACAAGGACTGCATCACCGCCAACGGCAAGACGCTGGGCGACAACATTGCGGGCTGCGCGATCTACAACGACGACGTGATCCGCACGCTCGAAAATCCGGCCGCTCCCGAAGGCGGCATCGCCGTGCTGCGCGGCAATCTGGCGCCCGACGGCGCGGTCATCAAACCGCCCGCAGCCGAGCCGCATCTGCTGAAACATCGCGGCCCCGCGATCGTCTTCAAGGACTACAACGACATGGCCGCGCGCATCGACGATCCGGCGCTGGGTGCCACCAAGGATTCGGTGCTGATCCTGCAAAATGCCGGCCCGTTGGGCGGTCCCGGCATGCCCGAATGGGGCCAATTGCCGATCCCCAAGCGCCTGCTGGAAGCGGGCGTGCGCGACATGGTGCGCATTTCGGACGCGCGCATGAGCGGCACCAGCTACGGCGCGTGCGTGCTGCATGTGGCGCCGGAATCGGCGCTGGGCGGGCCGCTGGCGCTGGTCAAAGACGGCGACATCGTTTCGCTGGACGTGGCCGCGCGCAAACTCGATGTCGAAATAACGGCGGCCGAAATGGCCGCCCGCAAGGCCGCGTGGCAGGCGCCCGCGCCGTTCTATCCGCGCGGCTTCGGGGCGATCTACGCCAAGCACGTGGCGCAAGCCAACGAAGGCTGCGATTTCGACTTTTTGCGCGGCACCGCACCCATCCCCGATCCCGAGATTCATTGACGCAGGCACCCGGGGTCGTGCTGTAATGGGACCAGTGCCCCATCAGAGGGCGACCACAAGAGAGGGAGACAAACGCATGATCCGCCGTTTCGTTCCGTTGGCGCTCGCTGCCAGTGTCGTTCTGGCTGCCACGGGCGCGTCCGCGCAAAGCGCCAACAGCTACCGCCTGATGACCGGCCCGCAAGGCGGGGTGTGGGTCCCGCTCGGCGGCGCTCTCAAAAATCTTTGGGAGAACGCGATCCCCGGCCTGTCGATCCAGACGCTGCCGGGGGCGGGCATCGCCAATGTGCGCGGCATCGACGAAGACAAGGCCGAAATCGGGTTCGGCAACTCGATTTCCTCGGTCGACGGCGTCAACGGCGCCGAGCCCTTCCCGCGCAAGGCGGCAAACGTGTGCCAGCTTGCCTCGCTCTATCCGCAGTATTTCCAGGTGGTGGTGAACGAGGATTCGGGCATCCAGTCGCTGCGCGATCTGCGCGGCAAGGCGATCGCGGTGCAGACGCGCGGCAACACGGCCGAAGTCATCACCCAGCATATTCTGCGCGTCGCGGGCATGGGCTATTCAGACGTGCGCGCGAACTTCCTGCCGTCCTACAACGATGCCGTGTCGCTGCTGAAAGACGGCCACGCGCAGGCCTTCACGCTCGGCACCACGATCCCGGCTTCCTCGGTCATGGACCTTGCGACCTCGCGCAAGATCCGCGTGATCGACCTCAAAGACGCGGTCGAGCCGATGAAGAAGATCAATTCGGGCTACACGGCCGTCACGCTGCCCGCCAACACCTATCCGGGCCAGACGCAGGCCGCGACCCAGATCGGGTACGCGGCGCACCTGATGGTGTCGTGCAAGCTGCCCGAAGACCGGGTCTACGCGATGCTGCGCGCGGTCGCCAGCAATATGCGCGATCTTTCGGCCGTCAACCGGGCGATGGAAAACGTCACCCCCGCCATGATGGCCGAAAATATCGGCGTGCCGTTCCATCCGGGCGCCGCACGCTTCTACCGCGAAGCGGGCGTGCGCATGTAGCCCCGCGCGGCGCTCGGGCGGCACGAACGCGATGCAAAACATGGGCTACGGACGCCTGATGGCGCTGCTGGTCGGCGCCATCGGGGCGGCGATGTCGCTGTGGCACATGTGGGTCATCGTGGCAGCGCCGCCCGAGGCGCTGTTCTTTCGCGGCGGCCATCTGATGTTCGCGATGGTGCTGGTCTTCCTGCTCTATCCGCTGGCGGGTACCGGCAAGAATCCGGGAATCGCCGACTGGCTGTGCATCGCGGGCAGCATCGCGTTCATCGCCTATCTGTGGGCCAATTACCGCTACCTCATCAACCGCATCCCGTATATCGACGATCCCACGACCGCCGACAAAGCCATGGCGGTGCTGGCGATCGCGCTGACGATCGAGGCCACGCGCCGCGTGATCGGCTGGGCGCTGCCGATCACGGCGATGGCCTTCATGGCCTATTGCCTGTTCTTCACCAACATCACGCTCGACGCGCTGCTCGACCAGACATACCTGACGACCGAGGGCATTTTCGGCTCCACCCTGGGCGTGTCGGCGGCGTTCGTGCTGGTCTTCGTGCTGTTCGGCTCGTTCATGGAGCGCACGGGCACGGGCCAGCTTTTCATGGATTTCGCGCTCGCCCTTACCGGCCGCCAGGCGGGGGGACCCGGCAAAGTGTCGGTCGTCTCCTCTTCGCTGTTCGGCACGATTTCGGGCTCGGCCGTCGCCAACGTGATGGTCGACGGGCCGATCACGATCCCGCTGATGAAACGCTCGGGCTTCCGGCCCGCTTTTGCGGCGGGCGTGGAAGCTGTCGCGTCGACCGGCGGGCAGATCATGCCGCCGATCATGGGGGCGGCCGCCTTCGTGATGGCCGAGTATCTGCAGACGAGCTATCTGCAGGTCACGCTGTGGGCGCTGATCCCGTCGCTGCTGTACTATGTCGCGTGTTTCGGGGCGGTGCATTTCGAGGCCAAGAGCAAGGGCCTCAAGGGCCTGCCGCGCGCGGAAATTCCGCGCCTTGGCGACGTGCTGCGCGCGCGCGGCCATCTGTTCATCCCGGTGCTGGCGATCCTGTCGATGATGTTCGCGGGCTATTCGTCGCCGCTGGCGGCGCTGGTGGGCACGCTTTTGTGCTTCCCCGTGGCGATGCTGCGCGCCAACACGCGCCAGGGCCTGGCCTGGCGGCACCTGCTGGATGCGCTGATCGACGGCGCCAAAAACGCGCTGGCGGTCGCGATGGCGTGCGCGTGTGCTGGCATCGTCATCGGCGTGATCGCGCTCACGGGCATCGGCATCCAGTTCACGCAATGGGTGCTGGTGCTGGCGCAGAACACGCTGCTGCTGGCGCTGGTCGTCACCGCCATGGCCGGCATCGTGCTCGGCATGGGCATGCCGACCACGCCCGCCTACATCATCATGGTCTCGCTGCTGGTGCCCGCGATCATGAAACTGGGCGTGGTCCAGCCGGCCGCGCACATGTTCGCGTTCTACTTCGCGATCCTGTCGGCGATCACGCCGCCCGTGGCGCTCGCCGTGTTCGCGGCCGCGAGCCTTGCCAAAGCCGATCTGTGGGAATCGGGCTGGGCTGCGGTGAAAATCGGCGCGGCCGGGTTCGTGGTGCCGTTCATGTTCGTCTACGAACCGGCGCTGCTGATGATCGGCGATTGGGACGACATCGTGCGCGGCTGCTTTACCGCCACGGTCGGCATCGCGATGCTGGCGGGGGGCTTGCACGGCTATTTCCTGCGCCGCGCAACCGTTTTTGAGCGCGTTTTGCTGCTGGGCGGCGCGGGCGCGCTGATCTTTCCAAGCTGGGCGACCGACCTTGCGGGCTTGGGGCTGTGCGCGTTCGTGCTGCTGGCGCAGTCCAGGCGCTTGACCGAAGCCTAGGCGCCTATAGCAGCCAGAAGCAGCTCAGCACCGTTTCGACGCGCGCCTCGGGATGCTCGCTGTCGGCAAAGGGCAGCAGCAGGCGCGCATAGGCCAGCAGCGAAAAATTCTCGACGCGGCGCACGCGCGAATAGTGCGGACACCGGTTGCGATAGATGGCCGTATAGGCGGGCTGCGCCAGCATGCGGAACAGCATCGGCTGCTGGCCGAGCGTCTCGCCGGTCGGATCGCGCCCGAGCCGCGCTTTCAGATCGCCGCCGACGCGCACATAGCGCCAATCGCGCGCCGAAGGTTCGAACCGCACGACCGCGATCCGGCGCTGCAGCGCGCCGTCCGCCAGAAACGCCTCGGCATTCAGCATCGCCGATTTGGGCAGCGCATTGGCCCCGCACGCGGCCGCCCACGCCTCGTAGAGCGCGTACATTTCCGCCGGAGCGTCGCGCGCGAACGCGCGGCCTTCCTGGGAGTCGCGCCATTCGTCGAGCGGGCCCGACCGCACCATCGCCAGCGCGGCGCGCAGCCGCTCGGCAAGCTGGGGCACCGAAACCGGCCGCACCAGATACGCCGCCACGCCGACCGCCTGCGCGCGCGCCACCGTTTCGGCGCGCGCGTCGTCGGTCACGATCAGGAACGGCACCGTCGGGCGCGTGCGGCGGATATCGACCATCAGGGCGATCGCGTCCATCTGCGCCGTGAAATGCAGATCCGAAAACACCGCATCGACCGCGACCCGGCCGTCGGCGATCCGTTCGAGCGCGTCGTCGGGCGACTCCGCGGCAAGGACGCGCGCGACGCCGGCCGATTCCAGCATGCCCTGGAACACCGACCGCGCGACCCGGTCGCCGAAAACGACCAGCACGCTCAGATTGGGCGGCAGCGCTGCGCGGTCGGGCATCGGCGTCGGCCCGCGCGTCGGCTAGAAGTCGGTCTTGGCGCCGGCCAGCGCCGCGACGCCCGCTTTGGCGACGTCCAGATCCTGCTCGCCCGTGCCCGAACCGACCCCGATGCCGCCGATCGTGTGCCCGTCGACGACGATCGGCAGCCCGCCTTTGACGTTGAGCAGCTTGCCTTGCGTGGCGATGGCGAGGCGCAGATCGAGCCCTTCGGCCATGCCGCCGGTCGGCGCCCGGCTGGAGGCGGCCGAAATCGCCTTGCGCGTCGCCGAATCGACCGACAGCGGCTTCGCCCCGTCCATGCGCGCGAAGGCCAGCAGATTGCCGCCATTGTCGACGATCGCGACGCATTGCGGCACGCCCATCGCGTCGGCCTTGGCAAGGGCGGCAGCCAGCATCTTGGCGGCGCCGGCATAGGTGAGTTTCAAGAACGAAACGACGTCGGCCATGGGATTCCCTTTTTTTCGGAACGCGGCGGTAGAACCGAGGTTTGCGGCACCTTGCCGCCGCGCACAAGCGGCTATTTCACGCCTCGACCAAATCGCGAAAATCGCGATCGACGCCGAAACCCAGATCGATCAGATCGCGGCGCACCACGTTGGCGCCCAGCAGACGGCGGCCGGGCTCCTCGCGGCGCTGCCAGCGCGTCTGCGCGGCGTCCGAAAACAGGATGAAACCGTCGATGCCGGGCTCGTCGGCCGCGAGCGGCAGGCCGAAGGATTCGATCGTCAGCGCTTCGCCGCTCGAATAGACCTGTTCGATGTCGGCGCGGAAACCCATGGGCCTGTCGACCACCATGTTCATCGCGCGCCGCGCGTAGGCGCGGCGAATTTCGGGCACGAAATCGTAGTAGTTTTTGCCCGTCGGATCGAAGCCGATGCGATCCTTCAAATTTTCGCCGACCACGCGATAGACGCAGCGTTCGCGCGGGCCGATCGCGACCAGCGCCGCATCGCCCAGCATGGCCGCGACGGGTGCCAGATCGAGCGCGGCTTTGGCCGGCACCCCCGTGCCGGCCGCGTGGCGCCAACGGCCATACCCTTCCCACAGCGCTTTGGCGGCTTGCGTGCGCAGCAGATCGCGCATGTCGGCGAACGCGACGATGGCAGCAGGCGGTTTTTCGGTCCACGACATGGTTGGACCCTAGCGGCAATCGCGGTCCGCGAACAGCCGCGATGCGCAACGAATCCGTGGCGCGCACGCGCACTTCTTGGCACCATGACGCAACTACGCGCACATGGGAGAAGTACATGGCAGAGACGGAAAATCGCGTTGCCCTGATCACGGGTGCGGCGCGCGGCATCGGCCGCGCGACGGCCGAGCGGTTTTTTGCCGATGGCTGGCGCGTGGCTCTGCTCGATATCGACGCCGCGACGCTTGCCGACACCGCCGCGCGCTTTGCCGCACCCGAGCGCGTGCTGGCGCTGGCGGCGGACGTGTCGGACCCGGCGGCCGTCGCCGCAGCCATGGCCGCGCTCGCGCAAAAATTCGGGCGGCTCGACGCGCTCGTCAACAATGCCGGCATTGCGATTTTCAAGGCCGCGATCGAAACGCCGCTGGAAGACTGGGCGCGCGTGCTGGCGGTCAATCTGACGGGACCGTTTATCGCGACGATGGCGGCCGTGCCGCTGCTGCGCGTCGAAGGCGGCTCGGTCGTCAATATCACGTCGATTTCGGGTTTGCGCGCCTCGACCATGCGCGTCGCCTACGGCACCAGCAAGGCGGGGCTCGCGCACCTCACCAAACAATTGGCGGTCGAGCTTGCCTCGCTCGGCATTCGCGTCAACGCGGTGGCGCCGGGTCCGGTCGATACCGCGATGGCCAAAGCCGTGCATACGCCCGAAATTCGCGCCGACTACCGCGATGCGGTGCCGCTCGCGCGCTACGGGCTCGAAGCCGAACTCGCCGAGGCGATCTATTTCCTTGCGAGCAGCCGGGCGAGCTACGTGACCGGCCAAGTGCTGGCGGTCGATGGCGGGTTCGAGGCGGCCGGCATCGGGCTTGCGACCTTCCGGCGCGATTTTCCGTCCAACAAAGTCTGAAAAGAAAAAGGCCGGTGCACATGGCACCGGCCTAAAAGTTGGGGAGAAACCTGTCCGCCAAGAAGGCGCGGTATCCGGTAACGGACCGCCGCGCGAAACCTTGCGACATGGTTATGCTAAGCATCTTCCATGCCAAGCGCGCGGCACGCCGCGTCGATCGCCGCGCTCGACGCCGCCAATTCGGCCGCCGAAGCCCCGGAACGCGCCAAAACGGCGAGGCCGGGAACGGCGACGACCAGCAAATTGGCGACGCGTTTCGCCCGGTTTTGCGGCACAAATTTCTGCACGGCAGCGGTCAAAGCGGCCCGCCCCTCGGCAGAAATCGCCGCCATCAGCTTGCGCCAGCGCGCGTTCGCCTCGGCCGCATCGACCAAAACATTGGCGATCAGGCAGCCCTTGGGCGTCTTGGTGCCCGCCACCAGGCGCAACGAAGCGGCCAAATAGGCGGCAATCCCCGCCGCCAAATTGGGCGCTTGGGCCAGCGCCCGCAAATTCGGCAAAAAATATGTCTCCTGGTACCGCGCGACGGCCTTTTCGAACAATTGGGCCTTGTCGCCGAACGCGCCGTAGAGCGAGGGCCGGTTGATGCCCATCGCCGCCGTCAGCAGATCGAGCGACGCGCCGTCGTAGCCGTGTTTCCAAAACACCTCGCTTGCGGCGCCAAGGGCGCGGTCGGCATCGAAGGCGCGCGGTCGGCCAGCGGGCATTTTGTATCTTTCGGTAAAGAATTGCTTGACGCGTCCCGGCGGCGCGCCTATCTATACCAAACGATACATAATTTACCGCACCCCTGCAAGGAGCAACCGAAATGAAACGTCTCGACGGCCGCGCGGCCCTGGTCACCGGCGGCACTACGGGCATCGGCCTTGCGACCGCCAAGCGCTTTCTGCAAGAAGGCGCCAAGGTCGCGATCACGGGCACCAACCCGGACACGCTCGCGGCCGCGCAAAAGGAACTGGGCGCGGGCGCGCTCGTGCTGCGCTCGGACGCGGCGTCGGGCGCGGATCGCGCGGCGCTGGCCAAAACGATCTCGGAAAAATTCGGCAAACTCGACATTCTGTTTGCGAATGCGGGCGTCGGCACGTTCGGCCCGCTCGAAGGGTTCGCCGAAGCCGAATTCGACCGCCAGTTCGCGATCAACGTGAAGGGCCCGCTGTTTTTGGTGCAGGCGTTGCTGCCGCATTTTTCGGCCAGCGCGTCGGTGGTGCTGAACGCGTCGGTCGTGGCGCATGTCGGGATGGGCGGCACGGCCGTCTACACCGCCACCAAGGGCGCGGTGCTGGCGATGGCGCGCGCCCTGTCGGCCGAACTGGTCCAGCGCGGCATCCGCGTCAACACGATCAGCCCGGGGCCGATCGCCACGCCGATCTACGGCAAGCTCGGCATGCCCGCCGACCAGGTGGCGCAGATGGGCGAAGGGATCCGTGCCTCGGTGCCGATGAAACGTTTCGGCGAAGCGCGCGAAATCGCCGATGCGGCCGTCTATCTGGCAAGCCAGGAATCGTCCTACACCACCGGCGCCGAAATCGTCGTCGATGGCGGCCTGATCGCGTCCTAAGCGGGGCGTACCCAAATGGCGGTGTCGTGGAAAACGGCACCGCCGGCCGGGAACCCCGGATCGGCCGAGGTCAGCGCGTTGATGCCAAGCCCCTCGGCAAAGGCGCCGTTGGGCCAAATGCTTTCGACCACGACCGTGCCGCGCACGACGCCGTCGAACGCCTTCGCCTTGATGCGCAAGCTCGCGCGCGCATTGCCCAAGCGCACGTCGGCGCCGTCGGCAAGGCCAAGGCCCGAAAGATCGTCGGGATGGATCAAGGCGGCGGGCGCGCCCTCGCGCGCTTGGCTGCCCGGCGTTTCGGTGAAGGTCGAATTCAGATAGCTGCGCGCCGGGGCGGCCACCAGCCGGAACGGCCTGTCCTGCGTCGGCGCGTCGAAGCCCATTTGGTCGGGCAGGCTCGGCATGTCTTTCCAGGCCGGGCCGATGGCGGCCCAATCGGCCGTAAAATGCCATCTGCCGTCGGAATGCGCGAAGCCGTCGAGGAAATGGCCGGTTTCGAAGGACGGCGCGCAATCGTGCCAGCGCTTGGCGTGGATTTCGTCGGCCGAAGGATGGCCCGAGGCTTTGAGCGTCCAGTCGACGATGTCCCACGCGCTCATCTCGAAACCCGGATGCGACGCGCCCAGGCGCTTGGCCAGTTGCTGCAACACCCAATGGTTGGACTGGCACTGCGCGTAGGGTTCGACGATTTTTTTGGCGACCTGCAAATAGGTGTGGCCGCTCGCCTGGTAGAGATCGTCGTGCTCGAGGAACGTGGTCGCGGGCAGCACGATGTCGGCCATGCGCGCGGTGTCGGTCAAAAACTGCTCGTGCACGCACACGAACAGATCGTCGCGCGCGAATCCGTCGCGCACGCGCGCAAGGTCGGGCGCCACGTTCATCGGGTTGGTGTTCTGCACGAACAGGGCCGTCACCGGCGGCCCGCCCTGCAGATCGCGTTTGTCGCCCGCCAGCACGGCGCCGATGCGGCTCTGGTCGAAAATGCGCGTCTTGGGATCGACGCGGTCGAGCCCTTCGATCAGCGTCTTGTCGAGTTTGTAGAGGCCCGACTGGCCGTACATCGCCCCGCCGCCCGGATGCGCCCAAGCGCCCGTGATCGCCGCAAGCGAGCTTGCCGCATGCATCGAGGAGGCGCCGTTGCGGTGGCGCGCGAAGCCGTAGCCCATGCGCATATAGGTCCGTTTGGTCGCCCCGAACAGGCGCGCAAAATCGCGGATCGTCGCGGCCGGCACGCCGCAAATCGCTTCGGCCCATTCGGGCGTCTTGGCCGCGACATGCGCCTCCAGTTCGCCCGCCCCTTTGGCGTATTTCGCCATATAGGCGCGGTCGGCGAAGCCTTCGGCAAACAGCACATGCATGACGCCCAGCGCCAGCGCCGCATCGGTGCCGGGCCTGACGATCAAGGCCATGTCGGCCTGCTCGGCCGTGCCGGTGCGGTACGCGTCGACCACGACCAGCTTGGCGCCGCGCGTCTTTCGCGCGCGCGCGATATGGGTCATCACGTTGACCTGGGTCGAGACGGGATTGCCGCCCCACACGACGATCAGGTCGCTGTCGGCCATCTCGCGCGCGGCGACGCCGCGCTTGGCCCCGGCCCCGGCCTTCCAGCCCGCATCGGGCAAAGTGATGCAGAAGGTCGAATCCTGGCGCGAATAGCCCATGACATGGCGCAGACGCTCGATGCCGTCGCGCTGCACGAGCCCCATCGTGCCCGCATAGAAATACGGCCACACGGTTTCGCGGCCGTATTTGGCGGCGGCCTGTTCGAGCCGCCCGGCGGTTTCGTCGAGCGCTTCGTCCCACGAAACCGGCGCGAAGCCGCTTTTGTCGCAGCCTTTGGGGCCGATACGGCGCAAGGGCGTGCCCAAGCGGTCGGGATGGTGCTGGCGCTCGGCATAGCGCGCGACCTTGGCGCACACGACGCCGGCCGTGTAGTCGTTGTCGCGCGCGCCGCGCACTTTGCCGATGCGCCCCTCGGCCAAAAGCTCGACCTCCAGCGCGCAAACGCTCGGGCAATCGTGCGGGCAGGTGGAAGCGTGCCAGGTCGGCAAGACAGCACTTGAATCGGGCATCCGGCGAAGGTACGGGATCGGATGGGGTTCTCGCAAGATGCGCTGGAACCCGTCCAACCAACGAGGTTTTGCGCAATGTCCGAATCCTGGATCGTCAGCCTGTCCGCCCGCGAGATCGCCGCCCGCGTCAAATCGGGGGCGTTGACGGCGACGACTGTACTGGAGGCGCATCTGGCGCGCATCGCGGCCGAAAATCCCAAGGTCAACGCGATCTGCACCCTGGCCGAGGACAAAGCGCGCGGCTGGGCCGCCGCGGTCGATGCCAAAGTGGCGGCGGGCGCGGATCCGGGCCTGCTGGCCGGCGTGCCGATCGGCATCAAGGACGTGCACCCGACGGAAGGGATCCTCACGACCTACGGTTCCAAGACCATGTCGGAAAACGTGCCGGGCGAAGACCACATCATGGTTGCGCGCATCAAGGCGGCCGGGGCCGTGATCGTGGGCAAGACCAACACGCCGGAATTCGCCGCCGGGGCGAATACCTACAACGAACTGTTTGGCGCCACGCGCAATCCGTGGGATCTGCGCATGTCGGCGTCGGGCTCCACGGGCGGCGGCGCGGCCGCGCTCGCATCGCGCATGGTCGCGTTGTCCGACGGGTCCGACCTTGGCGGCAGTTTGCGTACGCCCGCCGCGTTTTGCGGCGTCGTCGGCCTGCGCCCGACGCCGGGATTGGTGCCGGTCTATCCGACCGCGCGCGCCTTCGACATGCTGTCGGTCGCGGGCCCGATGGCGCGCGACGTTGCCGACTGCGCCTTGCTGCTGTCGGCGATCGCGGGCGAAAGCCTGCGCGATGCGCGCAGCTTCCCGACAGCGGGCCGCGATTTTGTCGCCGCCGTCGACAAGCCCGTGGCGGGCATGCGCGTGGCCTATGTGTCCGACCTTGCCAAGATCGGCGTCGATCCCGAGATCGACGAAATCTGCCGCGCGGCCGCCTACCAGCTCGGCACCTGGGGCGCCACGGTCGAAGAAATCGCCTTCGACCTGTCCTTCGCGCGCGAGGCGTTTTTGCAATTGCGCGGCCAATGGATGGTGCATTCGCATCTCGACCGGCTGCATCTGGTCGACCGTTTCAATCCGAATCTGTCGGGCAATATCCGCAAAGGTTTGGCGCAAGGCCCCAAGGACATCGCCTTGGGCGAACATGCGCGCGCCAAGCTGGTGCAAGCCTGGGCGGGCCTGTTCGAAACCTACGACGCGGTATGCTGCCCCTGCACGCCGGTGGCGCCGTTCCCGGTCGAGCAGAACTATCCCGAGACGGTCGGCGGCCGAAAGTTGGAAAACTATATCGACTGGGTGGCGCCGACCTTCCTGGTGACGATGGCGGGCGTGCCCGCGATCTCGGTGCCCGGCGGGCGCACGCGCGGCCAATTGCCGGTGGGCCTGCAGATCGTGGGCAAGCGCCACCGCGAGGAAGACGTGCTGGCCCTTGGCCGCAATGTCGAGCGCATGCGCCCTATGGGGTTTGCGCCCTCGCACGGCTGAGCACGAACGCCGCATAGACAAGCTGCACGCCCAACGCCGCCAGCAGCGCGCTTGCAACGCTGGCCGGCAGCCAATGGACGAACAGCCCCTGCGCCGTCGCCATCGCGGCCAGCAACGCCGCGACGCGGCCGTGCGAAGCGCCCGACTGCTGCAAGCGCTGGTAGAAATGCGCGCGATGCGCGGCCAGCACGTTTTCGCCGTTGGCCGCGCGGCGCAGCGCCGTCGCCAGCGTGTCGAACAGAAAATGCGCCAGCAAAATCGGCACGAGCCAGAACAGGCGGCCGTCGGCCTCGGCATTGGCCGCGAGCACGCCGAGCCCCGCAAAACAAAAGCCCAAAAACTGCGAGCCCACGTCGCCCATGAAGACATGCGCGCGCGGCAGATTGAACGGCAGGAAGCCCGCGCACGAAGCCGCCAGCACGAAAGCCAGCGCCGCCAGTTCGCCCTGTCCGCTCCACGCCAAAAACAGGCCCGCGAACGCGGCCGCGACAAGGCCGGTGCCGCCCGCCAGCGCATCGAGCCCGTCCATGAAATTGTAGGCGTTGGTCAAGCCCACGAACCACAGGAACGTCACCGGCACGGCGAACGGACCGAGCGCCACGGGGCCAATGCCGGGCACATGCACGACCTCGAACACCGCGCCGCCCGCCATTGCGAGGCCGGTCGCCAAAATCTGCGCGCCGAATTTGACGCCCGCACCCTGCGCACGCGCATCGTCGGCAAGGCCCGCCGCCGCCGCGATCGCGGCACCCGCCGCGATGCCGATCGATCCCGCAACGGGTCCGGCGACAAACGCGCCCGCCAGCAAGGTTCCCGCCACGAGCCCCACCCCGCCGCCGCGCGGCGTCGGCAGGCTGTGCGAGGAGCGCGCATTGGGTTCGTCGACCAGAATGCGCCAGCGCGCCATGCCATAGGCGCCGCCCGCGCCGCACAAAAACGCGAGCGCCAGTCCCGGAAGAATATCGGCCGCCATCATGCCCCTTGCTAACGTGGCCGGGGCCGCGCCAGCAAGAACCTTGCACAGCGCGGCACAGGCTGCCTAATATTTGGGCGATCCTGCCGCGAGCCCCAGGCAGATCAAGGACTTAACCTTTGGAATGCGCATTGCAGTGTTTCGATGCGACGACCGATTGCCCCTCTTCCAGCGAGTTCCCGCAATGAACAAAGACAAAATGATCGTCTACGTGACCCCGATCGCGACGGTGGTCGGCATGTTTTTGCTGTGGGAGGTCGCCTGCTACGCCTTCAAAGTGCCGGTCTTCATCCTGCCGCGCCCGAGCATCATTTTCGACACGATGGTGCTGCGCTGGGGCCCGATCTGGCACAACGCGGCCTTCACGCTGGCGACGACGCTGGGCGGCTTCGCGATCGCGGTCGTGGTGGGGCTGGCGATCGGGCTGCTGATCGGGGCGTCGCGCGTGGTCTATGCCGGGCTCTATCCGGTGCTGATCGGCTTCAACTCGATCCCCAAAGTGGCGGTCGTGCCGGTGCTGGTGATCTGGTTCGGCATCGGCGCGGTGCCGGCCGTGCTGACGGCCTTCATGATCGCGTTTCTGCCGATCGCGGTGAACGTGGCGACGGGCCTTGCCACGATCGAGCCCGAAATGCGCGACGTGCTGCGCTCGCTGGGCGCGCGCAAAATGCAGATTCTCTGGAAGGTCGGCATTCCGCGCTCGCTGCCCTATTTTTTCGCCTCGCTGAAGGTCGCGATCACGCTGGCGTTCGTGGGCTCGGTGGTGGCCGAGACGGTGGCCTCGAACGAAGGCATCGGGTACCTCATGATCGCGGCCTCGTCGCGCTTCGACGTGCCGCTGGTGTTCGCGGGGCTTCTGGTCATTGCGGTGATGGGCGTGGTGATGTACGCCATCACCGTGTTCCTCGAGCAGCATTTCACCGGCTGGGCCACCCGCGGCCAAGAGGGCACGACGTAAGAAAGGCAAGAACCCATGAGCGTCAGCTATATCAAGCCCGGTGCCCGCATGACCCAGGCGGTCGTGCACGGCGCGACCGTCTATGTCGCGGGCCAGGTCGCGGCCGACCCGGTCGCGGACGTGAAAAAACAGACCCAACAGATCCTGGCGCAAATCGATGCACTTCTGGCCGACGCCGCCACCGACAAGTCGAAACTGCTGTCGGCCACGATCTGGCTCACCGACATGCGGACTTTCGCCGACATGAACTCGGTGTGGGACGCCTGGGTCGTCCAGGGCCATACGCCCGCGCGCGCCACCGTCGAGGCCAAGCTCGCCGCACCCCAGTATCTGGTCGAGATCGCGGTTATCGCGGCGATCTAGGTCCGCCGCCGCAACAGGTCGGCCGCGGTCGCGATGGCGATCGCGTGCGGATGTTTGTCGGCGATGTCGGCAATGCCGATCGGGCAGACGAGCCTGTCCGACGCGATGTTTTTGTCGGCCAGGCGCGATTCGAAGCGCTTGCGCTTGCTGGCCGAACCGATCAGTCCGACATAGGCCAGATCGCCGCGCCGCAACAGCCGCTCGACCAGCGCCAGATCCAGATCGTGGCTGTGCGTCATGACAAGCGCGTCGGCGCCCGCGGGCACGTCCTTGGCCGCGTCTTCCAGGACGGGTTCGAGCAATTTTTCGCAGTTCGCCGGCAAGGCGGGCGGAAACTGCGCCGCACGCGCATCGGCCAGCGTCACGCGCACGGGCAGGCCCGCCAACTGGTACGCAAGCGCCTGGCCGACATGGCCGGCCCCGAAAATCCACACGTTCCACGCGCGCGCGAGGAACGGCTCGAACAGCAGCGTCAGCGCGCCGCCGCAGCATTGGCCGAGCGACGGGCCGAGCTTGAAGCATTCGACGACCGGCGTCGCGTCGGTTCCCGACAGAAGCCCGCGCGCTTTTTCGAGCGCCTTCAGTTCCAGATGACCGCCGCCGATCGAGCCGGTTTGGCCGTCGGCCGTCACGAGCATTTTGGTGCCGCTGGCGCGCGGCACCGAGCCTTCGGCCTGCAGAACGGTCACCAGCGTCGACGGCATGCCGCGTTTGCGCGCATCGGCCAGCGCCCGCACCCAATCGTCGCCGGCGAGCGTCATGCAAGCGCCATCAGCACGCGCTCGGGCGTGGCGGGCGCCACCAGAATCGGCGCGCGTCCGGGTGCGGCCGCCGCGACCGCATCCTGCAGCGCGAAGAACGCGGCGTTGCCCAGCATCAAAGGCGGCTCGCCGACGGCCTTCGAGCGGTGGATCGACGCCTCGCGGTTTTCGCCCGCATCCCACAGCCGCGCGCGGAACCGGCGCGGCAAGTCGCGCGCGACCGGGATTTTGTAGGTCGAGGGCGCGTGCGTGCGCAGACGCCCTGCGGCATCGAACCAGATTTCCTCGCTCGTGAGCCACCCCATGCCCTGCACGAAGCCGCCTTCGACCTGGCCCAGATCGATCGCCGGATTGAGCGAGCGCCCGGCATCGTGCAGCAATTCGACGCGCTCGAACGCGTATTCGCCGGTCAGCGTGTCGATCGCGGCTTCGGCATAGGCGGCCCCGTACGCGTAGTAGTAGTAGGGGCGGCCCTTGGCGGTCGCGCGGTCGAAATGGATTTTGGGCGTGCGGTAGAAGCCCGTGGCCGAGAGATGCGTGCGCCCGTGATAGGCCTTCTGCACGGCCTCCTTGAACGCCAGCGCGTGCGGCCCGACATGCACCTGGCCTTGCGCAAAGCGCACCGAATCTTCCGGCAGGCCCGCAGCTCCCGCCAAAAACTGCGCCAGGCGCGCTTTGATGGTGCGCGCCGCCGCCTGCGCCGCCTTGCCGTTGAGGTCGGAGCCGGCGGAGGCTGCGGTCGCGGACGTATTGGGCACCTTGCCCGTGTTGGTGGCCGCGATGCGCACGCTGGCCAGGGGCACTGCGAATTCGTCGGCGACGATCTGGCAGATTTTGGTGTGCAGCCCCTGCCCCATTTCGGTGCCGGCATGGTTGAGCGCGATCGAGCCGTCGGTATAGACATGCACGAGCGCGCCCGCCTGGTTGAATTGAAGGGCGGTAAACGACACGCCGAACATCACCGGCACGAGCGCCATGCCTTTTTTCACGATCGGGTTGGCGGCATTGAACAAGTCGATCTCGCGGCGCCTTTTGTCGTATTCCACGTCGCGCGCGAGGTCGGAGACGATCCTGTCGGCGACAAAATCCTCGACGCGCTGGCCGTAATGCGTTTGGTTGCGCGGCGCGCCCGCGAAGAAATTCAGCCGGCGCAGCGCCAGCGGATCCTTGCCGAGCGCGCGCGCCACCCGGTCGAGGATATGTTCGGCCGCCAGCACGCCCTGCGGCCCGCCGAAGCCGCGAAACGCCGTGTTGGACTGGGTGTGCGTCTTGCACGAATAGCCCGTCGCCGTCACGTTCGGCACGTAGTAGCAGTTCGTGCAATGGAACAGCGCGCGGTCGACGATCGAACTGGTGAGGTCGGCGACATGCCCGCCGCGCGCGGCGAACAGAATGTCGAGCGCCAGCAGGCGTCCGTCGTCGTCGTAGCCGACCTCGTAGCGCACCAGAAAATCGTGGCGCTTGCCCGTGACCATGAAATCGTCGTCGCGGTCGAGCCGGTATTTGACCGGACGCCTGGCCGTCCGCGCCAGCACCGCCGCGATGCACGCAATGATCGCGGGTTGCGTTTCTTTGCCCCCGAAACCGCCGCCCATGCGGCGCAATTCGCACGTGACGGCATTGGCCGGCAGGCCCAGCGCGCCCGCGACCATTTTCTGCACCTCGGTCGGGTGCTGGGTCGACGACCAGATCGCCATCTCGCCGCCTTCCTGGGGCACGGCAAGCGCGATCTGGCCTTCGAGATAGAAATGGTCCTGGGCGCCGTTCGAAAATTCGCCCGCCAGACGGTGCGGTGCCGCCGCGAGCGCCGCCGCCGCGTCGCCGGTTTTCATCGCAAAGGGTTTGGCGACGTAGAATTTCTTCGCGAGCGCTTCTTCGATCGTCAGCACGGCCGGCAGATCTTCGTAGACGATGCGCGCCAGCTTGGCCGCTTCGCGCGCGATCTTGATCGATTTCGCCGCGATGGCGACCACGGGCTGGCCGATATATTCGACGATGCCGGTCGCCAGAAACGGCTCGCCCTTGGTGATCGGCCCGACCTCGTTGCTGCCCGGGATATCGGCCGCCGAAATCGCCGCGCCGACGCCAGGAAACGCGCGCACGGCCGCGAGATCGACCGACACGATGCGCGCATGCGCCTTCGGGCTCGGCACGCAATAGGCGTGCAGCGTGCCCTCGGGCACGCGCATGTCGTCGATATAGAGCGCTTCGCCCGCGACCTGCTTTTCGGCGCTGTCGTGCGGCACCGGACGGCCGACATTCTTTGCGGCTTCAAGCATAGGACACCGCCCGCACGCGGGTGTCGGTCTCCGACTCCAGCCAGAAGCGCAGCACCAGATTTTCGGCAACCTTCCGCCGGTAGGCGGCCGACGCGCGCATGTCGCCGATGGGCGCAAAATCGCCGCCCAGCGCCGCCCCGGCGGCCAGCGCCGTTTCGCGGCTCCAGCTTTGGCCAAGCAGCGCCGCCTCGCACGCAGCCGCGCGCTTGGGGATCGCCGCCATGCCGCCAAAGGCCGCGCGCGCCGCGACGATTTTGCCGTCCGCAACCTCGAGCGCGAACGCCGCGCACACGGCCGAAATATCGTCGTCGAGGCGTTTGGAAACCTTGTAGGCCGCAAGCGTCTGCGTCGGTTTTGGCAAGGGCAAGCGCACGCGCGCGACGATCTCGCCCGGCTTCAGCGCCGTTTTCCGGTAGTCCAGGAAGAAGTCGGAAAGGTTCGTTCGGCGCGTCCCCTGCGGCCCGAACAATTCGAGTTCGGCGTCGAGCGCCAGGAACACCGGCGGCCCGTCGCCGACCGGCGAGGCGTTGGCGATGTTGCCGCCCACCGTGCCGGCATTGCGGATCGGCGGCCCCGCAAAGCGCGCGAACATCTCGTCGAGTGCGGGCCAGGTCGCGACGATCGCGCCGATCGCAGCGCTCCAGGTTGCGGCCGCGCCCAGCACCAGATGCGTTGCGGTTCTTTCGATGGTGCCAAGTTCGCCGACGCGGCCCAAATAGACAAGCGTGTCGAGCGTGCGATGCGCCTTGGTCGCTTCCAGGCCCAGATCCGTGCCGCCTGCAAGAATGCGCGCCCCCGGATGCCGCGCCAGAATATCCGAAAGCTCGGCCAGGCTGCGCGGCGCAAAAAACCGGTTTTGATAGGCAAGCCCGGTTGCGCGCGCGAGTTTGGCGAGCGCTGCCAGCGTCGCCGCTTCGCGATCGTCGAAAATATCGGGGCGCGGCGTGTCGAACATGCGCGCGCTCGCTTCCAGGATCGGCCGGTAGCCCGTGCAGCGGCACAGATTGCCGCCAAGGGCGCGGTCGAGCGTTTCGCGCGACGGCGGCAACGGCCCGCCATACTGGCGATAGAGCGCAAACAGGCTCATCACGAACCCGGGCGTGCAGAAGCCGCATTGCGAGCCGTGCGCGTCGACCATCGCGCGTTGCACCGGGTGCAGCGCGCCGTCCGCGCGCAAATCTTCGACCGTCAGCAATTGCGTGCCGTCGAGCGTGCCGACAAATTGGATGCAGGAATTGACCGAGCGATAGGCAAGCCCGCCTTGCGCGTCCGGTTCGGCCAGCACGACCGTGCACGCGCCGCAATCGCCCTCGGCGCAGCCTTCTTTGGTGCCGCAGCGCCCCGCCGGTCCGCGCAGCCATTCGAGCACCGTGGCGGTGGGATCGACATCCGCGATTTCGACCGGCTGGTGCCCCAGCAAAAACCGAATCTTTGCGTCCAACGCGCGCTCCATTCCCAATTCGCTGCCGATCCATGCAAGAATCCCACCGATCCCCCCTGCCGCGCAAGGCCTCCGCCGACCCCATGGCTCCCCTTCGACAAAGCATCCGCGACAAAGCGCTGTCGCTCGGGTTCGGTGCGCTGGGCTTTGCCGCCGCCGCCGCGCTGCCGCAGGCGCAAGCGGGGCTCGCCGCATTTTTGGCGGCCGGCATGCACGGCGATATGGGCTGGATGGCGGCCAATGCCGAGCGGCGCGCCGATCCCAAAACCCTGTGGCCGGACGCGCGAAGCGTCCTGGTGCTCGCGGCCAACTACGCGCCCGACCACGATCCGCTCGGCGACCTGCAGCACAAAACGGCGGGCACGATTTCGGTCTATGCGCGCCATCGCGACTATCACGACACGCTCAAGAAGCGCTTGAAGGCGCTCGGGCGCTGGCTGTGCGACAGCCATGGCGGCGACTGCAAAGTGTTCGTCGACACGGCCCCGGTCATGGAAAAGCCGCTCGCCCAAGCCGCAGGTTTGGGCTGGCAGGGCAAACACACGAACCTCGTGTCGCGCGAATTCGGCTCGTGGCTGTTTTTGGGCGCGGTGTTCACCACGCTCGATCTGGCGCCCGACGCTGCCGGCGCCGACCATTGCGGCGCGTGCCAGGCGTGCCTCGATATCTGCCCGACCAAGGCGTTTCCTGCCCCCTACCGGCTCGATGCGCGGCGCTGCCTTTCGTACCTTACGATCGAATACAAGGGCCATATCGCGCGCGAATTTCGCGCACCCATGGGCAACCGCATCTACGGGTGCGACGATTGCCTGGCCGCGTGCCCGTGGAACAAATTCGCCAAGCCTGCAAGCCTTTCCGACTTCAAAGCGCGCGCCGATCTCGCGCGCCCGCTTTTGGCGGAACTGGCAAGCCTCGACGCGGCGGCGTTCCGCTTGCGGTTTTCGGGCTCGCCGATCAAGCGCATCGGGCGCGACCGCTTCGTGCGCAACGTGCTGATCGCCATCGCCAATAGCGGCGATGCGGCGCTTGCGCCAAGCGCCCGGGCGCTGGTCGACGACGCCTCGCCCTTGGTACGCGCGATGGCCGCGTGGGCGCTGCGTGCGTTGCTGCCCGAGGCAAAATTCGCGGCCCTTGCGCGAAGCCGCCTGGTCTGCGAAACCGACGCCGCCGTTTGCGCCGAGTGGAGCCCTTTTTGAAACTCTCCGAGTTCGATTTCGATCTGCCAGCCGACCTGATCGCCCAGCATCCGGCAAGCCCGCGCGATTCCGCGCGCCTGCTGCATGTCGCCGATAGCCTTGCCGACCGCACGATCCGGGACCTGCCGGGCCTGCTGCGGCGCGGCGATCTGCTGGTCTACAACGACACGCGCGTGCTCAAAGCGCGGCTGTTCGGCCTGCGCGGCGCCGCCAAGATCGAGGCGACCTTGCACAAGCGCGTCGATGGGCGGCACTGGCGCGCGTTCGCGAAAGGCTCGAAACGGCTGAAAATCGGCGACCGCATCGCGTTCGGCGACGGCTTGGCGGCCGATGTCGCGGACAAATCGCAGAGCGGCGACGTGCTGCTCGCCTTCGACCGTGCGGACGACGCGCTGATGGCCGCGATCGAGCGCGTCGGCGCGATGCCGTTGCCGCCCTACATCAAACGCGCGGCACCGCAAGCGGACGACGAAGACGCCTATCAGACGATCTGGTCCGAAAAGCTCGGCGCCGTCGCGGCGTCGACCGCCGGTCTGCATTTCACGCCGGGCTTGCTCGCAGCGCTCGACGCGGCCGGGATCAAGCGCCAGGCGCTGACATTGCATATCGGCGCGGGCACGTTTTTGCCGGTCAAAAGCGAGAATGTCGAAGACCACACGATGCACGCCGAATGGGGCGAAGTCTCGCGCGCGGCGATCGCGGCGATCGACGCCGCAAAAGCGGCGGGCGGGCGCATCGTATCGGTCGGCACCACGCCGCTGCGCGTGCTGGAAACGGTCGCGCGCGACAATGCGGGCAAACTGGCGCCGTGGGCGGGCGAAACGCAGCTCTATTGCCTGCCGGGTTTCCAGTTTCGCGTCGTCGACGTTCTGTTCACCAATTTCCACCTGCCGAAATCGACCTTGTTCATGCTCGTGTCGGCTTTCGCGGGACTCGAGCGTATGAAGGCCGCCTACGCCCATGCGGTCGAGCGCGGCTACCGGTTTTTCAGCTATGGCGATGCGTGCCTGCTGGAGTGCGGGCGATGAAACGCTTCGGGTTCGAACTTCTGGCCCAGGACGGGCACGCGCGGCGCGGGCGCGTTTCGACCGGGCGGGGCGCCATCGAAACGCCGGCCTTCATGCCCGTGGGCACGGCCGCGACCGTCAAGGCCATGATGCCCGACAGCGTCGCCGCGACGGGCGCGGAAATCCTGCTTTGCAACACCTACCATCTGATGTTGCGCCCCGGCGCCGAGCGCGTGGCGGCGCGCGGCGGCCTGCATCCCTTCATGGACTGGCACAAGCCGATCCTGACCGACAGCGGCGGCTACCAGGTTTTTTCGCTTTCCGGCCTGCGCCAAATGGACGAGACCGGCGTCACGTTCCGCTCGCACCTGGACGGTTCCAAACACACGCTCACGCCCGAACGCTCGGTCCAGATCCAGCATTTGCTCGATTCCGACATCACGATGGCGTTCGACGAATGCACGCCCTACCCGGCCGCGCACGACGTCGCGCAAAAATCGATGCATCTCTCCATGCGCTGGGCCAAGCGCAGCCGCGACGCGTTCGTCGAACGGCCGGGCTACGCGATCTTCGGCATCGTGCAGGGCTCGACCTATGCCGACCTTCGCGAAGAAAGCGCCGGGACGCTCGCCGCCATCGGCTTCGACGGCTACGCGATCGGCGGCCTCGCGGTGGGCGAACCCAAGGCCGAGCGCGAATCGACGCTGGCCGCGACCACGCCGCATCTGCCGACGGCCAGGCCGCGCTACATGATGGGCGTGGGCAAGCCGCAGGACATCGTCGCGGCGGTGGCGCTGGGCGTGGACATGTTCGACTGCGTGCTGCCCACGCGCTCGGGCCGCACGGGCCAGGCCTTCACGTGCGCGGGCACGCTCAATCTGCGCAACGCAAAATTCGCCGAGGACGACGCGCCAATCGATCCCGAATGCGCGTGCCCGGCGTGCAAGCGCTTCTCGCGCGCCTATCTGCACCATCTGATTCGGGCAGGCGAAATTCTGGGCCCGATGCTGCTGACATGGCATAATCTGGCCTATTACCAGAGCCTGATGCGCGACCTGCGCGCGGCGATCGTGCTGGGTCGCCTTGCGGATTTCCGCCGCGAATTCGCGCAACGCCAAGGATCGAAAGAAGATGGCTAGAAACATCTATGCGGGACTGAAACAGCTCGGCAAGGAAACGCCCGTCCCCGGCTCGCCCGAAGCCGCGACGCTCGAGCGCGTGCCCAATCCGCATCCCGGCACCGACTATCTGGTGCGCTTCACGGCGCCCGAATTCACGTCGCTGTGCCCGATCACCGGCCAGCCCGATTTCGCGCATCTCGTGCTCGACTACGTGCCGCGCAAATATCTGGTCGAGTCCAAAGCGCTCAAACTTTTCTTGCAGAGTTTCCGCAACCACGGCGCGTTCCACGAGGCGTGCTCGCTCGACATCGCCAAACGCCTCGTCGCGGTGCTGGCGCCCAAATGGCTGCGCATCGGCGCCTATTGGTATCCGCGCGGCGGCATGCCGATCGACGTGTTCTGGCAGACCGGCGCCCCGCCCAAGGGATTGTGGCTGCCCGACCAGGGCGTACCGAGCTATCGCGGGCGCGGTTGACGGCTATCTTAACCCTCTATAGAGTGTTTTTCTATCGAATGATTGAAAAAAACATTCTATAGAGGGTGAGATGGATATCGAGGCTCTTGGTCTGGCGCTCCGGAATGCCCGCAAGGCGGCCAACCTTACACAGGCCCTGCTCGCCCGGCGCGCGGGCGTTTCGCAAAGTCGGCTCGACGCGCTCGAAAACGGCCGCGTTGCCGATGTCGGCCTCGTTTTCGCGCTGAAGGTTGCGCACGCGCTCGGCCTCGACCTGTTCCTGGAACCGGCCCGCCTGTCGCGGCCCACGCTCGACCGGCTGGTCGCGGAAAACGCGCAAGACGATGCTGCGCGTCTGGGCTAGCGACAGGAAGGCGGGGGTGCTGGCGCGCCTGCGCGTGCGCGGCACCAGTTTCGCGTGCGAACCCGGCGCCGCCGCACGCGATGCGGTTTCCGCAACGATGCCGGTGCGGCCCGAAAGCTGGAACAGCGAATTCTCGCTGCTGCCGATTTTCGAGATGAATCTTCCCGAGGGCGCCCTCAAGGAGCGCCTGCGCATGCGCTTTGCAAAAGCGCTCGGCCGGTTCGACGATCTGGACGTGCTGGGGATCGTCGGCCGTTCGCAGATCGGGCGCCTGCGCTATTCCGGGCTCGACGCGGAGCCGGACTCGCGCGTGCCGTTCCAGTCGGTCGACGAGATTCTGAAATCGCGCCGATCGGGCGCGCTGTTCGACGATTTGCTCGACATGTTTGCCGTGCATTCCGGGATCAGCGGCGTCCAGCCGAAACTTCTCGTGCGCGATGCCGACGGACCCCACCGCGCCGCCGTCAAGGGCGCGACGCATATCGTCAAATTCTGGGGGCCCGAGCACAAGGAACTCGCGGCCAACGAATTCTTCTGCCTGGAAGTCGCGCGCCGCCTGGGGCTCGCGACGCCCGCAGCCCGGCTGGCGGACGACGGCGGCGCGCTGGTCGTCGAACGTTTCGACCGCGCGCCGGACGGCGGCTATCGCGGCTTCGAGGATTTCTGCGCGCTGAACGGGCACGGCGCCGATCTCAAATATGCCGGCGGCTACGAGAAAAAACTGTTCCGGCGGCTCGCCGAATTTTTGCCGCCCGCGCGCAAGGCCGCAGGCGCCGCGTGTCTCTATCGGCTGTTCGTGCTCAACTGCGCGCTCGGCAACGGCGACGCGCATCTCAAAAATTTCGGCATCGTCTACGACGATCCGTCGGGCGACGCCGATCTGGCGCCCGCCTACGACATCGTGACGACCCAAGTCTACCTGCCGGACGATTCGATGGCATTGGCGCTGGACGGCAGCACGCGCTGGCCCGATGCCGGCCGCTTGGCAGCCCTTGGCAGGTCGCGCGCGGGCTTGCACAGCCGCAAGATCGCGGCGATCTTCGAAGCGACGGCGGACGCGATGCGCGACGTCGCGCGCGATCTGGCGGCGTATTTCAGGGCGTGCCCCAGCCCGGAAATCGGCGCCGGAATCTGCGCCGCGTGGGAACGCGGCATTGCGCATTCGCTTGGCTTGCGGCGCAATCTGTCGTCCAATTGAGATGCCGGAACCGACAAGGAGCATGCCATGGCCAAAGCCTTCGCTTCGACCGCCGATCTCGACGACAAGAAGGAAAGCTTCGTCAAACTGGCCGAGGGCGCCTATTGCCTGACGGCCGAGGGCGATCCCAATTCGGGCGTCGTGGTCGGCGACGATGGCTGCATGGTCGTCGATGCGCGCGCAACGCCCGAAATGGCGCGCGAGCTGGTGCGCCATATCCGCACCGTCACCGACAAGCCGGTCAAATACGTGGTGCTGACGCACTACCACGCGGTGCGCGTGCTGGGCGCTTCGGGCTACGGGGCCGAGCACGTGATCGCCTCGCGCCCAACGCTGGAAATGATCCGGGAGCGCGGCAAACAGGACTGGAAATCGGAGGTCGGCCGCTTTCCGCGCCTGTTCCGCAACGCGGCCAGCGTGCCGGGCCTGACCTGGCCCACGATCGTGTTCGACAAATCGCTGACTTTGTATCTGGGCAAAAAAGAAGTGCAGATATTGCAGCCCGGCGGCGGCGGACACACGCGCGGCGACAGCGTGGTGTGGCTGCCCAAAGAAAAAGTGCTGTTCGCGGGCGACCTGGTCGAGGAGGGTGCTACGCCCTATTGCGGCGACGCGCAGCTCGCCCAATGGCCCGCGACGCTCGACGCGCTCCTGGCGCTGAAACCGCAAAAACTGGTCCCCGGTCGCGGCGAGGCGATGCTGACGGCCGCGCAGTCGAAAAAGGCGATCGAGGGCACGCGCGCGTTCGTGCAGGAACTGCTCGCCCACGCCAAAAAAGGCGTCAAGGCCGGCAAATCCTTGAACGACGTCTATGCCGCGACCTACAAGGCGATGGCGCCCAAATACGGCAAATGGGTCATTTTCGACCATTGCATGCCGTTTTGCGTGAGCCGCGCCTACGACGAAGCCAAGGGCGTGGCGCATCCGCGCATCTGGACCGCGCAGCGCGACAAGGAAATGTGGCGCGCCTTGCAGCAGTAATCAGACCGACAAAAACCGCGGCAGATTGGCGCGCACCTGGCGTTCGAGCTCGGCGTCGATGTCGGCCATCATCTGCTGGACCATTTCGTACCAGACGCGCTCGCGGTCGTTGAGCGAGATGTTCTCGGCGACCGAACGCGAGCGCGTGGCCGAAGCGGTCGCGTCGCCGACGCGGAAATTGCCGCGCACCTGGCGGATTTCGATCGTCGCGGCCATGCGCCCGTCGTAGCGCTGCGCCTGCTCGTTGGTGAAGGTCGCGCGCACGCCCGCGGTGCGCGGCAGTTCGGTTTCGGTCACGCGCGCGTCATGGATCGCGAAGCGCACCAGATGCTCGCCGCGCCCGCTCACCGCCAGCCGGTCGTTGGCCCAGCGCTGCAGCACCGCATCGGGGCGCTGGGCGAACAGATGCTCGACATTGGGCGGCGCCAGCGGCGCCCGGTATTCGCTGGCAAATTCCAGGCGCTCGGCTTCGAACACCAGGCGGCTCAGATGGTTGTAGGACAGCGGCGGAAAGTCCGGCAACGCGGGCGCATCGGTGCAAGCGCCCAGCGCGATCGCAGGGACGGCCCAACCGGCCCGTTTCAGAAATTGGCGACGCTGCAAAATCATGTCGGTTTCTCCCGATGAAGGCGGCGCAGTCTACGAGTCCGCGTAGAGCGCGTCGAGATCCTCGAACAGCTGCTCGGTATTGCAGAACTCGCACGCGATATGGATCTTGCCGTCGGGTGCGCGCATGGTTTCGAGTTCGGCGCGCGGGATCGTGCGCAGCACCTGGCGCATGCGCGCGGGCGCGCAGCGGCAGCGATGGACGAGCGCCAGCGGCCGGTAGATCTCCACGCCCTCGGCCAGAAACAGCCGGTCGATCAGGCGCCAGGGCGCGAGGTCCGGGTCGACCAGCTCGTGCGGTTTGGCCGAGCCCATCAGAATCATCGCGCGCCGCCAGCCGTCTTCCTCGTCCTCGCGCCGGGCCGCGACAAGCGGATCGACGTCGCCGCCCTCGGCGGAGCCTTGCGAGTCTTCGGCCGGCAGGCGCTGGATCATGATGGCGCCCGCACGCCAGCGCGTCCGCCCGTCGGCGTCGGCCGCGCCCGCCACCGAAACTTTGAGGCCCGCTTCGAACTGTTCCGACTGGCGAAAATAATGGTGCGCGCATTCGGCCAAGGTCGCGTCGGCCAGTTCGACGATGCCCTGGTAGCGCTCCATGTCGGCCCCCTGGTCGACCGTGAAGGCAAGATACCCCGCCCCGAACAGGCGCGGCACCGAGACCGGCCCCTCGCCGAGCGCCGCGACGCGCGCCCGGTCGAACTGCGCATAGCCGCGCAACGCGCCTTCGGACGTCACGTCCGCGACCAGCATTTTGACCGGCCCGTCGCCCTTGGTCTGGACCGAAAAGACGCCCGCATATTTGAGCGTGGCGGCAAGCGCCGCCGCGATCGCGAGCGCCTCGGCCAGCGCGTTGGCGACGAGCTTGGGATAGGCATGGCGATGCAGGATCGTGTCGAGCGCCGGCCCCAGGCGCACCAGCCGTCCGCGCAGCGCGAACGGCGCGATGCGGAACGGCAGAACGATGTCGTCTTGGGGCAGCGTCGCGATGTCCATCGAAGCAGTTTGGCCCGGCCGCGAATTCCGGTAAAGCTCTCCCTGCAATGCCCGATTCGGACGCGCAATGGATGGCTGCCGCCCTGCAGGGGCTCGGTTTGTCGGCAGGACTAATCCTGGCCGCGGGGCCGCAAAACGCGTTCGTTCTGCGGCAAGGTTTGCTGCGCCAGCATGTCGGCACGGTCGTCGCGATCTCGACCTTCTGCGACGTGGTGCTGATTCTGGCGGGCGCCTTCGGCCTTGCGGCACTGCTGGCAGCGCAGCCGGCGCTGCTTGGCGTCGCGATATGGGGCGGGGTCGCGTTTCTGGCGGTCTACGCGCTGTTCGCGCTGCGCCGCGCGCTGGATTTCCGCTCGACCCTCGCCGCATCGCAGACGCGCGTTGCCTCGCGCGCCGCAGCCGCGGCCGCCGCATGGGCCTTGGCGCTGCTCAACCCGCATGTCTATCTGGATACGGTCGTGCTGCTGGGGACGGTCGCGGGCAGTTTTGCCGACGGCACGGCGCGCGCCGCGTTCGCGGCGGGCGCATCGACGGTTTCGGTCGTCTGGTTCGCGGGCCTTGGCTACGGTGCCAGGCTGCTGGCGCCGGTTTTTGCGCGGCCGATCGCGTGGCGCGTCGTCGATTTGAGCGTCGCCGCGATCATGGGGACGGTCGCGTATTCGCTGGCGGACGCGGCGCTTCGCGGCTGAGCGCCGGCGTCAGGCCATGCACCATGCCAGGATGCCCTTTTGCACGTGCAGGCGGTTTTCGGCCTCGTCCCAGACCGCAGATTGCGGCCCGTCGATCACGCCCGCCGTCACCTCCTCGCCGCGATGGGCGGGCAGGCAATGCAAAAAGATGGCGTCTTGCTTGGCGCTGCCCATCAGGCGCTCGTCCACGCGATAGGGGGCGAGCAGATTGTGGCGTTTCTCGCGGCTGTCGCGCGCGCCGCTTTCCTGGTCCATCGACACCCAGGTGTCGGTGACGACCGCATCCGCCCCGCGCACGGCCGCTTCGGGATCGGTCAGAAGCTGGATGCGCGCGCCCTCGCGCTTGGCCCAGGCGAGCACTTCGGGGTCGGGGCGCAGCGGTTCGGGGCACGCGAGGCGCAGTTCGAACGCGAAGCGCTTGGCCGCATGGATCCACGAGGCCGCGACGTTGTTGCCGTCGCCGGTCCACGCCACCACCTTGTCGGCGATGGCGCCCTTGCGCTCCTCGATGGTCATCACGTCGGCCATCACCTGGCACGGGTGCGAACGGTCGGTAAGACCGTTGATGACCGGCACGCTCGCATGGCGCACCAGTTCGGCCAGGTGCGCCGCATGGTTGGTGCGCAGCATGATCGCGTCGCAATAGCGCGACAGCACGCGCGCGGTGTCGGCGATGGTTTCGCCGCGCCCGAGCTGGGTGTCGTGGTGCGTGAGGATCACGGCCTCGCCGCCGAGCTGGCGGATGCCCACTTCGAACGACACGCGCGTGCGCGTCGACGGTTTTTCGAAAATCATCGCGAGCGTCTTGCCCGCCAGCGGCTTGGCGTCGCCGCCCGGCGGGCGCTTGGCTTTGTAGGCAGCGCCCATGTCCAGGATGCGGCGCAGCGTGCCCGCCTCCAGCGCGTCGAGATCGAGAAAATGGCGCGGCGCGGTTTTCATGCTACCCGGCCTTGCGCGCGGACGCGGCGGCGCGCAGTTCGGCGCAGGCCGCGTCGATCCTGTCGACCGCTTCGGCGATATGCTCGGGCTTGACGACCAGGGGGGCGAGCACGCGCATCACGTTGTCGCCGGCCCCCACGGCCAGCAGGCCGTGCTTGCGCACCATCGGCACCATGTCGGTATTGGGGACCTTGCATTTGAGGCCCAGCAGCAGGCCCATGCCGCGCGCGTCTTCGAACATGTCGGGATTGCGCTGCACGAGGCCCACGAGCTGCTGCTTCAGATGGCCAGCCATGCGCTCGACATTGTCGAGGAAACCTTCGGCCAGCATCACGTCGAGCACGGCGTTGCCCGCCGACATCGCCAGGGGATTGCCGCCATAGGTGGAACCGTGCGTGCCCGCGTTCATGCCCGCGGCCGCTTTGGCGGTCGCAAGGCAAGCACCCACCGGGAAGCCGTTGCCGAGCGCCTTGGCGACCGACATCACGTCGGGGACGATGCCCGCCCATTCGTGCGCGAACAGCCGGCCCGTGCGGCCCATGCCGGTCTGGATTTCGTCGAGGAACAGCAGCAGGCCGTGCTTGTCGCACAGTTCGCGCACGCCCTTCAGGCATTGCTGCGGCACCAGCCGCACGCCGCCCTCGCCCTGCACGGGCTCGATCAGAATGCCGGCCGTGTGCGGGCCGATCGCGGCTTCGAGCGCTGCATGGTCGCCGAACGGCACCTGGTCGAAGCCGTCGACTTTGGGGCCGAAACCGTCGAGATATTTCTGCTGGCCGCCGGCCGCGAGCGTTGCCAGCGTGCGGCCATGGAAGGCGCCCTCGAAGGTGACGATGCGGTAGCGCTGCGGGTTGCCGTGGTGCGCGTGGTATTTGCGCACGAGCTTGATGCCGCATTCGTTGGCTTCGGCGCCCGAATTGGTGAAGAACACCGTGTCGGCGAAGGTGGCCGCGACCAGACGTTCGGCCAGACGCTGCTGCTGCGGAATGGGGAAGATGTTCGAGGTGTGCCAGACTTGGGCCATCTGTTTGCCCACTTCGGCCACCAGATGCGGATGCGCATGGCCAAGCCCGGTGACCGCGATGCCGCAGGCGAAATCGAGATAGCGTTTGCCGTCGGTCCCGAACAGATACGGGCCCTCGCCGCGCTCGAAACCGACTTCGGCGCGCGCGTAGGTTGGCATCACGGCGGGAAAGGACTGGGTCACGGCAACGTACCTCGTTGTTCCAAAAAGAAAACCCGGCGATGGAAAGCCGGGCTTTTTCAGTATCGGCTGGGCCGGGCGACTTGTCAATTTGAGGGGTCGGGCGTTTTGGACGGCATTTTGCCGCCCGGATTGACCTCGGAACCGCTTGGGACTATCTCAAACGATGCCGAACCTGACGATTTAGGAGGCGGAAATGACAAAAGTTGTCGTGCGAGATCCCGACGTGCTGAACGGACGCCCGGTTTTTCGCGGAACGCGGGTCCCGATCGAGGTTTTGTTCGAAAATCTCGAGGACGGGCTCACGCTTGACGAGATTGTCGAATCCTACCCGAGCCTCGTCAAAGCGGACCTCGTCGCGTGCCTCGAAGCCGCGTGCGAGACGATCGCAGGCCCCGGTGCATGAGAATCCTTCTGGACGAGAATATCCCGGTTCAGTTGAAGCCGCTGCTCGTCGGCCATGCCGTAAAATCGATCAACGACATCGATCTCGGCTGGAAGACGATCAAGAACGGAAAGCTGCTTGGAAGTTCCGCAAATCGCGTTCCAAAAGACCGTTTGACCGGCACGGGCCTCAATTGCGCAGCTTGTAGCCGCGCTTGAACATGCCGTAGCACAAGGCCGCCAGCGCCGCGGCCGTCGCCAGCAGCACGAAAAAGCCGGTCCATGGATGCGCGTCGGCATGGCCGATGAAGCCGTAGCGGAACCCGTCGATCATGTAGAAAAACGGATTGAACAGCGCGACCAGGTGCCAGGGCTCCGGCAGGCGGTCGACCGTGTAGAACGTGCCCGACAGGAACGCCATGGGCGTCACCACGAAGTTCGTCACGGCCGCGATATGGTCGAATTTTTCCGACCACACGCCGCCCGCAATGCCGAGCAGCGAGAGCACCGCCGACGCCATCACCCCGTTGAACAGAATCCAGCCCCACGCATGCACGTGCAGCGTCACGAAGGGCAGCAGGCACGCGGCCACCACGATCCCCACCACGATGCCGCGCACGATGCCGCCCGCCGCGATCCCCACCACCAGTTCGCCCGGCGACAAAGGCGGCATCAGCGTGTCGACGATGTTGCCCTGCACCTTCGAGATCACGATCGAGGACGAGGTGTTGGCGAACGCGTTCTGCGTCATCGCCATCATCACAAGACCGGGGGCGAGAAATTCGCCGAACGAAACGCCGCCCTTCATCGCGATATCGCCGCCCAGCGCCAGCACGAACACCGCCAAGAACAGCAGCGTCGTCACCACGGGGGCGGCGATCGTCTGGGTATGGACCTTGGTGAACCGGCGCACTTCGCGCAGGATCAGGTTCCACAGGCCCAGCCAATTGACGGCGCCGTAGCGGCGCGGGGCGGGCGGAATCGGCAGGGGCGCGTTCATGGGAGCGGCACCCTAGTCGCTCGGGCGCCGCCTCGCAATATTTGCTTCGGCATGGCAGAAATGCGGCGATGAAGCCGCGCAAGCCGCCCCGGATTCCGACGCCCGCCTATCTCGAGAAAGCGGCGCTCCATTATCTCGAGCGCTACGCCGCCTCGGCCGAGGGCGTGCGGCGCGTGCTGATGCGCAAGGTGGACCGCGCCGCGCGCGAAGGCCTGGCCGACCGCGCGCAGGGTGCCGCCGATGTCGCGGCGCTCGTCGAAAAACTGGTCGCGCGCAAGCTGATCGACGACGCGCGTTTTGCCGAGGGGCGCGCGTTGAGTCTGGCGCGTCGCGGCCTGCCGCGCGGCCGGATCGGCCAGCGCCTGAAAATCAAAGGGGTCGCGACCGAGGCGCTCGACAAGGCGTTTGCGGCGCTCGACGAGGCGGGCGCCACCGACCGCGCGGCGGCTTGGCTGTTTGCCAAGCGCAAGCGCCTGGGGCCGTTCTGCGCGGACCCGGCTTTGCGCGCGCAACGGCGCCTCAAACATCTGGGCGCCATGGCGCGCGCGGGCTTCGACGGCGAGCTTGCGCGCCGCATCGTGGACGCCCAAACGGGCGACGACAACGACGCTTGATTTGCGCCGCGAGCCCCCCTAGATAGCGCTGCGATACGGGAGAACGCGATGGCCGAAAAACACGAATTCCAGGCGGAAGTCAGCCGCCTGCTCGAGATTGTGGCGCACTCGCTCTACAGCGAGCGCCAGGTCTTTTTGCGCGAACTGGTTTCCAACGCGTCGGACGCGTGCGACAAGCTGCGCTTCATGGCCCAGCAAAATGCCGAGCTGGTCGGCGCGGACGCGGCGCTCGGCATCGCGCTCTCGGCCGACGCCGACGCCAAGATCCTGACCGTCGCCGACAACGGTATCGGCATGGACCATGACGAGCTTGTCGCCAATCTTGGCACGATCGCGCGTTCGGGCACGGCGGCGTTCGTCAAGGCGCTCGACGAAGGCCAGCGCAAGGACATGCCGCTGATCGGCCAGTTCGGCGTCGGCTTCTACTCGGCCTTCATGGTCGCCGACAAGGTGACGGTCGAAACGCGCAAAGCGGGCAGCGACAAGGGCTGGCGCTGGGAATCCGACGGCAAGGGCAGCTACACGATCGACGAAATCGCGCTTGCCGCGCGCGGCACGGCCATCCGCCTGCATCTGAAGGCCGACGCGCACGAATATCTGGAATCCGACAGGCTCGGCGAGATCGTGCGGCGCTATTCCGACCATATCGCGATTCCGATCAGGCTCGGCGATACGACGCTCAACCGCGCCTCGGCCTTGTGGACCCGGTCCAAAAGCGAGGTCACGGCCGAGCAGCACACCGAATTCTACCGCCATCTCGCGCACGCTTTCGACGAGCCGTGGGGCACGCTGCATTGGCGCGCCGAGGGCAAGATCGAATACACGGCGCTGCTCTACGTGCCCGGCACGCGGCCCTACGATCTGTTCGCGCCCGAGCGCAAGCACGGCGTGAAGCTCTATGTGCGGCGCGTGTTCGTCAACGAGGCGCCCGAGGGGCTGGTGCCGCGCTATCTGCGCTTCCTGCGCGGCGTAGTCGATTCGGAAGACCTGCCGCTCAATGTCAGCCGCGAGATGCTGCAGAACAACCCGGTCGTGCGCCTGATCCGCCAGGGCGTGACCGCGCGCGTGCTGGGCGAGCTCGAGAAACGCGCCAAGGACGACGCCGACTCCTACGCGAAATTCTGGGACTCGTTCGGCGAGGCGATGAAAGAAGGCATTTTCGAGGACGCGGAAAACGGCGCGCGCGTGCTGGGCCTGGCGCGCTTCCGCTCGACCGCCGAAGCCGGCCAATGGACGAGCCTGGCCGCGTACGTGTCGCGCATGAAAGCGGGCCAGGAAGCGATCTACTACATCGCGGGCGACGACGCCAAAGCGGTCGCCGACAGCCCGCATCTGGAAGGATTCGCCAAGCGCGGCATCGAGGTGCTGCTGCTGAGCGACCCGGTCGACGAATTCTGGATCGCGCAGACCGACGATTTCGAGGGCAAGAAATTCCGCTCGGTCACGCGCGGCTCGGCCGATCTCGGCAAAATCGGCGACAAGGATTCCGCCGCCGAGGCCGACAAGGCCGAGAGCGCGCCGGATATCGCGCCCCTGGTCGCGCTGTTCCGCCTGGCGCTCGGCGATGCCGTCAAGGACGTGCGCGCCAGCGAACGCCTGGCCGAGAGCGCGGTGTGCCTCGTCGCCGACGACAGCGACATGGACATGCATCTGGAACGCATGCTGCGCCAGCACAAGCAATTGCGCGCCGCCGCCAAGCGCATTCTCGAAATCAATCCCGACCATGCGCTGGTCAAGGCGCTGGCCCAGACCGTCCGCGCGCAGGGCGACAATACGGCCGTGCAGGCGCGCGTGGGCGAGATCGCGAAACTGCTGTTCGACCAGGCGCGCATCGTCGAGGGCGACAAGCTCGACGATCCCGCCGCTTTCGCCAAGCGTCTGGCGGGCGCGCTCGCGGCGGGGTTCGCGGCGTAGGATCCATCAAGGGAGTTGAATTCGCCGGCGCACGGGGCTTAATTGGCAGCATGCAAGCCTCGCTCGACCGCCATTCGCCCTTCCCGTCCTCCGCCCCCAGCCGGGCGGACGCCAAAGCCATGGACGCCAGCGACCCGATGGGGCGCGCGCGCGACCATTTTCTGCTGCCCGCCGGGCTCGTCTACCTTGACGGGAATTCGCTGGGGCCGCTGCCGCGCCTCGCCCCCAACCGCATCTTCCAGGCGATGCGCCAGGAATGGGGCGAAGATCTGATCGCGGGCTGGACCAAGCATGGCTGGATGCAATTGCCCATGACCGTGGGCGACAAGATCGGCAAACTGATCGGCGCACCGGAAGGCACGGTCGCGGCGTGCGACACGACCTCGATCAATCTCTACAAAGTGCTCGCCGCCGCCTTGGCCGAACGGCCCAAGCGGCGCACCGTGCTCTCCGATCGCGGCAATTTCCCGACCGATCTCTATATCGCCGACGGGCTGTTCAAGCAGCTGGGCCAAGGCCATCGCTTGAAGCTGGTCGACAGCGTCGGCGAACTGGTCGAGGCGATCGACGACGACACCGCCGCCGTGATGCTCACCCAGGTCGATTACCGCACCGGCGAATTGCACGACATGGAAGCGGTCACGCGCGCGGCCCACGCCAAGGGCGCCTTGACCGTGTGGGACCTGGCCCATTCGGCGGGCGCCTTGCCGGTCGACCTTGCGGGCTGCGATGCCGACTACGCGATCGGCTGCGGCTACAAATATCTGAACGGCGGACCCGGCGCGCCGGCGTTCCTCTACATCGCCAAGCGCCTGCAGGCGACCTACAGCCAGCCGCTGCAAGGCTGGCTTGGCCATGCCGAGCCCTTCAAATTCGAAACCGAGTTCCGCCCGGCTGCGGGCCTGCAGCGCGCGATCGTCTCCTCGCCCTCGATCCTGTCGCTGCTGACGCTCGAATGCGGCGTCGACGCGATGCTGCGCTGGAAGATGGACGATATCCGCGCGAAGTCGGAGGCGCTGACCGAAATCTTCCGCATTCTGGTGGATTCGGTCGGCGAAAATCTGGGGCTTGCGCGCGTCAGCCCGCGCGAATTCGAAAAGCGCGGCAGCCAGCTTTGCTACAGCCATCCCCACGGCTACGCGATCGTGCAGGCCTTGATCGAGCGGCGCGTGGTCGGCGATTTCCGGGCGCCCGACATTCTGCGCTTCGGGTTTGCGCCCTTGTATTTGCGCTACGTGGACGTGTGGGACGCGGCCGCCAACCTGGCCGACGTGATCGAGACGCGCGCCTACGAGGATCCGAAATTCGCCGTGCGCGCCGCGATCACCTAATGACCGGCGATACGCCCGACGCCGCGCACAAAGACTTCGCCGCGTCGATGAGCTACGGCGACTATCTGGGGCTCGACGCGCTGCTGGGCGCGCAGAAGCCGTTGTCCGACGACCCGAACGAACTTCTGTTCATCGTCCAGCACCAGACGAGCGAATTGTGGATGAAGCTCGCGATCGACGAGATGCGCCGCGCGCGCGCTTGCGTGGCGGCCGACGATCTTGGGCCTGCCTTCAAGGGGCTGGCGCGCGTCGGGCGCATATTTGCGCAGCTCATCCAGGCCTGGGACGTGCTCTCGACCATGACGCCCAGCGAATACAGCGCGTTCCGCGCATCGCTCGGCCATTCGTCGGGCTTCCAGAGCTACCAGTACCGCACGATCGAATTCATGTGCGGCAACAAGGACGCGCGCTTTCTGGCAGCCCACCGCCATCGCGCGGACCTGACGGCGCTGCTGGAAGACGCGATCGCCAGCCCCTCGCTCTACGACGAAGCGATCCGCCTGCTCGCCAGGCGCGGCTTTGCGCTCGACGCGGCGGCGCTGACGCGCGACTGGCGGCAGACCTACGTCGCCAACGCCTCGGTCGAAGCGGCATGGGCGGCGGTCTATCGCGACACCAAGCGCCATTTCGATCTTTACGAGCTTGCCGAAGAGCTGGTCGATCTGGAAGACGGCCTGCGCCAATGGCGTTTCCGGCATGTGACGACGGTCGAACGCGTGATCGGCTTCAAGCGCGGAACCGGGGGTACGGCCGGAGTCGGGTATCTGAAAAAACTGCTCGATATCCGCCTGTTCCCGGAATTGTGGGACGCGCGCACGGGGCTTTGAGGCGGAATAATGCCGACGGTTTGCGCGTTCTTGGGGCGCAACCGACGGAGGGTTCCATGCGCATCAAGGCTTTGGCATTTGCGCTCGTGCTGCTGGCGACGCCAGCATTGGCGCAGCCGCAAAACCAGACCGTGCCGCCCGAACAATTGGCGCGCGAGGCGATCGAACTGATGCTGCGGGCGATGCAGGGCCTGATCGCCAATCTGCCGCAATACGCCGCCCCCGAGATCGACGCCGAAGGCAATATCACGATCAAACGCCTGAACCCCAAGCGCCTGGCGAGACCCGAACCGCATCCGCCCGCCAAAGACGGCGGCATGACGCTGTAGGGTTATTTCCGAAGTCGTCCGTCCGCAGGAACAGGGGCGTAGGTACCTGCGCCGAGATCTGATCACCAAAGCAGATACCCGCAAACAAACCACACCACTTCCGAGTTGCCCGATAGCGAATGCGCCGCCTCCCAAACATGCCTCAGGCAACCTTGCCGACAAGCTTCAGAACCGTGCCGATCGCAGACACCACCTGGGCGGCGGTATCGATCGCATGGATCAATCGATCGATCTCGTCCTGGAGCTTCTTGAGCTTCTCGATAGCGCTCGTTATACCGACGTCGATCGCGCGGTATTTCTTGCCCCGCTCAGCGATCGCGAGGCGGTTCAGCCGCGTCAACTCGGCATACACCGCACGGCTGATGCCGTATATCCTGTCCTTTGATGCCAAATCGCTGGCAACCCAGTACGCTTCGTCGAGCGCCTCGAAAAGGACGGTGAGCGCCTGCGCAACTTCATCGTTTGTCGCTGTCACGTGAGTCTCCTCGTTCAGGATTGACCGACTGCGGCAAGCACGAGCCGATGAATGTCGCGGATGTCGCGTGCCGCACGCGACAGCCGTTCGATCATGACGTCGGTCTCGCGACCTTCGTCCGCGATCTTTTCCAATTTCGAATGCGTATCGACGAGTTGGCGCAGCGCGACAACCGTTGCAGCCATGGCAGCATCGGCCGCCTGCGCTTGCCCATTCACAGCCACCAAATCGCGCACGAGATTGCGGTATTCGGCAAAACCGATCGTCTTCAATTCTTGAGCTTTGATGAGATTCTGCGCATGGCTCTGTGCATAACTCGTATAGGCCAATCTCAATTGGCCGCGCAATGTACCGCTGGTCGGCTCCTCGCCGATATCGGCAATAAGCAGACTCGCTGCATTTGCAACGTTTCTATGCATCTCCTTGGTCAACGCGGGAAGCTTGCGCCCCAGTTCCTGATCGATCAGGAATGCACCGATTCTCTTTACGGCAGCCGAAGCCTGATCAACCGTGCCCTGCGGGATTCTGCTGAGGCCTATTTGCGTAAGATCGAGCGCGACGAGTTTCGCGCTCACGCCGTCGATCGCCTCGCCGACCTGGGCCTTCGGGTCGGCCCCCGTCAGCGCCAGCAGCTTCGCCGCATAGGCCTCGAGGCCTTCAAGCACGGTCATGCGAAGTGCGAGCTGCTCGGCAGAAATGAAGGGTTCGAATCTCGGCCGGACGATTCTACCGCTCTGATAGTCGTAAGTTAATGCTTCGATTTCCGCGTTCGCATGGGCGCGGTTTGCGCTCGCAAAGCCCTCGCGCACGTTGGCCGTCGTCGTCGCGAGCGCGGCAGAAAATTTTGCTGCTCTTTGGTTGATGACTCCTGGATCGGCGCATCCAGCGACCGAGAAAAGGATAGATCCGAGAACGAAGAAGCGCGACAGACGTGCCATTTCAAACATCACGCTCTCCATTGGCTCGAACCTGACTGCAAACAATACATGTCTCGAAAGCAGTTTCAAGTTAATCCTAGCTGGTAACTTCCATCCGAATGCATTACCCCACCGCGTAGGATGCCAGCAGCAGCGTCGCGGCGACCACGAGCGCCAGGAACGTGCCGTACATGCCGTAGACACGGTACCTGAAATTCTCCGGCACTTGCGACAGACCCCACGCATGCAAACAGCGCCCGACCAGCAGCAACGCGCACCCCAGATGCACCAGCATCTCCGGCAGTTCGCGCAGCTCCGCAAAGGCCAGCAGCAGCAGCACGAGCGGCGCGTATTCGGCAAAATTGGCGTGCGCGCGCACGCGCCGGTCGAGCGCGTCGTCGCCCAGCGGACCGATGGCTTTTCTGGCGGAGCGCCGCGCGCGGATCGCGCGCAGGCTCAGCGCCAGATAGACCAGCCCCAGCAGGGCCGCATAGAACGGAACGATGTCGAGCGGCATGGCCTTCTTGGTGCCATGCCTGGCTTGCGCGCGGCAAGGGGCTTTGGCAAGACTGGCCGCCGATGCGGCACCGACTCGAACACTGGGCGCGCGCGCTGAAGCGCATGGCGCTGGCGCTGTGGATCGCCGCACGCGATCCGCGCACGCCCTTTGCAGCAAAGCTGGTTGCGTTGGCGACCAGCGCCTACGCCTTCAGCCCGATCGACCTGATCCCGGATTTCATCCCGGTGCTGGGCCTGCTGGACGATTTGCTTCTCGTCCCCGCCGGGCTGTGGCTCGCGATCAAGCTGATCCCGCCTGCATTGATGGACGAGTTTCGCGCCGCCGCCGAAACCCAAAACCGCCCGATCAGCCGCGCGGCGGCAGCGATCGTTGTGGTCCTATGGATCGTCGCAGCAACCGTCCTCGTGCGGGCGATCGCCGCACAGTAAAAAGCCCCGGACTCTCGTCCGGGGCTTTTTGCGTCAGGCGGCCTTCAGAAGGCCGCGCAGCACATACGGCAAGATGCCGCCATGGCGGTAATATTCGACCTCGTCGAGCGTGTCGATGCGGCACAGCAGATCGACATGCACCTTCTCGCCCGAGGCGCGCGTGACCGTCATCTTGACCGTCATGCGCGGCTGGATGCCGCCCGCGATGCCGGTCAGATCCACCGTCTCCGACCCGTCGAGCTTCAGGGTCTGGCGCGTCGTCCCTTCCGGGAACTGCAGCGGCAGCACGCCCATGCCCACGAGGTTCGAGCGATGGATGCGCTCGAAGCTCTCGACCACCACGGCCTTGACGCCCAGCAGCATCGTGCCCTTGGCCGCCCAGTCGCGCGACGAGCCCGTCCCGTATTCCTTGCCCGCAAAGATCACGAGCGGCGTGCCGCGCGTCTTGTATTCGACGGCCGCATCGTACAGCGGCACGACCTTGCCTTCGGGCATCAAGCGCGCCATGCCGCCCGAGGTGCCGGGCGCGGCCTCGTTCTTCAGGCGGATATTGGCGAAGGTGCCGCGCATCATGATCTCGTGGTTGCCGCGCCTGGCGCCGAACGAGTTGAAATCGTCGGGCCGCACCTGGTGTTCGAGCAGATAGTTGCCCGCCGGGCCGTCTTTTTTGATCGAACCGGCCGGGCTGATATGGTCGGTCGTGATCGAATCGCCCAGGATCGCCAGCGGCCGCGCGCCCGCAATGTCCGAAAACCCGCCCGCTTCCTTGGGCAGTTCGTCGAAATAGGGCGCGTGCTTGACGTAGGTCGAACCCGGCTGCCACTTGTAGGTGAGGCCGGCCGACGTGCCCATGCGCTGCCAGTTGCTGTCGCCCTGGAAGACGTCGGCGTAGCGTTCGACGAACATCTTGCGCGTCAGAGTCTTGCGGATCGTCTCGGTGATTTCCTGGTTCGACGGCCACACGTCCTTGAGATAGACCGGCCCGTCCGTGCCCATGCCCAGCGGCTCGCTCGTGAGGTCCTTCAGCAGCGAACCCGCCAGCGCGTAGGCGACGACCAGCGGCGGCGAGGCCAGATAGTTGGCCTTGACCTGCGCGTGCACGCGGCCTTCGAAATTGCGGTTGCCCGAAAGGACGGCCGTGACCGTCAAATCGCCCGCATCGATCGCGTCGGCCACGGCTTCGGGCAGCGGACCCGAATTGCCGATGCAGGTCGTGCAGCCATAGCCCGCCAGCGTGAAACCGAGCTGGTCGAGCGGCGCCTGCAAGCCGGCCGCCACCATGTAGTCTGTGACGACTTGGCTGCCGGGTGCGAACGAGGTTTTGACCCACGGCTTCGTTTGAAGGCCCTTGGCGATCGCATTGCGCGCGAGCAGGCCCGCCGCCACGAGCACCGCGGGGTTCGAGGTGTTGGTGCAGGACGTGATCGCCGCGATGACCACGTCGCCGTTCTTGAGCGTGTAGTCGCCCGCCTGGACCCTGACGCCGTCCTTGGCGTTTTTGGGGCCGGTCAGTTCGGGCAGCGCCTTCTCGAAACCCGCTTTGGCGGCCGAGAGCAGCACGCGGTCCTGCGGGCGCTTGGGACCGGCCAGCGACGGCTCGACCGTCGACATGTCGAGTTCCATCGTGTCGGTGAAGACCGGATCGGGCGTGTTTTCGTCGCGCCACATGCCCTGCGCCTTGGCGTAGGCTTCGACCAGCTTGATGCGCGCGGCATCGCGGCCCGTGAAGGTCAGATAGTTGATGGTTTCCTTGTCGACCGGGAAGAAGCCGCACGTGGCGCCGTATTCGGGCGCCATGTTGGCGATCGTCGCGCGGTCGGCGAGCGACAGCGTGTCGAGGCCGGGGCCGTAGAATTCGACGAATTTGTTGACCACGCCCTTCTTGCGCAGCATCTGCGTGACCACGAGCACGAGGTCGGTCGCGGTCATGCCTTCGCGCAATTTTCCGTTGAGCTTGAAGCCGACCACTTCGGGAATCAGCATCGACACGGGCTGGCCCAGCATCGCGGCTTCGGCTTCGATGCCGCCCACGCCCCAGCCCAGCACGGCCAGGCCGTTCACCATCGTCGTGTGGCTGTCGGTGCCGACCAGCGTGTCGGGATAGGCATAGGTCGTGCCGTCGCCGTCCTGGGTCCACACGGTTTGGGCCAGATATTCGAGATTGACCTGGTGGCAGATGCCCGTGCCCGGCGGCACCACGCGGAAATTCGAGAAGGCGGCGGCCCCCCAGCGCAGGAAGGCGTAGCGCTCGCCGTTGCGCTCGTATTCGAGCGCCACGTTTTTGGCGAAGCTGTCGGCCTTGCCGAAATTGTCGATCATCACCGAATGGTCGATGACGAGGTCGACCGGCGACAGCGGATTGATTTTTTTGGCATCGCCCCCCATGTCGACCATCGCGTCGCGCATGGCGGCCAGATCGACCACGGCAGGAACGCCGGTGAAATCCTGCATCAGCACGCGCGCCGGGCGGTAGGCGATCTCGCGGCTCGATTTGCGCTCGGCCAGCCAGCCGGCCATCGCCTTTACGTCGTCGACCGAAACCGTGCGCCCGTCTTCCCAGCGCAGCAGGTTTTCGAGCAGAACTTTGAGCGAATTGGGCAGCCGTTCGATGCCCTTGAGCCCGCCCGCGGCAGCCGCTTCGAGGCTGTAATAGCTGTAGTTTTTGCCGTCGACCGTCAAGGTGCGGCGCGTTTTGAGCGTATCCTGTCCGAAACTTGGCACGGCTCGAATCCCCCTCTGGTTTTGCATCTGGCAGGCCCGAGGCAATAGCACGCTTGCGCCGCAGAATGAAGAGCATCGCGGATTTTCCGCAAATGCGGCGTTAAACGCCTTGTTAACCTTTGCGCATCTATGCTCGGGCGAGCACCGGCCGAAAAAGGGAAGCCGCCATCCGCAGCTCGATCGCCCATTCGCTGGCGCGCTGGATCGCGCGCCGCAGCCTGAAAGCCCAGCCGCGTTTCGGGCGTGCCTTTACCGGACGGCGCCAGCGCCGTGCGTTGACGGCCTATGCGGGAATCGTCGTGCTGGGCCTTGCGGCGCTGTTCTTCAATGCCGCCAAAACCGCGCACGAGCAGGCCGAAGCGGCGGCCGGCCACGAAGCCGAATTGCAGGTCCGCCTGGTCGAGGAACACGCCGCGCGATCGCTCGACGTCGCAAGCGCCCTGATCGCCAAGGTGCTGGCCGACCGCGCGCAGGCCCCGCCCGGTTTCGACAGTCTGGCGCGGCGCATCGACGACTATCGCGGTCTGATCGCGGATTTTCGCAGCCTGGCGTTCTACACCCTGGACGGCGATCCGGCGGCGGAAAGCGGCCTTGCGCCGCTCGAACCGGCGATGCGCGCGCGCATCGCGGCGGCGGATGTCGGCGAGATCGCGATTCTGCGCGACGCGGAAGCGGGCGTGCTGGCCGTCGCGCACCGCCTGTCGACGGGCAGCGCCGTGCTGCGGGTCGGCACCGGCTATCTGCAGCGCGACTTCGCCAACGCCGTTCCGCAGCCGATCGCGGTGCTGCTGCAGGACCCGGACGGCGCCACGCTGGCCGCGTATCCGCCGCAATATGCCGACGCGCGCGCGGCGGCGTTGGTCGGCCCGCCGCCCGCCGATTGGTTCCGCGCCCTGCTGGCGCCCGCCACGCACGGCGCCCTGGCGGCGCGGCGCACGCTCGAAAACCACCGGCTGCAGGCGGTCGCGCTGTTCGACCGCGAAAACTATCTGGGACCCTACCGCGCAACGGCCGCGACCCGTGCGATGCGCGCGGCGGCGGTCGCGGCGGCGTTGCTTGGCATCGCATGGATGGTGGCGGCGCAGTTCGCGCGGCTCGCGCGGCTCGACGCGCTGCGCGTGCGCCAGCGCGCCAAGGCGGGCGAACAGCGGCGCCGCATGCGCGCGATCATCGACGCGATCCCCGCCATCGTCAATGCCAAGGACGTCGAGGGCCGCTACATGCTGGTCAACCGGTTCCACGCGCGGATTTTCGGCGTGACGCCGGAACAGGCGGTCGGCAAGCGCCTCGACGATTTCGTCGAGGCCGGTTTCGCCGCCGAAGTGCGCGCGCGCGAACAGGCCCGTCTGGTCGCGGGCGTGGGTGCTGCCACCGAAGACACGTTCGTGATCGACGGCCAGCCGCGAAGTTTCCTTGCCAACAAAGTGCCGCTCGTCGGGCCCACCGGCGCGCTCGAAGGGCTCGTGACGGTGGCGATCGACGTGACCGACTTCAAAGCGGTCGAGCGCAAGGCGACGGCGGCCGAACTGCTGCTGCGCACGGCGCTCGATTCGATTCCCGAAGGGTTCGCGGTGTTCGGCGAAGACGACCGCCTGGTCATCGCCAACCGGACCTACACGCAGATGTTCACCAAATTCGACGATCCCGCCAAGATCGAGGGCCTGACATTCGCCGACCTCGTACGCCTGTCGATGCGCGCGGGCGAGCCCCCGGAACCCGGGTTTGCCGGCGAAGCGTGGGTGGCCGAGCGCGTGCGCCGCCATCTTGCCGCGACGGGACTTCCGCGCCTGCTGCAGGTCGGGGACGGGCGCTGGGTTTCCACGCTCGAGCGCCGCGTGCCGGGCATCGGCATCGTGGGCTTCCGCGCCGACGTGACGCACGCGATGCAGACCCAGGCCGATCTGCGCCAGGCGCGCGACGCGGCCGAGGCCGCCAGCCGCGCCAAGTCGCAGTTCCTGGCCAATATGAGCCACGAGTTGCGCACCCCCCTCAATGCCATCATCGGTTTTTCCGAGGTCATCGAAAGCCAGATGTTCGGCCCCGTCGGCAATCCGCGCTACGCCGAGTACGCGCGCGACATAGCCGCTTCCGGCAGGCATCTGGTGGCGCTGATCGGCGACGTGCTCGACATGTCGAAGATCGAAGCGGGCGGCTACGAGCTCGAAGAGGCCGAATTCGGCGCCCAGGAATGGCTCGCGGGCACGCTTGCCCTGATGCGCGGGCACGCGCAGGCGCGCGGCGTGGCGCTGGGCGCGCAGACGGGCGCGCTCGCGCAGGTGGGCTTGCGCGCCGACAGCCGCGCCTTGCGCCAGATCCTGATCAATCTTCTGTCCAACGCGATCAAATTCAGCTCGCCCGGCAGCCAGGTGACGGTCGGCGCGCGGCTGTCGCCCGCAGGGCTGGAAATCTCGGTCGCCGACGCGGGCATCGGCATTTCGCAGGACGAACTCAAGCACGTGGCCGAGCCTTTCCGCCAGGCGCACGGCGTTTCCGGGCGTTTCGGCGGCACGGGCCTGGGCCTGTCGATTTCCAAGCGCCTGATCGAGTTGCATGGCGGGCGGCTGGAAATCGAGAGCGCGCTCGGCGTGGGCACCACCGCGCGCATCCTGCTGCCCGACGCGCGCGTGGTCCGCCGCGACGCGGCGTGAGGGACATTTTATGTTTTATTTGTGTATTAAAAAATATTTGCTCCAATAAATATACTCTGTAAACTTCCCGAGTTTTGCAGGGAGATTCGGATGGCACAGATGTCGGGCGCGCTGCGCGACCAGCTTTCGGCGTTCGGCTCCGCCCAGATACTCGTCGCGCTCCAGCCGGACGCGAATGCCGGCGTTTCGGGCGACGCGACACCCGGTTTCGTATCGCTGCTCGCCGACGCGCGACCGACGGTGGCGCTCGCCGAAAGCGGACGGTCGCGCCGCCGGGCCAAGGGCGCGCCGCATTTCTTCCCGCGCCTTGGCGTGGCGCTCGGCTTTTCGGACGAAGCCGGCATTCGCGCGATCGAAGGGAACAATGGCGTCGCCAGCATCGACTTGGCGCCAGTTTTTTCGCTGATCCGACCGGTCGAAACGGCGGCGGCGTCCGCCCCGAAAGAGATCGACTGGAACATGAACGCGCTGAATCTGCCTGCGATTTGGTCGCGCGGCCTGACGGGCACGGACGTGCGGATCGGCCAAATCGACACGGGCGTCGATGCGTCGCATCAAGTCTTGGCGGGGGGCATCGCGGGTTTCCTTCAAACCGCACCGGACGGCAACCGCGTGCGCGGGGCCGTCGCGACCGACAGCGGCACGCACGGTACCCACACGGCGGGCACGATTTTGGGACGCGCGGCTTCCGGCCGCGCGATCGGCGTGGCGCCCGATGCCAAGCTTTTCAGCGCCATGGTGATCGAGGGCGGCAACGTCGTCGCGCGCATCCTGCAGGGTTTGGAATGGCTGATCGAACAGCGCGTTCGCGTGGCGAACATTTCGCTGGGTTTGCGCGGCTTCACGCCCGCATTCCAGCCGATCGTCGAGGCGCTGCGCGCAAACGGCATTCTGCCGGTCGTGGCCGTCGGCAACGAAGGACCCGGCACGTCGCGCTCGCCCGGCAACTACGCCAACGTGCTGTCGGTCGGCTATTGCGACCGGAACTTCAAGGTCGCCGGCTTTTCCTCGAGCGAGCAATTCCAACGCCCGGCAAACGGCCTCGTGCCGACGATCGTGGCGCCGGGCGTGGACATCGTGTCGTGCGTGCCGGGCGGCGGATATGCAAGAATGAGCGGCTCGTCGATGGCGACGCCCCATATTGCGGGACTGGCCGCCATTCTGCTCCAAGCCGTGCCGAACGCAAGCGTGGCCCAGCTCGAAAGCGCAATCGTGCAATCCGCGACGCTGCGAAGCGGCATGGATGCCGGGCGCGCGAATCGCGGCCTGCCGGACGCTGTCGAGGCGCTCAGGCTGCTGTCGTCCATGGCTGGCGCCGCGATGCCGCCGATGCTCGCAACGACGGCGCGAACCGCCGCCCCGCGCTCGAAAAAAGCGGCTCCCCAGCGCGCGAAAGCCCGAAAATAGGCGCAAATATTGACTTTTTTGGCTATCCGCGCGATGCTGCGGTTCGCATGATTTGCGCTTTCGGCAGATCGGATACCGCATGTCGGCTGCACCCAAACTGGACGGAACGGGCAAAGTAACGGCAAACGTATCCGTCGCGACCGGGGCGTCGTCGATGGCCGACGATTTCGCGTCGGACGTGCAGGCGCTGCTCGACAAGGCCGCGCGCACGGCGAACGTGCGGCCGACGGACGTGTCGCTCGGTCCGCTTTTCAAATTTGGCCGGACCTTCGTTTTTTCGGGGCCGCAGCGTCTGGTTTCGGCGCTGCAGGCGGAGCCAAGCGTCGTTTCGGTCGTCCTTGCCGATACGAACGATGCGCTGATCGCGCCGACGGATCGCGAGGTCGTCGATATCGACGGCATCGGAAAGATCGTCAGCCCCCGCCCCCGATGACCGCCGCTACGCCGGACGCGCCGCCCAGTCCTTGAGCCTGGCCAGGAACGCGTCGCATTGGGCGAGCTGGTCGCGGGTCGTGAATTCGTCGGTCTTGTGCGCGACCGCGATGTCGCCCGGGCCGCAAATCACCGTCGAAATGCCCGCCGCCTGGAACTGCCCGGCTTCCGTGCCGAACGCCACCGTCTCGGTCTTGTTGGCGCCCGTCAACGCCAGCGCCAGCTTCACCGCCGGCCCGTCCAGATCCGGCTTCAGGCCCGGGATCGCCGCGTAGCGCTCCATCGCCACGCGCGCCTCGCTTGCCTCTTGCTTGATCGCCCGATCGAGCTCGGCGATCTTGGCGGCGGCTTCCTGGTAGATCGCCTCGGGATCGGCGCCGGGAAGGGCGCGGAATTCCCAGGTCAGGCCGCATTCGCGCGCCACGATGTTGGCGGCCGTGCCGCCCTGGATCAGGCCGATGCCCAGCGTCGTCCACGGCGGATCGAACTCGATGCCCGGCACCGCATCGCTGGCCCCCTGCACGCGCAGGCGCAACTGCAGATCGTCGAGGAAAGCCAGGAACCGGCCCATATAGACGATGGCGTTGGCGCCCAGATGCGGCGCGCTCGAATGCGCCTCGCGCCCCACGATCGACACGCGATTGACCCAGCTGCTTTTGTGCCCGGCCACCACGCGCATCATCGTGGGCTCGCCCACCACGCACACCGACGCTGGCGGCAATTCGCGCCCGAACAAAGCGATCGCGCGCGGCGCCCCGAAGCAGCCGATTTCCTCGTCGTAGGACAGGCACAGATGGATCGGACGCGCGAGCTTGGCCCGCACCAGATCGGGCACCGCCGCAAGCGCGCAGGCGATGAAACCCTTCATGTCCGACGAACCGCGCCCGAACAGCTTGCCCTCGCGCTCGACAAGCCGGAACGGGTCGCTCGACCAGGGCTGGCCTTCGACCGGCACCACGTCGGTATGGCCCGACAGCACGGCGCCGCCTGCAACCGCAGGTCCGATGGTGGCGAGCAGATTGGCCTTGCGGCCGTCGTCGCTCGGCACCAGGCGGCTCGCGACGCCGTGGCTCGCGAGATAGGCTTTCACGTCCTCGATCAGCGCCAGATTGGAATCGGCGCTGACGGTGCGGTGCGCGACGAGCCGCTGGAGCAGTTCGACGCTGGTTTGGGCGACGGCCATGCCCCTAGCCCGCCTTCAAAGGCGGGTTGCCGACGATCGCCAGAAACTCGCGCCGCGTCGCTTCGTTGTCGCGGAACGCGCCCAGCATGCGCGACGTCACCATCGTGACGCCGGTCTTGTGCACGCCGCGCGTCGTCATGCACTGGTGCTGGGCGCGCACGACGACCGCGACGCCGCGCGGCTGCAGCACGTCTTCGATCGAATTGGCGATCTGGGCCGTCAGGCGTTCCTGGATCTGCATGCGCTTGGCGAACACGTCTATGACGCGCGCGAGCTTCGAGATGCCGACCACGCGGTTGGCCGGCAGATAGGCGACGTCCACGGTGCCCAGGATGGGCGCCAGATGGTGCTCGCAGAAACTCTCGAAGCGCACGTCGCGAAGGACGACCATTTCGTCGTAGCCCTCGGCTTCCTCGAAGGTGCGCTTGAGCAGCTCGACCGGGTCCTCGCGATAGCCCACGAACCATTCTTCGTAGGCGCGCGCCACGCGCGCGGGCGTGTCGTGCAGGCCCTCGCGCGCGGGATCGTCGCCCGCCCATTCGATCAAGGTGCGCACGGCCGCTTCGGCGGCGGCGCGGTCGGGGCGCGGTTTGGAGACGAGACGCGGTTTCAAGGGCTGGGTCATGTTCTGCTTTGCCGGAGGGACGTTCAGTTGAGCCGTTGGGGACGGTCGGGCTGGTCGAGCGAAAAGGCCGGGATGGCGATGTCGAAACTTTCGCCCTCCGGCGTTTCCATGCGGTAGCTGCCGACCATGAAGCCCGACGGCGAGGCGAGCGGCGTGCCGGAACTGTATTCGAAACTTTCCCCGGGCTTGAGGATCGGCTGTTCGCCGACGACGCCGGGACCCTTCACTTCCTGGCGCCTGCCGGCGGCGTCGGTGATGCGCCAATGGCGTTCGCGCAGTTTGACGGTGGCCGTGCCGCCGTTTTCGATGCGCACATGGTAGGCCCACACGAACCGGTTTTCGTCCGGCGACGACTGGTCGTCGAGATAGACGGGTTCGACCGTCACTTTGATTCCGCGCGTCGTTTCGCTGTACATCGCTTTCTCGCCCCGGGCTTGGACCTGGAATATAGGCGCTTGTCGGCGCGATAACCAGCTAGCGGCGCTTGATTTTGGCCGCCGCCGCCAGCCCCAGCGCAAGATCGGCCAGCAAATCGGCCGGATCTTCGATGCCGACCGACAGGCGCAGCGACCCCGGCGCTATGCGCAGGCGCGCTTTTTCGTCGGCCGGCAGGCGCTGGTGCGTGGTCGTGGCCGGGTGGCAAATCAGACTTTTGGCGTCGCCCAGATTGTTCGAGATTTTGACGAGCCGCAGCGCGTCCATGAACGCGAACGCCGCGTCTTTTGCGCCTTCCGGGCCGCCCGCAAGGTCGAACGCCACCAGCGGCCCGCCGCCTTTCATCTGGCGTTTGGCGAGCGCGTATTGCGGGTGCGATTTGTGGCCCGGATACAAAACGCGCGCGACGGGCTTGGCGCGCGCCAGAAAATCCGCGACCTTGGCCGCGTTCTGGACATGCGCCGCGACGCGCAAGGGCAGCGTTTCCAGCCCCTTCAGCAGCACCCACGCGTTGAAGGCCGACAGCGTGGGGCCGGTATGGCGCAAGAACGGCACGAGCGTGCCCTCGATCCAGCTTTTTTTGCCCAGCACCGCCCCGCCCAGCACGCGGCCCTGCCCGTCGATATGTTTGGTCGCCGAATAGACGACCACGTCCGCGCCCAGCTGCAGCGGCTTCTGCAGCAACGGCGTTGCGAACACGTTGTCGACGACCACGCAAGCGCCCGCGCGCTTGGCAAGTCTGGCGACCGCCTTCAGATCGACCAGATCGAGCATCGGGTTGGACGGCGTTTCGAGGAACACGATATCGGTCTTGACCGCGAGCGCCCGGCGCCAGGCCTCGGGATCGGCGCCGTCGACGAGCACGCTTTCGATGCCCCAGCGCGGCAGCAATTCGGTGACGATGTAGTGGCACGAGCCGAACAGCGCGCGCGACGAGACGATGCGCATGCCCGCTTTGAGCTGGCAGGCGAGCGCCGCGAACACCGCCGCCATGCCGCTGGCGGTTGCTTTGCAGGCTTCCGCGCCTTCGAGGGCGGCAAGCCGCGCCTCGAACATCGCGACGGTCGGGTTGCCGAAGCGCGAATAGACGAAGCGCGCATCTTCGGGGGCGACGGGCGTGGCGAAGGCGCGCTCGGCCTCGGCGGCGGTGCCGTAGACGAAGCCCGAGGTGAGGAACATCGCCTCGCTCGTCTCGGACCAGTTCGAACGCTCGCCGCCGCCATGCACGAGCGCGGTGCGCACCTGCCACGAAGGGTCGCTGGAAAACTCGTTTTTCTTTGCCATCTTTGGTGCCCCAAACAAAAAGCCCCGACCTGGGATCGGGGCTGTTCGGCGCGTTGCGGCGGTCGAATGGCTCCGACCTTTTAGCGGATTTTTTAACGTGGTCCGCAAGCCGGTCGGCCCAAATCGCCACGATTTTCGACATCTAACGCCTGCGCCTGCCCTTGTCAAGAACGGGCGGTTCGCGATAGAACCTCGCCCGTCGCGACGCCTTTGGCCAAGCGGGTGTAGTTCAATGGTAGAACGGCAGCTTCCCAAGCTGCATACGAGGGTTCGATTCCCTTCACCCGCTCCAGCCGCGCTTGGCGCGTCACGCCCCCTCGTCGAGCGCCGCACGCAGATCGTCGAAGGCGGGCGCGAAGCCGGTTGCGGCGGCCATTTTGGCGCGCTCGGCCTCGCCCAGCTTTTCGACCGATTTAAGCCACGCATCGAGAATGATGCGCGCATGCGTGGTGCCCACGATGTCGCTCGTGCCCGCTTTGCCGGTGCGCATCACCACGTTGGCCGACAGGCTGACCTGGCCCGGCCGCATGTTCAGGATGTTGACCATGTGCGCCAGGCGCGCGTCGAAATGGCGGAAGGCGGCGGGCAGGCGCACCGCGAACTGCCACCAGATCGGCTGCGACAGCCGGTAGAAGCGCTGCCAGTCGATTCCGGTTTCGTCCGCACATTTTTTGGCGAGTTCCTCGGCCTCGACGCGCAGCGCCTGTTCGAGTTCGTCGCCCAACACCAGGCGCGCGAAATGGCGCACGCCGTGGTGGATCGCGCGCGGCAGCTTTTCGGCGACCAGCAAATCGGCCAGCGGCGCCATCAGCACGCGCCCGAACGGATCCTTGCGCAGCTGGCGCGCCCAGCGCTCGCGCAGATTTTTGCCGATGCCGTGCAGCGCCTGCTCGGCGATGCGCGCGACGCGCCCGTCCGCGATCATTTCGGCCAGCGCCGCGTTGAGTTCTGCGGGCGCGATCGGCGCGGTTTTGTCGGCGCGGCGCGCCTGCACGGTTTCGATGAAGCCGCACAGCACCTCGACCGACAAAATTTCGAGCTTCTTCTGCTCTTCGGAACTTTCGACCGGGACGTCATCCCCGTCGGCCATGGCGGCTCTCCCTCTTGCAAACAGGATTGGGCCGATCTTGCCAAACGTCAAGAGATGCCGCGCTGCGGCAACGCCCGTCAGCCCGCCGTCGCGCACCAGCGGCGCCACAGCGCGCGATAGAGGCGCTCGTAGGCGCGCGCGTGGCCCGCAAGATCGCACAGCGCCGACTTGGCGACGCGCGCGCGCAGCGCCGCGCGGTCCTGCTCGGGCGCTTTGGCGGCCAAATGCGCGGCAAGGGCCGCGTAGGACTCCGCGTCGCCCGCCACCCATTCGTCGGCGCCGATGCGCGCAAGTTCGGCCGCACTCCAGCGCGCCATGACGCTGGCGCCGCGCAGCGCCAGCACCGGCACGCCCATCCACAGCGCTTCGAACGTGGTCGTGGCGCCGTTGAACGGCACGGTATCGAGCGCCAGGTCGATGCGCTGGTAGAAGCGCAGATGGTCGACCAGATCGCGATTGCCGCGCTCGAACACCAGGCGTTCCGCGCCGATGCCGCGGGCCGCGAAGCGCTGCACGAAATTCGCGACCGTGTCGGGATCGTCGTAGCGCTGGCCGGATTTGAGCCGCAGCTTCGCGCCCGGCACGGCCTGCAAAGCGCTTGCCCACAAAGCGAACGTCGCGTGCGAGAATTTCGAGGGATGGTTGGCCGTGCCGAACGTCACGTAGCCGTTGGCCAGCACCGGCGGCGGCTGCACGGGGGGTGCGATATCGAGCGGCGCATGCACGAACATATGGCGCGTGCGCAAGGGCCGCTCGATCCAGCGCTCGCCCGCCCCGCCTGCCATGACGGGATCGAGCACGATCGCGTCGATCGCGTCGCTGCCGAGCGTGCCCGAATCGTAGATCGAGACCTGCACGGGGGCCGGGCGATGCAGCGCCACGCCCAGACGGTTCTCGTCGAAATGCCCGGCGCTCAGCGCCAGAATGTCGATGCCGTCGGCGCGCATGCGCATCGCCACCTCGGCGTCGGACATGCCGTGCGTCGGTATCCAGCGGTCGGCGAGCGCCTTGAAACGCCGGGTGATCGCGTCGTCCGCGCGCAGTTCGGCATAGGCAAATGCCTCGAACCGGCTGCGGTCGCGATAGGCGAACAGCGCTTCGAGCGGGCGCGCGACCGAATGGTAGCGAAAATCCGACGACAGATAGCCCACGCGCAGCCGCCGCGCGGGATCGCGCGAATTTTCGTGCGGTGCGGCGGGCGCTGCCGGGGCAAGGCCCGCCGCACGCGCGCGGTTGAGCGCCAGGATCGTCTCGGGATCGCCGCTGCCCGCATAGGCGCGCGCGAGCAGTTCCGCCTTCAGCGCCGCGTCGCGCGCGGCGCCCGCGCTCAAGGCGGCGGCCTTGGCGAACGCCTCGGCCGCGCGCTCGGGCTCGGCGCGCCCGAGCAGCGCGTGCCCCAGCTCGTACTGCGCGAGCGGCAGATGCGGCATCGTCTCGACGCACAGCAACCAAAGATTGACCGCCAGATCGAACCGGCGGGTGGCGCGCAATGTCTGGCCCAGCGCCACCATGATTTTGAGCTCGCCCGGATTGGCGCGCAGCCCGGCATTGAGCATGTGCGCCGCGCGCTCGCCCTGTCCCGCCTCGTTCAGGGCGCTTGCGAACGCGCACAGGCAATCGACGTCGCCGGGGCGCAAGGCAAGCGCCCGGTCGAACAGCGCCAGCGCCAGCGCCAAATCGCCCGACTGGCGCGCGGCGGCGGCGGCGTCCTGCAGAACCTCGAAACGCTCGCTCAGAGCCAGTCCGCCTTGCGGAATTTGTAGTAGAGCCAGCCGCACACCGCGACGATCGTCGCCAGCACGCCGAAATAGCCGTATTCGGTTTCGAGTTCGGGCATGTTCTTGAAATTCATGCCGTAGATGCCCGCGATCGCGGTCGGCACCGCCAGAATGGCGGCCCAGCCCGCGAGCTTTTTGGTGACGTCGTTCTGGCTGGCGGCCGAGAGCATCATGGCCGCGTCGAACGCCGAGGCCAGCGCCTCGCGCAGATTGTCGATCGATTCGTTGACCTGCAGCACGTGGTCGTAGACGTCGTGGTAGTAGGGCCGCATGTCGGCATCAATCACGGGCAGCGAATAGCGCTCGAGCCTGGCGCACACTTCCAGCATCGGCGAGACCGAGCGCCGGAACCCCAAAAGTTCGCGGCGCAGCTGGTAGAGCCGGTTGACCTCGGCGGCGGTGAAGGTCTTGGCCAGGACATGGCTTTCGATTTCCGCGACTTCCTCGGCGATCGTGTCGATGACCGGAAAAAAATTGTCGGCGACGAAATCCATGATCGCGTAGAGCACGTAGCCCGGCCCGCGCTTGAACATCTGGGCTTCGCGCTCGCAGCGCTGGCGCACGTCGCCGTAGGAGGTCGACGGGCCGTGGCGCACCGCGATCACGTAGCCGCGGCCCGCGAAAATATGCGTCTCGCCGTAGACGATGGCGCTGTCCTTGATCTGCGCCGTGCGCAGCACCATGAACAGAGCCTCGCCGTAGACGTCGATCTTGGGGCGCTGGTGCTCGCGATTGGCGTCTTCGACCGCGAGCGGATGCAGCCCGAAGCGCTGCTCGACATGCGCGAGCAGTTCGAGCGAGGGTTCGTGCAGCCCGATCCACGCGAATTCGTCGGGCGCCAGCCGGTCGAGCGCCGCGTCTTCGACCGGCAATTCGCAGCGCTTGACGCCGCCGCAATAGAGCGCGCTCGCGACCACCATCGGCGTGCCGTATTCGGTTTTGAGATCCGCAAAAGCCATGTGGTTTTCCCCGCGCGCCGTATCCTAGGCGATTCGCGACGCAGGCGGAAAGGTTTCGCGTTTCCAGGCCATCGACAGGTTTGGGAACGCGCGGTATAAAGGTGGCGTTTTCGCGAACGAGTCACCGGAAAATCCGGGATTCCGCGATCGACCCAGGGGAGGAATGCAAATGAAGCGTCACGTCGCATACGCCGTTTTTGCCGGACTCATGGCCGCCGCCGTGCCGGCATCCGCGCAGGAAAAGCTCGAAGTGTGGTGGGTCAAAGGCTTCTACAAGGCCGAAGACGACGCGCTGTTCGAAGCCATCCGCAAATTCGAAGGGCGCACGGGCGTCAAGGTCGAACTGTCGCAATACGCGATCCAGGACATGATCCCGAAGACGGTCGCCGCCCTCGACGCCAAAACGGTGCCGGACGTCGCCTATGCCGACGTCTACGATTTCCAGGTCACCAGCAAATGGGCCTACGAAGGCCGTCTGGAAGACCTCTCCGGCGTCATGCGTCCGCTGCTGTCGAAATTCGCGCCCAACACGGTCGAATCGACGCTGCTGTGGAACGACGTCGCCAAGACGCGCGCCTACTACGCCTTCCCGCTCAAGCAGCAGACGATGCACATCCAGTACTGGAAGGATCTGCTCGAACAGTCCGGCTTCAAGGAAAGCGACATTCCCAAGAACTGGGCCGAGTACTGGTCGTTCTGGTGCGACAAGGTGCAGCCGGGCTTCCGGCGCGCGTCGGGCACGCGCGGCTTCGCCATCGGCCAGCCGATGGGCGTGGATTCCAGCGACTCGTTCTACTCGTTCCTGACCTTCATGGACGCGCACGGCGTCAAGCTGGTCGACGACGAGGGCAAGCTGCTGGTCGACCAGCCCGCCGTCCGCACCGGGCTGATCAACGCGATCAAGGACTACACGGACGTCTACACGCGCAGCTGCACGCCGCCCTCGGCGACGAGCTGGAAGGACCCCGACAACAACGTCGCCTTCCACAACAGATCGACCGTCATGACCCACAACGCGACGATCTCGATCGCCTCGAAATGGCTCGACGATTCGAACAACGCGGCGCTCACGGCCGAGCAGCGCGCCGAAGCCAAGCGCAACTACGAAACGCGCATCGCCACGGCCGGTTTCCCCAACCGTCCCAACGGCCAGCCGATGGTCTACCGCGCGGCCGTCAAGACGGGCGTGGTGTTCTCCGAAGCGCGCAACAAAAACCGCGCCAAGGAGTTCGTCGCCTTCCTGCTGCAGGAAGAAAACCTGTCGCCCTACGTGGAGGGCGCGCTCGGCCGCTGGTTCCCGGTGACCAAGGAAGGCCAGCAGAGCGCGTTCTGGAACGCCGACCCGCATCGCCGGGCCGTGCGCGACCAGTTCGCCAACGGCACCGTGACGTTCGAGTTCACCAAGAACTGGAAATTCACGATCCTCAACAACGAAAACGTCTGGGCCAAGGCCATGAACCGCGTCGTCAACGAGCGCGTTCCGGTCGAACGCGCCGTGGACGAAATGATCGCCCGCATCAAGCAAGTCGCGGGCTGATCCAACCACGCCAGGCGGCCGCCCCCCGTGCCGGGGGCGGCCGTTTCCGGCGCAGAAAAACCCCATGTCGCAAGCCGCTGCCGCCGATCTCGCCGCCTTTGCCGCCGCACCCGCCGCCAGCCGCATGACGAGCTGGCAGAATTGGGGCATGCTGCTGGTGCTGCCCTATGTCGCGGTGTTCGCGGTCTTCGTGCTCTATCCGGTCGGCTACGGTCTGTGGCTCGGCCACGACCTCAAAAGCTACCGAGCGCTTTTTGCCGACGACATTTTCTGGCGCACGGTCGCCAACACGGTCATTTTCCTGGGCGTCGGCGTGAACCTGAAAATGGCGATAGCGCTGCTGCTGTCGGGCTTTTTCGCGATCCCGCGTCTGTGGATCCGCCTGCTGGGGCTGCTGTTCATCCTGCCCTGGGCCGTGCCGTCGATCCCGACGATCCTCTCCTTCCGGTTCATGCTGAACCCGGAATGGGGCGTTATCAACCAGGTCTACTACAACCTCACCTTCCTCGACGGGCCGAACTGGCTCAACAATCCCGTGCTGGGGCTGAGCCTGTCGATCGTCGTGCATATCTGGAAGTCGCTGCCGTTCTGGACGCTGATCCTGCTGGCCGGACGCCTGGCGATCTCGCGCGAAATGTACGAGGCGGCGTCGATCGACGGCGCGTCGGGCATCCAGAAATTCCGCCACATCACCTGGCCCTCGATGCGCCAGCTCTATTTGACCTGCACCATCCTGTCGCTGTTCTTCACGCTGGGGGATTTCAACAGCGTGTATCTGCTGACCGGCGGCGGCCCTGCCGACCTCACGCACGTTCTGGCGACGCTCGGCATTCGCTATATCCGGCTCGACCAGGTGGATCTCGCGATGGCGTCGATCATCTGCGCCTTGCCGCTGATGGCGCCGCTGATGGTGTTCATGATGCGCCGGCTGTCGCGCTAGAGGAATGGCGATGCGCGGATTTTTCACCGAAGCCCGTCTGCTGCTGGTCGGCATCCCCGTCTTTTTGTGGACGATGGTGCCGCTCTACCATCTGACCCTATTCGCGATCTCGCCCAAGGACACGGCCTTCAAAGGCAAGCTCTGGCCCGACGATCCGACGGTCCGCAATTTTTCGATGGTCTTCAACCAGCAGCACTACTATCTCAACAATTTCTGGCACCAGATGTGGAACTCGCTGGTAATCGCGCTGGCGGTCGGGTTCATCACGCTGTTCGTCGCGACCTGCACGGCGTTCGCGATCAGCCGGCTGCGCGTGCGCGGCGGGCGCACGATCATGAACTTTGCGCTGCTCACCTATTTTCTGCCCGCCGCGTTTCTGGCGCTGCCGATGTACAAGGCGATGGCGGTCTACGGCCTGCTCAACACGCAATGGGCGCTGATCCTGGCGATGGTCGCGATCGCGACACCCTACGCGATCTGGGTGCTGAAGCAGGCGGCCGACAAATTGCCGCTCGAACTCGACGAGGCCGCGATCATCGACGGCGCCACGGCGCCCCAGCTTTTCCGCTTCATCTTTTTGCCGCTGATGGCGCCCTCGATGGTGGCGGTGGGCACCTACGCGCTGCTGCTGGCGTGGAACGAGTATCTCTACGCCTTCCTGCTGCTGTCGCGCGACGTCGATACCACGCTGGCGGTGGCCTTGGGCGCGTTCCTGTCGGCCGACGATTCGCCGTGGGAACTGCTGATGACGGCGGGGCTGATCTACGCGCTGCCGCCGGCCGCGATCTACTACGCGTTCCGGCGCTACATGGCGGCGGATTTGACCTCGGGGTCGGTCAAGACCTGATGCTGGACGCGGCGGAAATCGCGTCCTATGCGGAAAAAGGCTATGTGGTGCCGACATTCCGGCTCGCGGCCGCGCGCGTTGCGGGCTTGCGCGCCACGCTCGACCGGCTGGTCGCGGCCAATCCGCACATCCGGCCCGAGCGGCTGGTGAGCGCGCATATCGAGGGCGAAAACGCCGAAGGAGTGCGCGGCTCGGCCGATTTTCTCGAACTTGCGCGCGACCCCGATTTGGTCGCGTGCGTCGCCCAATTGATCGGCCCGGACGTGATTTTGTGGGGCTGCCAGATTTTCTGCAAACCGGGCGGCGACGGCATGGAAGTGCCCTGGCACCAGGACGGGCATTACTGGCCGATTCGGCCGCTGGCGACCTGTACCGCATGGATCGCGCTCGACGAATCGACGGCCGAAAACGGCTGCCTGCGCATTATTCCGGGCTCCCACCGCGCGCGGTCGCTGCTGGCGCATATGCGCGAGGACCGCGCGGACGTCGTGCTCAACCGGCGCGCCGACGATGCCGGCTTCGATGCCGCGAGCGCCGTCGACATCGAATTGGCGCCGGGGCAGATGTCGCTGCACGACGTCTATGCGATCCACGGCTCCAACGCCAATCGCAGCGCCAAGCGGCGCGCAGGAATCGCGATCCGCTACATGCCGGGCACGTCTTTGTTCGCGCGCGACCTGATAGCACCGGGCGACGCCAGCGGCTACAAAATCGATTTTTCGACGCGCCCGATCTGGCTGCTTGCGGGCCGGGACCGCACCGGCGAAAACGATTTCGCCGTCGGGCACAAAATCTAGCCCGCCAGCGCTGCCGCGATTTCCGCCGGTTTGTCGGTGATGATGCTGTCGACGCCCCACGCGACCAGTTCGCGCGCCTGCGCGCCGTCGTTGACGGTCCATACCAGCGCCTTGAACCCCGCTTCCTTGATGTCGCGCACCTGCTGGCGCGCCAGATTCTTCCAGCCCGGATGGACGGCAACGCACCCGAGCGCCTCGGCTTGCGTGCGCCAGTCTTTGCCGAGCTCCTCGGCCAGGTAGCCGCGCGGCAGGCCGCGCGCCGTGTCGCGCGCGGCTTCGAGCGACAGGCGCTTGAAGCTCGAGACGATCGGCACCGGCCCGGTCCAGGCGGCGAGCACTTCGGCGCAGGCGATTTTTGCCGTCTCCGCCTCGCGGCCCGGGCAGGGTTTGATTTCGATGTTGAAGCCCATGCCCAGTTCCGCCATCAGCGCCATCGCGTCGCGCAAGCTCGGCACTTTTTCGCCCGCGAATTGCGGCCCGAAATGGCTGCCCGCATCCAGATTGCGGATCTCGGCGTAGGTCGCATTCGCGACCGGGCCTTTGCCGTTGGTCGTGCGCTCAAGCGTTTCGTCGTGCATCAGCACGACCCGGCCGTCGCGCGTCAGCTTCGCGTCGAACTCGATCCACGTCGCGCCTTCCTCGAAGGCCCGGCGGATCGAGACGAGCGTGTTCTCCGGCGCTGCGGCGCGCGCGCCGCGATGGCCGACAATGCGGGGCGGTTGGGGCATGGCTGGTGTCCTCGCTGGTGCCATAAAAAAAGCCCCCGTCGAAGCGTCGCTCCGGCGGGGGCTGGCCGTCCTGTCCGCGAACCTCGCGCGTTACTCGGCGGGGTTCGGCTTCTTGTCGAACTGGTCGGAGATGTCGGCACCCGTCGCCTGGTCGACGCGGCGCATCGACAGCTTGACCTTGCCGCGATCGTCGAAGCCGATCAGCTTGACCTTGACCTGCTCGCCGACCTTGACCACGTCGCCGGTCTTCTCGACGCGGCGCGGGGCGAGTTCGGAGATGTGCACGAGACCGTCCTTCGAGCCCATGAAATTCACGAACGCGCCGAAATCCATGATCTTGACGACCTTGCCGGTGTAGATCGCGCCCATCTCGGGCTCCGAGACGATGCCCTTGATCCAGTCGATCGCCTTTTTGGCGTTTTCTTCCGAAACCGAGGCGACCTTGATCGTGCCGTCGTCTTCGATGTCGATCTTGCAGCCCGTCTGTTCGACGATTTCGCGGATCACCTTGCCGCCGGTGCCGATCACTTCGCGGATCTTGTCCTTGGGCACCTGGAAGGTCGTGATGCGCGGCGCGTTCTTCGAGACTTCCTGGCGCGGGTCGTTGAGACCCTTGGCCATTTCGCCCAGAATATGCAACCGCCCGTCCTTCGCCTGGCCGAGCGCGATCTTCATGATGTTCGCGTCGATCGAGGTGATCTTCAGATCCATCTGCAGGGCGGTCACGCCCTTCTCGGTGCCGGCCACTTTGAAGTCCATGTCGCCCAGATGGTCTTCGTCGCCCAGGATGTCGGTGAGCACCGCGAAGGCGCGGTCTTCCTTGATCAGGCCCATCGCGATGCCGGCCACCGGGCGCGGCAACGGCACGCCCGCATCCATCATCGCAAGCGACGTGCCGCACACGGTCGCCATCGAGGACGAGCCGTTGGACTCGGTGATCTCGGAGACGACGCGGATCGTGTAGGGGAACTTGTCCTTGGGCGGCAGCAGCGGGCGGATCGCGCGCCAGGCGAGCTTGCCGTGGCCGATTTCGCGCCGTCCCGGCGAGCCCATGCGCTTGGCTTCGCCGACCGAGTAGGGCGGGAAGTTGTAGTGCAGCATGAAGTGCTCGCGGTATTCGCCTTCCAGCGCGTCGATGATCTGCTCGTCGTCGCCGGTCCCCAGCGTGGCCACGACCAGCGCCTGGGTTTCGCCGCGCGTGAACAGGGCCGAGCCGTGCGTGCGCGGCAGGAAGCCCACTTCGGTCACGATCGGGCGCACGGTCTTGGTGTCGCGCCCGTCGATGCGCCGTCCCGTGTCGAGGATGCTGTCGCGCACGACCTTGGCTTCCAGTTCCTCGAACTGCGCGCCGAACACGGCGGCTTCTTCGGGGATTTCCTTGATGGTCGCAAAGGCGGCCGCCTTCACGGCCGCGACCTTGTCGCGGCGCGCGAATTTGACGGGTTCGCCGTACGCCTTGCCAAGATCGCCCGCAAACGCGGCGAGCTTCGCCTTGAGCGACGCGGCGACCGGCGAGGGCGGCGTCAGCGGCCAGGGATCCTTGGCGGCGGTTTCGGCCAAGCCGATGATCAGGTCGATGACCGGCTGGAACGAGTCGTGGCCGAAGGTCACGGCGCCCAGCATGGTTTCTTCCGACAGTTCCTTGGCCTGCGATTCGACCATCAGCACGCCGTCCTTGGTGCCCGCGACGATCAGATCCAGATCGCTCGCTTCGAGGTCGGTCTGCAGCGGATTGAGGCGGAATTCGCCGTTGAAGACGCCCACGCGCGCGGCGCCGATCGGGCCCATGAACGGGATGCCCGAAATGGTGAGGGCGGCCGAGCAGCCGACCATCGCGACGATGTCGGGATCGTTTTCCAGGTCGTGGCTGAGGACGGTCGCGATGACCTGCACTTCGTTGCGGAAGCCTTCCGGGAACAGCGGACGCACCGGACGGTCGATCAGGCGCGAGGTCAGCGTTTCCTTTTCGGTCGGGCGGCCTTCGCGCTTGAAAAAGCCGCCGGGGATCTTGCCCGCGGCGAAGGTCTTTTCCTGGTAATGGACGGTCAGCGGGAAGAAGTCCTGGCCGGGTTTCGCGCTCTTGGCGCCCACGACCGTGCACAGCACGACCGTATCGCCGTAGGTCGCCATCACGGCGCCGTCGGCCTGGCGCGCGATCTTGCCGGTTTCGAGCACGAGCTTGCGCCCGCCCCACATCATCTCTTTGCGAACGGTATCGAACATCGGATTACTCTCTTTCTTTCTGCCGCGTACGGACCCGCCGACGCATGCCCCGTGGCGTGCGCGACGTGGCGCCGGTTGCGAAGGCCCGGATGGCCCTCGCCCCAACCGGCGCCGCCCCTGTTTGCTGGGACGTCGAATAGGAAAAGCGCGGCGTCGTACGACGGACCGCCGCGCGGGGTTGAAGGCTGGAAACGGACAAGCGGACGTTCAAGCGGCCCGCTTCAGCGGCGCAGTTCGAGGCGCCCGATCAGCGTCTCGTAGCGCTTGGCGTCTTTCTTTTTGAGGTAGTCGAGCAGCGAACGGCGCTGGCCGACCATCATCAGAAGACCGCGGCGGGAGTGGAAATCCTTTTTGTGCGTCGTCAGATGCTCCGACAATTCCTTGATGCGCTCGGTCAGGAGCGCCACCTGGACTTCGGGCGACCCGGTGTCGCCCTTCTTGACGGCGTAGCTTTCGACGATTTCGGTCTTGCGTGCGGCGTTCATCGACATCGGTCTCTCCTTGGACCCTAGAGGTTGAAGATGCGCGTGGGGCGGAGAAAGCCGCCGGAAGCCGCTCCAAGCGCCACGAGCTTGCCGTCGCAAAAGACGACAAGCGCGGGTGCCTCGGGCGGGGATGGATCCACGCGGGGGTCTCGCAAGGCCTGGCCCAAACGAAGGGCGGCGGCCTGTTCTGCGGTTACGGCCAGAGCCGGGATGTCGTCCAGCACGGTCTCAACCGGGGCGAGGGCCCCAAAGCGGGCGGGACTATGCCCAAACCCCTCCAATTTTTCCAGGGAAATCGCGGCTTCCACGCGAAACCGCCCGACCGCCGTGCGGCGCAATTCCACGACATGGCCGCAAGTGCCCAAAGCGACGGCCAAATCGCGCGCCAGGCTGCGCACATACGTCCCCTTGCCGCAGGCCAGACGCAAGCGCGCCGTGTCGGCGTCGACGGCGCCCAGAAATTCGAGCTTTCGGATCAAGACCTTGCGCGATTTCAGCGTTACCGTCTCGCCGGCCCTGGCGAGCGAATAGGCGCGCTTGCCGTCGATCTTGATGGCCGAATAAGCGGGCGGCGTTTGGTCGATTTCGCCGACAAACGCGCCCAACGCCGCCGCGATCCGGTCGTCGGCGGGCCGCGCATCCGAGCGCTCGACGATTTCGCCCTCGCTGTCGTCGGTCGTGGTGGCCGCGCCCCAGCGGACGGCAAATTCGTATTCTTTGTCGCCGTCGGCAAGGTAGGGCAGCGTTTTGGTGGCCTCGCCCAACGCGATGGGCAGCACGCCCGAGGCCAGCGGATCGAGCGTGCCCGCATGTCCGCCTTTGGCGGCGTCGAACACGCGCCGCACGCGCGCCAGCGCCTGGGTCGAGGACGGGCCGAGCGGTTTGTCGAGCAGGACCCAGCCGTCGATCTTTTTGCGCGTCGAGCGGCTCACGCTTTTTTGGGCGCGCGCTTTTTGGGCTTGGGCGCGGGCGCGGGCGCGATATCGGCCGCGACTTTGGGATCGCGAAGCGCGCGCTCGATGCGTTCGGCATAGTCGAACGAAACGTCGCGCTGGAAATGCCATTCGGGCGCCACGCGCAGATCGACGCGCCTGGCGACCTCGCCGCGAATATAGGCGCGCGCGCGCGCCAGCGCCGCGATGGTGGGTTCGACCGCGATGCCGCCAAGCGTGGTGACGAACGCGGTCGCGTGTTTGAGATCGGGCGCGACGCGTACCTCGCCCACGGTGATCGTGTGGACGTCCTGCAGATCGGGGTCGCGAAAATGCCCGTCGCGTAGGACGTCGATGACGGCGCGCCGCAAGGCTTCGCCGACGCGCAATTGGCGCTGCGTGGCGCCCTTGGCGGAAGGAGTGTCGCGTTTCATTGGCTTTTCTTTCTACCGGCGCACATCCACGACGATGCGGCCCTGGACTTGGCCCGCGACGATTTTTTCGGCGAGCGCCGGAAGGTCTTCGAGGCCGCATTCGCTGAGCCCCTCGCCCGGCAACCCGTTGGGCAGCAGGGCCGCCAATTTGCGCCAGGCGGTTTCGCGCTCCGGGATCGGGCACAGCACCGAATCGATGCCGATCAGTTTCACGCCGCGCAAAATAAACGGCATCACGCTGGTCGGCAGATCGGGCGAACCCGCCAGCCCGCAGGCTGCAACCGAAGCGCGACGCGCGCAGCCCGCCAGCACCGTTGCCAGCGTCGTGCCGCCGACCGCATCGATGGCGCCGCCCCAGCGTTCGCTCAACAGCGGTTTGGACGGTGCCGCGAGTTCCGCGCGGTCGACGATGCTGGCGGCGCCAAGGCTGCGCAAATAGGGCTCGAGTTCGCGCCGCCCGGTCGAAGCCGCCACTTTGTGGCCGAGCTTGGCGAGCAACGCGACCGCAACCGAGCCCACGCCGCCCGCAGCCCCCGTCACCAGAATTTCGCGATCGCGGCGCAGGCCGGCCGCTTCCAGCGCATGCACCGCCAGCATCGCGGTAAGGCCGGCCGTGCCCATGCCCATCGCCCATTTCTCGTCGGTGCCGGCCGGCAGCTTGACCAGCCATTCCGCCTGCGCACGCGCTTTTTGCGCCATGCCGCCCCAGTAGTTTTCGCCCACGCCCCAGCCCGTGAGGATCACGCGGTCGCCGGCTTTGAAGGCGGCGTGGCTCGAACTTTCGACCGTGCCCGCCCAATCGACGCCGGGCACCATCGGAAAAGCGCGCACGATCTTGCCCTTGTCGGCGATCGCGAGCCCGTCCTTGTAGTTGAGCGTCGAGTAGGCGACGGCGACCGTCACTTCGCCCGCAGGCAGCGCCGATTCGTCGAGCGATTTGACCGAGGCCGTGACCTTGCCGTCGTGTTTGTCGAGGACGAGTGCGCGAAACATGGGGGCCCCTCCGCTTGGTTCGTAAACTCGGGCGCTGCCCGGCTTTCGTCAAGCCTTGATTGGCGGGGCCTTGATTGGCGGGGCCTTGATTGGCGGGGCCTTGATTGGCGGGGCCTTGATTGGCGGGGCCGCGTTTGGCATATGGAGGCCATGCAAAAAATCGCCGACTGGCTCGTGGCCGAAGCGCCCTTTGCGGCGGACATGGGCGCGCTCGTGGGCGGGCTTGCCGAGCGCTTGCTGGCGGCCGACATGCCGGTATCGCGCGTGGCCGCGCTGATCGAAACGCTGCATCCGCGCTTCGTCGGCGCGATGCGCGTGTGGGAGCCGGGCGGCGATCTGCGCCTGCGCCGCGCCACGCACGACGATCCGCTGATCCTGTCCGGCAAAGTGCGTTTCACCATCGACACGGTGCTGGAGACCGGCGATTGGTTCGACATGCGCCTCGACGATCGCCGGGTCGACGAATACGATTTGCTGCCCACGCTGCGCAGCGCGGGCCACACGCACTATCTGGTGATGCCGATCCGCTTCCGCGAGGGTCCGCTGCAGGGCCTGTCGTTCGCGACCAAAACGCCCGGCGGTTTTACGCGGGCGCATCGCGATACGCTCGAAGCGCTGCGGCCCCATCTGTCGCTCGCCATGAACATCGTCGCCACCCACACGATGTGGCGCGAGGTCTTGAAGGCGTATGTCGGCAACGTGCCGGGCGATCTGATTCTGCAGGGCGCCATACGGCGCGCCGACGTGCGCCGTCTGCGCGCGGCGCTGATCATGACCGACATGCGCGGCTTCACCGTGCTCGCCAATTCGAGCACGCCCGAGGCGACCGTCGCCGCCCTCAATAGCTATCTCGACGCGGTCGTGCCCGCGATCGACAAAGCCGGCGGCGAGGTCCTGAAATTCATCGGCGACGGCGTGCTGGCGACCGTGGCGATCGACGAAGCGCGCGACGAAGCCGCCGCGTGCGGCGCCGCTTTGACGGCCGCAAAAGCCATCGCCAGTGCGTCGCCGAATGTCGGCCCCGGAATCGGAGTCGCTTTGCATGTGGGCGAGGTCGCATTCGGCAATATCGGGGCGGGCGACCGGCTGGATTTCACGATCATCGGGCGCGACGTCAATCTGCTGGCGCGCATCGAAAAGCTGTGCGCCGCGCACGGCGAAGACATTCTGATGTCGGCGGCGTTCGCGGCCTGCGTCGACACGCCCACGCGCCTTGTCGCGCGCTTCGCGCCCAAAGGTTTCGAGCGCGAAGAAACGGTCTTCGCGCCGGGCTAGTTTTTGTTTTTCGCGTCACCCTCGGGCTTGACCCGAGGGTCTTTCCGCCGAGCGGAACAAGATCGTCGGGTCGGGGCCCGACGATGACGTCAGGAAACAAGCCTGCCGCCCGCGACGTGCCAGAATTGCGTGTGGAACGCCTTCAGCGTCGCGCGGTGGCCGATGCTGACGATCGCCGTGTCGGGCAGCGCGCGCGCGAGCAGTTCGTAGACATGCGCCTCGTTGGGCTCGTCCATCGCGGCGGTGGCTTCGTCGAGGAACAGGAAATCGGGGCGCGCCAGAATCGCGCGCGCCACCGCCAGGCGCTGCTGTTCGCCCGGCGACAGCACGCCCGACCAGTTCGCGCTTTCGTCGAGGCGCGCCGCCAGACCCGCCAGGCGCACGTCGGCCAAGGTCGAGCGCAGCGTTCCGTCGTCGGCGCCGCCGTCGTGCGGATAGAGCAGCGCCTGGCGCAGCGTGCCCGTCGGCATGTAGGGTTTTTGCGGCAAGAACAGCGGGCGCGCGGCCGCGGGCAACGCCACCCGGCCGCGCCCGAACGGCCAAATGCCCGAGAGCACGCGAAACAGCGTGCTCTTGCCGCTGCCGGACTCGCCGGTCAGCAGAATGCGCGCGCCCGGTACGATCGCCGCGCCCGCATCGGCGATCAGCACGCGTCCGTCGGGCAAGGCCACATCGACCTCGGCCAGGCGCAGCGACGCGTCGCTGGAAACGGCGCGCGCCAAAGGCGCCGTTTTGTCCGCGCGGGCAGCCGCTTCGACCGCGGCCTCGAAATCGAGCAGGCGGTCGACCACGGCCTTCCAGTCGGCAAGCTGCGCGTAGGCCTGCACGAAAAACGACAAAGCGCCCTGCACCTGGCCGAAGGCCGAGGCGGTCTGCATCAGGCCGCCCAATTGCATCGTGCCGGAAAAATAGCGGGGTGCTGCCACGACGAAGGGAAACACGATGGCGATCTGGGCGAACATCGCGGTGAACAGATTGAGCTTGAGCCCCGCCCACATCAGCGCGTGCCAGTTGGCGACGACGGCCGCGAACCGCCCGAAAAAATCGTCGCGCTCGCGCTTCTCGCCGCCATAGAGCGCGACCTGCTCGGCGTTTTCGCGCAGCCGCATGAGCCCGTAGCGAAAATCCGCCTCGACGCGCTGCTGGGCGTAGTTGAGCGGGATCAAAGGCTGGCCCACCTTGTGCGTGAGCCAGGTGCCGAGCGCCGAATAGAGCAGCGCGAACCACACCATGTAGCCCGGAACCGCGATCTCGCGCCCGAACAGGGTCAGCGCGAACGCGCCCGACAGGCTCCACAGGATTCCCAAAAACGCCGCGAGCGTCAGCACCGCGTTGACGAGCTGCACGAACAGCCCGAGCGTGGTCGCCACGAACAGGCGCACGTCCTCCGCGATGCGCTGGTCGGGATTGTCGGTGTCGGCGCCCGTCAGTTGGAAGCGGTAGTAGACGCGTCCCCCCAGCCAGGCGTCCACGTAGCGGCGCGTGAGCCAGTCGCGCCAGCGGATTTGCAACCAAAGACTGACATAGCGCGTGGCCACGAAATTGCCGATGAACAGAGCGGCCAGCCAGCCGAAAACCGCGAACTGCGCCCAGAACGTCGCTTCGTCGCGTTCCTGCAGCGCGTTGTAGAAATCGTTGTTCCAGGAATTGAACAGCACTTCCAGATAGACGCCGAAAACGGTGAGCGCCAGCACGACCGCGAACAGAGCCCGCGCGGCCCAGCGGTCTTCCGACTGCCAGTAGGGCCGCGTCAGGCGCCACAGCCGCGCCGAAAAGCGCTGGCTCACATGAAACCGGCCTGGCGCATCAGCACGAACAGGTCGCGCTGGGCGCGCGCCTTTTCGGCCGGGTCCGCGATGTCGGCGACCACCTCGCCCTCGAAATTCGGGCGCTTCAGCATGCCCACGATGATCTCGCGCGCGAGGTTCGAGGCCTTGCCCGGCGGCAGCGACGTGGGCAGGCACATTTTCATCAGCATCATCGTGCGCATGCGCAAGGGGCGCGCCGGATCGTCGATCTTTTCGAGGATGCGTTCGGACTTGACGAAATGCACGAGCAGATCGTCGAGCCGCGTGCAGATGCGCTCGACATGCTCGAGCGGCAGCGACGAGCGGCGGATCTCGCCGAAGACCTGGGTGATGCCGGCCATTTTTTCGTTGGGCGGCACGCGCGCTTTGACGATGTCGGAAATCGATTCGACATTGACGAGCGCGTCGTCGATCAGGCCGTAGGTCTCCTCGGGAAACTGCTTGCCGGTCGCGGTCCGGGTCAGCGCCAGCAGGAAGCGCGTCTTGCGCAGCGGATTGAGCATCACCATCGCGATCCACGCCGCCGCCGCCCGGTAGCCGGCGGCGCCGCCGCGATTGAGGATGCGCATCTTGCGCTGCACCAGCGCTTCGACCAATTCCGTGCCGCCCAGCGGATAGTCGCCTTCGGGCATCAGCCGGTCGAGCAATTGGCGGAAGGTCGGCACCTCCTGCTCGGGATCGCTGCGCACCAGCGGGTTGCTGCCGCTCAATTGCAGGCGCACGCGCTCGATCAGCACCTGGCTGCTGCCCGGAAACTGGCCCGCCTGGATCGCGCGCGCGATCGGCCCCAGCCGGTCTTCTTCGGCGTCGGCCGCGGTCGCCGCAACGCCGGGCGGCGGCGCCTGCCATTGGCCGAGCGCGATATCGAGCAATCGGTTGACGGCCGCCGCCAGGCTCGGCTGGTCGCCCAGCAGATCCTGGATCACGCTGGCGGTGCCCAGAATATCGGCGACAAAATCGTCGATGCGCTTGGCGGCCGACGGGTCCTGGCTTTCGCCGAGCCAGAACATCAGCCGGTCGAGCTTGCCCAGATAGTTGCGGATTTCGATCAGCTCGCGGCTGACGGCGACGCGGAACAGAAAATCGGCATTGTCGGGATTGTCGCCCGCACCCGCGACGATCTTGGCGGCCATCGCGTCGAGCCCGAGCTGCTTGATCGAGGGCAGCTGCGTGGTTTCGACGTCGCGCGCGCGCTTGCCAAGCTCGGTCGAGAAGGCGAACAAAGCGTCGCGGCGCTGGGCGACGGGCACGCCGCTGTCGGCGGCCTGCAGCGTCGCGACCTGGTTCAACGCGCTGCCGACCAGCGCGTCCTGGTCCTGCATGCGCTTCAATTCGCGCGCATTGTGCAGAATTTCGATCGGCGTCAGATTCTGCTTGTCCAGATACATGCGCATCAGCCGGTTGGTCGCCATGCGCGCGGGCAGTTTGTAGCAATCTTCGGGCACGGCGCAGGGCGGCGCCTGGTCGATGCGCCCGACGGTCAGTTTTTCCTCGCGCTTTTCCTTGATCTTGGTAAAGACGGGCGTCTGGGTCCCGCCGCTCGCCTTCTCGCGCAGGACCTTGACGCCTTCGATCTCGCGCTTTTCCAGCATGCGGCGCGCGAATGCCTCGGCCTCGGACTGGCTCGGCAGGCTCGATTCGATCGTCCAGCGGCCCTCTTTCAGGCACTGGACCTCGAAGATTTCTTTTTTGAACATCGCGCGACCCCAAATCCGTTCGACGAACGCCATTTAAACGCCGCGCGCGGCGGGATACAATATTCATATGCTCGCGATCGACAGAATTCCCTGCCTTCAGGACAATTACGTTTGGCTGCTGCGCACAAGCGGGGCCGAAACCGCCGTCGTCGATCCGGCGGAGGCCGCACCGGTCGAAGCGGCCCTGCAGCGCCACGGCGTGCGTCTCACGCACATCCTCAACACCCACCACCATGGCGACCATGTCGGTGCCAATCTGGCGCTCAAGGCGCGGTTCGGGGCCACCATTGTGGGGCCGCGCGCCGACCGAGCGCGCATTCCGGGCATCGATGTGGCCCTGGGCGACGGCGAGCGCTACACGCTTGGCCCGCACGAGGCCGAAATTTTCGACGTGCCCGGCCACACAAGGGGCCATATCGCCTTTTGGTTTGCGGCAAGCCAGGCGCTGTTTTGCGGCGACACGCTGTTTGCGCTGGGCTGCGGGCGCATGTTCGAGGGCACCGCGCCGCAATTCTGGCGCTCGCTCGAAAAACTGCGCGCTTTGCCCGACGACACAAGCGTCTATTGCGCGCACGAATATACCCAGAGCAACGCGCGTTTCGCGCTGAGCGTCGATCCCGACAATCGCGACCTTGCCGCGCGCGCGGCCGAGATCGACCGGCTGCGCGCCGACGGCTTGGCGACCGTGCCCTCGCGCCTGGGCGACGAGAAGCGTACCAATCCGTTTTTGCGCGCCGACGATGCGGTTCTTGCCGGCCGCCTGGGGCTTGGCGCCGCACCGGCGTCCGCCGTGTTCGGCGCGCTGCGCGCCGCCAAGGACGGTTTCCGATGAGCAGCGAATATCGCGTGGTGTTTTTCGACGACCGCGAGATCGTCATGGCGCTCATCGACCATGCGCGCACGCAGGGCACGAAGCTGCCCACGGGCACCGCCAACAAGCTGCAGATCGACCGCGCCAACATGTCGGCCAAACTGACCTTCGCCAAACGCGGAGCGGCAAGCGAACCGCCGGTCGAATTCCATTCGGCAGCACTGGCGCAAGCGCTGATCCGCCACTGCAAAAAGGCCGGCATCCCGCTGCCCGTCAAGGCCAACAAGGAACTGCGCGTGATGGACGACCGCGTCGCCTTCGTGGTCGAATTGCTGCGCGAGCCGGGCGACACGCTGCTGCCGATCGAATACCGCTAGCGGCCCGCTTCGACCGGCGCGCGGCCGGCTATGCGCCCAGCCGCACCGCAAAATCGCCGTGCGCCAGACGGCGCGTGGCGCAATCGAATTTCATCAGATCTTCGCCGACCGCGACCGGCCCCGAAAAATCGGCTGCAACTTCGGCCAGAAGTTTTTCGCGATCGAAGCGCGTGGGCACGAAATGGTTGAGCACCAGCAAGCCGACCCGCGCTTGGGCCGCGACTTTTCCGACCTGGTCGGACGGCGTGTGGTAGCTTCGCACGGCCGCCACCGTCTCGGCCGAGCGGATGCCCGGAACCGCCGGCAGTTCGCGATGGACAAAACATTCGTGCACCAGCGCGTCGGCGCCGTGGGCCGCCTCGATCAAAGCCGGGCAATAGGCCGTGTCGCCGCTGAACGCGATTTTATGGCCCGCCTGTTCGAAGACGAACCCGAACGCGTGTTTGACGGGTTCGTGCGCCACCGCCACGGCGCGCACGCGAACGCCGTCCGCGTCCCACACGGTGCCGGGCGCGATTTCCGCGACCTCGATCTCGAAGGCGGCCAACGATTCGCGGCGTTCGTGCGCGATGCGCTGCTGGCGCTCGGCAGCCCACAGCGCCATCGTGCCTTCGACGAACGCGCGCGTGCCGGGCGGGCCGAACACAAGCTGGGGCCGTGCGCGGCCCTGGTGCCAGCTTGTCATCACAAGCTGGTAGAAATCGACCAGATGGTCGGTATGCAGATGCGTCAAAAACAGCGCGTCGATCGCGGCTCCGCTGGTGCCCGCTTCGACCAGGCGCTGGGCGACGCCCGAACCGCAATCGACCAGAAACTGCCGCCCGCCCGCCCGCACCAGGTTGGCAGGCCCCCGCCGCAAGGGATCGCATTGCGGACACCCGGTTCCCAGCAGCACCAGTTCCATCGCGCGGCCCCTCGAACGCAAATGCGGCTGCGAGGATAGACCGTTTCGGATCCGTGCCGCCAGACTCGACCGGGCGTGGGCCAAACAGCCAAAAACTTGCGCTTTGGCCAAATATGGTTAATAGTAGGGCATGGCATCCAGTATCTCAGGTCCGGGCACCCAAGCCCCGCCGCCGCCCGCGCAGCCGACCGAAACGCAAGCCCCCTCGGCGACGCGCGACGGCATCACGCGCCGCGAGACCGTGCCCGCGAGCCAGGAAAGCGTCGCCGAGCGCCGCGCCCCGCCCGCCCCGCCTGCCGGATCGCAGCGCGGCCAAACGGTCGATATTTCGGTCTGAATCCCGCTTGCGGCGTCAGTTCGCCGCCAGCCACACGCCGCCCATATCCTGGCCCAGCAAGTGCGACGGCGTCACGTGCCAGCCGCGCACGTTGGACGCCAACGGCACGATTCTGGTGAACCAGAACAACGGCACCGTGTAGGCCAGATCGAACGTGTGGATCTGGAAGTCGCGCACCATCGCCTTGCGCTTGGCGAAATCGGTTTCGCGCTCCTGGCGGTCGAAGATTTCGTCGAGCCGCCGGTCGAGATGGCGCGACACGTTGAAACCCGGCACGCGGTCGACCGAAATGAAGCGCCGCAGCTGGAAATTGGGCTCGTCCGCGAACTCGGTGGTGAAATCGAGCATCACCTGGAACTGGCCCGAGGTGCGCGCGGCGAAATAGACCGCGCGTTCGGCCTGGCGCTGCTCGACCGTCACGCCGATCTGGCGCCACTGGTCGATCGCCCACACCGCGACCGTGGGGAACGGCGGCAGCGACATCGAAATGATCTCGAAGCGCAGATTCGAGACGCCCGCTTCCTGCAGCAAGCGGCGCGCTTCGGCGCGGTTGCGCGCCATGTCGCGGCCCATGCCGGGATACGTCGTCAATTCCGCGCTGTCGGGCGCGTAGGCATAGCCCGGACGCAGCAGCGAGCCGACCGACTTCACCTGCGAGACGCGCGACAGCGCTTCGACCGAGCCCCAGCGGTCGAGCGCCAGATTGAGCGCGCGGCGCACGCGCACGTCGTCGAAGGGTTTCGCTTCGATGTTGAACGACAGGATCAGGCCCGAGAGCCACGATTCTTCCTGGAACGTCACGCGCGGCCCGGCGACGCGCGCTTTTTCGGCCGGGCTGATGCCGCGAAATTCGGCCATCACCTGGCCGCCCTGGATGGCGTTCAGCATCGCGGCCCCGCTCATCGTCACGGCGCGGAACCCGTCGAGATAGGGCTGGCCCTGGCGGAAATAGCCGTCGAACCGCTTGCCCGCCCAATGCGAGCCGCGCACGCGCTCGCCGAACGCGAACGGCCCCGACCCCATCACTTCCTTTTCGGGATAGAGGGGATCCTGGGCGAGTTTGGCGGCCGAATAGATGCAATTGAAGGGTGCCGCCAGATACGTCATGAACGCCGGATTGGCGTTGTTCAGGCGGAAGACGACCGTGTCGGGCGCGGGCGCTTCGATCGCCGCCACGTCGGCAAAATGGTCGCGCCGGGCGGAGCGCGCGCCGGGCGCGGGCGCGCGGATGCGCTCGAAGCTCGCGCGCACGTCGGCGGATGTCAGCGGCGTGCCGTCGTGGAAGCGCACGGGCTGGGCGATCTTGAACGTGTAGGCTTTGGCGTCGGGCGAGACCGTCCAGGACGTGGCAAGATCGCCTTCGATTTCGGGATATTTGGCCGCGTTGAAACGCACGAGCGTCGAATAATGCGGCGCCAGATGGTGGATGACGGCGAAATTGGTGGCCGCGTGGCAGTCGGTTGTGTCGGGCTCGCCGCCGACCGCGAAGATCATTTCGCCGCCGCGGCGCGGGCTTTCCTGGGCTGCGGCCCCCGTGATCGAGGCCGGCGCCGCCAGGAAAAGCGACGCGCCTACCAAAAATCGCATAAGCATTGTTGTTTCTCCCAAACGCCTGTTTCTTGCGCTAAGTTTAGCCCGAGACGCCCCGCCCGATCCACAAAGAATCCGTCCAAAGGCAAGCGAACATGTCCCTGCCCGTGCTGACCGGCGTGCTGGCCCGCGCCGACGCGAACATCCAGTACGCGAGCGTGGGCGCGGGCCCGCCCCTCGTGTTCGCGCACGGGCTTGGCGGCAACGCGCTGTCGTGGTGGCAGCAAGTGCCGTTTTTCATGCGTCGCTATCGCTGCGTCACCTTCACGCATCGCGGCTTTCCGCCCTCCAAAGTCGTCGGCGGCGCGCCCGACCCGGCCGATTTTGCCGACGATCTGGCGGCGCTTGCCGACCTGCTCGGGCTCGACCGTTTTTCGCTGGTCGCCCAGTCGATGGGCGGGTGGACGGGCGTCGAATTCGCGCTGCGCCATCCCGGGCGCATCGGCAGGCTGGTGCTGGCCGCGACCAGCGGCACGTTCGATCCGGTTTCGATCGACGCTGCGGCGCACGCGCGCTGGCAGGGCTGGGCAGCGGGCGAGCGGGCGCGCTTGCAGGGCGCCAACGTGCATCCGGCGGCCGGCATGAACATGGCGGTCGACCGGCCCGACCTCAATTTTCTCTATGCCGGCATCGACGCGATGTCGCCGGGCCTCGACAAGGAAAAGCTGCGCACGCGCCTGCACGCCCTGCGCACGCGCGGGCCCGGCGACGCCGCGCATCTCGACATGCCCGTGCTGGTGGCATGCGGCGAACTCGATCCGGTTTTCCCCTCGCCGGTCGGGCCCGCTTTGGCGGCGACCTTCAAGCGCGGGCACCATGTCGCGTTTGCAAATGCCGGCCATTCGGCCTATTTCGAGAATGCCGCCGAATTCAATCGCAGCGTCGAGGCGTTCTTGAAACTATGAGCGATCCGATCTTCTACCGCAAACCCGTGGCGCTTTCGATCGAGGCGCACGGCGCCAAACGTTTCCGCCATTTGTCCGACTACGCCTTCGCGCGCGACAGCAATGCGGTCCCCGTGGGGGCGGGCGAAATGGCGCCCGCAGCGCGCCACTATCCGCTGGTGTTCGCGGCCAAGGCGCCGCTGGGGGTGGTGGCGATCCTGGGCATCGAGACGGGCAAGAATCTTTTCGTCGATGCGGCGGGCAAATGGGCGGGCGAAATCTACGTGCCGGCCTTCGTGCGCCGCTATCCGTTCGCCTTCGCCGAGCGCGAGGACAAGCTCATTCTGTGCGTCGACGAGGCGGCCGATTCGCTGCGCGAGGACGAAGGCCAGTATCTGTTCAACGCCGACGGCTCGACGACGCCGTTCCTGGACAAGGTCGTGGAATTCAACCGGGAGTTCCACGCCCAAGCGCGCGTGGCGTCGGCGTTCGCGGCGGCTGCGGACGCGCACGGCCTGCTGACAGACAACCGCGCCGAGATCGAGACGCGCGGCGGGCGCAAGGCGGTGCTGGGCGGTTTCCGGGTGATCGACCGGGCCAAATACGACGCGCTGCCCGACGCGGTATTTTTGGAATGGCGCCGGGCGGGCTGGCTCGATCTGGCGGCGGCGCATTTCCTGTCGATGGAAAGCTGGCGCAACCTGCTGGCACGAACGTAGGGTGTTTTTCCCTCCCCCCTTGCGGGGGAGGGTTAGGGAGGGGGGTATTTTTACGAAGAGCGCTGGTCTCGCCACCCCCCACCCCCGCCCTCCCCCGCAAGGGGGGAGGGGGAAAATGAGGCGCGCAACATAGAATGGGATTTTATACTTTTTTATTAAAATTACATAGTTCTTGTTTTATTCTAGAATCTATGCTTCACTTCGGCCATCGCCCCGAGCGGGCGAGCGCTGTTTGACAAGTGAATCACTCGCCGTCGGCCAAGGCCAGCAACATCCGGCGCATGATCAGGCCCGGACGGTCGGACGGCATGTGCCGTTCGGCCTGCATGAAATCGCGCAAGGGCACGATCGGATCCGTGCCCTCGAGGATCGCCTTGTCCTCGAGCGTCACGGCGCGGTCGAACGCCACGGCTTTTTCCGCCGGCACGTCCGCCTCGCGGTCGTTGCGGTAGGCCCATTGCACCAGGCGCGTCGTGCCGTCGTCCACCGGCACGGTCGCGGTCACGATGCGGTGCGCGACGCCGTTGGGATAGGCAAGGTCGAGCTTGCGCAAAAACGGCAGCCAATAGCGATGCACGGTCGTGCGCGTCGTCGTGGCGTCGGCGACGCCCGAATAGGCCGCGCCGATCGCGCGATTGGCCGCGCGCACGGTCGTGCGGGCGACAAACCCGTCGGCAAATTCTTCGATCGCGTTTTCGGCCGGAATGGCGTTGCGGGTCGCGCCGAAGGTTTTTTGGTGCACGAATTCGATATGCGCGTTGTCGAATTCGTTTTCCATCAGGCGCAGCGCGCCGCACGCCCAGTTCTCGGCGAATTCGGGAATGCGCCGCCACGCCGGATCGCCGTCTTCCGCAAAATCCGGGATCGGCGCTTGCGGCCGGTCGAGCGCCACCCAGACATGGCCGTAGCGCTCGACGGCCGCAAACGCCCGGATCGCGATGCCGCCCGTCGCGGCAGGGTCCTTGCGCTGCGGGATCAGCACGCACGCGCCCGACGCCGAAAAACGCCACCCATGGTAGCCGCAGACGATCCGGCCCTCCGCCACGAAGCCGTTGGAAAGTTTGGCCGTGCGATGGCAGCACCGGTCGACGGCGGCGGCCGGGGCGCCGGTTTCGTCCTTCCACAGCACCAGATCGACGCCCAGCAGGCGCTGGGCCACGGGACCGGCATCCAGATCCGCGACGCGGACCAGCGGATACCAAAAACGGCGCAAGGCGGGAATGTCGGCGAGCTTCATGCGGCCGCGTTCGTCGCAAAGCGCGTGCCAAAAGCCGCAAATCGGGCGTCGCGCCGGATCGTCGGCGCGGTTACATGCAAGCGATTCCAAGGCGATAAATAGGTTGCGGTCGCCCTTTGTCGCCGATCGTCGCCTATTTCGCCTTGCCCGGCGCGCGGCACTGCGCTACCCCGGCTGCATGCTCGAGCAAAACCAGATCGACCGCGTTTCCAAGGCCATCGTCGAAATCGCCGCCGCCGCGATCGTGCCGCGCTTCCAGGCCTTGGCGGCGCACGAAATCGCGCTCAAAGGGCCCAACGACTACGTTACCGCCGCCGACCTCGAGGCCGAAGCGCTGCTAGGGCCCGCTTTGTCGGCGATCGTGCCGGGCAGCGTCGTGGTCGGCGAGGAGGCGGTCGCCAAAGACCCCGCCGTGCTCGACCGGCTGGCGACCGGCGGTGCCGTGTGGATCGTCGATCCGCTCGACGGGACCGGCAATTTCGCGCAAGGACGGCGCCCGTTCTGTTCGATCGTGGCGCTGGCCGTGGCGGGCCGCACCGTGGCGGGCTGGATTCTGGAACCGCTGACCGGCGATCTTTTGGTTGCATCTCTTGGACAGGGCGCCCGCTTCAACGCGGCGCCCGCAAGGCTCGCGGGCGGGCGCACGGCGTCGGTCTACGGCAACAGGCTGCGCAAGCGCGCGGCGGCCAGCGGCGCTTTCGACGGCTTCGTCGACGAACGCTGCGCCGGCGCCGTCTATCTCGATCTGGCGCGCGGGCGCATCGGTTGTGCGGCCTTCACCCGCACGCTGCCCTGGGACCATGCCGCGGGCACGCTGGCGGTCGCCGAAATGGGCGGAACCAGCGCGTTTCTGGACGACCGCGCCGTCTACGACATTCGCCGCCACACGGGACCCTTGCTGCACGCCGCCTCGCCGTCCGCGTGGGACGCCGTCGCGGCCGCGCTGCAGGATCACGCGAACAGCGCCAGCAGCCCGCCATAGAGCAGCAGGCACGCCGCCACCCAGGGCAGGTTCCAGGTGCGGAACACGCCGGGGTTGCGCCCGATGATTCGCGCCAGAATCATCGAGCCGCCCGAATAGGCCGACAGCGTCGACGACAGCGCCCAGCCCACCTGGATCGCCAGCACCAGGCCGAGCGCGCCCAGGGGCGATGCCTGCATGCCCAGCACCGCCGCCCCGGCAACGGCACTCGTCACCAGCGGCACGACGCCCAGTTGCGATCCCAGAATGACGAACACGACCACCGCCAGCGCCAAGGCGGGTGCGGGCAGCGCCGCCGCGTCGAGCAGGTCCGAAACGCCGAGGCTTTTCAGCAGCACGCTCAGCGTCACGCCAAGCGAACTTGCGGCGCCCAGCACGATCTGCTCGCCGCGCGCATCGGGCACGTAGCGGCGCACATGGCGGCGCAGGCGCGCGGCGAACGCGGGCAGCGCCACCTGCGGCCAGCGCCGCGCATACTGCACCCCGAGCCAGGCCAGCGCGAAGACGCTGGCGATCCACGCGATGGCCTCGACCGTGCCGATGCCCGTCGCCGCCTTTGCCGCCAGCACGCTCGCAACCAGCCCCGCAACGATCCCGAGCATCGGCAGCGCGACGCTCGCGGGCGGAACCGGCCCCAGGCGCGGCGGGGCGCGGCGTTTGGCGGGCGGCCAGCGCACGCGGTCGACGATCCACGCCACGGCCAAAAACAGCGCCGCCAGCGCCATCGCGGGCGGTCCCATCTGGAACCATGTCACGCCGGGGACCATCGCCAGCGTGAAGGCCACCGAAATCGCCATCGGGGACCATACCAGCATCGAGAAAAAACCCTGCAGCAGCGCCACGTTCATCCGCTCCTGGCGGATCGCCACGATCGCCGGATCGCCGCCCGCCGCCGCCAGCGTGTTCGAGCGGTTGATCAGCGTGCCGAGCAGCGTGACGGCCCCCATATTGAGGGCGATGCCGAAGCCGTGGCCGCCCAGCGCGATCGCCATGAAACGGCGGCTGGGCGATTGCGCGATCAGCCATTGGCCGCAGCGCCGCACGGCCCGCGAGGTGCGCGCGGCATCGCGCAAAAGCCCGAGCGCCGCCATCAGCGCCACGAAGGTGGTGCCGCGATCGAGCGCGGTGCCCAGCGTCGAAACCCACGCGGCGTCGAGCCACACGACGCACCCCGCCCCCGCCAGCGCCGCCGCCAGAAACGCGCGCTCGGTCGTGCGCATCCGCGGCCACACGGCCGCAAGCCACACGGCCAGCAGCGCGAAGGTCAGCCCGCGCAGCGGCGCAAATCCGACCGCGCACTGCGCCAGCGTCGCCACCGTCAGCGCGACCGGCAGCCAGACGGACAGATTGTCGCGGAGAGTCACGGCCGCAAGTGTGGCTCGGGCGCATCCACGCTGGCAAGGGCGCAGGGCTTGGGCCTATAGTCCGCCCGGCCATGCAAGCCCGCACCGCCTATCTCGCCGCCGAAGGATTCGTCGAACCCCTGCGCGAGGAGTTGGGCGAGATTGAGGCCGAATACGGCCGTCTGCTCGTGGCGCCGGGGGGGCCACGCGCCGCCGCGTGGGCGCAGAATATCTGGCTCGACACGCGGGAAATCGAGGTGCCCTCGATCGGCCAGGCGGCCAAGGCGCTGCGCGCCATCCAGCGCAGCTGGGCGCTCTATCCGCATCTGCACCATCGCCGCGCCGCCTTGATCGCGGGCGAACTGCCCAAGGTGGCGGCCAAGCCCCTGGCGTTCGGCACGCCCGCCCCCGCCTCGCCGCTGGGGTCGTGGACGTTGCTCGCCCCCGACCGCATGCTGCTGAGCCCGGCCTGTTCGAGCGCCTTTCCCAACGGCGAATGCGCCTTCGTCGAGGACCGCGAAGGCCCGCCGAGCCGGGCCTATCTCAAACTCTGGGAAGCGCTGACCCTCGCGGGCGCGATGCCCGAACCGGGCCAGCGCTGCGTCGATTTGGGCGCGTCGCCCGGCGGCTGGAGCTGGGTGCTCGCCAAGCTCGGCGCGCATGTTTTGGCGGTCGACAAAGCGCCGCTCGATCCCAAAATCGCCGCCATGCCGGGCGTGGAATGGCGCCAGGCCAGCGCCTTCGCGCTCGATCCTGCCGATATCGGGCCGGTCGACTGGCTGTTCAGCGACGTCATTTGCTATCCCGCACGTCTCTTCGAACTCGTGCAGCGCTGGCAAGAGTCGGGCTTGGCCAAACGCATCGTCTGCACCCTCAAATTCCAGGGCCCGACCGACCACGAAACGGCAAGGCGTTTTGCCGCCATCCCGGGCAGCCGGCTGCTGCATCTGCACCACAACAAACACGAATTGTGCTGGATGTCGTTTTAGTCTCGGCGCTGGGCAAGCCAGGCGAGCGTGGTTTCGAGCCCCGCTTCCAGCGTCGTTGCCGGCGCCCAACCCGCGCCGCGCAGCTTCGCGCAGTCGCTTAGCGACAGGCGGATATCGCCCGCGCGCGGGGCCGCAAATACAGGGTCCGCCGCCGAGCCCGCCAGACGCTGCAGCAGCTTCGCCAATTCGAGCACGCTGGTCGACAGGCCGGTGCCCACGTTGAAGACCGGCGCGTCGGTGCCCGCGGCCTTCAGACCCGCGCGCAAAGCGGCCACCACGTCGGCCACATAGACGAAGTCGCGCGCCTGGCCGCCGTCGCCAAGAATCGTGCAGGCCCGGCCTTCGCGCACGCGGGCCGCGAAAATCGAAATGACGCCCGAATACGGGCTCGCCGGATCCTGGCGCGGCCCGTAAACGTTGAAGAAGCGGAAGCCCGCCGTCGGCACGCCGTGCACGGTGCCCGCCACCCGCGCATGCAGCTCGCACCCCAGCTTGTCGGCGCCGTAGGCCGAGAGCGGACGCACCGCGCTGTCTTCGCGCAGCGGCAAGTTCGGGTTGTCGCCGAACACCGCCGCCGACGAGGCATAGACCACCGGAATGCGCCCCGCGCGGCGCGCCGTATCGAACACATGGATCGCGCCGGTCAGGTTGGCGCGGTGCGTCCCGGCCCAATCCTCGTTGCTGCGCTGGACCGAGGCCACGGCCGCCAGATGCACGATCGCGTCGACGCCGGCCGCAGCCGCATCGACCGCCTTGGCGTCGCCGACGTCCCCTTCGACGAGCGCGGCGCGCGCATCGAGATTGGCGCGCTTGCCGGTCGAAAGATCGTCGAGCACGCGCACGCTGTCGCCCGCTTCCAGCAAAGCGTCGCACAAATGCGAGCCGATAAAGCCGGCCCCGCCGGTCACAAGAATGGTCGCCATGGTCAGTCCGCTCGCTGCGCTTGGATGGAAGGGTTGGATTCGACGAAGGAGAGATAGGGCAAGTTCGCCAGCTTGCGCAGCATGATCGTGTAGCCGATCATGAAGCTCGCCAGCGCCGACAGGAAATAGCCGTAGCCGTACCAGGTAAAGCCCGCGACCAGCGTGCCCGCCGTCAGCACCGTGTTCGACACCAGGAAGAAGACGACGAGCTTGAGCGCCAGCATGCGCAAATCGAAATACGCGAACACGATCAGCACGAACAGCAGCAGCGAATGGAACAAGGCGCCCAAGACGCCCAGGCGGAACATGCCCATCTCGGCGAAGCTGACGCCGAGCGCCACGAACAAAGCGGGCGCCAGCAAGATCGCCAGATACGTCAGCGCGCCCTGCAGCACGATCAGCACGCGGAAGCCTTCGCCGACCGTGTCGATCAGATCGAGCTGGGCCGCGCGGATTCGCGCCCACGTGCCGTGCTTGCGGATCTGGTCGAAGAAGGCGAGATAGCGGTCGAAAAACGCCGTCTCGACGATCAGCACGAACAGCGCCATCGCGGGCAAGATGGTCAGGTAGGCAAGGAACATCGCGCTGTCGTAGAGCGGGTACGACACCAGCACGCCCGCCTCGATCGTGCGCCCCGGTTCCAGCCACATGATCCATTTGTCGACCCAGATCGCCATGTTGTAGGCAAGCGCCGTCGCCGCCAGATCCCAGTAGCGGCGGAAGTACGCCACGAACGCGAACGGCTTCAGCACCGGGTACGGATATTCGGCAAAAATGCGCGCGATCAACGCGAACAGCACGATGCAAAGCCCGATCGTGAATCCGGCCAGCAAGCCCGCGGCGCCGTAAGGGGCAAGCGCCAGCCCGGCGACGAGCCCGCTCGCCATGCCGAAAATGAAGGCGTAGGTGATGGCGCGAAAATCCTTGAGCGTGGACAAAAACACGCCCGCGATCCACAGCGCCGCCGTCGCCAGATAGCTCGCGATCGCGGCCAGCCGCACGTCGAGCGTGGCGTCGATCGCGAAGCCGTAGAGGCCGATCGCCAGCGGCATCTGGGTGATCGCCATCACCGCCATCGAGCCCAGCAGCATGCCGGGACCCTCGCTGACGTTGCGTTCGTAGATGCGGTCGGCCAGATAGCGCGTCACCACGATCGCCACGGGCCCCGCGAGCGTGAGCGAGAAACCGAAATTGTAGATCACGACGATGCGGAAAATGCCGACATCCGCATCGTCGGCCAATCCGCCCGCCATCACCGACAAGGTGCCGAGCGACAGGATGGTCACGAGCCAGGGACCGGCCGCCACCAGCGTGGCGTGCATGAAGGCGCGCAGCGTGCCGAGCACGTCGTCGGCCTTGGCCAATTCGCGCAGCGAAAAACCGATGCCCGCCATTACGCCGCCGCCGGACGTTCGAGGGTCGGCGCGTCGCGGTTCGACTCGTAGAGCTCGCGATAGATGCCGTCGATCGTCTTTTTGTTGTAGTAGAGCTCGACGCGCCGTTTGATCGCCTGCGAACAGCGCCGGTGCCACGCCTTGTCGCGCAGCAGCCGCACGAGGGCGCGCCCCGTCGCGACCGAATCGGCAAGTCCCGTGATTTCGCCGCCGGGGCCGAGTTTCTCGGCCTCGTCCGAGCGGCCTTCGAGCATTTCGCGGCAGGCACCCACGTCGGTCGCAACGGTCGGCACGCCCGCCGCGCCGCCTTCGAGGATCACCAGCGGCTGGGCTTCGGACACGGAGGTCAGCGCCAGCGCGTCGATGCGCCCGAGCCAGTCGGTCAGTTTCTGCCGGCCCATGAATTTGAGCGTGTCCTCGAGCTTCAGCAGCTTCACGAGGTCGCGGCATTCGGCGGCGTAGGCGGGATCCTCGTCCTCGGGCCCCAGCACCAGGGCTTCGAGATCGGGCACTTCGCGCTGGGCGACCGCGACCGCGCGGATGAAGGTCTTGACGTCCTTGATCGGGACCACGCGCCCGATCAGCGCCACGGTGGGCCGGCGGCCTTCGTCGATGCGCGCAACGGCCGCGTAGCGGTCGTAATCGATGCCGTTGGGGATCACGCGCAGACGTTCGGGCGCGGCCCCGTCGCGCTTCTGCATTGCCTGGTTGCCTTCGTAGAGCGTGACGATCGCGCGCGCGGACGAATAGACGCAGCGCGAATAGGCCACGAACGTGTCGATCCACAGATCCTTGAGCGTGCGCCGCCCGCGTTCGACCGCCAGCATGCGCAGACGGCCCGACGCCAGCCAGTCGGCCATCGTGATTTCGATGCGCCGTTCGTTGGTGTAGATGCCGTGCTCGGTCACGAAACACGGGCGCCCGGTTTCGATCGCGGCGCGCGCGGCCATCAGCCCCGCATAGCCGGTCGAAATCGTGTGGTAGACGCGCGCTTGGGGCAACGGGGCGAGCAGCGCCGCGAACAGGCCGCCCAACTGGGCGCGCCAGGTCCAGAAATAGTCGAGGAACGAGCCGTCCGGCACGCTGCCATGGTACATGCGCACGAGCGCGTTCCATGCGGTCTGCGAATTCAGCAGCGCGTCGGCGCCGATGCGGCCGCGAAAGGGGGCGAGCAGGCGCACGATCTCGGCCAGATGCTCGATGCCGCCGCGCGCCTGGATCGCCAGCAGCGGCGGCTCCAAGGCGGCGAAGAGTTTCGACAGCCCGCGCACGAAGCGCGGTCCCCTGGCGGGCTGCTGCAGATAGACATGCGTGAGGCCCACCACGTTTTCGGCGATCGGATATTTGAACTCGCGCTCTTTGCGGTCGGCCAGCAACGACACGCAATGGAACGTCAGATGCGGCTGCGCGCGGATCAGGTCGTTGACCCAGGTCGAAACGCCGCCCGAAACATACGGATACGTGCCTTCGAGCAGCAGGCACACGTCCGCGCTGGGAAAGGCCGAAAAATCCTTGCCGGGCACCGGCGCGCTCATGCCGCGTGCTCCTGGCCCCACAGACGGGCCGCGTCGCGCAGAACCGGATCGGCGGCGGCGTCGTTGTCGAGCAGCGGCGCCAGGCGCCGGGCGACGCCCCGCAAACGGTCGAAGGCGCGCAGCTGGAACAGGCATTCGAGGTACCAGATCGTGCCGGTCTGCGGCAGCCGGCCGCCTTCGGCCGAGCGCGCCAGCAGCGTGCCGGCCTCCGCATGGCGGCCCAGGCGCACGAGCAGGCGGCCTTTGGCAAGTTCGAGCGCGCCGTTGTCCGGCGTGCGTTCGAGCGCCGCCGTATAGAGCGCCAGCGCGCGCGCGCGGTTCTCGTTCTGGCGGTCGGCATCGAGCAGGCCCGTGAACGCGTAGTCGTCGTAGTGGCGTGCGGCCGCGCCCACCAGCAGCGCGTCGCCCGGCCGGCGCGCCATTTCCTGTTCGAGATCGACCGAGCGGCGCACGAAGCGCTGCTCGATCTGCGCCACGGCCGTCGCGGCCTGCACGCGGATCGCGGGCTCCTCGTGCGCCAAGGCGGCTTTGAGGGCGGGCGCGAAGGCCGGCTTGAAATAGGCAGCGATCAGCGCCAGCAGCGCCTGTTTCTGGTCGAACGTGCCGTAGGCCAGGATGTCGGTAAAGGACGCGATCGAGCGCGCGGACGCATCGTCTTCGTTGCCGCCCGCCACGATCTCCTGGAACAGGGCGCGCGCGCTTTCGACCTTCTGTTCGGGGAACAGCGCGGCGTACCAGGCTTCGAAGCTGGTCGTCTTGCGCCGGAAGACCGCGAACAGCGCCGCGCACAGGACCGTGCCGCACGCCCCGAAAGGCCCCGACAGAGCGGCGCACCCGACCAGCAGATACGGCAACCGCAGATCGCGCTTGCGCCGGTCGACCGACCACACCCAAAAGGCGAGCACCGCGACCGCGCCAAAATGCACGCCAAGCGCCTCGGGCGTGCCGAGCGTGCCCGCGATCGCCGCGAACCAGCCCGCCGCGATCGCGGCGGCGGCAAGCAGCCCCATCAGCATCGTTTCGGCGATCGGCGCCGAGCTTGCAAGCTGGGAGAGCCCCGCCAGCATTTGCGCATGCTCGCGGTCGCGCCGACCCTGGCGGCGTTCGTTGCCCGCAACCTGCGTCACGGCGCGCCCGTCCCGCGTGCGGCCGTCCCGCGTGCGGCGTTGGCATAGGCCGTGCCGATCCATTCGCACAGCAGGCGGAAATTTTCGATCGTCGTGGCCGTCAGGTCGAGGAAGCCCATCTCCTCGATCTTCAGCATGCCGATCACTTCCTGGGTATCGACATTGAGCAGCGGGGCCGCCAGCAACCCTTCGCCGCGCAGCACCGCGTCGTCGGCGGCAAGGGCCGCGACCAGCGTGCGCCGGGAGCCCACGATCGCCTGGAACAGCGTCGATTGGCCGTCGAAGCTGGCGGCATAGCGCGTCTCGTCCGCGTCCCAGCCCTCGTTCATCGCCAGCGCGAGCGTTTCGCCGCGCAGCAAGAACAGCGAATAGCGGCGCGGCGCCATCACCGTGCGCACGAGGTCGCCGACGCCCGCTTCGATCTGGTCGGCCGCCATGCGCTCGATGCCTTTGGCGGCATTGTAGATCGCAAAGACCGTGCGCAATTGCCCGGCCACGCGCGCTTCGAGCCCCTCGCGGCGCAGATCGAGCCGCCGATAGGCCGCCGCGATCACTTCCTCGCGGCGGCGCGACTGCTCGATCTCGTCGCGCAGCCGGTCGCGCTCGCGCCGCATGCGGCCCTGCAATTCGCCGAACAGCACCGCCGCGATCGCCCACAGCAGCGGATCGAGCGTGGCGCGCAGCAGCCACGCATAGAGATCCTCTTCGAACCCCTGCGGCGGCACGTTGCCGACCAGCAGGGCGGCGCTTGCCGCCGCCACCGCGACCAGCGCCTCGCTGGTGCCGTACTGGACCGCGCACAGCAGCACGATCGCCCAGAACGGATGCGGCTTGACCGCGGCGAAGCGTTCGAAATCCAGGAACAGCAGATCGACCGACAGCGCCACCGCAAAGAACAGCGTGATTTCGACCAGCGCCGCCTGGCGCAGACCGAGCAGAAGCTTTGGCGCCTTCGCGGGCGGCGTGTCGGGAAGAGAAGCTACATCCGCCATGTCAAAAATCCGCCGATCGTGACCGAAGCCGAAGAATCGCGGCCCACGCCGCGCCCGTAGAAGCCGCGCAAGCCGCCTTGCACCGCGCCGTCGCCGAGCCACGAGAGATTGGCCCCCGCCAGCGGCCCGCCGCGACGGCCGTAGCGGTCGTAGGCGGGGCCGGCCGAAAAATCGGCGACGATCGGCCACTCGGAATCGAACGCGCGCTTGAAATCGAGCGTGTAGCCCGCCAGCAGCCCGTGCACCTCGCGGTAGCGCAGCGGCACCGGGCGATATTCGGCGCCCGCCGACGCCGGGTCCGGCGCGCGCTTGATGCGCCACGGATACTCGCCGTCGAACACGTAGGCGAGCGACGCGCCGCGCGCCAGACCGTCGAGCGGCAAGCGCAGTTCGCCGTCGAGGGTGGCCGAGCGCGCGCCGTCGGCGTTCCCGGGCAGATTGTAGCGGCTGAAGCCCGCGCGGCCGCGCAGCGACAGGCCCGCGAGCCAGGGCCGCGCATATTCGGCATAGACGCGGTCGCGCGTGCCGTCGGCGACGATGCTTTCGGAGAAATCCCAGTAGGGCTTGGCGACCTCCGCGCCGAAACCGTAGCGCGCGAGGTCGCCGGCTATTTCGCCCGACAGCCCCGCGCCAAGCCGCGCGGCGTTGGCAAAGATCTGGCCGTGCACGCGCCCGCCATCCTCGTATCGCCGCACGAGGCCGACGGCGCCGCGCTCGCGACCGCCCTTGAAGCTCGAAGAAAAGCCGTTGGGGCGGCGCACGCCGGGGCTGTCGAGGCGCACCGTGTCGAATGCCGCCGTCGCGCGCCACGCGGCATTTATCGGCGCTTCGATCGCCGTGCCGAGCGTGTAGCGCTTTTCGGCCGAACTCGTGCGGCGATATTCGGGCTCGACGCGCAGGCTGGGCGCGTCGGCCAGCGCAAGTTCGCCGATCGCGCGCGCGATGTCGGCGTTGCCGGGATCGAGTCTGGCCGCGCGCGCCAGCAAGTCGCCCGCGCGCAGCGGCCGGCCGATCTGGCGTTCGAGCGCGGCGAGCTGGGCCAGCGTGTCGGGATCGTCGGGATCGTCCTGCGCCAGCCGCACGAGGCGCCCGCGCGCGACGTCGCTCTGGCCGGTCTGCGATTCCAGGCTCGCGCGCAGCCGCTCCAGGCGGCGCTCGGCGCGCTCGACCACGATGCCGTCGGGCGCGCTCTCGTTGGCGAGCGCGCGCTCGGGCAGGCGCAGCACCAGCAGCACGCCGCGTTCCTCGCGGCGCAAGGTCGCGATCGTCTCGGGCGTGCCGACAATCAGCAGCGTGTCGAAACCCGTGCCGACCGACTCGACGAACCGCCCCAGATCGCGTTGCAAAGCGGCCATGTCCGCGGCGGCGACGGGACCCGCAAAGCGCAGCAGCGCTTCGCGGCCGTTGGTCTCGAGCCGCACGTCGACCGGCGGCAGCCACGCGATGCGCACATTGGCGAGCGGCCCGTCGCTCGACCAGGCCAGATCGAGCCGCACGGGCGGCGTCTGGGCAAACGCCGGGAGCGCCGCCAGCAGCAATCCCAACGCGAGGGCGAGTGCTCGCGTCACGAAGCGCCCCCCAGCACGCCGCGCGCTTCGGCCGTGCGGCCAAGTTCGAGCAGCACGCCCGCATAGTCGGCGCGCAGATCGCGATTGCCGGGCTGTTCTTGCAGCAGTCGCTTGAACAGCGCGAGCGCCTCGTCGGTGCGCGCGACGCGGTAGAGCGCGTAGGCTTTGGCGGCGCGCGCGAAGACCGGCGCGCGCTCCAGCCGGTCGATCGCCGCGATCGCGGCTTCGTGGTGGGGGCGCGCGGCCGCGCGCTCGCGCTGGCGGACCAGCGTTTCGGCGAGCGCGTAATGCACTTCCCAGTCGGCCGGGCCGGCGCCGGCCAAATAGCGTTCGAGAAGCGCGCGCGCGCGCGGCGAATCGCCGTCGGCGAACGCGGCCAGCCCCGCCAGTCGCTGGCCCGCCGGGCGCGAGGGTTCCAGCAAATGGAGCCGGTCGAACGCCTGGCGCGCGAGATCGCCGCGGCCCAGCGCCTGCGCAAGTTCGCCCTGGCGTTGCGCAAGGTTGGGATCGCTCTCGCCCGGAATGCGCGCTGCCAGCACGCGCAGCGCCGCCGCCCGGTCGCCGAGCGCAAGATAGGCATCGCTCGCCGCCACGCTCGCGGCGCCGCCGACGCGCCCCGGCAGTGCGGCATCCGCTTCGAGCAACGCGGTCGCCTGGCGCGCCGCACCCGCATTGAGCAGAACCTGGACCCACCCCAGACGCGCAGCGCCCGCAGCGCCGCGCGCCTGCGCGTCGATCCAGTCGATTTGGGCCGCTTCGGGGCGCGGGCCCATCAAGAACAGCACCTGCTGGGCTTCGGGGCTGTCGGCGGCTTTGCCGGCCGCCAACGCCTGGAACAGTTCGAGCGCCGCCGCCTTGCCGCCCAGATCCAGCAAGCGAAACGCGATCGCGCGGCGCTGTTCGGCCGCCAAAGCGGGGTCGCCCGCGCGGCGCAGCAGATTGGCGCGCAGTTCGTCGCGCAGGCCCGCGCGTTCGAGCGCCACGTCGAGCGCGTCCTGCCATTCGCCGCCGATATCCGCCGCCATGCGGCGCAGCGCCGCCAAAGCCTGCGCGGGCGCCACGTCGATCAGCGCGTAGGCGGCCTGGGCGCGCGCGGGTGCGGCCAGGGTCCCGTCGCCCGCCAGCGCCTGCAGCATTTCGACAAGCGCGCCGCCGCGCCCGGCAGAGCGCGCCGCCGACACGTACGCGCCCAGCCATTCGCCGGGATCGCGGCGCGCGCGGCGCGCAAGTTCGGGCAGCACGTCGTCCCACGCGCGCTGGTCGATCAGCGCGTAGAGCGCTTCCTCGCGTGCGGCCGGCGGCAGCGCGGCGTCGGCAAAACGCTGGCGCCAGTACAAGCGCAGCTCGGCGCGCGCGCCGGCATCGCCGCGCGCGGCCTGCGCCAGCGCCTCGCGATAGAGAAATTCGGTTTCCTCGCTGCCCTGCTCGGCGCGCAGTTTGCGCGCTTCGGGCAGCGCTTCGAGCGGCCGGCCGGCCGCAAGCGCGGCCTGCGCCAGCCGCAGCCGCGCGCCCGAGGTCGGGCCTTCGAGCGCCAGCAGGCGCTTGGCGGCGGCCAGTTGAAGCGTGGGCGATTTGGAATCGACGCCGACAAAAAACAGATCGGTCAGCGCTTGGGCCGACAGCGCCATTGCGTTGGCGTCGAGCCAGCTTGCCACGCTGCGGTCGCGCCCCGCCATCGCCGAGGTGAGCGCCCAGCCGGTCGCGCTCGCCAGCGAGTCGGGACGCGCCGCGCGCAGGCGCTCGAAGGTCGCAGCGCCGTCGTTCGTGCGCTTCAAGAGCAGATAGAGCTGGGCCAAATCGCCGATGGCGGTTTCGGGCAGTGCGGGCAGATTGGCGACCGTCTCCAGCGTGCGCAAGGCGCGCTCGGGCTCGCCCAGGTCGGACAGCAACGCCACCAACGCGAGGGCCGTTTCGAGCGGCAGGCGCGGCTGCGCCGCCGCGCGCGCGGCAGCGTCGCGCGCGCGCGTCCGGTCGCCTGCCGCCAAATACATGCGCGCGGCCAGCACCGGTTCCTCGGCCAGGCGCGCGGGATCGAGCTGGCGCGCGACCGTCTGCAGCACTCGCGTCTGGCCGCGCTCCAGCGCCTGGCCCACGAGCTGCAGCAACGCGCCGGTGCCGAGCGCGTTGGCGTCGATCGCGAGCGCCAGTTCGGTTGCCTGCGCGTCGCGCGCGCCGGCAAAGCCGAATTCGATCAGCTCGCCCAACTGGCGCGGCTGGAAATTTGCCGTGCCGCGCGCCAGTTGCAGATCGAACAGCCGGCCCAGCAGCGGCTTGGCGCCCGCGTCCGACGCCGCGCGCATGACCGCAAGATTGACCCCGATATCCGGCCCCAGACGCGAATCGGCCGGTGCTATCGCCTGCAGCGCGTCGCCCGCGCGCCCGCGCCCCAAAAACGCGTTGACGATCGCGCCGACAAAAGGCGGCGTCGGCGACGCGGCAAGGCGCGCGTTCGCCACCGCGATCGCGCGCGGATAGTCGCGCATCTCGATCGCGGACAGGATCCACAGTTCGAGCACGCTGGGGTCGATCGCGCCCGGGAAGCGCCCGGCCAGCGCAGCGAGCACGGCGCTCGCTTCGGCGAAGCTGCGGCGCGCGGCGCGCAGCTGGGCAAGTTCGACGAAATCGTCGGGCTCGGCGTCGGGCAGGTTGACGAGCTGGGCCAGCGTTGCCATCTGCAGATCGGGCTCGCCCGAAAAATTGGCGAGCGCCGAAAGCTCGCGCAGGCTCGCGCGCGTGGGATCGAGACGCGCAAGCTCGATCAGATTCTCGCGCCGCGGACCCTCGCGGTTGGCCCAGCGCAGATAGATCTGCAGCAGCTTGCGCGTCTCGACCAGATCGGCGCGCTCGAGCGTCGGGTCGGCGAGCAGCGAGTCCAGCATCGCGATCGCGCGGTCGAGATCGCCTTGCTGGGCGTAGAGGCGCGCGAGCGGCGCCACGGTCGCGACCTGGGTGCCGTTGCGCGCAAGGCGCGCTTCGAACAGTTCCAGCGCCTGGCCGAACTCGCGGTCGCGCAGATGCATCGCCGCGCGCTCGGCTTCGCCCGGCAGGATCAGCAGGCTTGCGGCGACGCTGGCGCCCGCCAGCGCGCATACCAGCGCGTACTGGCCCGCCATGCGCGGATAGAGGCCGCTCACGGAAGCGCCTCGCGCAAGCTCGCCTGCACGCGCCGTCCGGGCGCGGCGGGCAGCGAAAAGGCGAGCTCGCCAGAAGCGCTCGCAAGCAGCGTGCCGATCGCGCGCCCGTCGATCGACAAGGCGTAGCTTTTGCCCGGCGCCACGCGCCACACCATGTCGCCCGCACCGAAACCCCCGGCCGCAAACGAAAATCCCGTTTCGGTGCGCACGAGTTCGCGCACGTTCCAGCGCGAATGGACGAGCGCCGGAAGCGCGGCACCGCCCGCCCCGCGCGCGACGACGGGCGCCGCGCTGGCCGGATCGAGCGCCACATAGAGCGCGCCCGCGTCGCGCCGATATCCCAGCACGCCCGCCGAACGCGCGAGATCGATGCCGGCAGCGTCGTGCGGCGGATCGAACCGCACGGTCGACAGCGCGCCGCGATTTTCGATGCGCCACGCGTCGGCGCCCGCGCGCACGATGCGCGCGGCGTAGAAACCGGTCGCGATTTCGGCGTAGTGCGACGCCGCGACGGGCGCCAGTTCCAGCCCGCGCGCGAAAGCGAGATTGTCGCGCAGCGCCTGCAGCGCGGCTTCCTTTTCGCCCGAATAGATATGGTAGTAGAGATTGACCGGCGCCAGGCGGCGCGGCGCGCCCGTGCGCTCGACCGTTTCGGTCCAGTCGCGGAAGCCGAAAAACCGGTCGGTCCACAGATCGGTATAGGTGTTTTCGTTCGACGAGGCGGCGTGGATCTGCCAGCCCGATCCCACGCGCCGGCCGATCGGCGCCACGTAGGAGACGGAATCGAACTCGCGGTCGAAGCGCGTGTCGCCGCCGTTGATGTGGCGCAGGCCCGCTTGCTCGGTCGCTTCGATCGTGCGGGCGGAGGGCTGGGTATTGCCCGACCATTGCACGATGCGGACCTTCTTGCCCGCCGGCGCCAGCGTTTCGATATAGGCGGCGGCGCCCGCGATTTCGTCGTCGAGCGCGTAGGGTTTGAGCGCGTAGGCGCGCGGCGTGTTGTAGGCGCCCGCAGCGCCGTACTGGCCGTCGAACGCGGCCTCGAGCTTGCGCGCGCGGGTGGCGCCGAACAGGCGCTGCGACACGCGGTTGGCGATCGTCGCGTACCATGCCGCCTTCTCCTGGCAGCCGGGATAGCGGCCGGCGATCGCCTTTTCGATTTCGTTCGAGTCCGCGCGCTCGAAAAACGGCCAGTCGAACGGGTGCGTCCAGGTGTGGCTGCCGACTTCGACCTGCGGCAGCGCAAAGGCGCGCACGGCGATCCTGCGGCCTTCCTGGGTGCCGCACCAATCGGGATGCAGGTCGGCCGCGATCGGCGCCAGCGTCACCGGAAGGTCGGGGGCCGGCGCGATGATTTCGTCGAGCACGACTTCGGCCGACAGTTTGCGCTGGCGGTTCCACGGCCGGATTTCGGTCACGTTGCGCCAGCCGTCGCCGTCGATATGGCTGAAATAAATGCGCCGGCCCGCCAGCGTCGTGGTATCGGGCACGGGCGCGTCGCTCTCTCCCAAGCTGCGCGCCAGAAACTCGAACGGGTCGATGCGCCATTGCCGGCGCCGGTACTCGGGCTCGAAAAAATGCGAGAAGCCGGACGCCGCCAGCCCGCCTTTGGGGCCGGTCATCACGACATGGCTTTCGGTGTCGGCGCGGCCCTGGCGGCGCAGCACCAGCGCCGAGGCGGTCCGCGCGCTGGCCGGGCGCCAGACCGCAAACGGCGCCACCGGCAGATCGAGCGGCCGTTCGTACTCGAACATCGCGGGCTCGCGCCGCTCGACTTCGACGTCGAAAGTGAGGCGCACGTAGGTTTCGCCCAGTGCGAACCCGGCGGGCCCGAAGATCGCGTTGGCTTCGTCGAGCGGAATTTCGCCGCCGCCGCGCCGGCGCAAAAAGCCGGGCTCGCCGATCAGCACGAAATTGAGGCCGCGCGCCGTGGCCGCGCGCAAAAACGCCATGGCATTTTCGGGATCGGGCACGCTGTCCTGCTGCAGCCACACCACGACCGCGCGCGCGTCGGCGAAGCTGGCGGGATCGGGCAGCGGCGCCGCAACGTCGAGCGGTTCGGCGATGTAGCCGAGCCGGTTCAGCGGCATTTCCAGCATCGCGTGCGCGAAGGTTTCGTGCCAGCGCGGCGTGACGCTCGAATCCCACAGGACCAGCACGCGGCGGGCGTGCGGCTGGGCCTCGCCTTGCACAGGCACAAGGCACGCCGCCAGCCACAGCGCGAAAAGGAGCAGCCTTGCGATCATCGCGGTTCCGGCACCACGCGGTCGAGCGCCACGGTCGCGACATACGGCGCGAAGCCGAGCGCCCGGACTTTGGCGTAGATTTCGCGCAGCTTGGCCGCATCCTCGGGCGGCCAGTATTCGAGCGCGAGCAAGCGCAGCTTGGGATTGCGCTGGGCCGCCGCCTTCAGCATCGCGGCCTCGGCCCGATGCTGGTCGGCGGGGGCCAAGCGCGGCAGCGAATTGGCGAAATCCCACGCGGTGACGAGCGATTCGGCGAGCACCATGTCGATCCGATCCTCGACCGCGGGCAGGATGTCGTAGCCGCGATTGAGCACGACGACCGCCTGCGGATGGCGCTGCTTGATCGCGCGCACGAGGTCGATCGCGGCGAGCGTGGCGCCCGCGAACTTCGCGCGGTCGCGCCGCTCGAGGTCGGTCGCGGTGTCGACCGTGTCGAGGAACACGCCCGCAAAACCGCGCGCCAGGATCGCTGGAATCAGTTCGTCGAGCACGCGCTTGCGCCAGCGCGGGTCGCGCACGTCGACCGCGAACGCGCCGGGCCAGGTCGGATTTTCGTAGACCAGAATGCCCTCGCGCTCGACCTCGGCGAAATAGCTGCGCGTGCGGTTCACCTCGCCCAGGCTCAGATACCCGACCGCCAACCCTTTGCGCGCCTGGATCGGCGCCAAATCGGGGTGCCGGTCGCTGTCGAACACCACCATGTCGAACGCGTCGAACGCGGCGCTGGGGGCCGCGTCGGCATAGTACACCGCCCAGCGAAACGGCTGGGTCTGTCCGCGCACAAAAGCAACCAGCGAGGCGAGCACCAAACCCACTCCAAAAACCAGCGCAAGTGCCCGACCTGCAGGGGTGCGAAAAACCATGGCGGACGCGTCCCGAAACAAATGCCGAGCCGGATTGCGAATCGACGCGAATTCTAGCATTTTTCGCGAGTCGCGAGGCCTTGCTTGTGGCCGACGCAGGTCGATTTGCAAAATGCGAATCGAAGGTCGAAAATACATGCGTCCACGAGTCTTTACGCGCCATCGACAAGCGACTAGACTCGGCCCTTCAACAGCACGGGTTTGCACCGAAAAATGTCGATGTTTCGAAACAAGAGCGACGGCTTCAAAGTGGGCGACCGGTTCATCACGATCGGCCGCGAAACCCACAACTGGGAAATCGAGCTCGTTTTCCAGGATCCCAACAAGATCCCGCACGCGCGGTTGCGGCGTCTCGACAATACCTCGATCCAGCGCACGTTTTCGTTTGCGGCGCTGATGAACCCCGAAATGTTCCGAAGGGCCGCCGCGCCCGAAACGGCCGGCTAGCTCAGCCTTCCGGGCGGATCACGCGGCAGCCCGCATTCAGGTCGCGCAATTTGGCGCAGATGTCGCGCGCGCGCTCCTCGGAGAGCGGGCCCGCTTGCACGCGCACGACCTGGCTACCGTCGGGCAGCGTAAACAGCGGCGCCTGCAAATCGGTGCCCGCGAGGATCTCGCCGTATTGGCGCGCCAGCCGGCGGAATTCGCGCGGCGCCGATTCGGGCGTGGGCACCGTTGCGATCTGCACGCGCCACGAATCGCCGGCAGAGGCCGCCGCAAGCGTCGCTGCGGGCGCCGGGATCGGCCCCAGACCGCGCAGGAACGCAAGCTGTTCGCGCGCGCGCGCATGGCCTTTTTGCGCGGCCTGGCGCCAGAGCTGGTCGGCGCGCGCCAAATTGACGGGCACGCCGTCGCCGTTGGCGTACAGCGTTCCGAGCGCGTATTGCGCGTCGGCATTGTCGGCCTCGGCAAGCGGCGCCAGCGTGCGCAGGGCCAGTTCCCACTGGCCGCGCTTGAGGGCATCGAGCCCGGTTCGCAGCTCCTGGGCGCTCGCCGACGCGGCCCCGAAAATCAGCAACCCGGCCGCAAAAATCCGCCCCAATCCGCCCATCGACGACTTTCTCCTACTGCGTGCGACTCGGCGATTCTAAACGATTCGCGTCGAGTCGTGCAGCTCTCGAATGGCGACGACATGGTTGCGCACGGCATATTCCTTCGAAATCTCGCCGATCGGGGCCAGCTCCCAATCCCAAGCCGCATCCACCGGCGGCAAGGCAACCCCGAACAGCGCGTCCTGGCGCTCGGGCGGCCCGCCGGCCTTGGCAAGCGAACTGCGCGCGGCATCCCCGACCAGACAGACCGGGCAGTCGAAGCCCCGCAAATGCGCGAGGTGCGCCGCGACAATCTGCGCGCCGTAGGCCTCGCAGCGCTCGGCCGTCCAGCCGCGCTCGGTTTCGAGCCAGTCGAGCGCGGCCAACGGCAGCTGCGAGACCAGATTGAGCGAGACGACAAACTCGATCCCGGCCGCGTCCAGCCCGTAGGCGCCGTGCGGCACCGGCAGATCGCCCGCGACCAGCCCGGCGCCCACGCCCGTCAGGTCGGCGACCCGAAAATGGGCGTTGGCAAAGCGCCGCGCGCGCCAGCGCACGCCCGGCAGATGCACGATATCGACAAGCTCGACGCGCTCGAACTGCCGGCAAAGCTCGGCCAGCGGCAGATCCGCCAGCAGGCCCGAGCCGAACACCAGGGCGGTTTTTCGCCCCTGGCTGGCGCGCGCGGCGTCGCACACGAAACGGCGCGTATTCTCCAGATGCGGCGCCCAAATTTTTTTCAACCGCCCATGGCGCGACCACAGGCGCACGGCCCCCGCGCGGTAGCCGATCCGATCGATCCATTTTTCGGTCCGCGTCAGCCGATAGAGCAGCATTTCCGCAAGCATCACGTGCCCCGCGGTTTGGCGCGCGCGGTCGGTGCTGCCGCCAGCGGATCGTCGGGCCAGACATGTTTGGGATATTGGCCCTTGAGATCGCGTTTGACGTCCTTGTAGGTGCCGGCCCAAAACCCGGCAAGGTCTTTGGTGACCTGCACCGGGCGCCGCGCGGGGCTCAACAAATGCAGCAAAACCGGGATTTTTCCGTTCGCCACGCGCGGCGTATCGCGGCAGCCGAACATTTCCTGCAAGCGCACGGCCAGCACCGGCACGTCGCCCGAATAGTCGAGCGCCAAGCGATTGCCGGTCGGCACTTCCCAATGCGCGGGCGCGTGGGCATCGAGTTTTTTGCGCATCGGCCAGTCGAGCGCGCTTTGCAGCGCTTCGAACAGATCGATCGCCGCCAAATGGCCTGCACGCGTCGCGTTGCCAAGAAAGGGCCCGAGCCAGTGCCCGAGCGACGCCAGCAGCGCCGCATCGGACAGATCGGGCCATGTCTCGCCCTCGACGCGGCGCAAGAAGGCGACGCGTTCGCGCAAACTCGCGCAGGCTTTCGTCCACGGCAGACAGGCGAGGCCCATGTCGCGCACGCCGTCGAGCATGGCGGCCTGCAATTCGGCTTGGCTCGCGTCCTTGGCGGGGCGCTCGTCCAGCACGATGGCGCCCAAGCGGCGGCGGGCAAGCGCCGACACGCATTGCTCGCGCGCATTCCACGCGATAACGCGCTCCGACACGATGCTTTCGGCGAACTGGTTTTCGATCTCGGCTTTGGTCGTCGGCAGGGCCGAGAAGATGCGCGCCTCGCGCGCCGCGCCGTCGAGGTCGGCGGCCACGATCCAGTCTTCGGCCGCGATCGATTCGGGGGCTGCAAAGGCGGCCCCCCGCCCGTTGGCGAGCAGATAGCCCGACGCCGTGCCGCCGCGCCGCTTGCCGATGCGGTCGGGATAGGCATAGGCAAGCACGGCGCCGGGACTCCCCGCCGTGTCGCTTGCCACGCCCAGCCGTTTGCGCCAGACGCGCGCGGCTTCGCGCACGCGGGCAACCGCGCCTTTGTCGAGCGACGCGCCCGCAGGCAGCCGCGTGTCGCGCTCGCGCGCCAGAATTTCGAGCCGCACCCGAAGATCGGCCTCGCGGCAGCCGCGCAGAATGTCGCGCTCCTCGACCAGCGCGGCAAGTTCGGCGGCAAGCGCCCCCGCCCCTTGGCGCCTGGCGGCCAGCATCATGTGCGCGAGGCGCGGGTGCGCTGCAAGCTCCGCCATCTTGCGCCCGTGCGCGGTGATGCGCGCTTCGGCATCGATGGCGCCAAGCTCGGCCAGCAGCGTGCGCGCTTGCTGGAACGCGGCGGCGGGCGGCGGATCGAGCAGCGCAAGCGTCGCGGGATCGCCGATCCCCCAGGCCGCAAGTTCGAGGGCGAGCGGCGCCAGATCCGCTTCGGCGATTTCCGGGCGGTCGAACAGCGCCAACTGGCGGTGCTCGGCTTCGCCCCACAGCCGCCAGCACATGCCCGGCCCCACGCGGCCCGCGCGCCCGCGCCGCTGTTCGGCCGACGCCTGGCTGACGCGCACGGTTTCGAGCCGCGACATGCCGCTGCGCGGATCGAAACGCGGCGCACGCTTGAAGCCGCTGTCGACGACGATGCCCACGCCGTCGATGGTGAGCGAGGTTTCCGCGATCGCGGTGGCCAGCACGATTTTGCGCCTGCCCGCGATCGCGGGCCGGATCGCGCGGTCCTGCGCTTCGGCCGCCAGATCGCCATAGAGCGCCAGCACGTCGATGCCCGCCCCAAGATCGCCCAAGCGGTCCGCGACGCGCCGGATTTCGGCAACGCCCGGCAGGAACGCCAGCACGTCGCCCGCATCGCGCGCGAGCGCCTGGCGGATCGTGCGCGCCATCGCATCGGCGAGATCCCGCATGTCGGGCCGGGCTTGCCATTCGATGCCGACCGGAAACATGCGCCCCTCGGCACGCACGACCGGCGCATTGCCCATGATCTTGGCGACCGCAACGCCGTCGAGCGTGGCCGACATCGCCAGCAGGCGCAGATCGGGGCGCAGATTGGCCTGCGCATCCAGCGCCAGCGCAAGCCCCATGTCGCTTTCGAGGCCCCGCTCGTGGAATTCGTCGAACAGCACGCCCGCCACGTCCTCGAGCGCCGGATCGTGCTGGATGCGGCGCGCAAAAATCCCGTCGGTGACGACCTCGATTTTGGTCGCGGGCCCGATCTTGCTGTCCATGCGCACGCGATAGCCGACGGTCTCGCCCGCCGCTTCGCCCAGCGTCTGCGCCATGCGCCTGGCGGCGGCGCGTGCGGCAATGCGGCGCGGCTCCAGCACCAAAATTTTGCGCCCGCGCACCCAATCTTCGCCAAGCAACGCCAAGGGTACGCGCGTGGTTTTGCCCGCCCCCGGCGGCGCTTCCAGCACGGCGTTCGACCCTTCGCGCAACCGCAGGCGCAATTCGTCCAGCACGCTGTCGATGGGCAGGGCCGCGTTCAGTCCCATACCGGCGCACCCGGCAAGTGGCGGCGCAAGCGCAGCAGCGCGTCGGGCTCGATTTCGCAGGCTTGCGCGAAATCGAGCAGCAGCGCCTCGTCGTTCAACACGAAGTCGAAAACGCCGCCAAGAAACTCGGGCTCGGCCGCGCGGACGCGCAATTCGTCGACCGACAAGCCCGCCAGCGCCATGAACCGCGCAAGCCGGTCTTCGTCGCCCGCGATCCAGCCAAGGGCTTGGATCGCGACGGTTTCGGCATTTTGGCGGTCGGGCGCGCGGGCGCGAATCGGCATGGCCCGACTATAGCGCCACAAACAGCCGGTAGGACGCGCCGCCCTTCGCATAGAGCCGCTCGAGCGCGAGCCCGCCAAAATGCGACGCCAGCACCGCGCGCACGCCCGCGACGGGCACCGCCGCTGCCGCCGCGCGATTGAGCCAAACCAGCGTTTCGCGCGGCCACGCTGCGCGCCGGACGATCCGCGCGCTCAAATCGTGTTCGACGACCACTCGCAATCCGGCTTGCGCAAACGCGTCCAGCCACGCCGATCGACCGACAAAACTCGGCACAGCCCAGCCCGCACGAAAAGTCGCGGCGTCGTTCGCATCGGCGCCGGGTTCGGCCACATCGTCCACCACGACCAGCCGACCGCCCGGCACAAGCGTTTGGGCCAAGCGGGCGATGCTCGCGGCCAGATCCGGCGAATGCGCCAGCGATTCGATCGCCACGGCCGCATCGTAGCGGCGCAAGGCGGGCAGATCGTCGTAGCTCGCCACGCGAAATTCGCAGTGCGCCGCCAAGCCCATTTTGGCGGCCATGCGGGTCGCGCGCGCGATCTGCGCCTGCGAAAGGCCGATGCCCTCGCAAAAGGCCGCGTGCTGCTGCGCGAAATAGAAGCTGGTCCCGCCAAGCCCGCAGCCGGCATCGAGCACGCGTTTGCCCGAAACATCGTCAAGCTCGGCGCCGATCAGCCGATGCACAACGCCGGTCGGCCGTTCGTCGGCACGTTCGGGCGTCAAGGCGCGATGGACGCTCGCATCGCCATAGCCGCCGCCAAAACCGAGCCAGCGCATGGCGGCGCCGTAGCGCGCCAGCCGGTCGTAATAGCGCCCGATCGCCGGTTCGCTCTGGACTTTTGGACGTTCCATCGCATCTATATGGCGCATGCCCCGTTTGCGCTCCACTCTGGCGTTCGTCGCGATCCTGGTTTTTCTCGCTTTGTATGTGTGGCTTGCCGCCACGCTGGGCGGCTGGCTGCCCGACCATTGGGCGGTCGAGCTGGTATTCTATCTGGTCGCCGGGCTCGCCTGGGTTCCGGTGGCGGGCGGCCTGCTGAAATGGGGCGCGGAGGCCCGCCCATGACCGCGGACCAGGCCATTCGCGCGGCCCCGCGCACGCTCGATGTCGAAGCGGCGTGGCGCTGCGTGCTTGCTTTGCGCGAAGGCAAGGCGGGGCGTACCGGCCCGCTGGTCGTGGCCGCCGACGGCGGCTGGCAATGTGTCGGCCCGGTTTCCAGCGAGGCCACGGCCTTGTTCGAAATCTACGTGCCGCTGCTGGCCGCGCGCGCGCGCGCCGAGCGCACGATGGTCGTGGCCTTGCTGGGCCAAAGCCTGGACGGGCGCATCGCGACGCTCTCGGGCCATTCGCATTACGTCAATTGCGATGCGGCGCTGCTGCATCTGCATCGCATGCGCGCCCTCGCCGACGCGGTGATCGTGGGCGCGGGCACGGTGGCGCTCGACGATCCGCTGCTGACCGTGCGGCGCTGCTTGGGCCAGACTAACTTGCGCGTCGTCGTCGATCCCGATGCGCGCGCGCCCGCCGAGCGGCGCATCTTCGCCTCCGACACGCCCAAGACGATCGTGATGCGCAGCGGCTCGGCCGCGCCCTGCGGCAAGGCCGAAATCGTCGCGCTGCCGCGCTGCCCCGACGAGACGATCGATATCGCCGCCCTGCTCGACAATCTTTATGCGCGCGGCGTACGCCTGGCGCTGGTCGAAGGCGGCGGCAAGACCGTGTCGCAATTCATGGCGGCGGGCCGCGTCGACCGCCTGCAGCTGGCGGTCGCGCCGATGGTGATCGGCTCGGGCCGGCCGTCGATCCAACTGCCGCCGATCGACCGGCTGGACGACGCCCTGCGCCCGCCCACGCGCCGGTTCGCCCTGGGCGCCGATACGCTGTTCGAGTGCCGGCTCGGCAATGGCTGACGCGGTCTCGTTCTGGATTGCGGCGCCGCACCGCGTGGATCTGCGCCGCGCGCCGCTGCCCGCCTTGGCGCCGGGCCATGTGCGGGTGCAAACAATCTATAGCGGCATCAGTCGCGGCACCGAACGGCTGGTCCATTCGGGCGGCGTGCCGCCAAACGAGTACTCGCGCATGCGCGCGCCGTTCCAGGCGGGCGAGTTGCCGGGGCCGGTCAAATACGGCTATTGCGCGGTCGGGCGCATCGTCGCGGGCGACGCGGCGCGGTCGGACGAGCGCGTGTTCGTATTGCATCCGCACCAGGATCTGTTCGACGTGCCGGGCGATGCGGCGCTGGCCTTGCCCGCCGGTCTGCCCGCGCGCGCGGCGCCGCTGGCGGCGCATCTGGAAACGGCGATCAACGCGCTGTGGGACCAGCCGCCGCGCATCGGCGACCGCATCGCGATCGTCGGGCTGGGGGCGGTCGGGCTGTGCCTGGCGAAACTGATTGCCGCCATTCCGGGCATCGAACTTTTCGGCATCGATCCGTCGCCGCAGGCGCGCGCGCGCGCGAACCTGCCCCAGGCATGTCCCGGCGGATGCAACCTGGTGTTCCATACGTCGGGCAGCGAAGCGGGCTTGGCGCAGGCGATCGATCTTGCGGGTTTCGAAGCGACGGTCGTCGAGCTGTCGTGGTACGGCTTGCGCGAACCCCGCGTGCCGCTGGGCGGCGCGTTCCATTCGCAGCGCCTGACGCTGGCGGCCTCGCAGGTCGGCATGCCGGCGCCTGCCAGACGCGCGACGCATACGCGCAAAACGCGCCTGGAACTGGCGCTGCGATTGCTGGCCGATCCCGCCAACCGGCTGGATTTGGGCGCCGCCACGCGCTTCGAAGATTTGCCCGACCGTTACAGCCACCTGCTCGACGACCCGGCCGCATCGCCGCTGCCGCTCGTCGCCTACGGAGATTCCGATGTATAGCTTGACCGTGCAAGACCACATCATGGTCGCCCATTCCTTCAAGGGCGAGATTTTCGGCCCCGCACAGCGCGTGCATGGCGCGACCTTCGTGGTCGAATGGGAATTGCGCCGACAAGCGCTCGACCAATACGGTCTCATCGCCGATATCGGCCTGATGCGCCAGATTCTGCGCGCCGCCCTCGACGATCTGGACTACCGCAATCTCGACGATGTCGAACCGCTCAAAGGCGCCAACACGACGACCGAGTTTCTTGCGGGTCTCGTTTTCGAGTTGCTCAAGGGCAAGATCGCGGCGGGCGGGTTGGGCGCGCAAGCGGTTGGCGCGTTTCCGAGCATGAAGATAACGCTGCGCGAATCGCCGGTCGCCTGGGCCGCGTACGAGGCGGCGCTCGCGTGAAGCTGCGGCTCGTCGTTCCGGGCAAGATCGACCAGGCGACCGGCGGCTATCGCTACGCGGCCGCGATGCTGCGCGAATGGCGCCACGCCGGGCATCTTGTGGCGCTCGACGAATTCGCGGGCGATCCGCGCGCATGTTTGGGCCGCGTCGCGCCCGACGAGATCTTGCTGGTCGACGGGCTGGCGCTGCCCGCCTTCGACGGCCTCCATTTGCCCGCACGCACGGCCGCGCTGATCCACCATCCGCTGGGGTTGGAAAACGGCATCGATTTGCAAAAACTTGCCGACGAGGCCGCGCGCCTGGCCAGGATCGCGACGATCGTCGCCACAAGTGCGGCCACCAAACGCGATCTCGAAGCCATGGGCGTGGCAAGCGCCAAGATCGCGGTCGTCGAGCCCGGCACGGCGGCGACGCGCACGCCGCTCGTGCGGCGCGCGCGCCCGACCGTTCTGTGCGTCGCCACGCTTACGCTGCGCAAAGACCACGTCACGCTGCTGCGCGCGCTCGCCAAACTTCGCGGCCTTGGCTGGCGCGCCGATTTTGTCGGCAGCGCGCAGCGCGATCCGGCCTGCGCCCGGCGCATCCGCGCCGAACGCGGGCGTTTGAAACTGGCCGGGCGCGTGCGCCTGGCGGGCGAGTGCGCGGCCGACGATCTGGCCCGGCTCTATCGCCAAGCGCATGTCTTCGCGCTCGCCTCGCTGCACGAGGGCTACGGCATGGCGTATGCCGAAGCGCTGGCCCATCGCTTGCCGGTCGCGGGCGTTCGCGCGGGCGCGGTGCCCGGCGTCGTGCCCGCGCGCGCGGGCATTCTGGTGCGGCCGCGCGACGCCGCCGGTCTTGCAACGGCCTTGCGCCGTCTGCTGGGGGTCGCTGGAAAACGCTATGCGCGCAACGCCGCCGGTCTGCGGTTTCCCGATTGGCCGACGCAGGCCGAACGGTTTTTGCGGTGTCTGGCGTGAGCGGCTTTTCCGCCGCCTGGCTCGCCTTGCGTGCGAGCGCCGATGCAGGCGCACGCAGCCGCCTGCTCGCAAGCCGCTTTGCCGCAAGCCTGCCCAGGAATGCGCTGGTTTGCGACCTTGGCGCCGGCACCGGAGCGCTGATGCGCTGGCTTGCGCCGCAAATGCCGGGTACACGCTGGCTGCTGGTGGACGGCGACGCGGCGCTGCTGGCGCAAGCACCCGCGCAGGCGCGCAAACGGCGCCAAAGTCTGCTGGGCCGCCTGCCGCGGGCGGACGCCTACGCGTCGAGCGCCTTGATCGATCTGGCCGGAACCGCGTGGCTGCAGCGCCTGGTTGCAGCCGCGCGCGGCAAGCCGCTGATGATGTTTTTGGCCGTCGACGGGCGCCACGCGTTCGACCCGCCGCACGCCCGGGACGCGGCGCTGTTCGCGGCGTTCGAGCGCCACCAGCGGCGCAACAAGGGCCTGGGTTTCGCGTTGGGCCCGGCCGCGCCCGGCGCGTTGGCGCGCATCGCGCGTGCGGCCGGCTACCGCGTCGAACTTGCCCGAAGCGACTGGCATCTTGCCGATCCCGCGATGCTGGCGGCGATGGTCGAGGGCCTGGCAAGCGCGGCGTTGGAAGCCCAACCCGCGCTCGATCTTGGCGCGTGGCGGCGTTTGCGCCATGCGCAGATCGCGGCAGGCACGCTTACGCTGCGGGTGGGCCATCTGGATTTGCTTGCAACTCGGCATAGATATCGCCGGACGGCGCATCGGGCACGAGCGCTTCGAGCCACGCGCGCATTTCTTGCGCCGAAATCCAGTCGGCGAGCGCCAGGCGCTGGCTTTCGCCCGTCGCGCGGTTGAAACGATAGACGCCAAGTTCGGCCAAGCGGTCGATGCAGGCGATGGCGGCGTTTTTGGCGGCGGGCACGTACTCGAACGACAGGGCCTTCACCGCGCGCGTCAGGCCCGCAAGCACGCGCGGCTCCGCGCCCTCGACGTCGATCTTGACGAAGTCGGGCACACCTTCGCGCGCGATCAGCGCATCGAGCGTCGTCGCATCGACCGCGATCGCGCGGTTCCACGCGACGCCGTCGAAGGATTTGGCCCGGCCCACGTCGCGCCGGAATTCGTCGCTGGCGGTGGCAAGCGTGGGGTGGCGGTCGCTCAGATGCAGCGCGACCGTGCCGGGTTTGGCATCGAGCAGCGCGCGCTCGACGCAAACGGCCGCATCGTCGGCGAAGAGGCGGCGCAGCAGGTCGGCAAACACCGGCTGCGGTTCGACCGCCACGACGCGAGCGCCCAAGCGGCGCCACGACGCCACGCGGTTGCCCGCATGCGCGCCGACATCGAAGGCCAGTCCGCCGGGTTCGACGAACCGCGCATAGAACCGGTCGAGCTGCCGCGCCCGCCCCGGAATCGCGTAATAGATCGCAAGCGACCGCGCGAGGCCCAACGCCGGCGCCAGAAACGCCTGCGGCGCGCGGCTGTCGGCATTGCGCCACAGCCAGACCAGATCGACCGCAAACGACCACAGCAGAATCGCAAGTCCCGCCAAGCCCGCGATGTTTGCAGCCGCGATCGGGCTCAGCGCGGCGATGGCCGCAACGCCCTGCAGCACGCACACGATTCGCCGACGTTGGCTTGGCGGCAAGGGCTCGGCCAGAAACGGATAGCGCCACGCGGCCGCGACAAACGCATAGCGCGGCAATCCCAGCAGCACGATCCAGCCGCCGACGTCGCCAAAGCGCGCGGCCAGCAGACACAAAACCAGCATGAAGGCGCTGTCGGTTTCCATATCGAAGCGCGCCCCGAACGGCGAGACTTCGCCGTATTTGCGCGCGAGCCATCCGTCCGCGCCGTCGAGCGCAAGCACGATCGCGCTCGACGCCGCGACGATCCAGCGCGCATCCGCCGACAGGCTTGGCGCCGCCAGCAAGCCCGCCAGGAAACAGACGAACACGCCGCGCGCGAAAGTCAGCGCGTTGGCCCGCCCGAATGTCGCAAACGGATGGTCGGCCACGCCCCAGCGCGCGCCGAGCCACAGGGCGCCGAGCGCCGGCAGGCTTGCCGCCATCGCCGGTCCCCGCACGGCGCTTGCCAGCAGCAGCGCAAAAAACGCCGCGACGGCCAGGCGTTCGAGCGTCGCGACGCGCGTCACGGGGCCGACCCGAAATCGGCCAGGAAGCCTGCCAGAAATTCTTCCATGCCGACCGTGGCGGTGCCGGCGGGTGGTTGCAGGCCCGGCACGTAGCCGCGCGCGCGGAACGGCGCGACCAGTTCGGCCTTGCGCGAGAAGACATGGATCGGCACCGAGAAATCGCCGGTCTTGCGCGCGACCGTCAAAGGCGGCTGATGGTCGCCGAGGACGATGAACAAGGTTTCGTCGTGCGTGCGCTCGGCGGCAAAGCGCACGGCGGATTCGAGCGCGTAGGAAACGGCCGCAAGATAGCCCGCATCCTGTTCGAAAATCTGGCCGAGGCGCACGGGAAACGCGCGCACCGGCAAATTGGCGTAGGGCTCGGGTGCGGCGAGCGCGTCCCAGTCCTCGACATAGACCGGCACGCGCTCGAACGGCGTGTGGCTCGAGGCCAGAACGATCTTGGCGAACAAGGGCGCTGGCGACATGTCCTCGCGCCCGAACCGCGCCAGCACCCATTGGTCGGGCAGCGACTCCCACGCAAAACGCGGGCCCTTGTAGCCAAGGTCGGGCTGCAGGCGGATGTCGGCGAACCCGAGCAGCTTGCCCTCCGGCCACGGCAGATCGATGCGCGGCATCAACGCAAGCGTGCGGTAGCCCGCCTCGGCAAAGCGGTGCGCGAGCGTTCGGATTCCCGACACGAGCATGACTTCGTACGCGTCCTGCGCCGCGATTTTGGCGCCCGCCAGCAGCGTGCCGTGCGCCATCCACGAGCCGCCGCCGGCGATCGGCGAGCGCAGCAAGCCCGTGGCGCTCGCAAAGCCCGCCGCATCGAGGCGGATCTGCAGGTCGGCACGCAGCCGATCCATCGGCGCGGCAAAGGCGGGCTCGCTGGCGGCGACGCTGCCGTAGGATTCGACGAAGACCAGCACCACGCTTCGTTCGCCCAGCGGGGCGAAATCGCTTTTGGCGGGAAGCCGCGCTTGCGCCGCTTCGATGCGCTGGCGGTGCGCGCCGCGCAAACCTTCGGCGCGCAGCACCGAGTCGATCGCGTGTGCCGCCGCGCCGAACGCGTCGGCCGACACTGCAGGGCGCGGCGCGGGCGCGGACGGCGCCCGGGGCATCCAGACCCAGCCCGCCGCCAGCGCCGCAAATCCGAGCGCGAGACCCGTCCAGCCGCGCATCGCGACCGTGCGCCAAACGGTCTCCAGGGCCGCGCGCACCAGCGCGATCGCGGCTACCAGCGCCGCGAGGCCAAGCGCCGCGAGTGCGGCGAATTCGAGCGGCGCCATCGTATCGGCCAGCAGCCGCACGGAGAACGGCACGAAGCGCGCGTCGATCGCGACATTGAGGTTGCGGCCGAAGAACCACGGGATCGCGATGTCGGCGACGCGCAGCGCGAACAGCGCGAGGCCGAGCGCCGCCAGCGCCCACAGCAGCAAGGCCGGTCGCTGCACGCACAGCGCGAACAGCAGAACCAGCAGCACAAGCTCGACCGCGACGGCCGAGGGCAGCAGTTGCAGCGACTGCTCGACAAAATCGCCCGACGAAAAGAGCTGGTTCAAAAACGCCAGCGCCGCGACCGTGGCCAGAATCGCCGGCGGCCGGCGGCTGCGCGGTTTCATGCCTGCCTCGGCACGCGGACGATCGGCTTGGCGGCGGGACCGGCGCCCGCATGGTAGACCGGCAGCGTTTTTTCGATGAACGCGGCCGCGTCGGTCGGCGGCTTTATGTAGCTTTGCAGATTGAGCCACGGGTAGCGGCTGGTCCAGCCAAACCCGGCCGCGCGGCGCGCATATTTCCACGCGCGCCCCGCCGCGCGGCGGCACGCAAGCGCGCCGTAGTCGGCCGCGAGGTCCGGGTGCGCGCGCAGGAAATTGACGAGGGCGAGCGCAAAATCGTGGTGCGCCTGGTGCCCCTGGCCGACCATGATGCGCGTGTCGTCGGCGGCCGGGCCCCAGGTGACGACATGCTCGAAGCGCGCGATGCGCGCGAGGCGCGCCACGCGCAAAGCCAGCGCAAAATCTTCGACGAAGACCGCAGGATCGCACCCGCCCGCCTGCTGCACGAGCGCGGTTCGGAACAAGGTCGGCGACGTGCCCGACACGCCGTAGCGAATGACTTCGCCCAGCGCGTCTTCGGGCACGTGCGGCTGCAAGGCGTCGGCTGCGGCTTCGTCGAAGACGATCTCGCCCGGATCGCGATAGAAACCGATGCGCGCGAACGCGCCGCCGCTTCGCGTCGATTCCAGTATCTCGATCAGGCGCCGGGTCGCATAGGGGGCGAGCACGTCGTCGGAGCCGACGAGCTTCAAATAGGTTTGCGTCGCAAGCCCGATGCCCGCGTTGGTCGACGAAGACGGCCCGCCATTGGGCTGTTCGACGATGCGGCAATTGGGCCAGTCTTTGGTGAGCGCGCGCACGATTTCGACCGAGCGGTCGCGGCTGCCGTCGTCCACGAAGATAAATTCGCGCGGCCGGTCCGGCACCTGGCGCCAGATCGCGGCCAGCACCTCGGGCAGGAATTTTTCTTTGTTGTAGACGGTGCAAAGCAGCGTGACGCCGGACATGCCGCCTTCCTAAAGCCGCTTGCAAGCGAGCGCAAGGCGCGCGACTCTGCCCGCCATGCCGCGCGTCATTCCCGAACTCGATCTCGACGACCGCGACCTGCAATGGCGCTTCGTGCGCGCCAGCGGTCCGGGCGGGCAGAACGTCAACAAGGTATCGACGGCGGTCGAGCTGCGCGTCGATCTTGCGGCCACGCGCCTGCCCGCCGAAATCGCCGAGCGGCTGGTTTCGATCGCGGGCAAGCGCGTGTCGGGCGAGGGACACCTGATCATCGACGCCTCGCGCCACCGCACGCAGGAGATGAACCGCAAGGACGCGCTCGAGAAGCTCGCGCATCTGCTGCGTTCGGCGCGCCACAAACCCAAACCGCGCAAGGCGACGAAGCCGACCAAGGGCTCGAAGCGCCGTCGGCTTGCCTCCAAAGCCGCGCGCGCTGCGGTGAAGGCCGCGCGCGGCACGGTCGAAATCGACTAGAGCGCCGCATAGGAAATGGCGATTTCGCCCGCCACGCGCGCATTGTTGCGTACCAGCGCGATATTGGCCGCCAGCGACTTTCCGGCGGTCGCGTCGTTGAGGCGTTTCAGCAAATACGGCGTCAGGGCCGCGCCGCCGATCCCCTCCGCATCGGCGATGCGCACGGCCGCCGCGATCTCGCGTTCGATCGCATCGGCATCGAGCGCGTGCTCGGGCGGGATCGGGTTGGCGACCAGAACGCCGCCAAGTCCCAAGCGGCGTTGGGCCGCGAGCAACGATGCGACCGCGCCCGGCGTATCGCAGCGCCGGTCGACCTTGCGCCCGCTGCTACGCGCGTAGAAGGCCGGAAAATCGTCGCTACGATAGCCCAGCACCGGCACGCCCAGGCTTTCGAGCAGTTCGAGCGTTTTGGGGATGTCGAGGATCGATTTGGCGCCCGCGCACACCACCGCGACCGGCGTGCGCGCAAGTTCGTAGAGATCGGCCGACACGTCCATCGTGGCTTCGGCGCCGCGATGCACGCCGCCGATGCCCCCTGTGGCGAAGATCGAAATCCCGGCCATCGCCGCGATCGCCATGGTGGCCGCAACGGTGGTGGCACCGTGTTCTTTGCCGGCAACCAGCGCCGCCAGATCGCGGCGCGAGGCTTTGGCGACGTTCCGGCCGCGCGCCAAAAGCTCCAGAGCCGCACGGTCGAGCCCGACGCGCAATCGCCCCGCGACCACCGCGATCGTGGCGGGCACCACGCCGGCAGCACGCAGATCGCGTTCGATCGCGCTGGCGGTTTCCAGATTCTGCGGATACGGCATGCCGTGCGCAAGGATCGTCGATTCGAGCGCCACCACCGCTTGGCCTTGCGCCAACGCCGCCGCGACCTCGGGCGCCAGGTCGAGATCGCGCGGCATCGGCGTCATGCTTGATGGATTGCGCGCCAGATTTTCTGCGGCGTGGCGGGCATGTCGATATGCGCGACGTTGTGGGGCTTCAGCGCGTCGAGCACCGCGTGGATGACGGCCGGCGGCGCGCCGATCGACCCCGCCTCGCCCGCCCCCTTCACGCCGAGCGGATTGTTGAGGCACGGCACTTCGTTGTACGAAAAATCGATGGTCGGCATCTGGTCGGCGCGCGGCATGCAGTAATCCATGAACGAGCCGGTCAGCAACTGGCCGCTGTCGGGATCGTAGCTGCAGCCCTCGTACAGCGCCTGGCCGATGCCCTGGATCGTGCCGCCATGCACCTGGCCTTCGACCAGCAGCGGATTCATCACGTTGCCGAAATCGTCGACGATCGTGTAGCGCTGGAACGACACGCCGCCCGTATCGGGATCGATTTCGATCTCGGCGATGTGGCAGCCATTGGGGAACGTGGCGCCCTTGGGCAGGTGCGTCGCCTGCCCTTCCAGGCCCAGCGCCTGGTCGGCGGGCAGCTTCGCTTTCATGTGCGACGTCTTCGCGAGCTCGGAAACCGTGATCGCCTTGTCGGTGCCCGCCACCTTGAACGAACCGTCGGCGAATTCGATGTCGGCTTCCGCCGCTTCCATCAGATGCGCCACGAGTTTGCGCCCGCGCGCGATCACGTCTTTGGTCGCGAGGCTCACGGCCGTTCCGGTGACGGCCAAAGCGCGGCTGCCGCCGGTGCCGCCATTGTAGATCGAAACGTCGGTGTCGCCCTGGACGACGCGCACTTTTTCGATCGCAATGCCGAGCGCTTCCGCGACGATCTGCGCATAGGCGGTTTCGTGGCCCTGGCCGTTGGTCTGGTTGCCGACGCGCACGAACGCGCCGCCCGAGGGATCGAACTGGATATGCGCGCTCTCGTCGCCGCCGCCGCCGCACACTTCGGTGTACATCGCCATGCCGATGCCGCGCAGTTTTCCGGCTTTCCGGGAAGCCTCGCGGCGCGCTTCGAACCCGGCCCAATCGGCGCGCGCGATCGCGTCGTCGAGATTTCTGGCGTATTCGCCGCTGTCGTAGGTGTTGCCGAGCGCGGTCTTGTAGGGCATCGCCGCGGGCGCGATGAAATTGCGGCGGCGGATTTCGTCGGGTGCTATGCCCATCGTCTTGCCGATTTTTTCGACCAGACGTTCGATCACATAGTTCGCCTCGGGCCGCCCGGCACCGCGATAGGCGTCGACCGGCGCGGTGTTGGAGAACACGCCCTTGTATTCGACGAACGCCGCTTCGATCGCGTAGACGCCGACCAGCATGGTCGCGCCCGCCGCCGTCGCAACGAACGTGCTGTATTGCGAGCAATAGGCGCCAAGATTGGGATTGGTCTTGACATGCAGGCCCAGAATCTTGCCGTTCGCGTCGACCGCAGCACTGGCCTTGGTCAGATGGTCGCGGCCGTGCGTGTCGGTCAGGAACGCTTCGCTGCGGTCGGAAATCCAGCGCACCGGGCGTTCGAGCGCGCGCGCGGCGAACAGCACCGCGACATATTCGGGGAACACGAAGATCTTCATGCCAAAGCCGCCGCCCACGTCGCCCGTGACGACGCGCAGCTGGCTTTCGGGGATCTTGAAGATCTCGTTTGCCAGCACGCGGCGCATGCCGAAACTGCCTTGCGTGCTGCAATGGAGCGTGAGGCGGTCCTCGCCGCGCGCATAGTCGGCGATAGCGCCGCGCGGTTCGAGCGAGTTGGGGATCAGGCGGTTGTTGACGATGTCGATTTCGACCGTCCGGGCCGCCTTGGCGAACGCCGCCTTGGTTTTGGCCTCGTCGCCGATGGTCCAGTCGAACGCGATATTGCCGGGGGCGGCGGGCCATACTTGCGGCGCGCCCGGCGCGATCGCGGCGGCAATGTCGCCCACAGCCGGCAGCGGCGCATAGTCCACGACGATCGCCTCGGCCGCGTCGCGCGCGTCTTCCAGGCGCTCGGCGACGACCACGGCCACCGCTTCGCCCGCAAAACGCACGCGCCCGCGCGCAAGGGCCGGGCGCGGCGGCGGCACGAAGCTGGTGCCGTCGCGGTTTTTGAGCGGCGCCATGCACGGCACGTTGCCGATGCCTGCATTGGCCAGATCGTCGCCGGTGAACACGCCCAGCACCCCCGGCATGTCGCGCGCGGCCGCAACGTCGATCGATTTGATGTCGGCATGCGCATGGGGGCTGCGCAGGAAAAACGCGTAGGATTGGCGCGCCAGCGCCAGATCGTCGAGATAGCGCCCGGCGCCTTTGAGCAGGCGGGCATCTTCCAAGCGGCGCGGCGTCTGGGCTTTCCCAAAATGGCTCATTTCATGTCCCCTCGAATTTCCAAGGCCGCGACTGTCGCAAATCGCGCGCCGCCATGCAATCTATCCAGATGCAAAGAATCTTGTCGGCGGGCGAAAAAGCGGCGGGTTTCGCGACAGGCCTTGTTTTTGCCGCGTTCGAGCGCAGTTTCTATGCGCGCGACGGCGCCGGGCGCATCGTGTGCGCGGGCGGCCCCGCGATCGGCAACGGCCCGCTCAATATCGTTTGCGCCGAGCGTCCGCCGCTGCCGGAAATCGGCGCGCGGATCGCCATCGATTTGACCGGCGTTTCGATCTGGCGGCCCGATCCTTGGCCCGCCTACGACAAGGCTGCGTGCCAATCTGCTTTGGCGCAGATTCCGCGCGCCAAAGGGCTGCTTGCGGCGCCCGGCGACGATCCGTTCAAGCGTGCCGCGCAAGCGCCGCTGGCTGCCTTGGCCGCGTGGCGGGACGGCCCAGTGCCCGCAATCTTGCGGGACCTGCTGGGTCTTGGCGCGGGCCTTACCCCTGCGGGCGACGATGCGTTGGGCGGCGCGGCGCTCGCCCTTTATGCGGCCGGGCGCGTCGCGCAAGCCGCAGCATTGCGCGAATTTCTCGGCCGCGCGGTTCCCGAGGCGACGAGCGAAATTTCGGCGGCCCATCTGCTGGCTGCCGCAAACGGCACGGGCGGCGCCGCGTTCCACAAAATCGTCGCCGCGTTGGCGCATGGATCGCTCCCCGATCTGGCGCCGTTGGACGCGATCGGCCATTCGTCGGGCTGGGATGCGTTGGCGGGCGTCGTCGCCGTTTTGGGCTAGGCGAAGCGCCTCGCGGCATCGAGCGCCAAACCGGTCGCAACGCTGCCAAACGCGTCGCCCGCGACGATCCGCGCATCGGGCATGGCGCTTCCGATCGCGTCGCGCACGGCCGGCATGCGCGTGGCCCCGCCCGTCAAAAACACCGCCGAGATTGCTGCGGGTGCGAGCCCCGCCAGGCGCAGCACGTCGCCGATGCGCGCTTGGATGCGCAAAAGATTGTCCGCGATCGCGCGGTCGAGATCGGCCCGCAAAATTTCGACCGCGACGCCCGCATCGATATCGAGCGCGACGGCGGGCGCATCGGAGAGCGCGATTTTGGCGGCCTCGACCGCGGCGAGCAATTCGTGGCCCCGGCGTTTTTCGAGCACGCCCAGCAGGCGCTCGATTTTTTCCGGCGCCGCCGACTCGCGCAGCACGCCGCGAATTTCGGCGAGCACGCGCGGCTCGTAGAGAAAATTGATGCGATGCCACGTCGCGAGATCGAAAAAATACCAGGACGGCGCCGCCAGGTCCGCACGCAGCATCGGACTGCCGAGCCCCAGTTCCGGCATCGCCTGCGCCAGCGCCAATTGCCGGTCGAAATCCGTGCCGCCGACATGCACGCCCGTATAGCCCAGAATGTCGCCCTGCCGGTCGCGCGCTTTGGCGCGCGCGGGCGACACGCGCACGACCGAAAAATCGGAGGTGCCGCCGCCGATATCGGCGACCAGCGCGATCTCCTCGCCGCGCACGCGCTGTTCGTAGTCGAGGGCGGCGGCGATCGGCTCGAACTGGAATTCGACGTTCGAAAATCCCGCGACGCGCGCGGCATCTTCGAGCTGGCGCTGGGCGACGGCGTCGGCGGCGGCATCGTCGTCGACGAAAAACGCCGGGCGGCCGAGCACGACGCTGTCGGGCGCGCCCGCCTTCGCGCGCAAGAAGCGCAGGAACGCCGCGACGATTTCCCCGAAGCCGTAGCGTTTGCGCCCGACCAGCGTGGTCTCCTCGAACAGCGCGGTTCCCAGCACGCTTTTGATCGCGCGCAAATAGCGCCCCGGTTCGCGGTCGAAATAGCGTTCGAGCGCGTCGCGCCCGTAGGCGGCGGGGCTGCCGTCGGCCGCAAAAAACAGCGCGGTCGGCACGGACGTGGCGCCGCGCTGCAGTTCCAGCAGATGCGGGCCGTTGGCGCCGCACATGCCGACCGACGAATTGGACGTGCCAAAATCGATGCCGCAGGCAGCACCCAAGATCTAGCGCAGCCTCGAGATGGCGAGCGCCAGTTCGGCCGCGCGCGCGTTCGACGGCGCCACCAGAATTCCGGCCTGTTCGAGTTTGCGAACCTGGGAGGCACGGTGCTGCGGGTCTTGGTCGGTGCCGACCACGCACGCCACCACCGCCGGGCGCTGGTCGCCGACAGCGCCCACCACGCGCGCCGCCGCACCGGCGGGATCTTCGTGCGCGCCGAAACCGATCACGATATCGACCAGCACGACCGCGACGCCCGATTCTTCGAGCGCTTGGGCAAGGGCCGCGTCGCGTACGGTCGGATCGATCATCGGATGCGGACGGCCGACCGTGTATTCGTCGGCGCCGTAATCGACGAAGCTGTGGCCCGAGGCGGGTCTGGCGGGCAAGGCGCCGGGGACCGGCGCGTTCGACCAGAAACTTTCGCCGGCACTTCGCAGCACGAGCTGCGCTTCGGCGCACAGCGTGCCGCCGCTATAGACGCCGCGCACCCAGCGGCGCGCGGGCGCCAGCTGTTCGCGCGCTTCGGCCGCCTTCGCGTCGACGTCGAAACCCGTTTCGACGTAGTTGCCGCCGACCGCGTCGGCCGCTGCGGCCGCCAGCGTGGGCGCAAAGCGCGCATTGGCGGGCATGCCCGCACCGTCCGCGCCCAAAAAGCAGATCGTGAAGCGCTTGGGGCTTTGCGCCACGCGCGCCAGAACTTTGGCCGCAACCGAGGCTGCGGGCGGTTTGGAGACGATCACGATATGCGCGGTCGCGTCGTCCGCATCGAGCGCGTCGATGGCGGCCAGCATCGTCAGGCCGCCGACTTTCTCAGAGAGGTCGCGCCCGCCGGTGCCGATGCCGTGCGACACGCCCATGCCGCCGCGCGCGATCAGGCACGCGACTTCCTGCAAGCCCGTGCCCGCCGCAGCCACGATGCCGATGGTCCCTTGCGGCACCTGGTTGGCGAAAGCCAGCGGCGTGCCCGCAACCATCGCGGTGCCGCAATCGGGCCCCATCACCAGCAGCCCGCGCGCGCGGGCTTCCAGCTTCAGCGCGATTTCGTCTTCGAGCGACACGTTGTCGGAAAAAATCATCGCGTGCATGCCGCGCGCGAGCGCCTTGCGCGCTTCGGCCGCCGCAAAGGCGCCGGGCACCGAAATCAGCGCCAAGCTGCCGCCGCCCAATTGGCGCACGGCCGCATCGAACGAGCGCGGACGCCGTTCGGCCGCGCCGCGCATGGCCTGCTTGGGGCGCGCGAGCATCGCGTCGCCCTCGTCGAGCGCGGCTGCGGCGGCCTCTTGGGTGACGGCCTTCACCGCCACGACCAGATCGTTGGCGCCGGCGGCGCGCCCGCTCGCGTCGAGCAGGCCCGCATCGTCCATGATGCGGAGATTCGTGGGCGTGCCGATCATCAGGGCGGCCGACGTCACGCCCGGCACGGCGGACAAAGTCTGCGAGAGCCGCATGAGCGCGACCGAATCGAGATAGAAGCCCTTGCGCACGCGGTTGGCGACGATGCCCATCACGCGACCCCCATCGACTTCGCGACCGCCGCCAGCGCGTCGTCGAAACATTTGAGCGGCGCTTTGACGGTGCCCGCACCGACCTGCCCGATGCCCGGTTTGCGGTGCGCGATGCCCGTATTGATCGTGGGCGCGATGCCCGTTTCGACCACTTTGCGGATATCGATGCCCACCGGCACGCCCGCAAAATCGAGCCCCGGAATGGTCCAGTCGGGATTGCGGCCGACCGCGATATCCATCATCGCGCGCGTGATGTCGAGCGCGTCGCTGGCCGAACCCGCCCCCACGAAGCCTGCGACCGCAGGCGAGGCCGCCATCGCGAAACCGCCCAGCCCCACGGTTTCCACGATCGCGCTGTCGCCGATATCGGGATTGGCGTCGGCCGCCGAATAGCCCGCAAAATAGAGCCCCGTCGGCTGTTCGACGGGTGCGACGAACCAGCGGTCGCCCGTCGCCGCCACGCGAATGCCGAATTCGGTGCCGTTGCGGCACATGGCGGTAACGAGCGTCGCGTTGGCGATGCCCTTGGCGGGATCGGCGATCGCCTTGCCCATCGCCATCGCGACGTTCAAGAAGAACTGGTCGTTGCCGCCGATAAACTCGAACGCGGCGGCGAGTTTGTCGGCGTCCGCGATCGCGCGCGCCAAATGCGGCGCCATCGCGCGCACGAACAGGCTGGTGCATGCGACATTGCGCTGGTGCATCTCGTCGCCCATGGTCAAGCCGCGCGCGACGATGTTTTTGAGCCCGAGCCCGCCCGAAATTTTGAGGGCCGCCGCCAAAGCGGGCGCCAGATCGCTTTCGAGCCAGCGCAGGCGCTGCAGCACGCTCGCATCGTTGCCGCCAAAGCGCATGACCTTGCCCAACCCCTCGTTGAGCGTGCAATAGGCGCGGTTTCCGAACGTGCGGTTTTCGACGACCATCACCGGCATCGAGCGCGTGATCATGCCCGTCATCGGGCCGACCGCGCCAAGCTGGTGGTTCGGCACGAATTTGACGGCGCCCGATTCCGCCAATTTGTCGGCGGCGTCGAGGTCGTCGGCCCAGCCTTCGAGCACGATGGCGCCCTGGATGGCGCCGCGCAGCGGCCCGCACATTTGCGGCCAGTCGATCGGCGGACCCGCATGGCCGATCATGCGGTCTTCGAGCCCGTTCAAGACCTCGCCCGCCGGGCGCACATCGACCAGCACTGGATCGGCCGACAAAAAGCGTTTGAGGGCGGCCTCGTTGGCGGCCTCGATCGCGGGCAGCCCGTCGAGCTTGGCGAGCAGCGCCGCCAACGCGGCGTCGCCGCGCGCGGGCGGCTGCCAATCGAGATCGACGACGGGAACGGCGGCGGCCGCGAGGTCGCGGGCAAAACTTTCGAGCCCGATATTGACCACCTTCAAGGGGGTCTTGAGCAGCGAATCGACGGTCATTTTCAGGGTCCTGTAACGGAGGCGCGCGACTAAACCCCGCCCTGAACGGTTTTGCAAGCCGCGTTTCGCTGCTAGGGTGCCTGCCATGACCGACTCCAGAACCAAATTGGCCTCCGCCTTGGCCGAGCGTTTCGGCGAAGAATTTGCCGTTCCGCATATTGCGGGCGGCGTCGCGGGCTTGGCGCAACTGGCCGACCATCGCTCGATGCGCGCCTATGCCGATACGCCCGTGCCCGCCGACCTCGTGCGCTTGCTGTGCGCGGTGGCGCTCAGCGCGCCGACCAAAAGCGATCTGCAGCAGGCCGATATTCTGGTCGTCGAAGACAAAACCACGCGCGCGATGCTCGATCTCTATTGCGGCGAGAATCCGTGGGTCGGCCAGGCGCCGGTGTTTTTGGTGTTCCTTGCCAACAACCGGCGCCAGCAGCGCATCCACGCGCTGCGCGGCCGCGAATTTGCCAACGACCATCTCGACGCGTTTTTCAACGCGGCCGTCGATGCGGGCATCGCCCTTGCCGCTTTCGTGGCGGCGGCGGATCTGGCGGGGCTTGGCACCTGCCCGATTTCCGCGATCCGCAATCGCGCCGAGGACGTCGCCACATTGCTGGGCCTGCCCGCGCGCGTCTTTCCGGTGGCGGGCTTGTGCGTGGGCTGGCCCAAACATGCGGGCGGCATTTCGCCGCGCTTGCCGACCGCTTTGCGCGTCCACAAAGACCGCTACGACGAAGGCGATCTGGACGGCGCCATTGCCGCCTACGATGCCAGGCGCAACCGCACGCGCCCCTATGCCAAACAGCGCGACGAAAAACGCTTCGGCCGCCAGGAGCCCTATGGCTGGTCCGAAGACAAGGCGCGCCAATACGCGGCGGTGGAACGCGGCGATTTCGGCGCCTATATACGCAAGCTCGGCTTCAAACTGGACTGACCCGATGACGGCAACGATCGCCCCCGACGCGCTGTTCGATTTTTCGGCCCTCGCCGCAACGCCGCTGGCAACCGATCCTTTCGCGCACGTGGTGGTGCCCAATTTCGTGCGGCCTGCGGCCGTCGATCGCATCGATGCCGACTGGCCCAAGATCGGCAAGCCGGGCGCGTTCCCGACCTCGTCGCTGACGCTGCGGGGCGCTGCCGGCGAACTCGTGGCGTCCCTCGAAAGCCCGGAATTTTGCGCGGCCGTCGAAGCCAAGCTCGGCATGCGCCTTGCCCATTTGCCGACCATGATCACGTTTCGCGACCGCTGCCGCGCGCGCGACGGGCAGATCCATACGGACTCGGCGACGAAGGTCGTGACCGTGCTGCTGTATTTGAACAAGCGCACCGGCGGCTGGCAGGACCAGGGCGGCAAGCTTAGATTGCTGCGCGGCCCCGAGAGCCTCGACAATTACGCGGCCGAAATCGAGCCCGTCGACGGCACGCTGCTGATTTTCAAATGCACGCGCGACGCATGGCACGGCCATGCGAGCTACGAAGGACCGCGCCACGTGCTGCAGATGAACTGGATGGTCGACGAAGCGACCAAACGGCGCGAAGAAGGCCGCCACAAAGTCTCGGCGTTCCTCAAAAACATGAATCCATTCGGAAAATCACATTAACGATTTGTGAAACATTTGGGCGCAGTCTGTCCTCGCCGCAACGTCTCGAAACATCGACTCGAGCGAGAAGGGGAGAAGGCAGATGTTTGGATTTGGCCAAGGCACAAGCGTTTCCGAAATGCGGGGCAAGCTCGAAGCGCTCGACCGCTCGCAGGCGACCATCGAATTCAAGCTCGACGGCACGATCGTGACGGCGAACAAAAACTTTCTCGACACGCTCGGCTATTCGCTGGCGGAGGTGCAAGGCAAGCACCACAGCATGTTCGTCGATGCGGCCGAGCGCGACGCGCCCGCCTACGGCGAGTTTTGGGCGAAGCTCAATCGCGGCGAATTCCAGTCGGCCGAATACCGGCGCATCGGCAAAGGCGGCAAGGAAGTCTGGATTCGCGCGAGCTACAATCCCGTGCTCGACGGCCAGGGCAAACCGGTCAAAATCGTCAAATTCGCGACCGACGTGACGGCCGACAAGCTCAAGAACGCCGACTACCAGGGCCAGCTCGCCGCGATCGGCAAGTCGAACGCGGTGATCGAATTCGATCTCGACGGCACGATCCGCGACGCGAACGCCAATTTCTGCGCCGCCGTCGGCTACGCGCTCGACGAAATCCGCGGCAAGCACCACCGTCTGTTCGTCGATCCCGCGACGGTGGAGAGCCCGGCCTATCGCGAATTCTGGGACTCGCTGCGGCGCGGCGAGTTCCAGTCGAACGAATTCCGCCGCCTGGCCAAGGGCGGGCGCGAAATCTGGATCCAAGCCACCTACAATCCGATCCTGGACATGAACGGTCGCCCGTTCAAGGTCGTCAAGTTCGCCGTCGACATCACCAAGGCGGTCCAGGCGCGCGAGAAAAACGCGCAAGCGCGCAAGGTCGTCGAAAGCGGCCTCGCCTCGATCGACAATGCCGTGTCGAGCGCCAATGCCCAGGCGACGGCGGCCTCGGCCGCATCGATCCAGACGACCGCCAACGTGCAGGCGGTCGCCGCCGGCGCCGAGGAACTCAACGCCTCGGTCGCCGAGATCGCCCAAAGCATGTCGAAATCGCGCGTCGAAGCCGACAAGGCGTTCCAGCGCGTCGCCGAAGCCGATGCCAGCACCCAGCGCCTGACCAACGCCGCCACGGCCATGGGCGGCATCGTCTCGCTGATCCAGAACATCGCCGGGCAGATCAATCTGCTGGCGCTCAACGCCACGATCGAGTCGGCGCGCGCGGGCGAAGCCGGGCGCGGATTTGCCGTGGTGGCGACCGAGGTCAAAAGCCTCGCGCGGCAGGCGGCCGAAGCGACCGAGAAAATCGCGGGCGAGATCGACGGCATCCAGGGCGTCACGCGCGAAGTGGCGCAAGGTCTCGACAACATCAAAAAATCGATCGAGTCGGTCCGCGAATACGTCGCCTCGACGGCCAGCGCCGTCGAAGAGCAAAGCGCCGTCACGCGCGACATGTCGCAAAACATGCAGACGGCGGCGCAGGCGGTCGAGGAGATCACCAACAGCGTCAAGGCGATCGCGACGGCTGCCGGCGACGCGGACGTTTCGACCAAATCGGTTCGCGACGCCGCGAACGCCATTGCCGCCTAGGCGACTATGTCGTTCGACACGCTCTATCGCCTGCTCGAGAATGTCGGGTTGCTGGCACTCGGCGCGGTGCTGGTTTTTATCGTCTGGGCGCGATTCGGCAACGCGCTCGAAGGCACGCTCGAGCGCGTCGCGCTGGGCCTCGTCCTTGGCGGCATCTCGGTGGTCATCGTCAAGCTGCCGATCCAAGGGCCGTTTGGCGCGACCTTCGATACGCGCGCAGCGCCGATCGTGCTGGCAAGCTATTTTCTGGGACTGCCGGGCGGCGTTGTTGCGGCGGGTGCTGCGGCGGCGGCGCGCTACTCGGTGGGCGGCCCGGCAGCCTGGGGCGGGGTTGCCGGATGTTTTCTCTATCTGGCGGCGGGTTTGATCGCGCGGCGATTCTGGCGTCGCGATTTGAACGATTTGAGCGTGCGTCGCCTGACGATGCTGGCCTGCGGCGCGACCCTGCTGGTTTTGCCGTCGTTTTTTGTCGGCCAGCCGTTCGAGCGCGGCCTTGCAATCCTCGAACGTTTCTGGCCCGTGCTGCTGGCCGGAAACATCCTGGGCGTGCTGGTCTTGGGCACGATTCTCGACATGCTGATGGCCGTCGCAAAACAGCGCAACCAAGCCTTCGATACCGAGCGCACGTCGCTGCTGGCGCGCCAGGCGGCGTCGGTCGGCGTCTGGAATTCGGATTTTCGCAACGGCGCCCTGTCGTGGGACACCGTGCAGCAGAACATCTTCGGCACCACGCCCGACAAGACCCCCTATCGTGCGGGGCGCCTGCGAATCCCGATCCACCCGGACGACGAAGCTGCGGCCATCCGCGCGTTCGAGAACGCGAAAAGCAAATCGCAGCGCTACGAGCACCGTTTTCGCATCTGCCGTCCCAACGGCGAGGTGCGCCATGTGCGCGCGATCGCCGATTTTGTCGGCCCCGTGCTCGGCGATCCCGATCGCGCGGTCGGCGTCACGATCGACGAAACCGACCAGCAGGGACTGATGGACCGGCTGGCGCTGCAAAGCGCGGGGATCGAAGCGGCAAGCTGCGGCATCGTGATCGCAGGCGCGAAGGACGACTACCCCATCCACTATGCCAACGCGCATTTTTGCGAGATGACGGGCTATGTGCGCGCCGAGATCATGGGCAGGAACTGCCGCTTTCTCAATCGCGGCGAAGCGCAGCCCGAAGCGCTCGCGACCGTCCGCAAGGCCCTGGCGGCGGGCGGCGAATGCACGGTCACGCTGCGCAACCGCCGCAAGGACGGTTCGCCCTTCTGGGTGCGCCTGCATCTGTCGCCCATCCGCGACAAATCGGGCGCCGTCACGCATTTTCTGGGCATCCAGCAGGACATCACCGAACAGGTCGACGCCAGAGCGGCGCTGCTGGCCGCGCGCGACGAGCTGCGCGCCATCGTGCAGTCCGCGCCGAGCGCCATTCTGACGGTCGACGAAGACATGCAGATCACGATGGTCAACGATGCGGCCGAAGCGCTGTTCGGGTGGCAGAAATTCGACCTGATCGGCCAGCCGATCGACGTTCTGATTCCCGACGCGGCGGTGCTCGGGCATCGGCGGGTCGCAAAAGGCCATATCGTGGATGCGCGCCGTCGCAACGGGCGCAAGGTTCCGGTCCAGGTATCGCTCGCGCGCTTCAAGGCCAACGGAAAGCCCGTGGTTGCCGTGACCGCGCACGACATGAGCGACGTCGTCGAAAGCCGCCAGCGCGCCGAACGCGCCACCGCTTTGCTGGCCGAGCGCCTCGAAGCCGCCAGCGCCGAAAGCGAGGCCAAGACGCGCTTTCTTGCCAACATGAGCCACGAATTGCGCACGCCCCTCAACGCCATCATCGGCTATGCCGACATGATGCTGAGCCTCGGGATCGACCGCTTCAAGCCCGCGCGCGTGGTCGAATATATCGGCGACATCCACCGCAGCGGGCAGCATCTGCTGGCGATCATCAACGACGTTCTCGACCTGTCGCGGATCGAGCACGACGCGTTTCCGGTCGAATGCGTGCCGCAAAGCGCGCACGACGTTTTTGCCGGCGCGTCGGAACTGGTCCGCCCGCTGGCGCGGGCCAAAGGTCTGGACATCCGGGTGGCTGCGCCCGCGGACGATCTGCAGGTGCTGTGCGACGCGCGCGCGACGCGCCAATGCCTGCTCAATCTGCTGTCGAACGCGGTCAAGTTCTCGCCCGCCCATGACCGCATCGACGTCGAGATTCGCCGCGACGGCAGGCGCGCGGCGTTTGTCGTTCGCGATTACGGGCCGGGCATGGCGCCGTCCGCGCTCGAGCGCGTAGGCGAACCGTTCCTGCGCGTCGAGAATCCCAAAGTATCGAGCCCCGAAGGAACGGGTCTCGGGCTCTCCATCGTGGTCAAATTGGCCGCCATGCAGGGCGGCAGCTTCGAGATCTGCAACGCGCCGCTGCCGGGAAACGGGACGCGCGCCACGCTGTGGTTGCCGCTTCCCGAAACGCCCGCGACCGCGCGAACCGACGTCGAAACGGTGTAGGGCGCCTTACGCCTCGCCCATCGGCTCCAGGCACGCGGCTGCGACGGCTTCGGCGGGGTCTTTGCCGCCCCACACGACATATTGGAAGGCCGGGTAGAAGCGCTCGCACTCGACCAGCGCCACGTCGACCACGTCTTCGACCTGTTCGACCGTGGCGCCTCTGGCACCGCGCAGCGGAATCGCGTGGCGGAAAGTCGGCAGATACTCGTCGCCCGACAGATCGAAATGGCCGAGCCACAGCCGCTCGTTGATCAGCGCCAGCAGTTCCATCACCACGCCGCGGCGATGGCGCGGCAGGCGCAAATCGAGCCCGCAGGCAAAATGCAGCGCGCTCATATCCTCGCTCCAGGCGAAAAAGGCGCGATAGTCGCACCAGCGGCCCGGCACCTGGGCGACCAGCTCGTCGTCGGCGGCACGCTCGAACGCCCATTCGTTGGAAGTGACGAATTCTTCGACGATATCCAGCGGGTTGACGGCTTTTTCGGAAGACTGATGTACCGAGACGTCGGCCATGCCGGGGCGCTCCTGGGGGACGCAAAACTCGTTCGACCAGTTCCCGCCAGCCTTGGCCCTGAAGGTTGCGACTCGACGCGGGAACACAAGACCTAGAGTGCCAAAGCCGAGTCAAGGGAGCAATGATATTTCGCCTTTACCCCCAAGATATCGCGGGGCAAGGGTCCAACACCCCGCTAAATATCGAAAATTCGGCTATTCCGCCGACGGCGATGCGGACTTCAACATCTTGAGTTCGCCCGCGAGTGCCGCAAGCTCGGCTGCCAGGCGTTCGTTTTCCAGACGCGCCTTGGCGGCCATTTCTTTGACCGCCTCGAACTCCTCGCGCGCGACGAGGTTTTGGGATTGCAGCCAGCGCTCGAGCACCAGGCGGGCTTGCGCGTCGATTTCCTGGCGCAGCGCGCCGAAGGCGGACAAAGCGCCGGTCGCGGCGCGCGAAAGGTCGTCGAGGATGCGGTTGTCGGTTTGCATGGCGCCAGTATGGCCTTTCGGGCAGTGCTGTTGCAACGGCGCAAGCGATGCTCCTATAACCCCGGTCGGGTGCACGGCACGCATCCGGGGGAGTTCCAAGCGCGATGATCGTGGTGACGGGCGGAGCGGGTTTTATCGGCGCCAATTTGCTGGCCGGGCTCGAGCGCGAAAAATCGCGAAAGCTCGTGTGCGTCGACCGCATGGGACGCGGCGACAAATGGCGCAACGTCGCCAAGCGCAATCTGCACGACCTCGTGCGCCCGGAAGACCTGCAAGCGTTTCTGGCCGCCAACAAGGGGCGCATCGAAACGGTCTTCCATATGGGCGCCAATTCGAGCACGACCGAAACCGACGTCGACGAAATCGTACGCAGCAACGTGCGCGCCACGCTCGATCTGTGGGACTGGTGCGCCGCCAACGGCGCGGCCTTCGTCTACGCCTCGTCCGCCGCCACCTACGGCAACGGCGAACACGGCTTCGTCGACGACCCCGCCCCCGAAGCGCTCGCCAGGCTCGCCCCGCTCAACCCCTACGGGTGGTCGAAACATCTGGTCGACCGGCGCATCGCGGCGACGCTGGCGGACCCCAAGGCCAAGCGGCCGCGCCAGCATGTCGGGCTCAAATTCTTCAACGTCTACGGCCCCAACGAGTACCACAAAGGCGCGCAGCGTTCGGTCGTGCACCAGATCTACCCGGCCGCCGTGGCGGGCGAGGCGTTCGCCTTGTTCCGCTCGCACAAAGCGGGGATCCCCGACGGCGGGCAGAAGCGCGATTTCGTCTGGGTCGGCGACGCGGTCGACGCGATGCTGTGGCTCGGCGCCAACCCGCAGATCTCGGGCCTGTTCAATCTGGGCACCGGCAAGGCGCGCAGCTTTCTCGATCTTGCCAATGCGGTCTATGCGGCCGTGGGCGCCGAGGCCAAGATCGCGTGGCGCGACACGCCCGACGCCATGCGCGACAAATACCAGTATCTGACCCAGGCGAGCACCGCGCGCCTGCGCCAGGCAGGCTACACGAAACCGTTCACCGAGCTGGAAGAAGGGGTGCGGCGCTACGTGCGCGACCATCTTTCCGCCGCCGATCCGTATCTCTAGATGGCGATCGCGTTCCCGGCGATCGACCCTATCGCGCTCGAAATCGGGCCGATCGTCGTGCGCTGGTACGCGCTTGCGTACATCGCGGGCATTCTGGGCGGCTGGCGCTATGCGGCCTATCTCAACGAGGGGCGCTTGCGCGCGATGTCGCGCGAGCAGCTCGACGATTTTGTCGTCTGGGTCACGTTCGGCATCATTGCGGGCGGGCGGCTGGGCTACGTGCTGTTCTACAAGCCCGGCTACTATCTGGGCGAGCCGCTCGAAGCCTTGATGCTGTGGCGCGGCGGCATGAGCTTCCACGGCGGCTTGCTGGGCGTCGTCGCGGCCATCGTCGTGTTCGCCCGGCGCCACGCGCTCGATCTCTATCGCGTCGGCGACGTTGTGACGGCGGTGGTGCCGATCGGTCTGTTTTTCGGGCGCATTGCCAATTTCATCAATGGCGAGCTGTACGGGCGCGTCGCCCCCGATGTCGCCTGGGCGATGGCGTTCCCGCATGGCGGACCCGAGCCGCGCCACCCGAGCCAGCTCTACCAGGCCGGGCTCGAGGGGCTTGCTTTGCTGGCGCTGCTGTTCATGCTGACGCGCAAAAAAAGCTGGACCCGCGCGCCCGGCGCGATCGCGGGCGCGTTTTTGGCGGGCTACGGCGTCGCGCGCATCGCGGGCGAGATGTTCCGCGAGCCCGACGCGCATCTGGGTTTCCTGTGGGGGCCGCTGACCATGGGCATGCTGCTGTCGCTGCCGATGATCGCGGCCGGGCTGTGGCTGATCCGGGCGGCGCGCGCGCGCGCGTGACGGCGCTGGGCCGGGCGCTGGCCGCGCGCATCGCGGCCGACGGCCCGATCGGCGTCGATGCCTATATGGCCGCGTGTTTGGGCGATCCCGAACACGGCTATTACCGCACCAAATCGGGCATCGGGGCGGCCGGCGATTTTACGACCGCGCCCGAAATCTCGCAGATTTTCGGCGAGCTGATCGGGCTGTGGCTCGCCGACCGTTGGCAGGCGGCCGGATCGCCCGCGATTTTCGACCTGGTCGAACTGGGCCCCGGACGCGGCGTGCTGATGCAAGACGCCTTGCGCGCCGCCGCCAAAACGCTGCCCGCGTTCGTCGGCGCCGCGCGCCTGCATCTGGTCGATATTTCGGCGCCGTTGCGCGCCGAACAGCGCCGACGGCTTGGCCGCTACAATCCGGTTTTTTGCGAAAGCCTTGCCGAGATTCGCAGCGACGCGCCGCTGTTCCTGGTCGCCAACGAATTTTTCGACGCGCTGCCCGCACGCCAGTTCGTGCGCCGCGGCGACGCGTGGCGCGAACGCCTGGTCGGCCGGCACGACGGCGCGTTGCGTTTCGTCGACGGACCCGCCGTCGATTTCCGGCGCCAAGACGCGCCCGACGGCGCCGTCGTCGAAACGAGCCCGGTCGGCGAAGCGATCGCGCGCGACATCGCCGGACGCATCGTTCGCCAAGGCGGTGCCGCCCTGGCGATCGACTACGGCACGGCCGTATCGGGCTGGGGCGATACGCTGCAGGCCGTGCGCGCGCACAAGCGCGCCAACGTGTTCGACGATCCCGGCGAATGCGACTTGACTGTGCATGTCGATTTTCCGGCCCTTGCGGCCGCCGCCCGCAGCGAAGGGGCTTCGTGCACCGGCATCGTCGGCCAGGGCGCGTTCCTCGCGCGCCTGGGCCTGCCCGTTCGCCTGGGCCAGCTCGTGCGGGCCAATCCGGGCGCCGGCGAAATCGTCGCCGCCAGCCGACGCTTGCTTGATCCGGGCGAAATGGGCACTTTGTTCAAAGCCATGGCCATCGGGCAAAAATCGCACGGTTTGCCGCCCGGATTCACCGACGAGTTCGAAGCCTGACATGTCGCTGGTAACGCTTGGATCGCTGAACGGCCTGGACGGCATGCGGCACGCGTTTTTCACGCGCCAAGGCGGCGTCAGCACGGGCCTCTACGCGTCGCTCAATTGCGGCCTGGGCTCGCGCGACGCGCCCGAAGCCGTGCTGGAGAACCGCCGCCGCGCGGCCGCGATGCTCGATTTTCCCGACGCCGCCATCTCCACGCTCTACCAGGTGCACGGCGACGCGGTGGTCGAACTCGAAACGCCCCTGGCGGCCGACGCGCGGCCCCAGGCCGACGCGTTCGTCAGCAAAACGCCGGGCGTGGTGCTCGGCATCCTGTCGGCCGATTGCGCGCCCGTGCTGTTCTGCGATCCCCAGGCGCGCGTCGTGGGCGCTGCCCATGCGGGCTGGAAGGGCGCGCTTGGCGGCGTGCTCGAAGCGACGCTGCGCGCCATGGCCAAGCTCGGCGCCGCGCCCGAACGCATCCGCGCCGCCATCGGCCCCTGCATCGCGCAAAAAAGCTACGAAGTGGGCGCCGCGTTCCCGGATCCTTTCCTTGCGAAGGACGAAACCGCCAAGCGGTTTTTTGCGCCCGCACCTGCGGCCGGAAAGTTCCTGTTCGATCTGCCGGGCTATATCGAAGCGCGCTTGGCGCAGGCCGAACTCGCGTCGGTCGAAACCGCGAACGAGGATACCTGCGCCCAGGACGAAAAATTTTTCAGCTATCGGCGCAGCTGCCGCCGGGGCGAGCCCGATTACGGGCGCGGCCTGTCGGCGATCGTGCTGGAGCCCTAGGCCCATGCCCTACATGCTCGTCTTTTTGCTGGTCCTGATTTTGGGGTTGGTCGTCTCGTGCTTCGCCTAGCGGCGATCGCGCTGCTGCTGGCAACCGTGGCCTGCGGTCCCGTGCCGCGGCCGTTTGCGCCCGACGACAAAAACGAAACCGACAATCCGCTGGTGCGGTTGCCCGACCATGGCGGCGTGGTGGTGCGCCCGGCCGGCGGATTGCCGCGCGAACAGGGCGTGGCGCTGGCCGAGGCCGTGGCGGAAGCGCTGCGCGGGTTCGACATCCCGGCCAGCGCGCGCCTGGGCAATCCGCAAAGCCTGGTGCTCGATCTGCAGGTTTTGGCGCAGAGCGGGCGCATGCTGCTGGCGGCCAATCTGGCGGATCGCGCGGGCCTGTCGTTGGCCGAGAATCAAAACCAAGGCGACGTGCCGGGCGACCCCGAGCGGCCCGAGGCGTGGAGCGCGTTCGCCAGGCCCTTGGCGCTGGCGATCGTGCAGGCAATGCGGCCCGAAAGCGTCGTCGCGCGCCGCCTGCCGGCCATTCTGGTCGGCAAGGTCGAAGGGGCGCCGGGCGACGGCGGGCGCGTGCTCGCGCGCAATCTCGGTTTCCATCTGGCGCGCGCGGGCTTGCGCGTCGCGGAAAGCCCGGGCGACGACACGCTGGGCGTCGAAGGCACGGTAACGATCGTCGAAATCGGGTCGGAGATGCGGCGCATCGCGATCGTGTGGCGCGTGCTGGACAAAGCGGGCGGCGAATTGGGGCGCGTCGACATGCAAAACCACGTGCTGCGCGCCATCATCGAGCGGCAATGGTCGGAATTGTCGTTCGAAATCGCCGGCGCTTCGGCCGACAGCATTCTCGACATTGCCGAACGGTTCCGCATCCGCGACCCTTAACCCGATTGACGCGCAGGACGGCACACCCTACCTCTGTGTCCAGACGCACCCGATCCTGGAGGCATAGAATGTCTGCCAAACGCGCCAAATCCAGCCCGGCCGCCGAAACCGCAGGCCCCGCTTCCTCGATCGAGGACCGCGCGCTCGACGCGGCCCTGCGCCTGGCGGCCACGCGCCGCTGGTCGGACATCGCCCTTGCCGAGATTGCGGCCGAGGCGGGCATCGGGCTTGGCGACATGCTGCGCGAGGTGCGCGCCAAAAACGCGCTGCTGGGCGCGTTTGCCCGCCGCCTCGATGCCGCCATGCTGGCCCAGCCGGTCGAAACCGACAGCACGGTCAAGGACCGGCTGTTCGATTTGCTGATGCGCCGCTTCGACGCGCTTGGCCCCTATCGCGACGCCGTGCAGAGCATTCTGGACGGCATGATGCGCGATCCGGCGGTCACGTTGTGCCTGGGCCCGTCGCTTGTCCACAGCATGCGCTATCTGGCCGAGGCCGCCGGCATCAACCCCGCCGGATTGCTCGGGCCTATCAAGATCAACGCGTTAGCGAGCGTCTATATCTGCACCTTGCGCGTCTGGGTCAAAGACGACAGCGCAGATGCAGCAAAAACCATGGCCCATCTGGACAAGCAACTTGGACGTCTGGAAGGTTGGACATCGAGCATTCCGGCATTTCTGAAGAAATCGGCCGCGTAAATCGCGTTCAAAATTTTCTGCTGCACTGCACAAAAAACGCTTGACCACGGTGAATTCCCGGGGCAAATTGCCTAAGGATTAAGCTTGCCCATTTGCGAGCTCGTGACCCTCACCCGCTTGCGAAAGGCACCACACCATGATGAAGGGAACTAAAATGCCGTTCGGCGATTTCGATTTCGGGAAGATGTTCGACATGTCGAAATTCGACGTGACGAAGCAAATGGGCGAGTTCAAGTTCGCGCCCGTCGACATGGACGGCGTGGTCGCCACGCAGCGCAAGAACATCGAAGCGCTCGCCAAGGCCAACCAGCTGGCCGCCGAAAGCATGCAGGCGATCGCCCGCCGCCAGTCCGAAATCTTCCGCGCGATGATGGAAGAAGCCTCGGTCGCGATGCGCGAAGTGATGGCCGCCGGCAGCCCCGAAGAAAAGGCCGCCAAGCAGACCGAAATCGTCAAGGAAGCGTTCCAGCGCGCGGTCGTCAACATGCGCGAACTGGCCGAACTCGTCTCGAAGTCGCAGACGGACGCGATGGAAGTCGTCCAGAAGCGCGTCGCGGAGAGCCTCGACGAAATCAAGACCGTGATCGCGAAGAAGAAATAAGCGTCGCGAACATGCTATGAAGCGGGCCCCGCCGGAAACGGCGGGGCCTTTTTCGTTTCCGGAGACCCGGCCATGGACCCGATCAGTTTTGCCGATTTCGAGCGCGTGGATATCCGCGTGGGCACGATCCTCGAAGCCGAGCCGTTTCCCCAGGCGCGCAAACCCGCTTTCAAGCTGCGCATCGATTTCGGCCCCGAAATCGGGATCAAGCGCAGTTCGGCGCAGATCACGGTGCACTACGCGCCCGCGACTTTGGTCGGCCGCCAGGTCGCGGCGGTGGTCAATTTCCCGCCGCGCCAAATCGGCCCGTTCATGAGCGAGGTGCTCACGCTCGGGTTCCCCGACGCCGACGGCGCCGTGGTGCTGGTCCAGCCGTCGCTGGCCGTGCCCAACGGCGGCAAACTTTTTTGAGGGCACGGCGATGGCATCTCCAAAAATCCTGCTTGTCGGCTGCGGCAAAATGGGCGGCGCCCTGCTGCACGGCTGGCGGACCGATCCGGCGCTCGGGCCCTTTGTTGCGGTCGAACCCGGCCCGACGCCGGAAGCCGCCCGCCATGCGCGCGTGTTCCACGCCGCAACTGCCGCGACTATCCCGGCCGATTTTGTGCCCGACGCGATCGTCTTTGCCACCAAGCCGCAGGTCATGAACGACGTCGTCCCGGCCTACAAAAAATTCGCGGGCGCGCTGTTCGTGTCGATCGCGGCGGGCACCACGATCGCCACGTTCGAGCGGCATTTGGGCGCGGGCATCGCCTTGGTGCGCGCGATGCCCAATACGCCCGCTGCCGTCGGGCGCGGCATTTCGGGCGCTTTTGCCAGTCCCGGCGTTTCGCCGGCACGCCGCGACCTCGCCGACAAATTGCTGCGCAGCGTGGGCCAGGTCGAATGGGTGGCATCGGAAGCCCTGATCGATGCCGTAACGGCCGTCTCGGGGTCGGGGCCGGCCTATGTATTTTTGCTGGCCGAAGCGCTGGCGGCGGCCGGCGCCAAAGCGGGCCTGCCCGCCGATCTGGCGGCGCGGCTGGCGCGCGCAACCGTCGCAGGGGCCGGCGAGCTTCTGCACCAAGCCCCTGAATCGGCAGAACAATTGCGCAAAAACGTGACCTCGCCCAACGGCACGACGGCCGCTGCCTTGGCCGTGCTGATGGCCGATAACGGCTTCGGCCCGCTGCTGGATCGGGCGGTTGCCGCAGCAGCGAAGCGCGCGCAAGAATTGGCCTCGTAAGTCGGCTTTACTAGCCATAGACAGCGCCCCGGCACGCTGTTATTTTCCCGGCCGCTCGCGCTGGGGAAGGGATTTCGCCGGTCGCGGGCTTGTCGTTTTTGGCATCGGTTTCAAGACTTTGCGCCGCACTGGCGCTGTGGGTCCACGCGAATGAAAATTCTCGCCTGCAATTCGAACCGAGCTTTGGCGGAGGCGGTCGGCGCGTATCTGGATATTCCGCTCACGCGCGCGAATATCAGGCGCTTTGCCGACCAGGAAGTCTTCGTCGAAATTCTGGAGAATGTGCTCGGCGAAGACGTGTTCGTCGTGCAGTCGACCAGCTTTCCGGCCAACGACCATCTGATGGAATTGCTGGTGTCGATCGACGCGCTGCGGCGCGGCTCGGCGCGCCGCATCACGGCCGTGCTGCCCTATTACGGCTATGCCCGCCAGGATCGCAAATCCGGGCCCCGCACGCCGATCTCGGCCAAGCTGGTCGCCAACCTGATCACCACTGCGGGCGCCGACCGCGTGGTAACGGTCGATCTGCATGCGGGCCAGATCCAGGGATTCTTCGACATTCCGCTCGACAATCTGTTCACCGCCCCCACCTTCGTCAAAGACATGCGCGACCGCTTCACGGGCGCGGACGTGGTGATGGTCAGCCCCGATGTGGGCGGCGTCGTGCGCGCGCGCGCGATCGCCAAGCGCGTCGAAGCCGATCTTGCGATCATCGACAAGCGGCGCGAGCGCGCGGGCGCGTCGGAAGTGATGAACATCATCGGCGACGTCAAAGGGCGCACCTGCGTGCTCGTCGACGACATCGTCGACTCGGCCGGCACGCTGTGCAACGCGGCCGTGGCGCTGATGGACGAGGGCGCCAAGGAAGTGTGGGCCTATGTCGTGCACGGCGTGCTGTCGGGCGCGGCGGTGGCGCGCGTCACCGCCTCGCCCCTCAAGGAACTCGTGCTGACCGACACGATTCTGGCGACGGATGCCGTGAAGGCCGCCGCCAATATCCGCCAGGTGGCGATCGCGCCCTTGCTGGCGGAAGCGATGAAACGGATCAACGAAGAACGATCGGTGTCGAGCCTGTTCGACTGAACGCGGGCGCGGCACCGCTGACGACCGACGCGCGGCACCCCTGGAGGCCGGCGGCGGAACCCCGGTAGAGGAGAAGAGAGTATGTCGACTGCAATCAAGCTCGCGGCCACCGCGAGACAGCGGGCTGGGAAAGGGGCCGCCCGCGCCGTCCGTCGCGAGGGCCGCGTACCGGCCGTCATCTACGGCGACAAATCGGCCCCGGTTCTGATCTCGCTCGATCCGCGCGACGTGATGCGCGAAGCCTCGAAGGCCGGGTTCTTCACCCGGCTCTACGACGTGGAAGTCGAAGGCAAGGCGCACCGCGTTCTGCCGCGCGACATCCAGTTCCACCCCGTCAACGACAAGCCCGAGCATGTCGATTTCCAGCGCGTGGGCGAAACCACGCGCGTGCGCGTCGAAGTGCCGGTCAAGATCGAGAATCTGGACAAGTCGCCGGGCGTGAAGCGCGGCGGCGTCGTCAATCTCGTGCGCCACGCGGTCGAAGTGTGGGCGATGCCGGGCAACATCCCGTCGCGAATCGTCGTCGACATGGCCGGCGTGGATATCGGCGAGTCGATCCATATCGCCACGATCAAGCTGCCCGACGGCGTCAAGCCGACGATCGCGCGCAACTTCACGGTCGTCTCGCTGCGCGCCCCCAGCGTGTCGAAGGTCGACGAGAAGGCCGAAGCGACCGCAGCGGCCGCAGCGGCCCCTGCCGCCGACGGCAAGGCGGCGCCTGCCGCCGCTGCCGGCGCCAAGGCGGGCGATGCCAAAGCGGGGGCTGCCGCACCGGCTGCCGCCGCCAAGCCTGCGGCCAAGAAGTAAGGCCGCCAGCGTTTCGCGAATTTCGGGGCCCGGACCATGAAGCTCCTTGTCGGGCTTGGCAATCCGGGCCCCGAATACGCGAACAACCGGCACAATGTCGGCTTCCTGGCGCTCGATGCGATCGCCCGGCGCTGGCAGTTCGGGCCATGGAAAAAGCGCCTGGGCGGATTGACCGCCGAGGGCGATATTCTGGGCCACCGCACGGTCGCGCTCAAACCGCTCACCTACATGAACGAGTCGGGCCGCGCGGTCGGCGAGGCCAGCCGCTTCTTGAAGATCGTGCCGGGTTCGATCGTCGTGCTGCACGACGAGCTCGACCTGCCACCCGCCAAGATCCGCACCAAAAGCGGCGGCGGCAACGGCGGCCATAACGGCCTGCGCTCGATCGACGCGCATCTGGGCACCAAGGATTACCGGCGCCTGCGCATCGGCATCGGCCATCCGGGCGACAAGGCGCTGGTGTCGGACTATGTGCTGCACGATTTTGGCAAAGGCGACCGGGTGTGGGTCGAGCCGTTGCTGGACGCGATCGCCGAATGCGCGTCGCTGCTGCTCGACGGCAACGAGGCGGGTTTCATGAACAAGGTGGCGCGCCTGACGGCACCGCCAGCACAGGCTTGAAGGAACAGTCCGATGGGTTTTCGCTGCGGAATCGTGGGCCTGCCGAATGTCGGCAAATCGACCCTGTTCAACGCGCTGACGGCGACGGCCGCGGCGGCGGCGGCGAACTATCCGTTCTGCACGATCGAGCCCAATGTCGGGCGCGTGCCGGTCCCCGACCTGCGCCTCGACAAACTGGCCGAACTCGGCAAATCCCAGCGCGTGGTGCCAACCCAACTCGAATTCGTCGACATCGCGGGCCTCGTGCGCGGGGCGTCGAAGGGCGAAGGCTTGGGCAACCAGTTTTTGGGCCATATCCGCGAGGTCGACGCGATCGCGCATGTGCTGCGCTGTTTCGAGAACGGCGACATCGTGCATGTCGAAGGATCGATCGATCCGATCCGCGACGCCGAGACGGTCGAAACCGAGCTGATGCTGGCCGACATGGACAGCCTGGAAAAACGCCTGCCCAACCTGCAAAAGAAGGCCAAAGGCGGCGACAAGGAGGCCAAAGCGCAGATCGAGATCGTCGAGCCGGTGCTGGCGGCCTTGCGCGAGGGCAAGCCCGCGCGCACCTTCGTGCCGGCGGCCGAACAGCGCGAAACGATGCGCTTGCTGCAGTTGCTGACCGCCAAGCCCGTGCTCTATGTCTGCAATGTCGAAGAAGCGAGCGCCGACAAAGGAAATTCCCTGTCCGCGAAAGTCGCCGAGATGGCCAAGCGCCAGGGCGCTTCGAGCGTGGTGATTTCGGCCGCGATCGAAGCCGAAATCTCGCAGCTTGGCAGCGCCGAGGAGCGAAAAGAGTTTCTGGAAACGCTGGGCCTGGCCGAAACCGGATTGGCGCGGGTGATCCAGGCGGGCTACGGCCTGCTGGGACTGCTGACGTTTTTTACCGTCGGCCCCAAGGAGGCGCGCGCCTGGACCGTGCGGCGCGGCGCCAAGGCGCCGGAAGCGGCGGGCGCGATCCACAGCGATTTCGAGCGCGGCTTCATTGCGGCCGAAACCATCGCCTACGCCGACTATGTGGCGCTGGGCGGGGAAGCGGGCGCCAAGGAAGCGGGCAAGGCGCGCACCGAAGGGCGCGACTACACCGCCGCCGACGGCGACGTATTCCTGTTCCGCTTCAACGTCTAGGCGCGAAAGGGCGCTTGACGCCGGCACCGTCTTAAGGTTTTGTTGTCGCGAGGCGCGCCGTTCGCGATCGGGTTGCGCAGGGGATTCGATATGCGCAGATTTTTTGTCGCTCTGGCGATGCTGGCGCTGGGGGCTTGCACACAGACCAATTTTCGCGCGCAGGACTCGCTGGCGCGCGGCAGCGAAAGCGTCCAGACGCCGCGCATTCTGGTCATGCCCATCGACGTCGTGCTCTCGGAGCTGAGTTTCGGCGGATTCCCCTCGCCGCGCGCCGACTGGACGCAGGCGGCGCGCGGCACGATGGCCAAAGCGCTCGAACTGGAGCTGCAGGAAGCCGAAGTCGATTTCGTCAATTTTTCCGGCCCCGAAACGCTGCCCGACGACGTCGCAAGAATTCTGCGGACGAACGCGGCGGTGGGCGAATCGATCCAAGCGCACCAATATGACGGGCCGGCCGCCCTGCCGACCAAAAAAGGCACGTTCGACTGGAGCCTCGGCCCCGAAGTGGCGGCGCTGCGCGCGGGCAACGATGCGAATTACGGGCTGTTTTTCCATGTCCGCGATTCCTATTCCAGCGGCGCGCGCGTGGCAGCCCAGGTTGTCGCTGCGGTCGTCTTCGGCGTGGGCTTGCAGGGCGGCGTGCAAGTCGGGCTCGTTTCGCTGGTCGATCTGGAGACGGGCAAGGTGGTTTGGTTCAACCGCTTGCTGCGCGGCGAGGGCGATCTGCGCACCGACGGTCCCGCGCGCGAGACCATGAAGATGCTGCTGACCGGCATGCCGAAATGAAGGCCGGCCGGCGCCGCTTTCTGGCCGGCGGGTTTTGCTTGCTGTGCGCGGGCCCGGGCCTGCTCGCCTGCACGCCCACGGACGGCAGGCCGCAAACCGGCATCGACGCAAGCACCGATCTTGGCGCCAAACGCACGCCCGAACAGCCCGATCCGACCGCGCTGGACGAAGGCTTGCGCGCGATGCTCGATCGCGAGGAAGCGAGCGTCCGCAATTCGCGCGCGCGCGTGCGCGACCCCAAATTGGTGGCCTACATCGAAGCGCGCGTAGCCGAAATCGCGGGGCCGTATGCGCGGGACGTCCGGCCCTACGTGCTGCGCGCGCCCGTTTTCAACGCGAGCCAAGCCCCCAACGGCATGATGCGGATCCTGACCGGGCTGCTGGTGCGTTGCCGCAACGAAGCCCAGATGATGGCGGTGCTTGGCCACGAATTCGGCCATTATGTGCGCCGCCACAGCGGCGATAGCTTCGAAAATGCAAGAGGGTCCACCGATTTTCTGATGGCGATCCAGATTCTGTTTGGCGCGGCCGGGATCGGCGGCGCCGGGACCTCCGTTGCGCAAATCGTAACCATGCAGAACTTCGCCTTCTCGCGCGACCACGAGCGCGAAGCCGACGAAATCGGCGTCCGCAAAATGGCCGAACTCGGACTTTCGCCCGAAGAAGCGGCCAAGACCTGGGAATCGCTGATCGCCGAGCACGAGGCGATGGGCCTTCCAAAGGAGCGCTATTACGTGTTCGCGACCCACCCGATGGTGGCCGAGCGGATCGCCACGCTGCGCGCGCGCGCGCGCGAACTGGGCACGGGTTTTACGCGCCGCGAGCGCTATCTGGCCGCGATCGCGGATATCCGCCCCTCGCTGTTCGACGAAGAACTGCGCACCGGCAACTATGCCGGCACCATCTCCATTTGCGACGGCTGGATCGGCGACGATCCGCGCGACGCTTTGGCGCATTTCACGCGCGGCGAGGCGTTCCGCCTGCGCAATCGCGACGACGACGCCCGGCATGCGCGCCAGGCGCTCGATTGGGCGGCGTCTTTGCCGAGCGCGCCAGTCGCGACCTACCGCGCTTTGGGCCAGCTCCATCGCCGCGAGGGCCGCGCGAGCGAGGCCGACCGCAATTTCAGACGCTATCTGGAACTTGCCCCCGCCGCCCCGGATCGCCAGGCGATTCGGGCGATGATTTCGAGCTAGCCCCCCGGAGCCGACATGCGCCGCTTTGCCCTTCTGGTTTTCGTTCTGCTGCTGGCCGGCTGCACGCACTATGCGGCGTTCGAGCCGACCAATGCCGTATTGGACGGGCGCGTGGTGGTGCCGTTCGAGACGCGCTGGAACCGCGCGATCGAAGGCCCCAACAAAAACTGGGGCCATTTTTGGACCAAAGACGGCCCGCTGCTGAACGCGCTGGTCGCCTTCACGGCCGTGCGCGACGACAAACGCCTGCTCGACGACGGCCAGTCCGAAACGTTTATGGACAAAGAAGAAGTTCGCAATTTGCCGCGCTTCAAGCTCAACGAAGACCCGGCCGACACGCTGACGCTGCTCCAGCGCCAGCTCGCCCGCTCGATCGGCGCGCAGGATTTTGCGCTGGTCGAACTTTCGCCGGCCAAAATCGCGGGCCAGGACGGGTTTCGCTTCGAATTCACCTTCGCGACCGACCAGGGCGGTATGGAGACCGACCGGCGGGCGCTGGGGGCCGGTTTTACCCACGACGACAAACTGACGCTGCTCGTGTTCCACGCGGCCGAACCCTATCATTTCGAGCGCGACCGCGCCGAGATCGAGCGCATGCTGGCCGGGCTGCGCCTGCCCGCCCGCTGACAGGCCCCTTGCCCGACTCGGGGCTAAAGCCGCATAGTTGCGGCCGAATTCCGATTGCCAGCGAGGAAATGGATGGGCCATCCGATCGAATTGACCGCCAGCGACGGGCACAGTTTCCAGGCCTGGCGCGCCGACCCGCCGGGCAAGCCCAAGGCCGGGATCGTCGTGGTGCAGGAGATTTTCGGCCTCAACGACCATATGCGCAAAACGACCGAGGGCTTCGGCTACGACGGATATTTGGCGATGTGCCCGGCTTTGTTCGACCGCGTGAGCCCCGGCATCGAGCTTGGCTACACCGAGGACGACATCGCCAAAGGCCGCGAGATCCGCGCCAAGGTGCCGCTGCCCAAAGCCCTCAACGACATTGCGGCGTGCGCGGCGGCCCTGCAGCGGGCGGGCTGCCTCAAAGTCGCGGTCGTGGGCTATTGCTGGGGCGGCACGCTCGCCTGGCTTGCGGCCACGCGCGTGACCGGCCTCAACGCCGCGATCAGCTACTACGGGGGGGGCGTCGCCGAGCATGCGGAGGAAATGCCCCGCTGCCCGGTGCTGTTCCATTTCGGCGAGACCGACGCGTCGATCCCCATGTCGGACGTCGACAAAATCGGCCGCTACCAGCCCGACACCGATCTGTTCGTCTATCCGGCCGGGCACGGCTTTGCGTGCGACGCGCGCGCCAGCTACGACAAGGCCTCGACCGAAAAAGCCCGCGAACGCACGCGCGAATTCCTGCGCCGCTACGCGAACTGAACCCGGGGTGCGGGCCATCGCACGCCCCTACCCGGCCGCAAAGGCGAGCGCCACGCCGCCCGCCTGGTCCGGCGCAACATGCAGGGCCGCCGCGCGGTCGCGCTCGAATTCGATGCCGCCTTGCGCGAGCGCCGCGGCGCACGCGCCAAGATCGGCGACCGCAAGGCTCATGCCCGCATAGCCCGCACGCGCGGGTTCGTCGGGGGCGATCGCCGGGTGCAGGAAGGTGAGGTCCGCGGGCCGCACGACCAGCACGAAGCCGCCGCCGCGCCCGAAGCGCAGCGCCACCGTCTCGTCCGTCGCGACGGCGGAACCGAGGCCAAAAATCGCCTCGAACGGCTCGATCAGCGCCAGCGGTTCTTCGGCGACGTAGGTCACGCTCGCAATGCCGGTCGCGCTGTTGGGATGGCGACACCATTCGGGTTGCCAGACCAGATCCCGCGTCAAATGCTCGGTCACGAACGGTTTGAGACCGCCCGCATAGGCGCGCGCGGGCATCGCCAGCGCGAAGCCGGGCTCCAGATTGCCGCCGGGCAGTTCGATGAAGCGGGCAAGCGCCTTGACTTCATGCGGCGTGCCGCGACCGCCGAGCCACGAAGCCGCCTGGCTTGCGGAATCGGCCGCCAGCGAAAACCCGAGCAGGCCCGGCCCTTGCGCTGCCAGCATGTCGGCGAGGCCATTGTCGAACTGGCTGGGATCGACCGTGCCCAGCAATTCGACATAGTCGCGTTCGAACATCGCGCAGTAATTGCCGGTCCCCCAGCCTTTGTGGCGGCCGCGCGGCGTGAGCGTGAAGCCCAGCCGTTCCCACAAAGCGCGCGCGGCTTCCAGATCGTCGGTACCGACGATCGTGTGGTCGATGCCTTTGAGGGGGCCGATCACGATACTACCGGAGGGCGGCGGCGATATTGCCGCCATCGACGGTAAGTACGGCGCCGGTGGTCTTTTCGGCGAGCGCCAGAAAGACAAATGCCTGCGCCACGTCTTCGGCCGTCACCTCGCGGCCCAGCAGATTGCCGCCCATATATTCGCCTTCCGACAGGCCGCGCGCCTTCGCGCGGCTGGCGATCATCGCGTCGGTCAGCAACCCGGTGCGGATGCGGTCGGCATTGATGCCGTTGGCGCGAATGCCGAGCGCGCCGTAATCGACCGCATACTGGCGCAGCAGGAACATGGTCGAGGCTTTGGGCAGACCGTAGGGTCCGAAATCGAGCCCCGGATTGACCGCCTGCTTCGAGACGTTGAACAGCAACGCCCCGCCCGTGCCCTGCGCCTTCAGAATGCGCACGGCATTTTGCGCGACATGCTGGTGGGCGAAGAAATTGAGCTCGAAACTTTCGCGCAGCAATTTCTCGTCCACTTCGCCGATCTTGCCCTGCCAGGCGGCGCCGGCGTTGGAAACGACGATATCGATGCCGCCAAAACGCACGGAAGCCGCATCGAAGGCGGCGCGAACGTCGCCCGCTTGCGTCACGTCGCAAGCGAGCCCCAGCCCGCCATATTTCCGCGCCACCGCCTGCGCCGAGGCGCCGTCGCGGTCGAGCACGACGATCTCGCAGCCTTCGGCCGCGAAGGCGGCGGCGCACGCGGCCCCGATGCCCGAACCGCCGCCGGTGACGAGCGCCACCTGGCGCTGCAAGCGTTTTTCGGCCGCCTTGCCGAGCTTGGCCTGTTCGAGCGACCAGTATTCGACATCGAACAGGTCGGCCTCGGACACGCTTTCGAACGGCCCGAGCGCTTCGGCGTCGGCGATGGCGGCGGCCGTATTGTCGAGCAGATCGCCCGCGATCCTGGCGTCTTTGGCGGTGATGCCCGCACAGAACGCGCCGATGCCGGGCACCAGCACCACGCGCGGGCTGGTATCGAGCATTTTCTTGGTCCCGCCCAGGCGCCGGTTGTGGCGTTCGAAATAGTCGCGATATTCGGCATCGTAGGCGGCGCAGGCTTCCTGGAGCTTCTTGGCGAAGCCGGCAAGATCGCCGGCCTCGGGCGCCGCCACCACCATGGGTTTGCCCTTGGTACGGATGACATGGTCGGGCGTGATCGTGCCCGCACGCGCGTAGCGCTGCACGTCCGCGCCGTTGGCGTAGTTGAGAACGTCGGCATTGGCGCGCAGATCGAGCACGAAGCGCTTGAAGCGCCCGTCGCCCTGGTTCAGCGCCAGCGCGCCGCGCACCAGGGGCGCTATATCCGCCGCACTTGCGAGCTTGGCGGGCAAGGCGGCACTCGCAAAGATCTTGCGCCCGGCCTTGGCGAGGCGGTTTTCGGCGAGCGTCACCAGATCGATCATGCGGTCGTAGGATTGCTTGGCGTCGGCCCCCCACGAAAAAATCCCGTGTTTGTGCAGCACCAGGCCGATCGCGTTCGGGTGGGCGGCGGCGACTTCGCCCGCGCGCTTGGCAAGGTCGAAGCCCGGCATCACGTAATCGACCACGGGCGCCAGATCGGCGTAGATCTCGCGCAGCAGATCCATGCCGTTGGCATGGTCGGAGACCGACAGCACGGCGTTGGCGTGCGTGTGGTCGACGAATTTGGCGGGCAAAAAAGCGTGGAACAACGTTTCGACCGACGGGTTGGGCGCCGATGCGTCGAGCAGGTTCAAGCGCTGGAAATTGACCATGTCTTCGTCGGACAGGCGGTCGAGCTTGGCGAGTTTGCGCAACGGTTCGAGGCGCACGGCCGGCAGGCCCGCGGGCTCGATCGTGCCCATATCCCAGCCCGAGCCCTTGACGCACAGCACGTCGACCTCTTCGCCCAGCGTATCCTTCATGCGCGTCTTGACCGAGCTGTTGCCGCCGCCATGCAGCACGAGGGCTGGCACGCCGCCGATCAGGCGCGTGGTGTAGGTGCGGATCGCCAGATCTTCGTTGGCGCCGGCAGCGCCGTATTTGGCGATCGCGGCGTTGGCGTCGGCTTGGGAATAGAGATTTTTCATCGCTCTTCGCCCTATCGGTTCAAAACGCGGCCCGCGACCGCGCCGAGTTTGGCGACCATCGCCGCATCGCGCGCCGCAGGCCCCGTGATGAGCGCGGCTTCGAGCGCCGTGTGGCACCCGGCATGGCACGCGGCATCGCGGGCGCGCAGACGGGGCGCCACCGCCTTGATCAAGGCGCGCGCTTTGTCGGCATTTTCGAGCAGCACTTTGATCACGGCATCGACCGTGACGTGGTCGTGGTCGGGATGCCAGCAATCGTAGTCGGTCACCATCGCGACGGTGGCGTAGCAAAGCTCCGCCTCGCGCGCGAGTTTGGCTTCGGGCATGTTGGTCATGCCGATGACCGAGCAGCCCCAGCTGCGATAGAGCTCGCTTTCGGCCTTGGACGAAAATTGCGGGCCTTCCATGACCATGTAGGTGCCGCCGCGCGAATGCGGAAGATCGAGCGACTGCGCGGCCGCCTGCAGATGGTCGCCCAGGCGCGAACAGACCGGATGCGCCATCGACACATGCGCCACAAGGCCCGTGCCGAAGAAACTTTTTTCGCGCGCGAAGGTGCGGTCGACGAACTGGTCGACGATCACGAAATGGCCCGGCGGCAGTTCGGCCTTCAGCGAGCCCACCGCCGAGACCGACACGATTTCCGTGACGCCGACGCGTTTGAGCGCGTCGATATTGGCGCGGAAATTGAGGTCGGTCGGCGAGAGTTTGTGCCCGCGACCGTGGCGCGGCAGGAAGACGATTTCCTGCCCGTCCAGTTCGCCGAACAGCAATTCGTCCGACGGTTTGCCCCACGGCGTTTCGACCGCTTGCCAGCGCGTGTTGGCAAGGCCCGGAATGTCGTAGACGCCCGAGCCGCCGATAACGCCGAGTTTGGGCGGGGTTCCGGGGATTTTTTGGCTGGTCATTGGCGCGAGGCTCCGCTGGCGGAAGGTTTTGGGCGCTTCCTTTTAGCCGATTTGGGCCTTGGATCAATGTCGGCCTCGGCTTTGCCGGAAATAGGCGACAACGGGCGACCATGCGCGTCGGTCGCCAATTTATCCGCTTGATTTGGCTTGGATGTCGCCTCGCCGACGATTTGGGATTCGGGCGCGGGTTCGGGTTCCGGGTCCAAATTTTCGTCGTAATAGGGCGCGTCCGTATCGAGCGTTTCGCTGCCATCGTCGCCAAGCTGGCGGCTGGGCAGCGCGTGGTTGGTAAGGCCCAACCGGTCGGCCGCCCACAGCAGCACGCGGATATTGCCCGCATAGACCTCGTGCGCGATCTTTTCGGCGATCGTGCGGCGCAAGCCCTCGATCTGCGAGCCGCATTCGGCCGCGATGCGCATGCGTTCCTCGCCCAGGCGCACGCGCAGCGCGTTCGACGAGCGCAAAATTCGCCAGACATGCTGGCGCGAACAGCCGACGAAATTGGCGACATCGATCGTGGACGCGCCGTCGGCCAGCGAGGTTGCGACCGCGCTCCAATCGATGCGCCGCCGGGGCCCGCGCCGCAGCGGTGCGGGATCGCGCGGGGGTTTTTCACCGTTTAGAACATAAGACGAATTGTTGGGCTCGTCCGCGATTTTCTGTAAATTTTCCATAACACACCTTTTTTAGCTCGTTGACAGTTTATAAACCTATCACGGTGTGCGGTCCGGTGCAAGCCTGCGCGCTCGTCTGGCGTACGCTTGGGATTTGCACGGCGCGCTTTGGAACAAGCGCTTCGAGTGCCGGATCGTCGAAGACAAGAGCCTTCGGGGCGGCGCTCCTCAGCGTGCGAACTTCAAATCGGTCGCGGCAAAATCCGCGCCCTTGAACAGCAACGGCGCATCGAGAGACGTTGCCAGCGCATAGGCGATGCAATCGCCAAAATTGAGCGCAGCCTTGTGGCGCCCTTTGCCGAAATGCGCGAACGCTTCGCGCGCGACGACGACTTGCGCTTCGTCGAACGGCACGATTTCGATTTCGTAGAGGGCGCGCAGCGCATCGAGACGCGCGAGCCTGACACCCCCGCGCTCGCGCTCGGCGACAATGCTGCATTCGAGCAGCGTCGCGGCCGACATGCACAAGAGCGGTTCTGCACGCATACGGGCGTGGAAGAACTCGCTGTCCGCCTCGCCGAAAAGGACGGCGATCAAGGCCGAACTATTGACGACGATCACTCAGGCACGCCGTACTCGTTGTAGCCGATGATTTCGTCGGGCGTGCGGTCGTCGAGGATCGGTTCGTTACGAGCTTCGGCGAGCAGCGCGCGAACCAAGACGTCGCGTTCGTCGGGCGTGAATTTGGGTTTGCCCGGCAGCGCCGAGCGCTCGCGGATGACAGCGCGCGCGGTTTCGGCCAGCGTTCCGCCTTGGCGACGCGCCATCGCGCGCAAACGCGTTTCAAGCTCGGAACGATCGAAAATGAGCGTCATCGGCGGCCTCGCTATCTGAGATATGTATCCTGTAACTGCCCAAAAGAAAAGGCCGGTCCCGAGGGGCCGGCCTTTTGTCGTTTGGCGCTGCGGAAAACCTCAGTGCAGGCCCTTCCAGATTCGGCGCTTCGTCGCGTAGAGCAGGGCCGTGAAGAGGAAGAGGAAGATCATCACCTTCACGCCCAGCGAATTGCGCGCTTCCAGATGCGGCGAGGCGACGAAGGCCAGGAATGTCGCGACGTCTTTCGACATCTGCTCGACCGTCGCCGGCGTACCGTCGGCATATTGCACGCCGTCGGGCTGGATCGGCTGGCCCATCGCGATCTGGTTGCCCGGGAACCATTTGTTGTAGTGCATGCCGTCGCCCATCGCCATGCCCGCGGGCGGATCGGCATAGCCGGTCATCAGCGCGTAGACGTAGTTTTCCGCGCCGAGCCGGTTCTTGGCGATCAGCGACAGGTCGAGCGGATAGGCGCCGTTATTGACCGCGCGCGCCGCCTGCTCGTTCGGGAAGGGCGACTTGAAACGGTCCGAGGCGCGCGACGGGCGCTGGAACATTTCGCCGTCGTCGTTGGGACCGTCGGTCGTCTCGTACTCCGCCGCGATCGCGGCGATCTCGGCTTCCGACAGGCCGATGCCGGCCAGATTGCGGAAGCGCATCTGCTTCATCGCGTGGCAGGCCGCGCACACTTCCTTGTAGACCTGGAAGCCGCGCTGCGCCGCCGCCCGGTCGAACGTGCCGAAGAAGCCGCTATGCGGCCAGTTCTGCTTGGGCGGCACCGGCACGTCGCCGGCCGCAAACGCGGGCGCCGAAAACGCGACGAATGCCGCGACCAAAAGAGATTTTGCAATACGCATCAGGCCTTCTCCATCGCAGCCGCACCCGCCAGCTTGCCGCCGCCCAGCACCGGTTCGGCGATCGAGCTTGGCAAGGCCGTCGGGCGTTCGAACCAGCCCAGCAGCGGCAGGAAAACCAGGAAATGCGCGAAATACAGGATCGTCGCGATCCGCCCGATCAGCAGCGCCGGGCCCTCGGCCGGCTGGCCGCCGGCCCAGCCCAGCACCAGGCACACCGCGATGAACAGCCAGAAGAACAGGCGGAACACCGGGCGGAACTTGGCCGAGCGCACGCGGCTGGTATCCAGCCACGGCAGCAGGAACAGGATCAGGATCGAGCCGAACATCAGCAGCACGCCGCCCAATTTGTCCGGCACCGCGCGCAGGATCGCGTAGAACGGCAGGAAGTACCATTCGGGCACGATGTGCGCTGGCGTCACCAGCGGGTTGGCGGGGATCCAGTTGTCGGGATGGCCCAGCACGTAGGGGTTGAAGAACACGAAATACGCGAACACGATCAGGAACACGCCCAGACCCAGCGCGTCCTTGACCGTGTAGTACGGGTGGAACGGGATCTTGTCCTGCGGCCCCTTGGCGTCGATGCCGAGCGGATTGTTCGAGCCGTGCACGTGCAAGGCCCACAGATGCAGGAACACCACGCCCACGATGACAAAGGGCATCAGGTAGTGGAGCGCGAAAAAGCGGTTCAGCGTCGGGTTGTCGACCGAGAAGCCGCCCCACAGCCAGGTGACGATCGATTCGCCGACCACCGGGATGGCCGAGAACAGATTGGTGATGACGGTCGCGCCCCAGAAGCTCATCTGGCCCCAGGGCAAAACATAGCCCATGAAGGCGGTCGCCATCATCAGCAGGAAGATGACGAGGCCGAGCCACCACAAAATCTCGCGCGGCGCCTTGTAGCTGCCGTAATAGAAGCCGCGCACGATATGGATATAGACCACGATGAAGAACATCGAGGCGCCGTTCATGTGGATGTAGCGGATGAGCCAGCCGTAATTCACGTCGCGCATGATGCGCTCGACCGAGTCGAACGCGTGCAGCGTCGAGGCCTGGTAGTTCATCGCGAGGAAAATGCCCGACACGATCATGATCACCAGGCAGATGCCCGCGAGCGACCCGAAATTCCACATGTAATTGAGGTTGCGGGGTGCCGGATACTTGATCAGCTGCTCGTCGATCATCTCGAAGATCGGCAGGCGATGGTCGACCCATTTGACGATGGGGTTCGCGCGGAACGGCGACGGGACGTAGTCGTACTTGGCCATGGCTTGCTGCCTCAACCGATGCGGATGGTGGTGTCGTTTCGGAACGCGTAGGGCGGCACGTCGAGATTTTTGGGCGCCGGTCCCTTGCGGATGCGCCCGGACGTGTCGTAGTGCGAGCCGTGGCACGGGCAGAACCAGCCGCCATACTCGCCGCGCGAATCCGACGGCTTCTGCCCGAGCGGCACGCAGCCCAGATGCGTGCACACGCCCAGCAGCACCAGCCATTGTTCGCGCTGCACGCGCTTGGCGTCGGTCTGCGGATCGGGCAATGCTGCCGCATCGTCGGCCTTGGCCTTGGCGATTTCCTCGGGCGTGCGGTTGCGCACGAACACGGGCTTGCCGCGCCACGTGACCGTGATCGCCATGCCGGGCTGCACGGCCGCAAGATTCACCTCGGTCGACGACAGCGCCAGCACGTCGGCCGACGGGTTCATCGAATGGACGAACGCCCAGCCCGCCAGCACGGCGCCCGTGGCGCCGAACGCGGTGGTGGCCAGATACAGAAAGTCGCGGCGCGGCGAGCCGTCGGGGTGTTTGCGCGAACCGTCGGCGGCAAGCGAAGAAGAACCGGGCTGAGCCATCGCAAGTAGACCCTTTTGGTTGGCGGCGCCCGACGGGCGCCGGTTCGAATTCGTTTAAACAAATAGGCTAGGCCGCGAACGGCGTACAGCACGATATCGCGCCCAAGTGCGACCCGATGTCGCAGGGGCCGGTATAATCCAGCTTCGGGCCGGATGCAAAAGATGAAAGCAGCCGCTAACCTGCCGGAACCGTGATGCCTGCCCCCCTCCCTTTGCGCCTGGCGCTGTTCGAACCCGATATCGCGCAGAATACCGGCACGATTTTGCGCCTGGCGGCGTGCTGGGGCGTGGGCGTCGATATCGTGGAGCCGTGCGGGTTCGTCTGGTCGCAGCCCAAACTGCGCCGCGCGGGCCTCGACTATCTCGACCGAGTGGCGCTCGAACGCCATACGAGCTGGGCACGGTATCTCGAAACTTCGCGCCCGCCGCGCCTCGTGCTGCTGACCACGAAGGGTGCGGCGCGCCTGCCCGATTTCGCTTTCGCGCCGGGCGATACTTTGCTGCTCGGGCGCGAATCGGCGGGCGTGACCGAGGCCGTGCACCAAGCGGCCGATGCGCGCGTGGCGATTCCGCTGGTGCCGGGCGCGCGCTCGCTCAATGTGGCGCTGGCTGCGGCGGTTGCGCTGGGCGAGGCGATGCGGCAGCTTGGTTTGTATCCGGGGGAGAACGTATGAGCGAACACCAAAAAGCGGCGGCCAAAGCCTGGTTCGAAGAATTGCGCGACAGAATCTGCGCCGAGTTCGAGGCGATCGAAGAAGCACTGGCGGGCGGCCCGCACCGGGACCTGCCGCCCGGCCGCTTCGTGCGCAAGACTTGGCCCCGCCTCGATGCCAATGGCGACGATGGCGGCGGCGGCACGATGGCCGTCATGCACGGGCGCGTGTTCGAAAAAGTGGGCGTGAACGTCTCGACGGTCTACGGCGCCTTCTCGCCCGAATTCGCCAAGCAGATGCCGGGGGCGGCCGAGGATCCGCGCTTCTGGGCGTCGGGCATTTCGTTGGTGGCGCATCTGCGCTCGCCCAAAGTGCCGGCCGTGCACATGAACACGCGCCACATCGCGACGACCAAGGCGTGGTTCGGCGGCGGCGGCGACTTGACGCCGATGGTGCCCAACGACGACGACACGCGCGCCTTCCACGCCGCCTACAAGGCCGCGTGCGACAAACACGATCCCGACTACTATCCGCGCTTCAAAAAATGGTGCGACGAATATTTCCATTTGAAGCACCGCAACGAGCCGCGCGGCGTGGGCGGCATTTTCTACGACAATCTGGATACGGGCAACTGGGCGAAGGATTTCGCCTTCACGCAGGATGTCGGCCGCGCGTTTCTGGCGGGCTATGCGCCGCTGGTCCGCCAGCACATGCACGATCCCTGGACCGAGGCAGAGCGCCAGCACCAGCGCGTGCGGCGCGGGCGCTATGTGGAGTTCAATCTGCTCTACGACCGCGGCACCACCTTCGGTCTCAAAACCGGCGGCAATGTCGAAGCCATCCTGATGAGCCTGCCGCCCGACGTCGCCTGGCCCTAGACCGGACACCCCGCCTCGATCCAGGCTTCTTCCTGCGCCTTGAGCCAGGCGCCCATCGCGGGGCCGGGCGCGATGCCTGCCGCCCGCGCAGCCGCGCCGTTCAGGGTGAATTTGGGGCGCACCCAAGCGGCGGCGGCGGCGAACATTTCGTCGAACCCGGGCGCCTTGGACCATTCCAGCAGCACGAACGGTGCCGGATCGCTGCCGAGCCGGTAGAAGGCCGCACGGCGCTGGCGTTCGTCGAAGCCCGGATCGAGCCTGGCCGACGGCGCGGTCAAAGCGGCGAGCCTAGCCGCCTCGCCATTCGAACAGCGCAGGCGTTTGGCGACCGCAGCGGCGCCAGCGGCAGGTACGAGCGCCGCGAGCGCCAGAATCGCATCGACGCGCGCGCCGACCTTGCCGGCCACCGCCTGCACGCGTTCGAGCGCTGCGGGGTCGCCCATTTCGGGCAGCCAGAAATCGAACAGGCGGGCGGCGCGCATCGTGCGCAGCATCGCCGGCGCGTGCGGACCTTCGAGCAGGCGGAACAGTTCGCTGCGCACGCGCTCGGCCGAAAGATTTTTCAAATTCTCCGCCGCCGCCGCGCACGCGGCCAGCGCGTCCGCATCGGGATGGGGCCCGCCAAAACGCGCCTGGAAGCGGAAAAAGCGCAGCACGCGCAGCGTGTCTTCGGCAATGCGCAAGGCGGCATCGCCCACGAACCGCACGCGCCGCGCCGCCAGATCCGCGCGCCCGCCGAAATAGTCGTAGACGCGCCCCGCCGCATCCATCGACATCGCGTTGATCGTAAAATCACGCCTTGCGGCGTCGGCCGTCCAGTCGTTTGTGAATTCGACGGTCGCGTGGCGCCCATCGGTTTCGACATCGCGCCGCAGGGTGGTGATTTCGAAGGTGCGGCCGCGCACGACGGCCGTGACGGTGCCGTGCGCGACGCCCGTGGGGATCGCCTTGAACCCGGCCGCCGCCAGTTTTTCGAGGACGATTTCGGGCGCGTCGGGCGTCGCCAGATCGAGGTCGGCGGGCGCTTGGCCCGCCAGCGCGTCGCGCACGCACCCGCCCACGAACCGCGCGGCCGAGCCCAAACACGCCGCCAGCAGCGCGGACGCCTCCAGGGACGCCCACGCGGGCAGCGGGTCGAGGACGAAGGCCGACGAGTCGGACATGGCGGCGATTCTAGCCGAGCGCGAAACCTAGCTCAAATCGACCGCGTGTTTTTTGAGATCGTCGAGCGCGCAAATGTCGAGCGTGTCGGCGTGCGTTGCGGCCAGCGCGATCCTGGGCGCCTTGCCCGCTTCGAAGGCTTCCTGCCAGCGCGCGGCGCACAGACACCAGCGGTCGCCGGGCTTGAGACCGGCAAAGCCGTATTCGGGGCGCGGCGTGGAGAGATCGTTGCCCGCTTTTTTGGAGAAGGCGAGGAATTCCGCCGTCACGATCGCGCACACGGTGTGCACGCCGCGATCCGTCGGGCCGGTGTTGCAGCAGCCGTCGCGGAAAAAGCCGGTCAGCGGATTGCGTCCGCATTCGGCCAAGGGCAAGCCCAGCACGTTTTTGGCCCCGCGCGGCCCGCCGCCGCGTTCGTCCCGCTCGCCATCCATCGCCAATCCTCCGCGTTTGGGCGTATAGTAGTGCGGCTATGGCGACAACCGAAGAAACAAAATCGCGGCTCAGGGCCGATCCCGTGCTGGCCGCGATCAAGGCGCGGCTGGAACGCGAATACGGCGCGCGCCTGAAACGCGTCGTGCTGTTCGGCTCGCGCGCGCGCGGCGATGCGCGCCCGGATTCGGACTACGACATTGCCGTGTTCCTCGACGGGTACGACGGCACCGCGCGCGAGGCGATGCGCCTGGGCCAGATCGCGCACGAGCTGATGGCCGCGCGTTCGGATTCGCCGTTTTTCGAGCTGCTGGCGCTGTGCGAGACGCCGCCGCCCGACGGATCGCCGTTGCGCAGCGAGGTCGAGCGCGAGGGAATCGGCTTGTGAGCGCGGAAGCGGCACGGCTGCTGGCCCATGCCCGGCGCCAGCTTGCCGACGCGGACAAAATGCTTTCCGTCGATCTGGCGCACAGCGCCGCGCGCGAGAGCTACATGGCGCTTTTCAATGCCGCGCGAGCGCTGCTGCTGTCGCAGACCGGGGAGCGCTACAAAAAACACGGTATGGTGCACGCAGCGTGCCGCAAACTTGCCGCCAGCGACCCCGAACTTGGCAACGAGGTCGGCCGCCAACTGGCCTCTCTCTACCCGTTGAAACTCGCTTCGGACTACGCGTCCGAAACGGCGCCGACGCTCGCGGAAGCGCGCGAAATCCTGGACGGCGTCGAGCGAACGATCGCGCGCATCGCGACGCTGCTCGCCCGCCCCTAACCGCCCGGCGGTCTTGGCTCCACATGCGCGGGCGCGATGGTGCCGTCGGGCGCCATGCGCGGCGGCACGTACTGGCCCTTGGCGTTGCCCGCCTCGCGCATCAGCACCAGCCCGAACAGCAGCACTGCCGTCAGCACCACGCCCGCCAAGCCCAGCCACACGAACGGCGCGTCGCGCCAGGTCGGCTTCTCGCCGCGCCCGCGCTTTTCCTGGCGCCGCCGCTCGTAGGCCATCCACAGCCCGTAGGCGATCGTGGGCAGCACCAGCGGCAGCAAAAATTCGAGCAGGATGCGGATCATGGCGGGCGCGCCTCGAGCGCCAGAATTTCGGCCAGATTGACGAGCATGCCGGCCGTGGCGCCCCAAATATTGCGCGCGCCGTAGGGGATCGCCCAGAAGAACCGCTCGCGCCCCTCGACCAGGCGGCTGCGCCGCACGCGGTTGGCCGGGTCGAGCACGAAGGCCAGCGGCACTTCGAAAATGTCGGCAACTTCGAACGTGTCGGGCAGCAGATCGAAGGGCGGCGTCACCAGCCCCACCACGGGCACGACTTCGTAGGCCGTGCGCGTGCGGTAGGTATCGAGCCGCCCGACGATTTCGACATGCGCGCGCGCAAGTCCGATTTCTTCCTCGGTCTCGCGCAGCGCCGCCTGGATCGCGTCGGCGTCGTCGGCTTCGATGCGCCCGCCCGGAAAACTGATCTGCCCGGCATGGTCGTGCAAATGCGCGGTGCGCTGGGTCAGCAGCACCGACAGGCCCTGCGGGCGCGCAACCAACGGCACCAGCACCGCGGCGGCGCGCAAACTCGCCGCGCGCGGCGCCGACCCCGGATTGCCGTCCACGTCGCCGCGCAACCCCGGCACGCTGGCATCCAACGCCGCGCGAATGTCGGCAAACGACATCATGCCGCAGCGCCCAGTTCGAAAAACACGCCGTCGCTCCAGACGCCCAGCCGGTCGCCGTCGACCGTGGCGCCCTCGACCAGCCGGTAGAAGGCCGCGCGCGCCACGCGCGCTTGAAGCCCCGCGCGCACCGTCACGTACGGAACGCGGCTGCCGTCGGCTTCCTGCACCAGCGCGATCGGGTGCGCCGGACCCGCGACGACCGTCTCGTCGAGGTTGGTGCGAAACGCGATTTGCGCATCCAGGAAATCGACATCCACTGCCACGAAGGGCGCTGCCTCCACTTCGACGCGGCCGCGCTCGTAGGGGGTGACGAGCCAGTAGCTGCCGTCGGGTTCGCGGCGCAGCACGCTTGCAAAAAGTTTCACAAGTGCCGGCCGTTCGATCGGCGCGCCACGATAAAGCCACATTCCGTCGCGCCGAATGCGCAGATCGAAATCGCCGCAAATCTCGGGCGCTATGTGGGAGAGGGGTTGAAGCATCGGAGTCGGGCGCTAGTCTATACCGCCCGGCACGCATCGTGCAGCGACTTCGGTGCCGGGTAACGAAAGGCTGCTGGACGGACAGGGCAGCCTCTGCCACGCTTGGCCTTCGGTTCGTCTTTTTTGCGAGGATTCTGCCCCGTGAATGCACAAGCCCCCGTTCTGCACACGCCCGACGACAGCGCCGCGCTGCTGGCCGACATCGAAAAACTCGGCGCCACGCTGCAATCGGTGCGCGGGCGCATCGCCGAGGTGATTTTCGGCCAGCAGGACGTGGTCGAACAGACGCTGGTCACCCTGCTGGCGGGCGGGCATTTGCTGCTGATCGGCGTGCCGGGCCTCGCCAAGACCAAGCTGGTCGAAACGCTCGGCACCGTTTTGGGGCTCGATGCCAAGCGCGTGCAGTGCACGCCCGATCTGATGCCCGCCGACATTATCGGCTCCGAAGTGCTCGAAGAGGGCGACGCGGGACGCCGCCAGTTCCGCTTCCTGCGCGGACCCGTGTTCGCCCAAATCCTGATGGCCGACGAAATCAACCGTGCCAGCCCGCGCACGCAGTCGGCCCTGCTGCAGGCGATGCAGGAGCGCCGCGTGTCGGTCGGCGGCAACTACCATGCGCTGCCCGCCCCCTTCCATGTGCTGGCGACGCAAAACCCGCTCGAACAGGAAGGCACCTATCCGCTGCCCGAAGCGCAGCTTGACCGGTTCCTGCTGCAGGTCGATGTCGGCTATCCCGATCTCGATGCCGAACGCCAGATGCTGCTCGCCACCACGGGCACGGCCGAAGCCAAGCCCCAGCAGGCGATGGATGCCGCAAGCCTGATGCACGCCCAGGCGCTGATCCGCCGCGTGCCGGTGGGCGAAAAAGTCATCGAGGCGATCCTGCGCCTGGTGCGCGCGGGGCGGCCCGGCGAAAGCGAAATCGAAGCGGTGCGCAAGCACGTGATCTGGGGACCGGGGCCGCGCGCCAGCCAGTCCTTGATGCTGGCCGCGCGCGCGCGCGCCGTGCTCGACGGCCGCCTGTCGCCCTCGCTCGACGACGTGGCGGCGCTGGCCGCGCCCATCTTGCGCCATCGCATGGCGCTGTCGTTCGCCGCGCGCGCCGACGGCATCACGCTCGACGGCATCGTCGCCAAATTGCGCGAGGGGCTCGGCTGATCCGAAACGCTGCCGCCATGGCCGACGCCGCTCCCGCCGCGATTTTGCGCCAGCGCCTGACGGCCGAAGCGCTCGCCAGCCGCCTGCCCGCACTTTTGGTTGCAGCCCAGCGCGTGGCCGACACGGTCGCCCAGGGCGTGCACGGGCGCAGGCGCACGGGGCCGGGCGAAAGTTTCTGGCAGTTCCGCCGCTACATGGCGGGCGATCCGGTCGAGCGCATCGACTGGCGCCAGACCGCCAAGACCGACGCCGTCTATGTGCGCGAAACCGAATGGGAGTCCGCCCAGACCGTGTGGCTGTGGCGCGACGGATCGCCGTCGATGGCATGGGCCTCGCGGCCGGAATTCCCGCTGAAGTCGGCGCGCGCGGAACTGCTGCTGATGGCGCTCGTCTCGCTGCTCGCGCGCGGCGGCGAGCGCGTCGGGCTGCTGGCCGAGGGCGCGCGGGCCGTGCACGGGCGCTTTGCCGTGAACCGGCTGGGCGAAGCGCTGGTCGAAGATGCGGGCAAATCCGGCGACCGGCCGCCGGCAGCGCGCCTGTCGCGCCACGCGCATGTCGTGCTGTTCGGCGATTTTCTGGGGCCGCTGGCCGAAACCGATGCCGCGATCGCCAGGCTTGCGGGCGGCGGCGCGCGCGGGCAGATGGTGCAGATCGCCGATGCCGCCGAAGAAAACCTGCCCTATGTCGGGCGCACGCGTTTCCAGGGGCTGGAGAACGAGGGCGAAATGCTGGTCGCGCGCGTGGAATCGGTGCGCGCGGAATATCGCGCGGTCTATGCCGACCATGTCGCGGGCTTGCGCGCGATCGCGCGCGCGCATGGCTGGGGCTATGTCGCGCACCGTACCGACCGGCCGCCCGAAACGGCGCTGCTGACCTTGTGGCTGGCGCTTGGCGATGCCAGCGCCCGGGCGCGCTAGATGGGCGCGCTCTCCGCCTTCGCGTTTTTGACGCCGGTGTGGCTCGCGGGCCTTGCGGCGCTGCCGGTGCTGTGGTGGCTGCTGCGGGTCACGCCGCCCGCACCGCGCAAGGCGCTGTTCCCGGCGATCGCGCTGCTGCTGCGCTTGAAGCCGGGCGAAGAAACGCCGGCCCAGACGCCGTGGTGGCTGCTGCTGCTGCGCCTGGCGATCGCGGCGCTGATTGTTTTTGCGCTGGCGCAGCCCGTGCTGAATCCGGCGGCGCGCATCGCAGGCTCGGGTCCCGCGATCCTGGTCGTCGACGACGGCTGGTCGTCGGCCGCGAACTGGAGCGCCGTGCGCAGCCATCTCGACCGCGCGCTCGACGGCGCAGAGCGCGAGAGGCGCGCGGTGATGCTGCTGGCAACCGCGCCCAACGCTGCGGGCGAGCCCCCGCGCCCGTCGCGCCTGATGAGTGCGGGCGAGGCGCGCCCGCTGGTCGGCGCGCTCGAACCCAAACCCTGGCCGGTCGACCGCGTCGCGGCGCTCGCCACGCTCGAAGCCGTCGCACCGGCCCAGGCCGCCAGCATCCAGTATTTTTCCGACGGGCTCGCGGACCCGGCGCTCGATGCGCTGCTCGAACGCCTGCAGCGCATCGGCCCCACCGTCTATGTGGCGCCGGTCGCGGAAAAATTGGCGCGGCTGCTGCTGCCGCCCGTCTCGGAAACCGGCGCCATCGCCGCGACGGCCGCGCGCGCGGGCACGGCGGGGCCGCTCGACCTGGCGCTCGTGGCGCGCGGCGAGGACAGCCGCTTGCTGGCACGCGAACGGCTGCGCTTCGAAGACGGCGCCGGCACGGCGCTCGCGCGCATCGTGCTGCCCTCGGAACTGCGCAACCGTGTGGCGCGCCTGGAGATCGAGGGCGAAGCGAGCGCGGCCGCCACCGCCCTCATCGACGAGCGCTGGCGCCGCCGCCCGGTCGGCATCGTGTCGAGCGACACGCTGGAGCGCCAGAACCAGCCGCTGCTGGCCGACACGTTCTATTTGGAGCGCGCGCTGCAACCGTTCAGCGAAGTGCGCATCGGCACGGTCGTCGATCTTCTGGCGCGCGAGACCGCCGTGCTGATTCTGGCCGATATCGGCGAGCTGCCGGCGGCCGAGCGCGCCGCGATCGAAGCGTGGATGCGACGCGGCGGCGTGGTGCTGCGGTTCGCGGGCGCGCGCCTGGCCGAAGCGAACGACGATCTGGTGCCCGTACCGTTGCGTTTGGGCGGGCGGGCGTTTGGCGGCGCCATGAGCTGGGAACAGCCCATCGGCTTGGCGCCTTTCGACCCGGACTCGCCCTTTGTCGGGCTCGACGTGCCCGCCGACGTGCTGGTGCGCCGCCAAGTGCTGGCCGAACCGACGCTCGAACTCGTGCGCAAAAGCTGGGCGCGCTTGGTCGACGGCACGCCGCTTGTCACCGCCGACAAGCGCGGCGAGGGCTGGCTCGTGCTGGTGCACGTCACCGCCTCGCCCGAATGGTCGGATTTGCCGCTCTCGGGCCTTTACATCGAAATGCTGCAACGTTTGATCGCGCTCGCCCAAGGCGTCGCGGGCGACGGCACGGGCGACGCGTTGCTGGCGCCCGTCGCCACGCTCGACGGGTTCGCGCGGCTGGTGGCGCCGTTTCCGGCGGCGACCGGCGTGGCCGCGCGCAATCTGGGCGCCACGCTCGCAAGCCCGCGCACGCCGCCCGGGCACTACGGGACCCAGGCCGCGCGGCGCGCGCTCAATCTGAGCCAGGGGCTGGCCGCGCCGCGCGCGGCGACGACCCTGCCCGCGGGCATCGCGCGCGCGGCCTATGACGGCGCGGCCGAAATCGACTTCAAGCCGGTTTTGTTCGTGCTTGCCTTGCTGCTGCTGGTCGCCGATATCGCGATCGCGCTGTTGCTGCGCGGCCTCGTGACGCTGGGCCCCGCGCGCAACCGGCTGGGTGCAGCGCTGGTGGCGGGGCTGCTGGCGGCTGGCGCGTCGGATGCGACCGCCCAGCGCCTGCCGCCGGTCGACGAAGCGGCGGGCGTCGCGAATTCGCTTGCCACCAACCTTGCCTTCGTGCGCACCGGCGACGAGCAGACCGACCGCGTGAGCCGCGCGGGCCTGGCGGGCCTCGGCGTGATGCTGGCGCGGCGCACGGCGGTCGATCCCGGCACGCCGGCGGCGGTCGATCTGGAGCGCGACGAGCTTGCCTTCTATCCGCTGCTCTATTGGCCGGTGCTGGCGCAAACGCCGCTGCCCAGCGCCGCCGCGATGGCGCGCGTCAAACAATACATGGCCAACGGGGGCATGATTCTGTTCGACACGCGCGAGGCCGATTTTCTGGGGCCAAGTTCCGTCGGCCCCTCGGCCCAGCGGCTGCGCGATTTGCTGCGCCCGCTCGATCTGCCGCGTCTCGTGCGCGTGCCGCCCGAGCATGTGCTGACCAAAACCTTCTATCTGCTGCAGGATTTTCCCGGCCGCGTGACCGGCGCGCCGTTGTGGATCGAACAGCCCGACGCGCGCGACAAAGACGGCGTCACGTCGGTCGTGATCGGCGCCAACGATTGGGCCGGGGCCTGGGCGCTCGACGCCGCCGGCCGGCCGATGTTCGCGGCCGTGCCCGGCGGCGACAACCAGCGCGAATTCGCCGTGCGCTTCGGCATCAATCTGGTGATGTACGCCCTCACCGGCAACTACAAGGGCGACCAGGTGCATGTCGACACGATCCTGGAAAGGCTGCGCCGATGACCGACTATTCGATCGCCTTCGCGCCGCTGGTCGCGTGGCATTGGCTCGGCATGCTGGCAGCGCTTGCCGCCGTGCCGCTGGCCGTCGCGTTCTGGAAACGCGCGCGCGGCGCGGTGTGGCGCTTGGGCGCGGTTGCGGGCTTGCTGCTGGCGCTTGCCAATCCGTTGGCGGTGGTCGAGGAGCGGCGCGGGCTTTCCGATATCGGCCTGCTCGTGATCGACGAAAGCGACAGCGCGAAACTGGGCCAGCGCAGCGCCCGTATCGAGCGCGCGGCCGAAACCTTGCGCGAACGCCTCGCGCGCGAAAAGGATTTCGACCTGCGCATCGTGCGGGCGGGCGCGGCGGGCGGCCTGGCGCAGGACGGCACGCGGCTGTTCGACGCGGTCGAGCGCGCTTTGTCGGACGTGCCGCGCAACCGCCTGGCGGGCGTGGCGCTGCTGACCGACGGCCAGGTGCACGACGCGCCCGCAGGCGACGCGGCGGCGCTCGCGCGTTTGAACCTGCCGGGGCCGCTGCATGCGCTGCTGGCGGGCGAGCGCAACGAAGCCGACCGCCGCCTGGTGCTCGAACAAGCACCGGGCTTCGCCATCGTCGCCAAACCGCAGACGCTGACCATCCGCGTGGACGACGGCGCTGCGCCGCGCCCCGGTTCGACGGCAGCCGGCACGCCGCGCGCGCTGGCGCTGGTCGACATCAAACGCAACGGCCAGCCTTTCTTGAGCGTGCGCGTGCCCGTCGGCGTTTCCACAACCGTCGACTTCCAGCTCGAAAAAGCCGGCGAGACGGTGTTCGAGATCGAGGTCGAGGCGGGCCCGCGCGAACTGGCGCTCGACAACAACCGGCAGATCGTCGTGGTCAACGGCGTGCGCGACCGGCTGCGCGTGCTGCTCGTGACCGGCGAGCCGCATGCGGGCGAGCGCACCTGGCGCAATCTGCTGAAATCGGACCCGGCGGTCGATCTCGTGCATTTCACGATTCTGCGCCCGCCGGAATCGCAGGATTTCACGCCCGTCAACGAACTCTCGCTGATCGCGTTTCCGATCCGCGAACTGTTCGAGGTGAAATTGGCCGAATTCGACCTCGTCATTTTCGACCGCTACCGGCGGCGCGACGTGCTGGCGACGATCTATCTCGACAATATCGTGCGCTATGTGCGCGGCGGCGGCGCGCTGCTGATCGCGGTCGGCTCGAATTTCTCGGCGCCCAACTCGCTGTTCAATTCGCCCATCGGCCAGATCATGCCGGGCGCGCCCACGGGGCAGAATTTCGACCAGGCCTACCGGCCGAGCGTGTCGGCGACCGGCAGGCGCCATCCGGTGACGTCCGATCTGCCGGGGGCGGGGGCGGGCACGGCCGCGCCCGACTGGGGCCGCTGGTTCCGGCATATCGACGCCGAGCCGCGCCGGGGCCAGGTTTTGATGAGCGGCGCCAACGAGCGGCCTTTGCTGCTGCTCGACCGCGTCGGCGACGGGCGCGTGGCCCAATTGATGAGCGACCATTTCTGGCTGTGGGCGCGCGGGCTCGACGGCGGCGGCCCGCACGCCGAATTGCTGCGCCGCATCGCGCACTGGCTGATGAAGGAACCCGAACTGGAGGAGAACGACCTCAAAGTGCGCGTGCGCGGCAGCCGCATGGAGATCGAACGGCGCACGTTGGAGCCCGTGCAGACGCCCGTGACAATCACGGGCCCCGACGGCGCCGCGCGCGCCGTGAGCCTTGCGACGACGCGCGCGGGCCGCGAGGCTGCGATCTACACGCCCGACCGGCCGGGGCTGTATCGCCTCTCCGACGGCGAGCGCACGGCTTTGGCGGCGGTGGGGGCGGTCAATCCGCGCGAGACCGCCGACATGCGCACGACCGACGCGCTGCTGAAACCGGCGGTCGAGGCGACGGGCGGTTCGGTGCAATGGCTGGCCGACGGCATCCCCGACATTCGCCGCGTGCGCGCGAACCGCGAGGCGGGCGGCACCGTGCCGGGCGGCCGGGGCTGGATCGGCTTCCGCGCCAACGGCGAATATGTGGTGACGGGCGTCTCGCAAACCCCGCTGATGCCGGGGTTGCTGACGTTCCTCGCGTGCCTGGCGCTGCTGCTGGTCGCGTGGCGCCGCGAGGGTCGATAATTTTTACCCCCTTCCCCGCAAGGGGGGAGGGAGAAAATTTTTTTACCTTCGCCCGAACAGTTTTTCGATGTCGGCCAGCTTGAGTTCCACATAGGTCGGGCGGCCATGGTTGCATTGGCCGCTATGGGGTGTGGCTTCCATCTGGCGCAGCAGCGCGTCCATTTCCGCGCCGTTCAGCCGGCGGCCCGCGCGCACGGCGCCGTGGCAGGCCATCGTGCCGCATACTTCGCCCAGGCGTTCTTTGAGCGACAAGGCAGCGCCGTGTTCGGCAATCTCGTCGGCCAGATCGCGGATCAGGCCCTTGACGTCGAGTTCGCCCAGCATCGCCGGGGTTTCGCGCACCGCGACGGCGCCGGGGCCGAAGGATTCGACGCCCAAGCCAAGCTCGCCCAGTTCGTCCGCTTTGGCGAGCAGCCGCGCGGCGTCGGCTTCGTCGAGCTCGACGATTTCGGGGATCAGCAGCGTCTGGCGTCGCACGTTGCCGGCCGCGAGCGCCTCTTTCATGCGCTCGTAGACCAGGCGTTCGTGCGCCGCGTGCTGGTCGACGATCACGATGCCGTCGGCGGTCTGCGCGATCACGTAGGTTTCGTGCAGCTGCGCGCGCGCGATGCCGAGCGGCAAATGCGCCGGTGCGCCTGTCTCGGGAGCGGACGCCGGAACGGACGCGCCGAAATTTGGCGGCGCGTGGTAGGCGACGCTTGCCTCGGCGAGCCCGCGCGAAACGGCGGGCGTGCCCGCGAACGCGTACTGGGGAATCTGCGGGCGCGCGAGTTCCAGCGCTTCGATCGCGACATGGCTGGAGGCGCGAAAGCCCGCGCGGTCCAGCGCTTCCTTGAGGCTCGCGACGATGAGGCCGCGAATGCGCGCAGGATCGCGGAAGCGAACTTCGGTTTTGGCCGGATGCACGTTGGCGTCCACCTGGTGCGTCGGCAGTTCCAGGAACAGCGCGACGCACGGGTGGCGGTCGCGCGCCAGAAAATCGGCGTAGGCGCCGCGCACCGCGCCCGCCAGCAATTTGTCGCGCACCGGGCGTCCGTTGACGAACAGATACTGGTGCTGCGACGTGGCGCGGTTGTAGGTCGGCAAGCCCGCATGGCCGGAGAGCCGGATATCGCCGTCCGCATCCTGGCGGCGCGCCTCGATGGGGGCGGCATTGTCGAAAAATTCGCGCCCGATCACGGCGGCTGCGCGCGCCAGCCGCGCATCCTCGCCCGGCGCCATTTGGGCGGGCAGTTTCAGGAACGAGCGCCCGTCGGCCACGAGATTGAAGGCGATATGCGGATGCGCCATCGCGAGCCGTGCGATCGCGTCTTCGCACGCGTCGCGCTCGGCGCGCTCGCCCTTGAGGAACTTGAGTCGCGCGGGCGTCGCATAAAACAGGTCGCGCACTTCGACGCGCGTGCCGAAGGGTGCTGCGGCAGGCACCGGATCGTGTTTGCGCCCGCCTTCGACCGCGATCGTCCAGGCGCTGTCGGCATCGCGCGGGCGGCTGGTGATCGACAGGCGCGCGACGGCGCCGATCGAGGGCAGCGCCTCGCCGCGAAACCCGAGCGTGGCGATCGCCAGCAGATCGTCGTCGGGCAGTTTCGAGGTGGCGTGGCGTTCGACCGCCAAGGCGAGTTCGCTCGCATCCATGCCCTTGCCGTCGTCGGCGACGGCGATCAAAGCGCGGCCAGCCTCCCCCAGCACCACGTCGATGCGCGAAGCGCCCGCATCGATCGCGTTTTCGACGAGCTCTTTGACGGCGGCGGCCGGACGTTCGACGACCTCGCCCGCCGCGATGCGGTTGACGAGCGTTTCCGGCAGGCGGCGGATCGTCACGTCACGCCATGCCCTGCAGATAGGCGCGCGCGAGAATCTTGCCGTCTTCGACGGCGGGCTGCTCGAACGGTTCGATGCCGAACAGATCGGCCGCGATCACCGTCTCCAGCATGAAATGCATCAGCAGCGCGCCCAGGCTGCGCGCGTCGAGCCGGTCGACCGCCATCAGCCGCACGGGGCGGCCGCGCTTGGCGAGCGTTTCGGCCGTCGCACGGCACGCGACGTCGAGCACGTCGCCCATCGTACGCCCGTCGAGATAGCCGAGCGCCGCGTCGCCGAGCCCGGCGGCATCGAAGCGCGGACCGCTGCCGAGGCTGGCTTGGGCCACGAGGGTCACGAGCTTGTCGGCTGGACCGTCGAGCCAAAGCTGCAGTTGGCTGTGCTGGTCGACCGTGCCGACCGCGCGGATCGGCGTGGTGCCCTGGCCGTTTTTGCCGAGGCTCTCGGCCCAGAGCTGCGCGTACCATTGGCCGAACGGACCCAGCGCGTCGGCGTAGGCGCAGAACACGCTTTGCGTGCAGCCCGCGTGCCGGAGCGCGCGGGCAAGCGCGGCCCCTTGGGCGGGCAGCGAGGTTTGCGCGTCGTCGAGCGCCGCGTCGCGTGCGAGGCGCGCGCCCTCGCGCACCGCGCCGATATCGATGCCGAGCAGCAAGGCCGGCAGCAGCCCGACGCAGGAGAGCACCGAATAGCGCCCGCCCAAGGTCGGCGGATGGGCGACGCGCGCGATCCCGAGCCGGTCGGCCAAACGCCCGAGCGGATTGTCGGCGGGCTCGGTCACGGCGCAGACCTGGCCGGCGCCCAACGGCAGATGCGGCAGCAGCGCATGCAACTGCGCCAAGGTTTCGACCGTGCCGCCGGATTTGGACACGGCCAGCACGCCGGTGCGCGCGAGATCGAGCGATGCCAGCAGCTTCGCGAAGCCGAACGGATCGACATTCTCGGCGACGACCAAGCGCCGCCCGCCCAGCGGCCACAGGCCCAGGCCGCCATCGACGAGGGCCGCGAGGGTGCGCGCGCCCAGGCTGGAGCCGCCCGTGCCCAGCAGCAGGATCGTCTCGAACGCGTCGAAGCGTTTGGCGGCGGCGCGGATGTCGGCAAGGTCGTCGCGACGGTCGGGCTGGTCGAGAAAGGCGTAGCGCCCGGTGCCGCATGCGGCTTTCAGGCGGGCGAGCGTCGGCGCGGTCTTGGCCAGCTCGCTCGCAAAGCCGGGCGTCCGGCAGTGGCGCAAATCTTGGGTGTAGGGCGGCTGCATGGCGACTCGTCTCCGGGACGGCGCAGTCTAGCCTATTCGCTGGCGGCCAAGCCAACCGGCTGGCCGACCGCGACGACCAGCAGCCTCGCGGGATCGAGCAGCCGGGCCGCGACGCGGCGCGCGTCTTCGAGCGTGACGGACGCCACGCGGCGCTGGCGTTCTTCGAACCAGTCGAGGCCGCGCCCGTCGAGCCTGGCATTGACCATCAGGCGCGCGATGCGCGTGCTCCCGTCGAACTGCAGCGGGAACGATCCGGTCAGGAAATCCTTGGCGCCCTGAAGCTCGTCCGCCGACGGGCCGTTCGCCGCCATCGAGGCCCATTCGGCGCGCACCAGATCGAGTGCTCGCGCGACCGTGCCGTTTTCGCTGGAGGTCGAGCCCTGCACGACCGCCGCCGCATCGAACGTCGCGAGCCCCGTGCCGATGCCGTAGGTGAGGCCCGCGCGCTCGCGCACCGACAGCATCAGGCGCGAATTGAATCCGCCGCCGCCCAGAACGTAGTTCACGACCGTGGCCGCGAAAAAATCGGGATCGTCGCGCGCGATCCCCTGATGGCCGAACAGCGCGTAGGTCTGGCTGCCCGGGCGCTGCACGACCAGCGTTTTGCCCGCCCCCGAAACCGCCACGGGCGCGACCGGAACGGTGCGCGCGGCGGCGGGCAACGCGCCGAACGCGCGGTCGAGCAACGCGCCAAGTTCGGCGGCATCGCTGTCGCCGACGGCCGCGACGACCAGATTGTCGCGCGCATAGACGCGCGCCAGCAGCGCACGCATGTCGGCCGAGGCGATCGCCTTGACGCTTTCGGCCGTGCCGCGCGACGGGCGCGCATAGAGATGGTCGCCGAAAGCCGCGCGCGCGAAGGCGCGACGGGCGAGCGTTTCGGGGCTGGTTTCGTCGCGCGAAATGCCGGCGAGCGCGTTGGCGCGCAGGCGTTCGACCTGCTCGGAATCGAAGCGCGGACGCGCGAGCGCGTCGGCCAGCAATTCGATGCCCAGCGCCTTGTCGCGCGACAGCACGCGCAAACTGCCCTGGGTCGTGTCGAGGCCGGCGGAAAAACCGAGCGCGATCGACCGGTTTTCGAGTTCGGCCGAAAATGCCCGCTGGTCGCGCGTCCCCGCCCCTTGCACGAGCATGTCGGCCGCGAGGGCGGCCACGCCTTCGAGCCCGGCGGGGTCCTGCGCCGAACCGCCGCGCCACGAAAATTCCAGCGCCAGCAACGGCAGGGAGTTGTCGCGCACGAACCAGGCTTCGATGCCGCCCGGGCTCACCACGCGCTCGATGCGCTGGCTTTGGGCAAAAGCGGGCGCCGCCAGCAGCAGCGCCGCAAGGAAGGCCAGCAAAGCGCGCATCAGCTTCCCGGTTTCGGCAGGAGGATCGAGGTCACGTGCGCCTCGCTCGACAGCACGGCGCGCAAGGCGGCGTTGACTTGCGCCGTCGTGACGGCCGCCAGACGCTGCGGCCAGGATTCGACGTAGGCAACGTCGCGCCCGGTGGCGAACGCGCTGCCAAAGGCGCGCGCGCCCGCTTGCGCCGAATCGCGCACGAGCACCGCCTGATCGGCGAGGCGCGTTTTGGCCAGCGCCACGTCGTCGTCGGCGAAGCCCGCCGCCAGCGTTTCGGCCAGCAGATCGTCGATCGCGGCTTCGAGCGTCGCCACCGCCACGCCCTGGCGCGGGCTCGCGAACACGTAGAACGCCGTCGGATCGAGCGCGCCCGAATCGTACGCGGCGGCCGCACCCGTCGCCAACGACTTGTCGTGCACGAGCGCGCGCACGAGCCGGCTGGTCGCCCCGCCGCCGAGCAACTCGGCCGCAAGATCGAGCGCGTCGGCATGCTCGGGCCCCAGCCCCGCGAACGAAGCCGCGTGCGAGGGCGCCATCCAGGCGCGCGACCACGAGGGCTGGCGCACGCGCGTGTCGCGCAGCTCCACGCGGCGCGCGGCGATCGGCGGCGGTTCCTGCGCGCGCACGCGCGCGGGCACGGCCTTGCGCGGGATCGGGCCGTAATGGCGTTCGGCCAGAACGCGCACTTCGGCGGCCGACACGTCGCCCGCAATCACCAGCATGGCGTTGTTGGGCGCGTACCATTTGGCGTACCAGTCGAGCGCGTCCTGGCGCGTGAGGCCGCGCATCTCGTGCTCGAAGCCGATGATCGGGCGCCCGTAGGGATGGTTCAAAAACAGCGCCGCCGACGACTGTTCGCGCAACTTCGACGCGGGGCGCTGGTCCACGACCTGGCGGCGCTCTTCGACGATCACGTCGCGCTCGGGCGCCACTTCGGCGTCGGCGAGAACCAGATTGGCCATCCGGTCGGCTTCGAGCTGCATCACCGTTTCGAGCCGGTCGCGCGCCACGTTCTGGAAATAGGCGGTGTAGTCGAAGCTGGTGAAAGCGTTGTCGCGCCCGCCCACGCGCGCCACGCGGCGGCTGAATTCGCCCGGCGGCACGCTTTGCGTGCCCTTGAACATCAGATGTTCGAGGAAATGCGCGAGGCCCGATTTGCCCTGCACCTCGTCGGCGGATCCGGCCTTGTACCAGACCATCTGCACGACGACGGGCGCGCGGCGGTTTTCCACCACCACCACTTGCAGGCCGTTGGCAAGCTCGAAGGTTTGGGGCGAAAAAACCTGCGCGTTCGCGGCACCGGCGGACAGCGCAGCAAGGCAGCAGGCGGCGGCCAGAAAACGGCGCACGGGGATCAGAATATCCCTTCGAGCCAGCCGCGTCGGCGCTGGCGGATGGTGGCGACTTCGCCGTCGTTGGCGCTGCGCCCGGTGGCCTGGGTTTCGCGCAGGCGCTGGGCCTCGCGCGCCGCATCCACGCCGGCATCCTGCGCCGAGGGCTGCGGCGGCTGCCAGAAAATCAGCCGGTCGACGAAGCTGCGGTCGGCTTCGGCCAGGCTGTTGGACTCGCGATCGATCGTGTCGCGGATCGCGGCGTCGGCGCGGTCGGCGCCCGTGCGGCCCAGCAATTGCCGCTCTCCCGCGCTGGCCGCCGCGCCGGGGGCCGAATTCGCAGCCCCCCCCGCGCGCTCGTTGCCGAAGATCGCGGCGCGCGCCGAATCCTGCGGCGAATTTTCCTGCGGACGCGCGGCGCCGGGGGCCGGCGGGCGCAGGCCGAAATCGGGCGGCAGCGTGAGGGGGGCGCGCGTGACGACGCGAAATTCGTCGGGCGTCGCCTTTTCCCAGCCGATGGCTTTGCGCGTGTCCGCGCACGCGCCAAGCGCCAGCGTTGCGGCCAGCAACAGGCACGCGGGAAGCAAGCGCGACGTCGCAGTTCTGTTTTCCATAGCGTCTATTTTAGGCGATTTTCGCCGCCAAAGAAAGAGTCATAGAACAGGCAAGCAACGCCGATCGTAATGCCCGCATCGGCGATGTTGAATGCCGGCCAATGATAGCCAAGGACGTGGAAGTCGAAAAAATCGAACACGGCGCCAAAACGCAGCCGGTCCACGACATTGCCGATGGCCCCGCCGACGACAAGCCCGAGCGCCAGCACGACCGTGCCGTTTTCGGCATTGCGCAGCCACCACACCAGCCCCGCCACGATGGCCAGCGCCAGCGCCGCGAACAGATAGGCCGCCGACGCCGAGCCCGTGTTGAACATGCCGAAGCTGATGCCGTAGTTCCACACGACGACGAGATTGAAAAACGGCAGCACTTCGACCGACGGGCGGAACCCGTCGATGAGATAGCGCAGCATCGCGAATTTGACGAGCTGGTCGAGCGCCAGCACGAAGGCCGCGATCGACAGGCCGCGCCGCAGACGCCAGGCTTGGCTCATGCCCCCACCACCTCGGCGCAGCGCAGGCACAAAGCCGGGTGCGCCGCGTGCGCGCCGACATCGGGCAGCACTTTCCAGCAGCGCTCGCATTTCTGGCCGTGCGCGCGTTCGACCGACACGGCGATGCCCGGAACGTCGGGCAAGGCGAACGCGTCCGCAGGCGCCGCCGCCGTCTCGAAGCGATGGCCGGAGACGATGAACAGCTCGTTCCACGCCTCGCCCGACAGACGCTGGGCGGGCGATTCGCCGTCGACATACACGACCGGGGCCGCCTGCAGCGACGAGCCGATTTTTTTGTCCGCGCGCGCGACTTCGAGCGCCCCCGTCACCGTGCGGCGCAGATCGCGCAGCTTCGTCCATTTTTCGGCGAGCGTGTCGTCCCGCCATTCCGGCACGGCGGCCGGGAAGAGTTCCGCATGCACGGACGAAGCAGCCTCGCCATGGCGCGTGCGCCAGGCTTCTTCGGCCGTGAACACCAGCACCGGGGCGAGCCATTTCGCCAGCCGGTCGAACAGAATGTCCATCGTCGTGCGCGCGGCCCGCCGGCGCGGGCTGGATTTCGCGTCGCAATAGAGCGCGTCTTTGCGGATGTCGAAATAGAACGCCGACAGATCGACCGCGCAAAAATTGTGGAGTTCGACATAGAACGCCGTGAAGCCGAACCCGTCGACGGCGGCCTTGAGCAGCGCATCGAGCGCGTTGGCGCGATGGAGCACGAAGCGTTCGAGTTCGGGCATCTCGGCAAAGGGCAGTTTTTCGGATTCGGAAAATCCGTCGAGCGCGCCCAGCAGATAGCGCAGCGTGTTGCGCAGGCGCCGGTAGGTTTCGGCCTGCTGCTTGAGGATTTCGGGGCCGATGCGCAGATCTTCCGAATAGTCGGACGCCACCACCCACAGGCGCAGAATGTCGGCGCCGTACTGCTCGATGACCTGCTGGGGCGCGGTCACGTTGCCCAGCGACTTCGACATTTTGCGGCCCTGCTCGTCGAGCACGAAACCGTGCGTGAGCACCGCCTCGTAGGGCGCCACGCCCCGCGTGCCGCACGCTTCCAGCAGCGAGGAATGGAACCAGCCGCGATGCTGGTCCGAACCTTCGAGATAGAGCGAGGCCGGCCATTTCAGATCCCAGCCGGTTTGCGAGGCAGGCGGCTCCAGCGTGTAGGCGTGGCTCGACCCGCTGTCGAACCACACGTCGATCACGTCGCGCACCTGTTCGTAGGCGTCGGCGTCGTATTCGTTGCCCAGAAAACGCGACGGCGGCGAGGCGTACCAGGCATCGGCGCCTTCCTGTTCGAACGCGTCGGCGATGCGCTGGAACACGGCTTCGTCGCGCAGCAACTGGCCCGTTTTTTTGTCGACGAACACGGCGATCGGCACGCCCCAGGCGCGCTGGCGCGAGATGCACCAATCGGGGCGCTGTTCGATCATCGCCTTGATGCGGTTTTTGCCCGACGCCGGGACCCAGCGCGTGGCCTCGATGGCATCGAGCGCCTTGGCGCGCAGATCGTTGGCCTGCATGGAAATGAACCATTGCGGCGTGTTGCGGAACAGCAGGGGCGCTTTCGAGCGCCAGGAATGCGGGTAGGAATGCAGCAAGGTGCCCGTCGCCACCAGCAGGCCCGTGGGATCGAGCGCTGCGATCACGGCCTTGTTGGCGTCGCCCGTTTTGCCGTGCGGCGTGAACACGCGCTTGCCCGCGAACAGTTTGACGTGGCCGTAGTAGCTGCCGTCGGCGGAAACGGTCTGGGGCACCTCGACGCCGTTTTTGAGGCCGAGTTCGTAGTCGTCCTCGCCGTGGCCCGGTGCTATATGCACGAAGCCCGTGCCCGCTTCGGTTGTGACAAAATCGCCCGTGAAGACCTTCACGTCGAAATCGTAGTAGCCGTCGGCATCGGCCGCCCCGCGCAGCGGATGCGCGCACACGGTGCCCGCAAGCTCCGCGCCCGTGGCGCGGTCGTCGAGCGAAACCTCGACCTCGGCGATGCGCGCGGCTTCGACGAACTCGGTCGCGAGCGCCTTGGCGACGATGTAGCGCGCCCCCGGCTTGACGCGCGAATCCGCATGCACCGCCGCAACCGTCAGCAGGTCGTACTCGATCTCGGCCCCGGCCGCGAGCGCGCGATTGCCGGGGATCGTCCAGGGCGTGGTGGTCCAGATCACGATCGCCGCACCCGCATGGCGCGGGTTTTTGGGCGAAACGACCGGGAACGCCAGATGGATCGTCGCGGATTTGTGCTCGTGATACTCGATCTCGGCCTCGGCCAGCGCGGTCTTCTCGACGACCGACCACATCACGGGCTTCGAGCCGCGAAACAGCCCGCCATTCGTCGCGAACTTGGCGATCTCGCGCGCGATCTGCGCTTCGGCGGCGTAGGACATGGTCGAATAGGGGTTCGACCAGTCGCCCGCGATGCCCAGGCGCTTGAATTCCGCCTTCTGGATCTCGATCCATTTGGCGGCGAAGTCGCGGCATTCGCGCCGGAACTCGACGATGTCGACCGCGTCCTTGTCTTTGCCCTTGGCGCGGTATTCTTCTTCGATCTTCCATTCGATCGGCAGGCCGTGGCAGTCCCAGCCGGGCACGTAGTTGGCGTCCTTGCCCGACATTTGCTGCGTGCGCACGACCGTGTCTTTGAGGATTTTGTTGAGCGCATGGCCGATATGCAGATGCCCGTTGGCGTAGGGCGGGCCGTCATGCAGCACGAATTTTTCGCGGCCCTTGGCGGCTTTGCGAAGCTGGCGATAGAGGTCGCCCGCCTCCCATTTGGCGAGCGTGTCGGGCTCGCGCTTGGGCAAGTCGCCGCGCATCGCGAAGGCGGTCTGCGGCAGGAAGACGGTGGCCTTGTAGTCGCCAGCGTTAGGGGGCGTTTTCGGCGGGGCGTTCATGCGGCGTCTCGGCAAAAAGAGAGTTCAAGCCGCACGCGCGGCGGCGGCGGATTTGGCGCGCGGGTCGGCGCGCACGGCAAAACGCGACGGCTTAGACGCAGCGGACGGGCGGGATTGGGGCATGGCGGCGAAACTCCTTCGAGCCTTGTGCAAAACGAACGGACGCGTCCCGGTTCCGGATCGGAACCGGGCGGCCAATTCGCGCTTGCAGAAGCTGGGCGAGTTCGCACGACATGGCCGCACTATAGAGCGGCGACGAAAATCGTCAACTGCCGCGCAAGGTTGCCCCCGTCGCCTTGGCGACGGCCGCCACGATCTTGGCGGCGAGCGCTTCCAGATCGGCTTCCACCAACGTGCGTTCGCCCGGCTGGTAGCGCACCGCGATCGCGACCGATTTTTTGCCGGGCTCGACGCCCTTGCCGCGATAGACGTCGAACACGCCGGCCCCCGCCACCAGCGCTTTGTCGGCGCCGCGCACGGCGCGCAGGATCGCGTCGGCCGCCACCGCCTCGTCCACCACGAACGCAAAATCGCGTTCGAGCGGCTGCAAGGCGGCGAGCTTCAAGGGCGCGCGCTGGCGCCCCGCTTTGGCCTTGGGCGCTGGAAGTGCATCCAAAAACACTTCGCAGGCGACGACCGGGAAATCGATATCGAGCGCGTGGAGGGCGCTTGGATGCAGTTCGCCGAACTGCGCCAGCACCGTTTTGGGGCCGAGTTTCAGCACGCCCGAGCGGCCCGGGTGGTACCAGCCCGGCGCCTCGCGCGCGACCGCGACGTTTTCGACCGACAAGCCCAGCTGCGCCAGCAGCGCCAGCGCGTCGGCCTTGGCATCGAACGCGTCGACGCCGCGCGCCTGCTGGCCCCAATGGCGGGCGAGCATCTGGCCGCTGCGCACCGCCGTTGCAACCGTGCGCTGTTCGCTCTCGCCGGGACCCAGGAAGATCGGGCCGACCTCGAACAGGGCCGCATCGCCCCAGCCGCGATCGGCATTGCGCCGCGCCGCGTTGGCAAGGTTGGGCACGATCGACGGGCGCATGTAATCCAGATCGGCGCTGATCGGATTGGCGAGCGCCAAGGCCGGATCGGTGCCGCCGAAGGATTTGGCCTGGGCGGACTGCATGAACGAGAACGTCACGGCTTCGACCAAGCCCAGCCCCGCCCACACGCGCTTGGCGTCGCGCACGCGGCGCTGGGCCGGCGTCAGCGCCAAGGGCGGCATGGCGCCTTCGCGCGGCAGTTTGAGGGCGGGGATCGCATCGTAGCCTTCGATACGCAGCACCTCTTCGACCAGATCGGCCTCGCCCTGCACGTCCGCGCGCCAGCCCGGCGGCGATATTTCGAGATTTTCGCCGTTGGCGGCGACGGCGAACCCGAGGCGCGTCAGGATTTCGACCTGGCGCGCCCGGGGCATATCGAGCCCGCCCAAGGCCAGCACGCGCGACGGGCGCAGCGTGTAGCTGCGCTGCCAGTCCGGCACCGCGCCCGCAATCACGGGCTCGGAGGCTTCGCCGCCGCAAAGTTCGAGAACCATGCGCGTGGCGGCTTCCATGCCCTCCAGCACGAAGGCGGGATCGAGGCCGCGCTCGAAGCGGTAGCGCGCATCCGACAGGATCTGGTGGTGGCGCCCGGTGATCGCCACGCGGATCGGGTCGAACAGCGCGACCTCCAGGAACATTTCGGTCGTCTCGGCGCTGCAACCGGTGCTTGAACCGCCCATCAGCCCGCCGAGCGACACGGGCTGGCCCGAGCCGTCGCAGATCAGCGTCTCGCCGCCCGCCATCGTGTAGCTCTTGCCGTTCAGCGCCGCAAAACGCTCGCCGCCTTTGGCCGCGACGAGCTTCAAACTGCCCTGCAGTTTTCCGGCATCGAACACGTGCAACGGGCGGTTGGTATCGAGCGTGAAGAAGTTGGTGATGTCGACGAGGGCGGAGATCGGCCGCAGGCCCACGGCCAGCAACCGGTCGGCCAGCCATTTGGGCGACGGGCCGTTTTTGAGGCCGCGGAAATGGCGGCCGACAAACAGCGGGCAATGGCCCGGTTCGTCGAGCGCCAAATCGACGCCGATCGGGCTCTTGTAGGCGCCGACGACGGGGGCTATCGGCATCGGCTTCAGCGTGCCAAGGCCCGCCGCCGCCAGATCGCGCGCGATGCCGCGCACGCCCAGCGCCTCCGCATGGTTGGGCGTGATCGCGATGTCGATCAGCGGATCGCCCAACCCCAGCAACGGCGCGAACGGCGCGCCCACGGGCGCATCTTGCGGCATGTCGATGATGCGGTCATGGTCGTCGCCCAAGCCCATTTCGCGCATCGAGACGAGCATGCCGTTCGACGCCTGGCCGCGAATCTGGCCCGCTTTCAGCAGCAGGCCAGTGCCCGGCACGACCGAGCCTGCGGGCGCGAACACGCCTTTCATGCCGGTACGCGCATTGGGCGCGCCGCACACGACCTGCACGATGCCGCTGCCGGTATCGACCTGGCAGACGCGCAACCGGTCGGCGTCGGGATGGGGTTTGGCTTCGACGACATACGCGACCTTGAAGGGTGCGAGCGCCGCCGCACGGTCTTCGATGCCTTCGAGTTCGAGCCCGATGGCCGTGAGCTTGTCGGCGATTTGTTTCAGCGACGCGCTCGTATCGAGATGCGTCTTGAGCCAGGAGAGCGTGAATTTCATCGGGCAAGTCCGCCAGCCAAAGTGGGAACGTCGACGGCCAGGAAGCCGTAATGTTTGAGCCAGCGCAGATCGGCTTCGTAGAAAGTGCGAAGGTCGGGAATGCCGTATTTGAGCATCGCCACGCGCTCGATCCCCATGCCGAAGGCAAAGCCCTGGTACTCGGCCGGATCGATGCCGCACATGGCCAGAACCTTGGGATTGACCATGCCGCAGCCCAGAATTTCGAGCCAATCGTCGCCGACGCCGAGTTTCAATTCGCCGTTGCCGCGCGTGCACGCGATGTCCATTTCGGCCGAGGGTTCGGTGAACGGAAAATAGCTCGGCCGGAAGCGGTAGCGCAGATCGGGGATTTCGAAGAATGCGCGCACGAATTCGACCAGGCAGCCTTTGAGATGCGCCATGCTCGAATTCCTGTCGACCAGCAGGCCCTCGATCTGGTGGAAATTGGGCGAGTGCGTGGCGTCCGAATCCGACCGGTAGGTGCGCCCCGGCGCCACGACGCGGATCGGCGGTTTCTGGCCCAGCATGGTGCGCACCTGCACGGGGCTGGTATGCGTGCGCAGCACGTTGCCGTATTGCGCGCCGTCCTTGCCGACCAGATAGAACGTGTCGTGGCTCTGGCGCGCGGGATGTTCGGGCGGGATGTTGAGGCGCGTGAAATTGTAGTCGTCGCTTTCGATGTCGGGACCTTCGGCGACGGCAAATCCCATCTCGCCGAAAATCGACACCAGCTCGTCGATCGTCTGGCTGATCGGATGGATGCGCCCCTCGGGCACCGGGCGCGCGGGCAGCGTCACGTCGACCGTGTCGGCGGCGAGCTTGGCGTCGAGGGCGGCGGTCGCCAGCGCGTCCTTGCGCCGGGCGAGCCTGGCTTCGATCGCCGCCTTCAGCAGGTTGAGGGCGGCGCCCTGGGCTTTGCGTTCCTCGACCGGCAAGGTGCCGAGCGTTTTCATGCGCTCGGTCAGCTGGCCTTTTTTGCCGAGCAGATCGATGCGGCACGCCTCGAGCGCGTCGAGATCGGCGGCCGCGTCGATGCGCGCGGCGAATTGGGTTTCGAGCGAGGGAAGATCGGTCATGCGGGCGCCTGCGTTGAAACAAAAAAGGGGCCTGGCCGGTTTTGGCCAGACCCCCTCTTCGGGTCGAAAAGAACGGTTAGAGGGCGGCCTTGGCCTTTTGAACCAAGGCGCCAAAACCCGCCGGATCCGTCATCGCGATGTTGGCCAGAACCTTGCGGTCGATTTCGACCGACGCTTTCTTGAGGCCCGCAATGAGGTTCGAGTAGGTCAGGCCGTGCTCGCGCGCGCCCGCATTGATGCGCTGGATCCACAATGCGCGGAATTCGCGCTTTTTGTTGCGGCGGTCGCGATAGGCGTATTGCAGGCCCTTTTCGAGCCGCTCCAACGCGGCGCGGAAGGTGTTGCCGTTGCGGCCGACAAAACCGGCCGCCTGGTCGATGACTTTCTTGTGGCGGGCACGCGCGGTGACGCCGCGTTTAACACGAGCCATGGGTCGCTCCTTCTTTCTGTCGGCGGATCAAGCGTAGGGCAGGAAGAAGCGCTTGACGCGCACTTCCTCGCCATGCGTCAGCACGAAGGTGCCGCGCGACGTGCGCTTCATCTTTTGGGGACGCTTGCGCAGATTGTGGCGCTTGGCGCCGACGGCGGCGAGCACCTTGCCGCTGGCCGTGACTTTGAACCGCTTTTTGGCGGCCGACTTGGTCTTCATCTTGGGCATTTGGGTCTCCTTCGCAGTTCCTGCGGTTGGGCATGCCCTGTTGGAACCGCGCTTGGAACAAGCCCAAGGGGTCCCGCGCCATGGCCGCAGCGGATTTAGGGACGCGGGTTATACAAGGGGGCGCCCGGCTTGGCAAGCCACGCAAAAAAGGATCGGAAACCCAGCACGACCCGCTATTTTGGCGCCACCACCATCGTCATTTGGCGGCCTTCCATGCGCGGGTGGGATTCGACCTTGGCAAGCTCGGTCAAATCCGTGCGCAGGCGCTCGAGCAATTGGTGCCCCAGTTCCTGGTGCACCATTTCGCGGCCCCGGAAACGCAGCGTGACCTTGACCTTGTCGCCTTCGTCGAGGAAACGCACCATCGCGCGCTTTTTGACGTCGTAATCGTGGTCGTCGATGCCCGGGCGCATCTTGATCTCTTTGATCTCGATGACCTTCTGCTTCTTGCGCGCTTCGTTGGCTTTTTTCTGCTGTTCGTATTTGAATTTGCCGAAATCGAGCAGCTTGGCCACCGGCGGCTCGGCGTTGGGGCTGACTTCGACCACGTCCAGCCCGGCATCCCAGGCCAGTTGCAGCGCGTCGAAGACGTTCACCACACCGAGCATTTCGCCCTCCGCGCCGATCAAGCGCAGGTCGGGCGATTCGATTTGGTCGTTGATCCGCGGGCCGTCTTTGGTCGGCGGGGCGTCGTGGGAGGGACGTGCGATGGGCGTTCTCTTTCGCGAAAGGAGCGGGCGTGCGGGGGGCGCACGGCCGGTCCGGGGGTCAAACGGAGGCCGAATTTACGGAACGCGGCTCTTAAGTCAAGGTCCGCGCGCCGCTTGCTTGGCGGGCGGGGCGGCGGACTCGCGCACGAACAGCAGCCGCATGACCTCGTCCACGCCCAGGCCGATCAGGCTGGTGCGGCGCAAAATCGCCACTTCGCGCCCGCGCGGCGCGCACAAAGCGGGATCGGAGGCGGCGCCGAACAGCACGATCGACGGGCAATCGGCCGTCGCAATCAAATGCATAGGGCCGGTATCGTTGCCAATGGCCGCACTCGCCGCGCGCGCCAGCGCCACGATCTCGGCAAAGCTCGTGTCGCCCGTGAGATCGCGCGTGCGGGGCGCGGCCGCGCGAATCGTGGCGCCCAAATCTTTTTCGCTTGGCCCCCCCACGACCACCGGAACCGCGCCATGCGCCAGCAATTCGGTCGCCAGCGCCGCGTATTTGGCGATCGGCCAGCGCTTGGCCGGGCGCCCGGGCGAGCCGCCGGGCACCAGCAGCACGAACGGGTCGGGCAGTTTGAAGCGCGCGAGGTCGGCTTGCGCCCAAGCGAGGCTGGCTTGCGGCACGTCGGCGATACCGGCCATTTTCAGCTGGTCGCGCTGGCGATCGACCGTGTGCATTTTGTCGCGCGCCGGATTGGCGTGCGGCAGGCTGCAGCCCGGCGCGATCCCCGACCAGTCGGGCCGCACCCCCGGCCCCATCAGCTTGAAATAGAAATTCGAGCGGCCGGAGGTCTGCAGATCGTAGACGCGCGCGAACTTCGCCGCGCGCAGACGCCGGCGCAAGGCGAACAGCCCCGGCAGATTGAATTTGCGGGGCTTGGAATCGGTCCAGACTTCGTCGGCATACGGGCTTTTTTCCAGGAACGCAGCGTAAGGCGCCGTCGTCAGCAGCACGATATGCGCGTGCGGGTGGAAGCGCCGGATCGCCGCCATCGGTCCCAGCGCCTGGACGATGTCGCCCAGCGCGCCCAGTTTGACGACCAGAATTTTAGCCTGCGGCGGCGGCAGTTCCGTGCCGTTCACGTCCATACCTCTGGGTGCGCTTCGCGCAGGACTTCTTCGTACACGTCGAGCGTGGCTTTGCACATCCGTTCTTTGGCGAAATTTTCGCGCACATGCGCGATCGCCTGCGCCGACAGCGCGTGGCGCGCGGCCTCGGGCAGATTGAGGGCGCGCGACAGCGCGTCGGCCAGCGCGTCGACCTTGCCGGCGGCAAAGCTCCACCCCGTAGCGCCTTCGATGAGGATTTCGGGCGCGGCGCCGTGGTCGGGGGCGACGACGGGCCGGCCCATCGCCTGCGCCTCGGCGACCACGCGCCCGAACGCTTCGGGATCGGTCGAAGCCGAGACGACCACGTCGGCCAGCATGTAGGCGGCCGGCATGTCGGCGCAATGGTCGACGACGCGCACGATGCCTTCGAGCCCGCGCGCGCGCACGCGTTTTTCCAGTTCCGCGCGGTAGGCCGTGCGGCCCTGGTCGGCGCCGACCAGCAGCAACGCCATGTCGCGGCGGCCGAGCTTGGCGACCGCGTCGATCAGCAAGGTCTGGCCCTTCCAGCGCGTGAGGCGCCCGGGCAGCATCACCACCGGCAGGCCGTCGGGCAGGCGCCATTCGCGCGCGAGCTTGACCTGGCGTTCGACCGAGACGCGCGCCGGATCGAATTTGGCCAAATCGACGCCGCGATGGATCACGCGCACGATGGCGGGCGACGCGCCGTAATGCTCGATCGCGTGGCGCGCGATGAACTGCGAGATCGCCACCACGCGCACGCCCTTGGCCATGATCGAATTGTAGTAGCGCTTGAACGGATTGCCGAAATTGTAGGTGCCGTGGAAGGTGGTCATGAACGGCACGCGCATGCGCCTGGCGGCGCTGCGCGCCGACCAGGCGGGCGCGCGGCTGCGCGCATGCACGAGGTCGGCGCCGGTGGCGCGGATGGCGTCGGCCAGCCGCGCCACGTTGGCGCGCATCGCGAACGGGTTTTTCGTCGCGACGGGCAGCTCGATATGCGAAGCGCCCGCGCGCTCCAGTTCGCGCACCATCGGCCCGCCTTGCGAGACCACGACCGCGCGCCAGCCCGCTTTGACGATCGCCGTCGCCACGTCGACCGCGCCGCGCTCGACCCCGCCCGTGACGAGGGCCGGCAAAACCTGCATGATGGTCGGCACGCGCGCCGCCTTCGGCAATGGGGCCGAAGCGGGCTGCGCGCCGTTCGCGGTATCGCGTCCTTTGGAATCCATGAACCCCGACCAAACCCCCGCCGAATCGCCTGCCGACTATCTTGCGCCGCCGGGCGCGGCTTCGTCTCGTATCGCCTATCGCCGATTGGCGGGCAAGTCCCCCGGCGTCGTTTTTTGTCCCGGATTCAAATCCGACATGAAAGGCGCCAAAGCTGGCGCCGTCGCGGCCTGGGCGCTGCGCAACAAACGGGCGTGCTTGCGCTTCGACTATCGCGGCCACGGCGAATCGGACGGCGTTTTTGCCGAGGGCACGATCGGCGCCTGGTTTGCCGACACGCTGGCCGCGTTCGACGCGCTGACCGACGGCCCGCAAATCGTGGTGGGCTCGTCGATGGGCGGCTGGATGGCGCTGCTGCTGGCGCGGGCACGGCCCATGCGCGTCGCGGCCATGGTCGGCATCGCGGCCGCCCCCGACTTCACCGAAGATCTGATGTGGAACCGCATGCCGCCGGACTTGCAGGCCAAGCTGCGACGCGACGGCGTGATCCACCAGCCGAGCGCCTATGGCCAGGACCCGTACGAGATCCACTACCGGCTGATCGAGGAGGGCCGCGACCATTTGCTGCTGCGCGGACCCCTGGCGTTCGACGGCCGCGTGCGCCTGCTGCACGGCATGCAGGATGCCGATGTGCCGTGGCAATGGAGCGCGAAGATTGCCGATGCGTTGACGGCAGCCGACGTGCGCGTGACGCTCGTCAAGGACGGCGACCACCGTTTGTCGCGCGACGCCGACATTGCGTTGCTGGTAGGGACGCTGGACGAACTAGGCGCCTGACGCCAGCAGCGCCTTCAAGCCCGCGCGATAGTCGGGATACGCAAGCGCCACGCCAAGCGCGTCCTTGATGCGGCGGTTCGAGACGCGCTTCGATTCGGCGTAGAAGGAACGCGCCATCTCGCTCATGGTTTTTTCCGCATCTACATAGGCGATCTCGGGCGGGGCCGGCACGCCCAGCAGCGCCGCCGCATAGCCGAGCACGTCCTGCGGGGGCGCCGGGTCGTCGTCGCACACGTTGTAGACCGACCCCGCATCGGGCTTCGCGAGCGAGGCTTCGAGCACGGTGGCGATGTCCTCGACATGGATGCGGCTGAAAACCTGGCCCGGTTTGACGACGCGCCGCGCGCGCCCCTCGCGCAGCGTGTCGAGCGCGCTGCGCCCCGGGCCGTAAATGCCCGCGAGCCGGAAGACATGCACCGCGTGGCCGACGCGGCCCAGGCCCAGCCACGCTTCTTCGGCCGCCACGCGCGCGCGTCCGCGCGGGCCCGCCGGGCGCAGCGCGTCGCGCTCGGTGACCCAATCGCCGCCGCGATCGCCGTAGACGCCCGTGGTCGAAAGATAGCCCGTCCATTTGACGCCTACGAGGCGCACAAGGTCGTTGCCGTGGTGCGCGATCACCGCATCGCCCGCCGCATCCGGCGGCACGCTCGACAGCAGATGCGTGGTCTCGCCGAGCGCGGCGGCGGCATTTTCAAGCGGCCGGTCGCGGTCGAACAAAAACGGCTCGATGCCCTCGGCCGCCAGCGCCTTGGCTTTGTCGGCCGAGCGGCAGGTGCCGGCGACCCGCCAATGTTTGGCGACGAGGCGGCGCGCCAGCACAAGCGCGGAAAATCCGAGCCCGAAACAAAACAGCCGGTTGCCGCGCGCGGGATGGCGCAGGCCCGTCCCTGCAAACGAAGCTGGCGCAAACGAATCGTTCATGGCGCGATTCTATGGCATTGCGGCGCCGGGCGCGCTACATGCTTGGCGCCATGAAACGACTTGCTCTGATCGCTGCCGTGCTGCTGGCGAGCGCCCCCGCCTTCGCCCAGCAAACCCAGCCGCGCACCCAATCCCCGGCGCAGAGCGCGCCGCGCGGGGCCGGGATCGTGCGGCCCTTGCCGCCGCTGGCCGCGGCGCCGACGGCCGAAGCGGAGTATCGCGACTGTCTGGCGCGCGCCGCGCAGAATCCCGCCATCGCCTACGAAGACGCGATGGGCTGGGCGCGCACGCGCGGCGGCGGCGAACCCGCGCTGCACTGCGCAGGCGTGGCGCTGTTCAACCGGGGCGAGTTTCGCCAGGCGGCGCAGGCCTTCACGGAACTTGCCGCCCGCTTTCGCGACCGGCGCACGCTGGTGCGCGCGAGCCTGGCAGCGCAAGCCGGCCACGCCTGGCTTGCCGCCGACGAGCCAGCGCGCGCGAGCGCGGCCTTCGGCGCGGCGCTCGACATCGCGCCCGAGGTCGCGACCTTCTGGATCGACCGCGCGGAAGCGCTGGCGGCCGAAAAGAAATACTGGGAAGCGATCGACGATCTGAACCGCGCGGCCGATCTGGATGCGCAGCGCGGCGACATCTACGCGTTCCGCGCCGCCGCCTATCGCCGCGTCGAGGCGCTCGACCTTGCCCTTGAAGATGCCGAGCGCGCGGTGCGCCTTGCCCCGCGCATGCCCGAAGCCTGGCTGGAGCGCGGCATCCTGAAACAGCTCAAGGGCGACAAGGACGGCGCTCGCCGCGACTGGCGCGAGACGCTGCTGATCGACCCCGAGGGCGCCGCAGCCGACGCCGCGCGCGCCCAGATCGAGCGCATGGAATTGGGCGTTCGTTGAGCGAGGGGGGCGCTAAAAATCCAGATCGGCATAGTGCGCGGGCGGCGGCGAGCCCGGCACATGGTCGGCCAGCAAGGCGCGGAAGGCCGGGCGGCTTTTGATCGGCGCGTACCATTCGTGCGCGCGCGGATACGCGTCCCACGGCACGTCGCCCATATAGTCGAGCGTGGAGATGTGGGCGGCGGCGGCGATATCGGCCAGGCTGTAGCGCTCGCCCGCCAGGAACTTGCGACGCTCGGCAAGCCAGCCGATATAGTCGAGATGGTAGCGGATATTCTGGTAGCCCGCGCGGATCGCCGCCGAGTTGGGCTCGGCCGTGGTCAAAAACCGCTTCATGATCTTTTCGCGGTAGAGATTGTCGGTCACTTCGCGCGCGAATTTCTCGTCGAACCACGCGACCAGCCGGCGCACTTCGGCGCGCTCGGCCGCGCTTTCGCCCATCAGATTGACGGCCGGGTATTCGCGCTCCAGATGCTCGCAGATCGCCTGCGAGTGGCAGACGGCCGTGCCGTCTTCCTCGACCAGCACGGGCACCGTGCCCGCCGGATTGACCGCCAGAAACGCGGGCGCGCGCTCCCAGGTTTTTTCGACTTTCATGTCGAAATCGAGGCGCTTTTCGCCCAGCGCCACGCGCACTTTGCGGCAGAAGGGCGACAGCGGAAGATGGTGAAGAATGCGCATGCGAATCGAACGCAAGTCTACAGCCTGCCGCGCCGTTAGGCGAGGCCCAAGGCCGCAGCGCCGTACAGGAACGCCAGCGCAAACGCCGCGATCGAAACCGCGCACGCGCCAAGCCCGACCGCAACGCCAAGCCCGTCCTCCGCCGCCAGCGCCAAAGCGAGCACGACCAGCGCCAGCGACGGGATCAGCGGCAGCAGCGGCAGCGGCACCAGCAGCAGCGCCGCCTGCAGCAACGCGACCGCGCCGATCCAGCGCTTGGCGGCAGCGCCCACCAGAAAGGCCGCGCGCGGGCGCAGAAGTTTTTCCACGCGCGCCAGCAGCGGCTGCAGATATTCGACGATGCCTTGGGCGCGTTTGCGCGCGACGCCGCGTTTGGCGAGAAACCCCGGCAAGCGCGGATGCGCCACGCCCAGCGCCATCTGGACCGACACGAACGCCAGCGGCAGCGCAAAGATCGTCGAAAATCCCGGCAGGCTTGGCCCCGGCGTCAGGTTCGGCGCGGCGAACAAAAACAGCAGCAGGCCGTAGCCACGCGTCTCGAGCGCTTGGATCAGTTCGCCCAGAGAAACACGCGTTTCGGGATCGCCCGCAACGGCGCGGCGCAGCGCGTCGCCAAGCCCGCTCATTTGCCCGTGCCCAGCAGGCGCGGCGCCAGCATCGTCGCGGCGACGAAGGCGAGCGCCGCCGCCACGGCAATCACGATCTGCGATTTTGCGGCGGCCGGATCGGTCCAGCCGGCCGCGCCCAGATTGGAAAATACCAGCGCCACCGGCAGCGTGCCGACGGCCGTGCCCGCGAGGAAACTCGAATAGCGCAGCCGCGACAACCCAAAGCCGTACGTCACGAGCGCGCCGGGCACGGGCAGCAGGCGCGCGAGCGCCACCGCGCGCCAGCCGCTGCGTTCGGCGCGCGCAATCCACGGCCCGACGCGCGCCCATTCGTGCGGCTTGAGCGCCCCTTGGTTGGCAAAGCATGCGACGCCGAACCCGAGCGACGTGCCGGCAAGCGTGCCTGCCACGGCCCACGCGGCGCCCGCCGGAAAGCCGAACAGCAATCCCGCACCGATGGCGAACGCCCAGCGCGGGATCGCGACTAGAATGCCCAGCATGTGCGCGAACACGAAGGCCGGCCCCATCCAAGCGCCCGCGAGCCCCAGCATGGCTTCGAGCGAAGCGGGATCGATCGCGTCGCGATTGAAAAACGCCGCTGCGGCGCCGAGCACGATCAGCGCGACGGGCACCAGCCGCAGCCATAGCGGAAACTTTCGAAGCATGCGACGCTTATCGCCGCGTTGCCCGCCCCAAGCAAGGTCGTTCGCCGATGCCGCGCACAATCCCTCGTCTTGTCCATCCCGGCCGTCTGCTGAAGCGCGAACTGGCGGCACGCGAATTGTCGGCCAATGCTTTGGCGCGGCACCTGCGCGTGCCGCCCGGTCGGATCGTCGATATTCTGAACGCCAAGCGCGCAATCAGCCCCGAAACGGCTTTGCGCTTGGGCCGCTATTTCGGCAACGGCGGCCGGTTTTGGCTCGCTTTGCAGACGCGCTTCGACCTTGCGCGCGCCGAACGCGAAATCGGCGCCAAGATCGAGGCCGAGGTGCCGCAGGCAGCGGCGTAGCGCCGCCCTCAATCGTCGCCCAGCGCTTTGCCCGTGCGGCGCAGATCGGCTTTGCGCACGGGGTGGGCGAGGCGCGACAGCATTTCCTTGGGCACGATCTGGCGGAACTTGCCGATCTCGCGGTCCCAGTCGGCCAGAATCTGGCGGGCATGCAGCGAACCCGTTTCGCGCGAATGCTCCTCGACCAGTTCCTTGGCCACGCCCTCCCAATGCGCGGTTTCGATCTTCTGCACGATCACCGTTTCGTCGTTGACGCGGTCGGCGAACGAACCGTCCGCGTCGTACACGAACGCCATGCCGCCCGTCATGCCGGCGGCAAAATTGTCGCCGACCGCGCCCAGGATCGCGACCGTGCCGCCGGTCATGTATTCGAGCCCGTTCGAGCCGCAGCCTTCGACCACCGCGACCGCGCCCGAATTGCGCACGGCGAACCGTTCGGCCGCCTGGCCTGCGGCAAACAGGCGCCCGGCGGTGGCCCCGTACAGAACCGTGTTGCCGACGATGGTGTTTTTGTTCGAGACCAGCGGCGAGGACGTGGTCGGGCGCACCACGATGGTGCCGCCCGACAGGCCCTTGCCGACATAGTCGTTGGCATCGCCGAACACTTCGAGCTTGATGCCCTGCACCGCGAACGCGCCCAGCGACTGCCCGGCCGAGCCGCGCAGGCGCACGGTGATGTGGCCGGGCTTCAGGCCGGTCATGCCGTATTTGCGCGTGATCTTGCTGGAGAGCTTGGTGCCGATCGCGCGATACACGTTGCGGATGTTGTATTCGAGCTGCATCTTCTCGCCGCCCTCGAGAGCGGGGGCCGCGTCCGCGATCATCTGCAGATCGAGCGTTTCGGGCACTTCGTTGCGCCCTTCGAGCGTGCAGTAGCGCGGATATTCGCCAGGGTCCGCCTGCACCAGCAGCGGGTTCAGATCCAGATCGTCGAGGCTTTCGTCGCCGCGCAGCACCTGGGTCAGCAGGTCCGAGCGCCCGATCACGTCGCGCAGCGACTTGAAGCCGAGTGCCGCCAGAATCTCGCGCACTTCTTCGGCCACGAACGAAAACAGATTCACCACTTTCTCGGGGCTGCCGTCGAATTTCGCGCGCAGTTTCGGGTCTTGCGTGCACACGCCCACGGGGCAGGTGTTGGAGTGGCACTGGCGCACCATGATGCAGCCCATCGCCACCAGCGAAGCCGTGCCGATGCCGAATTCGTCCGCGCCCAGCATCGCGCCGATAACCACGTCGCGGCCCGTGCGGATGCCACCGTCGACGCGCAATTTCACGCGATGGCGCAAACGGTTCAGCGTCAGCACCTGGTTGGTTTCGCTGAGGCCCATCTCCCAGGGCAGGCCCGCATATTTGATCGAAGATTGCGGGCTGGCACCTGTGCCCCCCACGTGACCAGAGATCAGAATCGCGTCGGCCTTCGCCTTGGCAACGCCCGCCGCGATCGTGCCGATGCCCGAGCGCGCCACGAGCTTCACGCACACGGCCGCCTCGGGGTTGATCTGCTTCAAATCGTAGATGAGCTGCGCCAGATCTTCGATCGAATAGATGTCGTGATGCGGCGGCGGGCTGATGAGCGTGACACCCGGCGTCGAGTGCCGCAGCCGCGCGATGAGGTCCGTCACCTTCGAGCCCGGCAATTGGCCGCCTTCGCCGGGTTTGGCGCCCTGCGCCACCTTGATTTCGAGCTCGCGGCAATTGTTCAAATACTCGGCCGTGACGCCGAAGCGGCCCGAGGCGACCTGCTTGATCGCCGAGGACGGGTTGTCGCCGTTGGGGCGCGGCTTGTAGCGCGCGGGATCTTCTCCGCCCTCGCCCGAGTCCGATTTGGCGCCGATGCGGTTCATCGCGATCGACAGGGTTTCGTGCGCCTCGGGCCCGAGCGCGCCCAGCGAGATTCCGGGCGCGATCAGGCGCTTGCGGATCTCGGTGATGCTTTCGACCTCGTCGACCGGGATCGCCTTGCGGCCCGGCTTGAAATCGAGCAGGTCGCGCAGATTGATCGGCGGCAATTTGCGGCAGCCGTCGGCGAACTGGCGATAAAGCGCGTAGCTGTCGCGCTCGACCGCGCGCTGCAATGTGTGGATGAGGTCGCCTTCCCAGAAATGCGCCTCGCCCGATTTGCGGAACCGGTAGAAACCGCCCACCGGCAGCGCGATCACGTCCTCGCGGAAGGCGCGCGCATGCAGCTCGGCCGCCTTCTTCTGGATGCCCGCGAGGCCGATGCCCGAAATGCGGCTGGTCATGCCCGGGAAGAATTCCGAAATCAGCGTGCGCGACAGGCCGACGGTTTCGAAATTGTAGCCGCCGCGATAGGACGAGACGATCGAGATGCCCATTTTCGACATCGTCTTCAGCAGGCCCTCGTCGATCGCCTTGCGGTAGCGGTTGACGGCTTCCTTGAGCGTCAGGCCGTCGAACAGGCCGCGCCGGTGGCGGTCGGAAATCGCTTCCTGCGCCAGATAGGCGTTGACCGTGGTGGCGCCCACGCCGATCAGCACTGCGAAGAAATGCACGTCGAGGCATTCGCCCGTGCGCACGTTGAGCGAGGTGAAAGTGCGCAATTGCTGGCGCACCAGATGCGTGTGCACGCCGCCCGCCGCCAGAATCATCGGAATGGGCGCGCGCGCCGGTCCCTGGTTTTTGTCCGACAGCACGACATGCACGGCGCCGCCGCGCACACCGTCTTCGGCCTCGCGCTGCACGCGCTTGAGGGCGTCGCGCAGCGCCTGGTCGCCCGCCGCCGGATCGAAGGTGCAGTCCACCTCGATGGCGGTGGCGCCCATATAGGCGCGCATCGCGTCGAACTCTTCGTTGAGCAGCACGGGGCTTTCGAGCTGCAGCAGGCGGCACTGGCTCTCGTCCTCGTCCAGAATGTTGCCAAGGTTGCCAAGGCGCGTGCGCAGCGTCATCACGCGCCGCTCGCGCAGGCTGTCGATGGGCGGGTTGGTGACCTGGCTGAAATTCTGGCGGAAGAAATGGTGCAGGCCGCGGAACTTGTCCGACAGCACCGCGATGGGCGTGTCGTCGCCCATCGAGCCGACGGCTTCCTTGGCGTCCTCGACCATCGGATGCAGAATAAGTTCGAGGTCCTCGATGGTCCAGCCCACCGCGAGCATGCGGCGGCGCAGATCGTCGCGCGACAGTTCGGGCTTGGGTTCGGCATCGGCCTTCACCAGCTGGTCGATGACGGTGATGTTGCGCGTCCAGTCGCCGAAGGGCCTGGAGCGCGCGAGCCATTCCTTGAGCTCGGCGTCGCGATAGAATTTGCCCTCGGCCAGATTGACCGCGATCATCTGGCCGGGGCCCACGCGGCCCTTTTCAGCCAGCGTCTGCTCGTCGACCTTGACCATGCCCGCTTCCGAACCCACAACCAAAAGTCCGTCGCCGGTAATCGTGTAGCGGCACGGGCGCAGGCCGTTGCGGTCCATGCCCGCCAGCACCCATTTGCCGTCGGTGCAGGCGAGCGCGGCGGGGCCGTCCCACGGCTCCATGACCGAGTTCGCGTAGGCGTACATGTTGCGGATATGCTGCGGCGTGCGGTCCGCATAGGACCAGGCCTGCGGCACCATCATGGTCTTGACCATGGGCAGCGCGCGCCCGCCGCGCACGAGCAGTTCGAAGACGTTGTCCATCTGCGCCGAGTCCGAGCCCGGCTGCACGACGGGCTTGAGGTCGTCGACCGTGGCGCCGAAACATTCGTGCGCCATGCGCGTTTCGTGGCTTTTCATCCAGTTGACGTTGCCGCGCACGGTGTTGATTTCGCCGTTGTGCGCCAGCGTGCGGAAAGGCTGCGCCAGGCGCCAGGTCGGGAACGTGTTGGTCGAATAGCGCTGGTGGTAGATCGCGAAGGACGAGACGAACCGCTCGTCCGCAAGGTCGGGATAGAACACCGACAGGGCTTCGGCCAAAAACATGCCCTTGTAGATCAGCGAGCGGCACGACAGCGAGCAGATGTAGAAATCGACGATGTTCTCGGCGAGCGCCTGCTTCTCGATGCGCCGCCGCACGACATACAGATCGAGTTCGAACTGGTCCTCGGGCGCGCCGCGCGTGTTGTGGACCATGATCTGTTCGATTTCGGGGCGCGTGGCGTTGGCCTTTTCGCCGCACACGGACGTGTCGATCGGCACCTGGCGCCATCCGTAGACGCCGTAGCCCATTTTCAGAATTTCGGTTTCGACGATCGTGCGGCAGCGCTCCTGCCCGTCGAGATCGTTGCGCGGCAAAAACACCTGGCCGACCGCAACGCGCGCGGCCGACGGTTTCACGCCCTGGCGTTCGATATGCGCCTTGAAAAAATCCTGCGGGATCTCGATGTGGATGCCGGCCCCGTCGCCGGTCTTGCCGTCGGCATCGACGGCCCCGCGATGCCACACGGCCTTGAGGGCGGCGATGCCGGCCTCGACGACCGATCGGCGCGGCTTGCCGTCGATGGCGACGACGAGCCCGACGCCGCACGCATCGTGTTCGTCGGCCGGGTTGTAGGCGTGGCCCGCTTCGAGTTTTTCCGCATTTGCCCGATAGTCGCGCGCGAAAATCTCGCCGTCGTTGGGATGGTCGGTCATGGATTTTTCCTGGGTCATTGCGGCAAGAAATCGGGATCGTGAACTTCTTCGGTCGTGAACGGACAGACTGACGGCAAATCCTTCGGATCGACGCTCATTTCCTGGGCTGCCATTCGCGCAGCCTTGGGATATAGAACGGCGATCATTGCCGGAATCTGCGTGGAGAGACTCGGATTCTCGTCGGCCAAAACGTCGATCGCGTCGCGCGCCTGGGCAATCGATCGCGTCCAGCTCTTGGAGCGGCGATCGGGCTGGAACTTCCACTTCAGCAAGTGGAGCAGCAGCCTGCTGAGCTGGCTTTGAAGGCTGCGACGATCAGCTCTGCCCATGCTCTCGATCTCTTCGGCAAGATTTTTCGCGTCGATTCTGTCGAGCTTGCCCTCGCGGATTAGCTTCGCCTGCGCCTGACTCCAGGCGAAGAAATCGTGCGCATAGTCGGATTTGAGATCGACGGGCAAAGCGGCCCCAAAGACGTCGGCGACGACGCCGGAACCCAAGATAAGATGCACTTCGGCAAAAACGCTACGCGCGCGCGCGGCCAAATCATCGTCGCCCACAATGTGTCCGACGATCTGGCCCGAATCGCCCATGTCGATAAAGCCGTTGACGTAAACGAGTAGATGCACGCCTGCACGATGGTCGGACGGGCCGAGTTTCTTGCATTTTTTGCCGATAGCTTGGCCGACATCGGCAGCGATAGCCTTCGACTGCGCGCGCGAAACGAAGCCGTCGCCCGGTAGAATTTCGGCGAATTTGTTTTCGGTCTTTGTGTGCCAGTGTTGGTCCTGTTCGGATGCCGCTTCCGTGACCTCGATACCGAGCAGCGCACGCGCAGATCCCGGCCAATGCAGTTCGAAGTCGGGGAATCCGCCACCTGCATCGGGCGCCGTAACGCGAAGCGGTCGCGTGAGCTTGCCAAGGCGATCCCAAGCGAGCAGCAATTGTCGCAGGCAGAAATCTTCGGATTGCGCTTGGCGCGCCTTGTCCCGGCGGCCGCCGACATGGCGTCCGAAATCGCCGAGTTCAGCGTCCAAATCGAAACGACCTTCCAAAGTCCGATCGATTCGGCAGCGAGATTGTGCGGCGACGACCATGGACTGGGTCCCCCCTATTCGGCGGCGACCGCGGCGGGCGCGGCTTTGGCGGCGAGATATTTGTGGATTGCGGCTGCGGCATCCTTGCCGTCGCGGATCGCCCACACGACGAGCGAGGCGCCGCGCACGATGTCGCCCGCCGCAAACACGCCGTCGAGCGAGGTCATCATCGTGCGATGGTCGATCTTCAACGTGCCCCAGCGCGTGACTTTGAGGTCGGGCGCGCCGAACATCGTCGGCACGTCTTCGGGATCGAAGCCGAGCGCTTGGATCGCCAAGTCGCACGGCAGATCGAAGCTGCTTTCGTCGATTTTTTCGGGCAGCTGGCGCCCCGTCGCATCGGCGATGCCCAGGCGCATGCGATAGGCGCGCACCGCCCCCACCGCCTCGGGACCCGCTTTTTTCTTCGGCTTGCCGCCTTTGGCAAGGAAGGCTTCGGGGGCCGCGAGCCACACGAATTCCACGCCTTCTTCTTCGGCGTTGTAGACCTCGCGCTGCGAGCCCGGCATGTTTTTCTTGTCGCGCCGGTAGAGGCATTTGACCGATTTGGCGCCCTGGCGGACGGCCGTGCGCACGCAATCCATGGCCGTATCGCCGCCGCCGATCACCACTACGTTTTTGCCGTTGGCGTCGAGCGTGCCGTCGTCGAATTCGGGCACCTCGTCGCCCAACCCTTTGCGGTTCGAGGCCGTGAGATACGTCATCGCGGGCACGATATTGGCAAGCCCGACGCCCGGCGCTTCGATGCCGCGCGCCTTGTAGACGCCGGTCGCCACCAGCACCGCATCGTGTTTGGCGCGCAGCTCGGCCAGCGTCGCGTCGCGGCCCACTTCGAAATTCAGGTGGAATTTGACGTTGCCGTCCTCGAACAGTTTTTGGCGGCGCTGCACGACCTCTTTTTCGAGCTTGAAATTGGGAATGCCGTAGATCATCAGCCCGCCCGCGCGGTCGTAGCGGTCGTAGACATGCACCTGGTAGCCCTTGCGGCGCAGATCGTCGGCGGCCGCCAAACCGCCGGGGCCGGCGCCGACGATGCCGACCGATTCCTGGCGCTCGACCGGCGGCGCGATCGGCTTGACCCAGCCTTTTTCGAAGGCCGTGTCGGTGATGTATTTTTCGACCGAGCCGATCGTGACCGAATCGAACCCCTTTTCGATCACGCAATTGCCTTCGCACAGCCGGTCTTGCGGGCAGATGCGGCCGCAGATTTCCGGGAACGTATTGGTCGCCTGGCTGATCTCGTAGGCTTCTTCGAGGCGGTTTTCGGCCGTGAGTTTCAGCCAGTCGGGGATGTTGTTGGAGACCGGGCAATGGACCTGGCAGAACGGCACGCCGCATTGCGAACAGCGCCCCGCTTGGGCCTCGGCCTCGGGCTTGTTGAATTCGGCGTAGATTTCGTCAAAATCCTGGGTGCGCAAGGCGGCTTTGCGCTTGTCGGGCATCTTCTGGTCGCGATCGACGAAGCGCAGCATTTTGCCGGTGGTCGCCATGGGCAAGGTCCTGACAGAAAAAGGATTGGACGCGTGTTGTAAGCGGAACGCGACCGCGCGGATAGGGAAAACCGACATATATGGCAGTATGTGGTAACTATTGGTCAGAAAAAACCCTGCCGCTCAAAAACACGGATCAGTATCCGCAGCACTGCTTCGAATTTAGTCTAGTTTTGATACTAAATGGTGACCCATGACCTTCACGACCGCCATCCGAACCTGCTACGCCAAATACGGGGACTTTAACGGTCGCGCGTGCCGTTCCGAGTTTTGGTATTTCATCCTGGCCACGACGCCGCTTTTTGCGGTGCTCTCGATGAAAGAACCGAGCCCCGACGATCTCATTCATCTCGCCCTCAACCTGGTAGTTGCCCTGGCGTTGGCTTTGCCTTCGATCGCCGTGTCGGTTCGTCGCATGCACGATACGGATCTTTCGGGCTGGTGGGTTTTGGCTTTCATGGTGCCGCTTGTCGGCTCGGTCCTGACGGTCCTGTGGTTCTCGCGGCGCGGTACCGACGGCCCCAATCGCTTTGGCGAAGACCCGCTGGCGCCCCCGCCGTCGGGTTTGGCCGACGGCTGAACGCGGCGAGGCTTGCGTACGCGCACCTTTCGCGCGACAAACGCGGCCTTCGAATTCGAGCCGGAGCCGCAAACCAGATGGATGTCGAAATGCTGTTCGGGGCGGCGGCACTGGCGCTGGCGCTGGTGTCGGCCTTCATGCACACGATGCCGTCTTTGCGCATTTTTGCCATGGCGTCGGCGGCGCTGGCGATCGGGGCGGGCGCGATCGGCGAAATTGCGTGGCTGTCGATCGGCGCCGCGCTCGTGCTGGCCGTCCATCTGTGGCGGCATATGCAGGCGCGCGCGACGTTCGAACGGCTGGCGCGCGGCGAAGAGCCCTCGCCCGGCACGCTGTTCGCGTTTGCCAACCGCCAGACGCTGGCGCCGGGCGAGACGCTGTTCAAGCGCGGCGATGCGGGCGAGGAAATGTATCTGGTCGTGTCGGGCGAAATCCAGATCGTCGAAATCGGAAAAACCTTCGGCCCTGGCGCCATTCTGGGGGAATTGGCGCTCGTGATGCCCGCGCACACGCGCACGGCGACCGCGCGCGCCCTTGGCGAGGCGACGCTCGCGCGCATGAGCAAGCGCGACATGGAACTGACCGCCCTGCACAATCCGGGCTTCGGCTTCGAGCTTTTGAAACTCGTTGCCAGCCGCCTGTCGGCCGATATCGAACGGCTGGAACAGCGCCGCTAGGCCCCCGCGCTTAGGCCTTCGCGCGGTCCCCGAAGCGTCCGCCCTTGCGGTAGGCGGCCAGATACACGGGCGCCACCGCTTCCATCGCGGCCGGGCGGATGCACAAGGCTTCGAGCCCCGGCGCGCCGGTGCCGATATTGTCGTGTTTCAACAGCTCGACCTGGTCGCGCGTGAGCAGCTTGATCGGCAGCATTCCCATCAACGTGCCTTGGAGTTCGGCGATCGGCCAGGCGATCGGCACCAGGCCACGATGTTTGCCGATCGTCGCCAGCAGAAATTCCATCAGCTCGCGGAAGCTGTAGACGCTGGGGCCCACCGCCTCGAATGTCTGGCCCTTGGCGCCCGCAAAATCGAGCGACCGCACGACCGCCTCGGCAACGTCGGCGACATAGACGGGCTGGAATTTCGTGTGCCCGCCGCCGATCAGCGGCAAGGCTGGCGACCACGCGGCCATCTGGGCGAAACGATTGAAAAAACCGTCCTCGGCGCCGATCACGATCGACGGGCGCAGGATCGTAGCGGCGGGGAACGCCGCGCGCACGCCCGCTTCGCCGGCCGCCTTGCTGCGCGCATATTCGGATTTCGAATCGGCATCGGCGCCGAGCGCCGAGATTTGCACGAACGACGTGGCGCCTGCGGCCGCCGCCGCTTTGGCCAAGCGCGCGGGGCCGTCGGCTTGCAGCGCCTGGAAAGTCTGGGCGCCGCTTTGGGCGAGGATGCCGACGAGGTTGATCACCGCATCCGCGCCCTGCACCGCGTTGGCGAGGGCCGCATCGCTGTCGGCAAGGTTGACGCGCATCGGCGCGATCTGGCCGACGGCCCCCATCGTTTTCAAAAACGCGCCGGCCACGGGGTCGCGCATGCAGGCGCGCACGATCCAGCCTTCTTGCGCCAGACGGCGCACCACATAGCGGCCGACAAAGCCCGAAGCCCCGAACACCGTCGCGCGCCGACCCGGTCCCATGCCCCACCCCTTCGATAGATGATTGCGCCCCCAAGGCGATAGTGCGAAGGCGGGCTTGCGTCAAGCCTGCCAACGGGATCCAACGAGCACCCCAACGAGCAATTGACTTCGCCCCGTCCTTCGGCGTAAAGACCCGGTCCTTGCGCGACGAGACCCGGTGCCCGGGTGGCGGAATTGGTAGACGCGCTAGATTCAGGTTCTAGTGGCCGTAAGGTCGTGGAAGTTCGAGTCTTCTCTCGGGCACCAACTCTCGCCCGCTTCGCAAGAAGCGGTCATCTGGCAGGGAACATGGCCGCACCCGTCCAACTGCACCAAGGCGATTTGCCAGCCGGGCTCAAATTCGGCGCGTCGGTCGCGATCGATTCGGAAACCATGGGTTTGCGCCCCGAGCGCGACCGCCTGTGCGTGGTGCAATTGTCGGCGGGCGACGGCACGGCGCATTGCGTGCGCTTTGCCAAGGGCAGCTACGAGGCGCCCAATCTCAAGGCGCTGCTGGCCGATCCGGGCGTTTTGAAGATTTTCCACTTCGCGCGCTTCGACGTGGCGGTGTGCGCCAAATATTTGGGCGTGCGCGTGGCGCCGATCTACTGCACCAAAATCGCCTCGCGGCTGGTGCGCACCTTTACCGACCGGCACGGCCTCAAGGATCTGTGCCGCGATCTGATCGGCAAGGAGCTGTCCAAAGAGCAGCAATCTTCCGACTGGGGGGCGGGCGAACTGACCCAAGCCCAGCTCAATTATGCGGCCGCCGACGTGCTGCATTTGCATGCGCTGAAGGCCAAGCTCGACGATATGCTGGCGCGCGAAGGCCGCACCCATCTGGCGCAAGCCTGTTTCGATTTCTTGGGCACGCGCGCCGATCTCGACCTGCTCGGCTGGGCCGAGGAAGATATTTTTGCGCATTGAGCGCGCAAATCTTCTTGCTGCATTGCAGCATCGTCGTTTTTCGTTACAATCCATAAACTTAGAGCCATTGACTTGAAGGTCCCAAAACAGGCATAATTCTTGCCTTACTTTGGGAGCACCACGCCGCCAATGTCGACGCCGAAACCCAAACTCGTTGCGCCGGAACGGGCCCGCGATCTTGTTGTCGCGCGCCGGGCGATCGCGGTCGAGCGGGCGGGGCTCGAAGCGCTCGAGGCCAGCCTCGATGGCGCGTTCGAGCGCGCGATCGATCGGTTTATGGCGGCAACCGGCCGTGTCATCGTATCGGGCATGGGCAAATCGGGGCATGTGGCGCGCAAAATTGCCGCGACCCTGGCCTCCACCGGCACGCCCGCGCAGTTCGTCCATCCGGCCGAGGCGAGCCACGGCGATCTTGGCATGATCACCCCGGCCGATGCGGTGCTCGCTTTGTCGAATTCGGGCGAGACGGCCGAGCTTTCCGACATTGTCGGCTACGCCAAACGTTTTTCGATCCCGTTGGTTGCGATCACGGCGCGCGACAAATCGGCGCTCGCGACGGCGGCCGACGTGGTGCTGCTGCTGCCGGCCGCCGAAGAAGCCTGCCCGGTCGGGCTTGCCCCCACGACGTCGACGACGATGCAATTGGCGCTGGGCGACGCGATCGCGGTGGCGCTGATGGAGCGGCGCGGTTTTACGGCCGACCATTTTCGCGAATTCCATCCGCGCGGCGCGCTGGGCGCAAGGCTCGCCAAGGTCGGCGATCTGATGCATACCGACCTGCCGGTCGCGACGCTCGGCCAGAAAATGGCCGAGGTGCTGATCAAAATGACCGCCAAACGCTTCGGTTGCGTGGCGGTGGTCGACGCCGACGGCTGGCTTGCCGGCATCGTCACCGACGGCGATTTGCGCCGCCACATGGCGGGCGATCTGCTGGCGCGCAATGTCGAGGCGGTGATGACCAAAAACCCGCGCGCGGTCGCGCCCGAAACGCTGGCGGCCGAAGCGCTCGCGACCATGAACGCGCACCAGATCACGGCTTTGTTCGCGTGCGAAACCGACGGCGAGCGCCGCCGCCCGGTCGGCATTCTGCATATCCACGATCTGCTGCGCGCGGGTGTGGCATGACCGCCAACGCCACACCCCGCCCGCCGATGCCCGAAATCGGACCCGGCGATCTGCCGCCCCCGCCCGTCCCCGTTCCGCTGGCAAGCGACGCCGACCAAGGCCCGGCCGCCCCCCGCCGGTCGCGCCTGGCGGTGCTGGCGCCCGGAACGCCGCGCGCGCACAGCCCCTTCTACAGCCAGATCGTCGGCGCGCTCAAATTCGCGCTGCCGGCTGCGGCGCTTGGCGTCGCGTCGCTCGTGCTGCTGTGGCCGCAATTGAATCCGCTCGACACGCGCTTTCGCCTGGCGCCGGTGCAGGTCTCGATCGAGGATCTGGAGAATCTGCGCATGCTGCAGCCGCGCTATGTGGGCGTCGACGACCGCAACCAGCCTTTCACGATCGTCGCCGAACAGGCGACGCAAGCCAAAGGCTCGAGCGATTCGACCGACCTCAAGGAGCCGCAGGGCGACCTTGCGATGAATTCGGGCACCTGGCTTGCGATGACGGCCGAACAGGGCCTCTACCACCAGCCCGACAAAGCGTTGGATTTGTGGGGCCGCGTGACGTTGTTCCACGACGGCGGCTACGAAATCGCGACCGAGCGCGCGCGCATCGATCTGGAACGCGGCACGGCCCAGGGCGACGATCCCGTGCGCGCCCAAGGCCCCAATTCGCAGCTCGACGGGGCCGGCTTTCGCATCGCCGACCGCGGGGCGCGCGTCGAAGTGACGGGCAATGCGCGCGTGGTGCTGTTCCCCGCGCCGCGCCCGGCGACCGGCCCGGCCGCAAGCGCAAGCCAAGCCGCAGTGCCGCCCCCGCCAGCCCAAGCGCCGCGCCGATGACGAAAATTCTTGTCCTTCTCCTCGTTCTGCTGGTCGGCGCGCCCGCTTTGGCGCAGGGCGTCAATCTGGGGCGCGGCGGCTCGGGCGCGCCCATCGAGATCACGGCGCAAAACGGCATCGAATGGGATCGCGACGCCAGGCGCTACGTCGCGAGCGGCAATGCGATCGCAACCCAAGGCGATACCAGCGTGCGCGGCGACCGGCTGGTCGCCTGGTACCGGGACGCGGCCGCCGGCGGCACCGAAATCTACCGCTACGAGGCGATCGGCAATGTGCGCTTCGAAACGCCCACCCAGCGCGTCGAGGGCGATCGCGGCATTTTCGACGTCGACAGCGAAGTGGTCGTCGTCACGGGCCGGGCGCTGCGCTTGACGACGCCCACCGACACGCTGACCGCGCGCGACACGCTGGAATACTGGTCGGCGCGCGACATCGCGGTGGCGCGCGGCAACGCGATGGTCGTCTCGGGCGAACGGCGCATGACCGCCGACGTGATGACCGCGCATTTCCAGCAGCAGCCGCGCGCGGGCGCCGCACGCGCCCAGCCGCAAGCGCGCACGCCGCCGCGCGGCGGCACGCGCCCGGCGCCGCAGAACGCCGGTACGGGCGGCGACCAAAGATTGCAGCGTGTCGAGGCGTTCGGCAACGTGCATGTTTCGACGCCGACCGAAATCGCGCGCGGCGACCGCGGCGTCTACAACATGCAGACCAGCATCGCGCAGCTGGCGGGCAATGTGCGCCTGACGCGCGGCGACAACCAGATGGCCGGCGATTTCGGCGAAGTGAACATGAATACCGGCCTCTCGCGCCTGCTGAGCGCGCCGGGTGCGGGCGACGGGCGCGTGCGCGGCCTGCTGATTCCCCAGCAGGCCCAGCAGCCGCGCCCCGCAACGCCGCGATGACGCAGCCCCCCTATCCCGTGCGCACGTCGCAGCCCGCCCCCGCACCGGCAGGCGGCCCGGCGCTTCGCGTGGTGGCGGACAATCCGGGACTGGTCGCGCACAAGATCGGCAAACGCTACAAAGGCCGCCCCGTGGTGCGCGAGGTGACGCTGAGCGTGCAGCGCGGCGAGGCGGTCGGGCTGCTGGGTCCCAACGGGGCCGGCAAAACCACGTGCTTCTACATGATTACGGGCCTGATCGCGCCCGATTTCGGCTCGATCCGGCTCGACGGCGCGGACATCACCAACCTGCCGATGTACCGGCGCGCGCGCCTGGGCATCGGCTATCTGCCGCAGGAAACGTCGATCTTTCGCGGCCTGACGGTCGAGCAGAATATCCGCGCGGTGCTCGAACTGGTGGAGGGCGACGTCGAGCGGCGCGAAGCCGTGCTCGACGAGCTGATGGCCGAGTTTTCGATCACGCATCTGCGCCAGGCGCCCGCGATGGCGCTGTCGGGCGGCGAGCGGCGGCGCGTCGAGATTGCGCGAGCACTGGCGTCCCAGCCGCATTTCGTGCTGCTCGACGAGCCGCTGGCGGGCATCGATCCCATCGCGGTCGGCGACATTCGCGATCTGGTGCGCCATCTCAAGGATCGCGGCATCGGCGTGCTGATCACCGACCACAATGTCCGCGAGACGCTGGAGATCGTCGACCGCGCCTATATTCTGCACGACGGCCACGTTCTGATGGACGGCACGCCCGAAGCCATCGTGGCGTCGAGCGACGTGAGGCGCGTCTATCTGGGCGAGCGTTTCTCGCTATGACGGGCGGGGCTTTGCGATGAACCGCCTCGCGCCGCGCCTGGATCTGCGCCAGACCCAGCAGCTCGTCATGACGCCGCAGCTGCAGCAGGCGATCAAGCTGCTGCAGCTGTCCAATCTGGAAGTGGCGCAGTTCGTCGAAGAGGAACTGGCGCAAAACCCGCTGCTCGAGCGCGACGAGCCGGGCGCGGAAAGCGGCGCGGCCGAAATCGTCGACCAGATGTCGCGGGATGAGCCGCCGCGCGACACGGCGAGCGAGGCGCCGTTGCTCGATGCGGTGGCGGGCGCGGCGCAGACCGGCGAAGCCCCGCTCGACATCGACTACGACAACAATTTCTCCAAGGGCGCGGACGAGCCGCAGGGCGAAGACACGTTCCTGGGCGAATGGAAGGGCACGGGCGGGCGCGCGGATTTCGAGGACTCCGAATTCGGCCTCGAACAGACGCTGGCGCGTCCGGTATCGCTGCGCGAACATCTGCTGGCCCAGGCGGGCGTGGATTTCGCAAGCCCGCGCGAGCGCATCGTGGCGGCGCGCCTGGTCGATCTGATCGACGATTGCGGCTACCTTGCCGCGCCCCTGGCGGAGCTTGCCGCCAAGCTCGACATCGACGAAGCGGAAATCGAGCGCATCTTGCTGCGCTGCCAGCGCTTCGATCCGCCCGGCGTGTTCGCGCGCAGCCTCAAGGAGTGCCTGGCGCTGCAATTGCGCGAACGCAACCGCCTCGATCCGTGCATGGCGATCCTGCTCGACAATCTGGACCTGCTCGCCAAGCGCGACGTCGCCCAGCTGCAGCGCCTGTGCGGCTGCGACAACGAGGATTTGCAGGACATGGTCGTCGAAATCCGCAGCCTCGACCCCAAGCCGGGCCTCGCTTTCGACGGCGCGCTCGCCAACCCGATCGTGCCCGACGTTCTGATGCGGCTGGCCGCCGACCGCAGCTGGTTCGTCGAACTCAACCAGGACACGCTGCCGCGCGTGCTGGTCAACACGCGCTACCATGCGCGCGTGCACGGCTCGGTGCGCACCAAGCAGGAAAAGGAGTTCGTCGCCGAGCGCCTGCACGCCGCCAACTGGCTCGTCAAATCGCTGCACCAGCGCGCCCAGACGATCCTCAAAGTCTCGGTCGAAATCGTGCGCCAGCAGGACGGTTTCTTCCGCCACGGCGTGCGCCACCTGAAACCGCTCGTGCTGCGCGACATCGCGGCCGCCATCGACATGCACGAATCGACCGTCAGCCGCGTCACGACCAACAAATTCATCGCCACGCCGCACGGCATCTTCGAGCTCAAATATTTTTTCACCTCCGCCATCCCGGCTTCGGGCGGGGGCGACGCGCATTCGGCCGAGGCCGTGCGCGACCGCATTCGCGGCCTGATCGACGCCGAACGCGCGGCCGAAATCCTGTCCGACGACCGCATTGTCGAGCTTTTGAAGGCCAACGGCATCGATATTGCCAGGCGCACCGTGGCAAAGTATCGCGAAGCCATGGGCATCGCTTCGTCGGTCCAGCGTCGGCGCGAAAAAACTTCGGGATTCTAAGAGCTTGGCCGAATTCCCTTGACCCTGCCCGGAGCGGGGCGCAGGGTTTGCGCAAGGGAGGTTGCGGATGCGAAACGACAGCGTCGCGATGCGCTTGACGCGCCCGGCAAGGCCCCCCTATGTTCCCGCGCGTTCAACCGGAAAACGAAACGAATCATGCAGTTGTCAGTGACATGCAATTGTCAGTAAGCGGCAAGCGTCTCGATGTGGGCGATTCGTTGCGCACCCATGTCGGCAAGATTTTGCAGACGGCCGTCGACCGGTATTTTGGCCGCGCCCTCGAAGGCAAGGTCGTGTTCGAGCGCCAGCGCCATCTGTTCCGCGCCGACATCTCGGTGCATGTGCGCCGCGGCATGACGCTGCAAAGCCATCACGAGGCGGGCGATCCCTACGCGGCGTTCGACGGCGCGCTCGAGCGGCTCGACCATCGTTTGAAGCGCCACAAGGGCCGCCTCAAGGACCGCAAGCGCGGCAAGAACGCCGCCCCCGAAGACGGCGTCTTCGAAGCCGCGCGCTATGCGGTCATCGAACCCGAAGCCGAAACGCTCGACAGCGAACAGCTCGCCGCCCCCATCGTCGCCGAAATGACGACCGATATCGGCACGCATACGGTGGGCGAAGCGGTGGCGCGGCTCGATCTGGGGCAAAAGCCGGTGCTGATGTTCCGCAACAGCGCCAACGGCCAGTTCAACGTCGTCTACCGGCGCGCCGACGGCGCCATCGGCTGGATCGATCCCGGTGCCGCTTCAAGCACCCCGTCAAAACGGTAGCCCCCTCATGCCGACCATGGAACTGACCGAATTTCTGGTGCCCGAAGCGATCCTTGCCAATGTGCGCGCGGCCGGCAAAAAGCAGGTGCTGCAGGAGCTGGCGCGCAAGGCAGGCGAACTTGCAAGCGTGGAAGAGCGCCTGATCCTGGACGTGGTACTGGAGCGCGAGCGCCTGGGCACCACGGGTGTCGGCAACGGCATCGCCATTCCGCACGGCAAACTTGCGGGCCTGAAGCGGCTCTACGGCGTGTTCGCGCGGCTGGAAAAGCCCGTCGATTTCGACTCGATCGACGCGCAGCCCGTCGATCTGATTTTTCTGCTGCTGGCGCCCGAAGGCGCCGGGGCCGACCATTTGAAGGCGCTGGCGCGCGTCTCGCGCCTGCTGCGCGACCGGCGCGTGTGCGAAAAACTGCGCGGCTCCGAACGCGCCGACGCGCTCTATGCGCTGCTGACCGAGCACGCCGCCAGCCACGCGGCGTAGCCGCGCTGGGCGGTCTCAGCCGTCCTTGCCCACGTCGATCGTTTTGCTGCGCTGGGCCGTGCCGCCCGCTTTGATCGGGATCGCGCGCGCTTTGGGTTCGGCCAGCGGGCGCAGCAGATCGATATGCAGCAGCCCGTTGTCGAGCGTCGAGCCCGTCACCTCGATGCCGTCGGCGAGCACGAAGCTGCGCTGGAACTGGCGCGCGGCAATGCCGCGATGGATATAGACGCGGCCCGGCTCGTCGCGCTGTTTGCCGCGCACGGCGAGCTGGTTGTTCTCGACCGAGATCGACAGATCGTCGAGCGCGAAGCCCGCGACCGCCAGCGTGATGCGCAGGCCGTTTTCGGCCGTCTGCTCGATATTGTAGGGCGGATAGCCTTCGGCCGCATGTTTGGCGATGCGGTCGATCGTGCGCTCGAATTCGTCGAAACCGAGCAGCAGCGGATTGTTGAACAGCGACAGACGCGACATGGGTGGCACCCTCCGTCCGAGCAATGCCGATTTGCGGTCGAGGGCCGCCCCGCAAAACCGGGCGCGGCTCTCTTGGGCGCAACTATGGCGCCCGCGCAAGCCGGTATCAAGAGGGGCGCCGCGTCAGCGGCCGGTATGCTTGGCCGAGCGCGGCGGCATGCGGCTGGGGGACGGGCGGGCAGATGCCGCGCGACCGGGCGCGGCGCGGCTCGAAGCGACCGCGTTGGCGGCGGCAAAAAAGCGCTGCGTTGCGGCCGCCGACGGCAAAGGTTCGCCGTCGCGGATCGCGCGCAACCGCTCGACTTCGGCTTCCATTTCGAAATTGGCGCCGCCGGCCATGCGTTCGAGCTGCTTGGCGGCGCCTTCGAGATTGAGCACCATCTGCTCGAGTTCCAGGCGATGCGCCTTGCGCAAATCGTCGCGTTTCAGCGTGTGGCGGAAACCCGCCGCGCGCTGGCGAAACCGCGTCGCTTTGGCCAGATACATGTCGGCTTTGGGGTCGGGATTTTTCATGCGTCCAAGGGTTCGACTCGAGACCCTTCAAAGTAACCGCCCCGACCCCAACAGGCAAATGCAGGGCCTAGTGGCGCCCGTGCCCCCCGCCAGGCCCGCGCCCGCCGCGCTCCAGCGCTTCGCCCAAGCGCGTTTTTTGGCCGTCGTCGAGGGCCAGTTGCAGGCGTTCGAGCGCCGGGCGGAACGCTTTCATGCCGTCGAGCATGGCAGCCATGACGGTTTCGCGGCGCTGGAGCCGCGCGGCCGGATCGTTGGCGGCGGCTTCGGCGGGCGGATTGGCGCACACGCGCTTCATCGGCTCGGCGGCCGCGCGCGCTTCGCTTGCAAAGCGTTCCCACGCGGCGCGCTGGGTTTGCGTCGGCTGGATCTTGGCTTCGACGAAGGCAAGGCGGCTGGCGATGCGCGCGTCGCTGTCGCGGCACATGCGCTCGAACATGGCGCCCTGGCGGTCCTGGGCGAGCGCGGCGCCCGCGACCAGCAGCAGGCCCAAAGCGGCGGCGGAAACTTTCAGCATGGGTGTGTTCTCCCGGGGGTTGGTGGGTTGGTCGAGGCCGCCTTTATCGCCGATCGCGCGCGCCGCACGATGACGGCACGGTTCCAAAGCGTAACCGACGGTAACACCGCAGCGTTATGCGCGGCGCCCGGGGCGGCGCTAAAGTGGCGCCCATGAACAATCGCAGCGCCCATATTCTGGTCGTCGACGACGACCGCGAAATCCGCCGCCTGGTCGCGCGCTTTCTCGGCGAAAACGGCCTGCGCGTCACGGCGGCCGCCGACGCGCGCGAGGCCGACGACGCGCTCGCGGCCGGGCGCTTCGATCTGGTCGTGCTCGATCTGATGCTGCCGGGCGAAGACGGCATGTCGATCGCGCGCCGCCTGCGCCAGGCGGGCAATCTGCCGATCCTGATGCTGACCGCGCGCGGGCACGAGGTCGACCGCATCGTCGGGCTCGAAATCGGGGCCGACGACTACATGGCCAAACCCTTCAGCCCGCGCGAATTGCTGGCGCGCATCCGCGCGGTGCTGCGGCGTTCGGGCGAGCGCGGCGAGGAACCGCCCAAGGCCCGCAACTTCCGGTTCGCGGGCTGGCGCGTCGACGCGCTGCGCCGCGAACTGCGCCGCCCCGACGGCGCCATGATCCCGACGACCGACGCCGAGTTCGATCTGCTGGCGGCGTTCCTCGAACGCCCGCAGCGCGTGCTGAGCCGCGAACAGCTGCTCGATCTTGCGCGCGGCCGCACGGCGCAGCTTTTCGACCGCTCGATCGACGTCGCGGTCATGCGCTTGCGCCGCAAGATCGAACCCGACCCGACGAAGCCCGAAATCATCCGCACGGTGCGCAACGGCGGCTACATGTTCGCCGCCGACGTCGAGACCGTCGCGTGAAACGCCTGGGCTGGTTCGGCGCGCGGTTCGACGGCATCGCGGTGCGCATCGCGGCGATTTCGATCGCGGGGCTGCTGCTGGCGCAATTGGCGGCGGTGGGCATCGCGTTGCTGCTGCGCCCGCACGAATTGCAGGTTTTCCAGGCGCGCTGGCTGGTCGAAACGAGCGTCGAGCTGGCGCGCGAGACCTTCGCCGTGGCGCCCGAGCGCCGCGCGGCAGCACTGCGCCAGCGCGCCGAGACGGCGCACCTGGCGCTCGCCTGGCAACCCGATTTCGAGACCGACGGCGACCGTCGGCGGCCGCGCGGCCCCGGCGGGCGCCTGCAGCGCGCGATCGCCGAGCGGCTGCCGCCGGGCTACCGCGTCGAGGTCGATTTCAGCTTCGCGCCCGGCCGCGCGTGGAACGCGCCCGACCGTTTCATCCGCCGCGTGCCCGCCGACGATCCTTCGTGGAACGACGGGCCGGGCGGCGTGGTGCCCGGCACGTTCGCCATCGCCGTGCGCGGCCCCGACGGATCGTGGCTGGTCGTGCGCCCGCGCAGCGCGCAGATCGGCTGGGGCTGGATCGTGTTCGCGGCGTGGCTCGGGGCGACGGCGGCGGTGGGCGCGTTCGCGGCATGGTGGGCGGCGCGGCGCCTGGCGCGCCCGCTCGAAGCGCTGGCGGGGGAAGCCGCGCGCGCGGGGGCTGGCCTCGATCCGCAACTTTCGGCGGCAGCCCATGCGCCCTTGGAAGTGCGCACGATCGGCGCGGCCTTGGCGCGCATGCGCGGCCAGCTCGTGCGCCATGTCGAGGACCGCACGCGGCTGCTGGCGGCGATCAGCCACGATCTGCGCACGCCGCTCACGCGCCTGCGCCTGCGCAGCGAGGGCATCGGCGAGGCCGGCGAGCGCGCCAAAGCGCTCGGCGACATCGCCGAGATGGAGCGCATGATCGCCGAAACGCTCGATTTTGCGCGCGCCGACGCGCTCGAAGCCGCGCCCGAGCGGTTCGATCTGGCGGGGCTCGCGCAGACGCTGGTCGACGAACGCGCCGACATGGACAAGACCGTCGACTACGAAGGCCCGGCGAGCCTGGTCGTCGAAGGACGCCCCGGCGCCCTCAAACGCGCGCTTGCCAATCTGATCGACAACGCGCTCGCCTATGCCGGCGCCGCCCGGGTGCGATTGGTCGCGCATGCCGACGCGATCGCGATCCATATCGAGGACGAGGGTCCCGGCATTCCCGCCGACCGGCTCGACGACGTGTTCCGCCCGTTCGTGCGCCTGGAAGCCTCGCGCTCGCGCGAGACCGGCGGGGCGGGGCTGGGTTTGGCGGTGGCGCGCGACGTAGCGCGCGCGCATGGCGGCGACGTCGAACTGCAAAACCGCGTGCCCAAGGGGCTTGCGGCAATTCTGACCTTGCCCCGAATCGCTTGAGCGGGGCGCCGCTTTGGCGTACGCCCAAGTGATGGAAAAGACGGCGGCAAAAGCGCTCGACGGCATCGACGTGGCGGTTCTGGCAGGCGGGCTTGGCACAAGGCTGGCTGCTGCCGTCCCGGGCCTGCCCAAGGCGCTCGCCCCGGTCGCGGGCGCGCCGTTCGTCGAACATCTGCTCGATTGGCTGGCAGCGCACGGCGCACGGCGCATCGTCTTTTTGCTGGGCCATCGTGCGGACCAGCTTCAGGCCCATTTGAACGCGCACCCGCGCAAGGGCCTGGCGTTCGAGACCAGTATCGAGCCGCAGCCGCTCGGCACCGGCGGCGCGCTCGGCTTGGCGCGCGCCAAATTCGCCAGCGACCCGGTGCTGGTCGTCAACGGCGATACGTTCGTCGATGCGGATTTGGCACCGCTTGTAGCGGCCCATCGCGCGAGCAAGGCCAGCGCCACGCTGCTGGCCGTGACCGTGCCCGATGCCGGACGCTACGGGCGCCTGGCGATCGAGGGCGCGCATCTTGCCGGGTTCGTCGAAAAAGACACAAATTTCCGGGGCTCGGCGCCGATCAATGCGGGCGTGTATTTGCTGGCGGCCGAATTGCTGGACCGGGTCCGGGCGAAGGGCGCCTGCTCGCTGGAGCGCGACGTGTTCGCGCAAGCCGCGCCCGGCACGCTTGGCGTGCATCACGACCGGCTGGCGCGCTTTGTCGATATCGGCACGCCCGAAAGCTGGCAGGCGGCCGCGACGGTGGTGAAGCCGTGAGCGAGCCCCCGCCCGTGCGTCGCCTCGCCCGCCGGGCGATTTTCGAGAACCGCGTATGGCGCGTCTTTGCCGACCATATCGCCGACGCGAACGGCGCCGCGGTGCCCGACTATCTGGTCTTCGAAGCCAAATCGCATCCGGTGGGCGGCGTCGCGGTGCTGCCGGTGCTGGCCGACGGGCGCGTGGCGCTGCTGCGCAATTGGCGCCCGGCCATCGAGGATTGGAGCGTCGAGGTCGCCAAAGGTTTTGTCGATCCCGGCGAAACGCCGCGCGCCGCCGCGATGCGCGAACTGGCCGAGGAAACCGGCCTTGCCTGCGCGCCCGCAGACCTCGTGGCGCTTGGCGAGGTCCATCCCGAGCCCGCCGCCATGGCGAGCAAAGCCGCGCTGTTCGTCGCGCGCAATTGCCGCCCGATCGACGGCTACGCGCGCGACGAAAACGAGGCCGGGCTCGGCCGGCTGCATTTCGTCTCGCCGCAGGCGGCGGACAAGCTCGTCCCAAGCGACGCCGTCAGTCTGCTGCTGCTCGCCCGCCTTGCGCTGGCGCTCAAAGCGCCTTGAGGCCCGCGCTGCGGCGCTGCAGCCACGCCGCGTAGTCGGCGGGCGGGTTTTCGAATTCCAGATGGATCTGGTCGTTGACGCGCTCGCGCACGGCGAAATGCAGCGTCTGCGACAGGCCGTCGAAGCGCAGCGTGCCGCGCTCGCCGTTGCGCATGGCGCGCTCGGTGCGCACATGCGCCCCGCCTTCCGAGGCGTCCACGAGCGTGCCCGGCACGCGCGTGCCCGAACCGTCGGCGACATCGACCGTGCTCTGGATGGCGAAGCGCGGGAATTTGCGCCGGTTGGCGTCCTGGGTCGAGGTGCGCACCACGCGCACCAGGATCGCGCGCAAGCCTTCGACATTCTGCGTCACCGACGAAATCGCCTGGCGCACGTCGGCCGCCGAGTTGCCGACCGCGTCCGCTTCGCGGCTGACATTCTGGATTTTGGAGGACACTTCGCGCGAGGCGTCGGCCGTCTGGCCGACATTGCGCGCGATTTCCTGCGTGGCCGCGCCCTGCTCTTCCATCGCCGCCGCGATGGCGCTCGCCACCTCGTCGACCTCGCGGATGCGCTCGCCGATCTCCGCCACCGCCGCCACCGCAGCATTGGTCGCCGCCTGGATTTCGCCGACCTGGCGGTCGATGTCCTCGGTCGAACGGCCGGTCTGGTTGGCGAGGTTCTTCACTTCCGAGGCCACCACCGCAAACCCCTTGCCCGCATCGCCCGCGCGCGCCGCTTCGATCGTGGCGTTGAGGGCCAAAAGATTCGTCTGGCCCGCGATCTGGCCGATCAGCTTGGTGACTTCCGAAATCTTCGCGACCGCGTCGGACAGCGAGCGGATCGTGGCCTGCGCCTTCTCGCCGCTCGCGACCGCGTGTTTGGTGACGCTGGAGGCGCGCGCGACCTGGCTCGAAATCTCGCGGATCGAGGCCGACAATTCTTCGGCCGCCGACGAGACGGTCTGCACGTTGACCAGCGCTTCTTCCGACGCCGCCGCGACCGCCTGGCTGTCGGCCGACACTTCCTGGGCCAGCGCCGTCATGCCTTCGGCCGCCTTGTCGACCTCGCGCGTCGTGGCCGCGATCGCGTGCACCGCCGTCGAGGTTTCGCGCTCGACCGTTTCGGCCATGTCGAGCAGCGCCTTTTTCTTCTGCCGCTCGGCGTCGGCGGCGGCCAGCTTTTGCTCGGCCTCCAGGCGCAGCTTCTCCTTGCCCGCGTCCTGGAAAATCTGCAGCGCGCCCGCAAGTTTGCCGATCTCCTCGGTCTGGTCCTTGTGCGGAATCGCGATGTCCAGATTGCCCGCCGCCGTTTCGCGCATCGCGCCCATGATGCGCTTCAGCGGATTCAAAATGCCGATGAAAATGACCGCCGTGCCCAGCAGCAGCGCGCCCAGCACGCCTGCGATGGACATGACGGCTGCCACCGACTTGGCTTCCTCGTAGTCGCTTCTGCTTTTGGCGACCGACCCGTTGAACCGCGCAAGGCTGCCGTCTTCGATCGGCCGTATCTGGGCGCGAATGTCGTCGATCAGGCTGCTGGCGTCGTAGGCGATCTTGCCCGCCTCGTCGAACTTGCCCTCGCGCGACAATTGCTTGATCGTCTCGGCCTGTTCCTTGTGGCGCGCCAGGATCGCGCGCACGCGGACCGTCGCCGCCCGCGCCTCGTCCGACAACAGCAGCGGTTGCAATTGGTCGAGCCGCGCGATGAAGCGGCGATGCTCGTCGTTGACCGAGGTTTCCATTTTGGCGCGCACGTCGGGCGCCAGTTCGATCGGCAGAAACTCGACCGCCCGCGCATAGGCGAGCAGATTTGCCGTCCCGCGCCCCGCATGCAGGATGGTCGTCGCCGATTGCGAGATGCTGTCGACCTCGCTCTGGACCGCCGACAGGGACCGTATCCCGCTGAATGCCAAACCGCCGGATACGACCGACAACAGCAGCAGCACGGCATAAATCTTCGGCGCGATAGGAATGTTTTTCATAAGGGTTTCCTGTTTTCGGGCGGGTCGCGAAGCAGCTTGCTTATATCCAATTTGAAAAAATTTGCCTAGAATTGCAGCCTTGCTGCGATAAATTGGCTGCTATGCAAAATTCACCATGCCGCCCTGTAGTTTTATGCGTGCTCGACGGGTTCGGCCATCGGGTCGAGCGCGCCGACAATGCCGTGCTGCTCGCGCGCACGCCGCATCTCGACCGGTTTCGCAATTTGCATCCGCCGGCCTTCCTGCAAGCCAGCGAGCGCCATGTTGGCTTGCCTGCGGGCCAGATGGGCAATTCCGAGGTCGGGCACATGAATTTGGGTGCCGGACGCGTGATCCTGCAGGATCTGGTGCGCATCGACGCCGCCATCGAAGACGGTACGCTGCAGACGATGGCGGGTCTGGTCGATTTTGTCGCCCGGCTCAAAAAAACCGGCGGCACGGCGCATGTGCTGGGGCTGCTGTCGCCGGGCGGCGTGCATGCCCACCAGGACCATATCGCGGCGCTGGCGCGCATTCTGGCGCAAGCGGGCATCAAGGTTGCCGTACATGCGTTTTTGGACGGGCGCGACACGCCCCCCAAAAGCGCCGACGGCTATCTGGCCAAGTTCGAGGCCGATATTTTCGGCCTTCCGGGCACGACGCTCGCCACCGTAGCCGGGCGTTTCTACGCGATGGACCGCGACAAACGCTGGGACCGCGTGGGCCTTGCCTACGCCACGTTGGTCGCGGGCGACGGCCCGCGTTTTGCCGATTGGCGCCAAGCGCTTGACGCGGGCGAAAGCGACGAATTCGTCAAACCGGCGGCCCTTGGCGGCTACGGCGGAATGAAAGACGGCGACGGGCTGCTGATGGCAAATTTCCGCGCCGACCGGGCGCGCGAAATCCTCGAAGCCTTGCTGCTGCCGGATTTCGACGGCTTCGCGCGCCTGCGCGTGCCCGCCTTCGGCGCCGTGCTGGGGCTGGTCGAATATTCGCAAAAACTGGCGACCGCGTGCCCCGCTTTGTTCGCGCCGCAGTCGCTTTCCAACATGCTGGGCGAGGTGGTCGCCAAAGCCGGGCGCACGCAGCTGCGCATCGCCGAGACCGAGAAATACGCGCATGTGACCTTCTTTTTCAACGGCGGCGCCGAGGCCGAATATCCGGGCGAAAGCCGCATCCTGGTGCCCTCGCCCAAGGTCGCGACCTACGATCTGCAACCGGAAATGTCGGCAGTCGAACTGACCGACCGGCTGGTCCAGGCGATCGGTTCGGAAAAGTTCGATCTGATCGTGGTCAATTACGCCAATTGCGACATGGTCGGGCACACGGGCGATTTGCGCGCCGCGATCAAGGCGGTCGAGACGGTCGACGCGTGTCTGGGGCGCGTGGCGGCGGCGCTCGAAGCGGCGGGCGGCGCCATGCTGGTCACGGCCGATCACGGCAATTGCGAATGCATGCGCGACCCCGTGTCGGGCCAGCCTTTTACGGCGCACACGCTCAATCCGGTGCCGGTCTATCTGGTCGGCGGCGCCAAACCGGGGCAGAACGCGCCGCATCTGCTGGCCGACGGCAAACTTGCGGACGTCGCCCCCACGCTGCTGGCGCTGATGGGCTTGCCGCCGCCTGCCGACATGACCGGCCGCTCGTTGCTGGCAGCGGAATGAAACGCCTTCTGGCCGCGTGCCTGCTGGCCTTGGCGGTGCCCGCAACGGCCCAAGATCGCGATGCGGTGTTGCGCCAGATCGAGCAGGAACGCGGGCGCGCCGCGACGCTCGAACGCCGCGCCCAGCAGGAACAGGCCGAATTCGAGCGCCTGCAAATCGCCGCCCGCCAGGCGGCGGCGCAAGCCATGGCGCGCGAGGACGAAGCCAGCGAATTGGAAGCTCGGCTGGCCGAATTGGACGCCGAGCGCGCGCGGCGCGACAGCGCCATCGCCGATCGGCGCGGCGAGATCGCGGCGTTGGCGGGCGCCTTGCAGCGCCTGGCCCGCCAGCCGCCCGAAGCGCTGGCGCTGGAGCCCAACACGCCGCTGGAGGCCGCGCGCACGGGCGCGCTTGTCGCCAATATGGTGGCGCATTTGGAGACGCAGGCGCGCGCGCTCAAAAGCGAACTCGACGCGCTGGCCGTCGCGCGCCGGGGCGCGCTCCAGGCGCAAACCGCGCTGGCCGCCAGCCTTTCGGCCCTGGCCCAGGAGCGCAACCGGCTCGATACCGCGCTCGAAGCGCGCGCGCGGTCGGTCGCGCGCCTGCTGGACGAACGCGGCGATACCGCCCAGCGGATCGCGCGCTTGGGCCGCGAAGCCGCCGAATTGCTGGGCCGGATCGAGCCCGCTCCCGCCCAGCTTGCCGCCCCGCTTGCCGCCCCGCTGGCGCCGGTCGCGCGACCGGCCGTGCGCCCGATCCCCTCGCAGCCCGCGGATTTGCAGGGTTTGCCGAGCTATCTGTGGCCGGTGCGCGGACGCATCGTCGAAAGCTGGGGCCAGGCCTTGCCGGGCGGGCAGTTGGCGCGCGGCTTGACGATCGAACCGCGCGAAGCGGCCAGTCTGGTGGCGCCAGCCGAAGGGAGCGTCGCCTTTGCCGGGCCGTTTCGCGGCTACGGGCAAATCTTGATCCTGGAACACGGCGGCGGGTATCATTCGATTCTGGCGCAGTTGGGGCGAATCGACGCGACGGTCGGCCAGAGCGTTGCGGCGGGCGAACCGGTGGGCCGGGCCGGGACGGACGAGCGCGGGTTGCCGGTCGTCTATCTCGAACTTCGTCGGCACGGGCAGCCGGTCGATCCGACCCCCTGGTTGCAGGCGGCCGGAACGCGAGCGGCCGGAACTACCGCGCGGCGCTAACGTGCGCGCGCGTCTCGACACAACGTCCGCCATTCCGGCGGGCACGAAAGGAACGCTCGAATGTCTGCCCGCAAACTCGCCGCCGCCGCCGCTTTTGCGACCGCCCTCGCGGTTCTGCCGTCCCTGCACGCGCCAAGCGCCTTCGCGCAGGCCCCGCAGCAGGCGCCGGGCGCGGGCGCTGCGTCCGAGACCTACCGCCTGCTCAATCTGTTCGGCGAAATTTTCGAGATCGTGCGCAACGACTATGTCGAGCAGGTGCCCGACCGCAAGCTGATCGAGGACGCGATCAACGGCATGCTGACGGCGCTCGATCCGCACTCCTCGTTCCTCAACGCGCGCTCGTTCCGCGACATGCAGGTGCAGACGCGCGGCGAGTTCGGCGGCCTTGGCATCGAAGTGACGATGGAAAACGGCCTCGTCAAGGTCGTCTCGCCGATCGACGAGACGCCCGCCGCGCGCGCGGGGCTCAGGCCCAACGATCTGATCGTGCAGCTCGACGGCGAGCCGGTGCTGGGCCTGACGCTGCAAGAAGCGGTCGAAAAAATGCGCGGCCCCGTCAACAGCCCGATCAAGATCCTGATCCGGCGCGGCGACGCGGTCCCCTTCGAGGTGACGCTCACCCGCGCCGTGATCCGCATCCAGTCGGTGCGCTCGCGCGTCGAAGGCGAGATCGGCTATGTGCGCATCACCTCGTTCACCGAGCAGACCGATGCGGGCCTGCGCGCCGCCGTCCAGCGCATCCGCGACCAGCTCGGCCCCCGCTTCAAGGGCCTGGTGCTCGACATGCGCAACAATCCGGGCGGCCTGCTCGACCAGGCGATCGCGGTGTCGGACGCGTTTCTGGAGCGCGGGGAAATCGTCTCGACGCGCGGGCGCCGCTCGGACGAAGCCCAGCGCTTCAACGCGCGCGCGGGCGACATTCTGAACGGCCTGCCGATCGTGGTGCTGATCAATGGCGGTTCGGCCTCGGCCTCGGAAATCGTCGCGGGCGCGTTGCAGGACCATCGCCGGGCGATCGTCCTTGGCACGCGCAGCTTCGGCAAAGGCTCGGTCCAGACGATCCGCCCGATCGGCAACCAGGGCGCCATTCGCCTGACGACGGCGCGCTATTTCACGCCGTCGGGCCGCTCGATCCAGGCGCAGGGCATCGATCCCGACATCGCGGTCGAAGCCGCGCGCATCGAATCGACGCCCCAAGGCCCGCAGCGGCGCGAAGCCGATCTGCGCGGCGCCTTGCGCAATCCCCAAAGCGGACCGCAGACGGGCGAGAGCGCCCCGGCGCCCGCCCCAGCCCCCGGTACTCCGGCCGAAAACGACGAACGCCAGCAGGAAGCCACGCAAGACTACCAGCTGAGCCGCGCGTTCGACCTGCTGCGCGGCCTGGCGCTCTACAATCAGCGCGCGAACTAGGGGCCGGGAGGACCGCCCCGCCTTCATGGCCATGCGCAGCGCAGCCGGGTCGAGCGACGATGCGGTTACGCGCGAACGGCGGGGGCCGTCGGCGCTGGGCGTCGCGTGGGCGCTGCTGGTGCTGGGCGTGGGCGGATTTGCGGTCTATACCAACGTCAATCCGGTCGCGAAAATCGATTTGGGTCCGCCGATCGCGGCCCAAATCGATCTGGACGCACCCGCACCGACGCCAAGTCCGGTGCCCGAGATTCGCCCGCCATCGCCGCCGCTTCAGATCGTCCCGCCAGCGCCCCCCATTGTCGCGGTGCCCCCGCCGCCGCCCGAACCGCCGACGCCCGCGCCGATACCGGCACCGCCCCCGGCCCCTGCGGTGGTGGCAGCTCCGCCTGCACCCGCTCCGCCGGTACCCGCCCCGCCTGCACCCATACAGCCTGCACCGGTCCCGCCCGCCGCTGCGGTGGCGCCGCCGCCGCCCGAACCGGCGGCACCTGCGGTTGCACGCGCAACGCCGCCAGCGCCGCCGCCGCCTGCTGCGCGCCCGGCGCCCGCACCCTTGCCACCGCGCGACGTCGCGGCGCCGACCTGGGTGCGGTTCGCGCGGCCCTTCGATCCCGAGGAAAAGCGCCCGCGCATCGCCATCGTCATCACCGATCTTGGCAAGAGCCAGGCGGCGACCAACGCCGCGATCCAGAATCTGGGCGGCAGCATCACGCTGGCCTTCACGCCCTATGCCGACGGTCTCGCGCAATGGGTGGCGCTGGCGCGCGCCGCCGGGCACGAGGTGCTGCTCAATCTGCCGATGGAGCCGACCGACTTTCCCAATACCGACCCCGGCCCGCAAACGCTGCTGACGGGCCTCACGGGGCGCCAGAATCTGGAACGGCTGACCTGGACGCTCGAGCGCGCGCAAGGCTATGTCGGCATCATCAACGCGCAAGGTTCGCGCTTTACCGCCTCGTCCGACGCGATGCGCCCGGTCATCGACCGGCTGTTCCAGCGCGGGCTGCTGATGGTCGACGCGCGCACGGCTTCGAATTCGGTCGCCGTGCGCATCGCGGACGATGTCGGCGTGCCGCGCGCCTATGCCGACCGGCTGATCGACCAGGAAGCCTCGCGCCCGGCGATCGACCGGGCGCTTGCCGATCTGGAGCGCCTTGCGCGCCAGAACGGCGCGGCGCTCGGCGTCGCCCAGACCTATCCCGTCACCTTCGAACGGCTGATCAATTGGCTGCCGCAGATCGAAGCGCGCGGCTTCGTGATCGCGCCGGTTTCGGCGGTCGTCAATCGCCAGCCCGCTTTGGCAGCCCAGCCCGCAACGCCGACGGCGGCCGGCGCGCCGCCGCCGCCGCCCTCGGTCCGCCCGTAGCCATGGCCTACCGCTTGGGCGTCGGCATTTTGCTGTTCGACAGGCGCGGGCGCGCCTTTGTGGGCGAGCGCAGCGATTCGCGGGGCGCGTGGCAGATGCCGCAAGGCGGCATCGACGACGGCGAAGATCCCGCCGCCGCCGCCTTGCGCGAACTGGCCGAAGAAACCGGCGTCGCCAAGGCGCGCATCGTCGGCGAAACGGACGGCTGGATTTCCTACGATCTGCCGCCCGAAATCGCCGCGAAATTGTGGCGCGGGCGCTACAAGGGCCAGCGCCAGAAATGGTTCGCGGCGCAATTTCTGGGCGCCGACGCGGACATCAAGCTCGATCTGCATACGCCCGAATTTTGCGCCTGGCGCTGGGCCAAGATCGACGCGCTGGCGGATTTGATCGTGCCGTTCAAGCGTCCGCTCTACGAACAGATTGTCGCGCAATTGTCGCCGATCGTGGCTAAACACGTCCAACAATGAGCGCGCTCACCATCGCCAATCTTGCCAAGCGCTACGCCGCCGCCAGCGGTGCGCGCATCGCGGCGCTCGACGATCTGTCGTTGGCGGTGGGTGCGGGCGAGCTTGTCGCGGTGCTGGGCGCGTCGGGCTGCGGGAAATCGACTCTGCTGCGGCTGGTCGCGGGTTTCGAGACGGCGGATGCCGGCACGATCCGATTGGGCGCGCGGCTGCTGTCGGGCGAGGGGACGCATGTGCCGCCGGAAGCGCGCAAGGTCGGCATCGTGTTCCAGTCCTACGCGCTGTGGCCGCACATGGACGTGGCGGGCAATGTCGGCTACGCGCTGGACGTGGCGGGCGCCGACAAGGCCACGCGCCAGGCGCGCGTGGCCGCAGCGCTCGAAACGGTCGATCTTTCGGGCTTCCAAGCGCGCCGACCCGGCGAGCTTTCCGGCGGCCAGCGCCAGCGCGTGGCGCTCGCGCGCTGCCTTGCCATGGATCCCGATCTGGTGCTGCTCGACGAGCCGCTTGCCAATCTCGACGTGCATTTGCGCGCGAGCATGCTGGCAAGTTTCAAGGCGTTCCATGCCAAGACGCGCGCCACGATGCTCTATGTCACGCACGACCAGGCCGAGGCGATGGCGCTCGCAAGCCGCATCGCCGTGATGGCCGAAGGCCGCGTGCTGCAATTCGCCGACCCGCGCACGCTCTATCGCGAGCCGGCAACGGCCGCCGTGGCGGCCTTTGTCGGGCGCGGCATGGTGGTGCCGTGCGAGGTGCTGGACGCATCCAGCGTGCGGCTGTTCGGCCAGGTCTTCGCCGCGCGCAGGCAAGCCGGGCACGCGACCGGCGCCGCGTCGCTATGCGTGCGCGCCGAAAATCTGGCGCCCGATGCAGCCGGGTTTGCCGCGCGCATTGCGCATACCGCCTATATCGGCGGGGCGTGGGAGATCGAAGCCGTACCCGATGCCGCACCCGCCTTGCGCCTGCGCGCGTTGCTGGGCGACGACGCGCAGCCGCAAATCGGCGACCGAATTCGGCTGGGCCTGCGCGACGCTTGGGTGCTGCCCGGCTAGGCCGCCCCCCCCCCTCAAGCAGCCCAGGGCAGCGTGCCGCGCGGCAGACGGCGCGCGAGCAGCGTGAGCGCTGCCATCAACGCCACGACAATGCCGATCGCCACGATCGACACCGCCGCAGCCAACGGCGAATCGCCGCCTTCCTGCAGCGAAAAGACGACCACGCCCAGCGTCTGCGAACCCGACGACCACAGCAAGGCCGAGACCGTCAGCTCGTTGAGCGCGGTCAAGAACACGAGGATCGCCCCGGCCCCGACGGCGGGGGCAACCAACGGCAAGGCGACGGTGCGCAGCCGCGTTGCGAACCCCGCACCCGCCGCCGCCGCCGCATCGTCGAGGGCGGGATCGAGCTGCGCGAAGCTGGCCGCCACGGGGCGCAAGGCAAGCACCAGAAAGCGCGCGACATAGGCAAGCCCCACGATCCACAGCGTGCCGTAGATCGACACGTCCAGGATCGGCAGCGGTTTGATGAACGACAGGATGCACGCGATCGCCAGCACGATGCCCGGCAGCGCGTAGGGCAGTTCCGCGACGGCGCTTGCACAGCGCACCAGAAATCCCGGCCGCCACGCGCCGAAATAGGCGAGCGGCAAAGCGAGCGCCACGCAGATCGCCGCCGCCAGCGACGAGAGCAGCAGCGAGTTCAAAAACGCTTGCACCACGACGGGCTGGCGCCAAGTCTCGCGGAACGCCGCGAAGGTCAGCGTGCCGAAATCGAGCGGCACGCCGATCGCGGGCACCAGCGCGCTCGCCAGCAGCGCCAGGAACGGCACGAGCGAGACGAGTGCGAGCAGTGTCCAGACGAAAATTTCGACCGGCGCGCGCCACCGGCCCAGCGCCATTTCGTCGATCGGGCGGCCCGCCCCCAGCACGCGCGCATCGAACAGCCGGGCCGCGCGCGCCTGCAGCCACAGCATGGCAAGCGCGAAGATCGCGATCACGACCGACAGCACCGCCGCTTGCGCCAGCACCGCCGTGCCGAACCCGGCCAGGCGCTGGTAGATGAGCGTGACCAACGTGTTGTAGCCGACCGGAATGCCGAGCAGCGCCGGCGTGCCGAAATTGCCGACCGACGAGACGAACGCCAGCAGCGTGCCCGCCAGAATCGCCGGTGCCAGCATCGGCGCCACGATGCCGCCAACGATGCGCATGCGCCCCGCGCCGCACGCGCGCGCGGCCTCGATCGCCTCGCGCGGCAAGGCCAGCAGGCCCGCGCGCACGGCCAAAAACACCAGCGGCGCATGTTCGAGCCCGAGCAGCCACGCGATGCCCGCCGCCCCCAGCATCGGGTTGGCGGACCCCGGCGGCGGCGCAAGGCCGACCGCGCCCAGCAGCGCGCTTTGCGGCCCCGCCATGTTGATCCAGGCAAGGGCCGCAATCTGCGAGGGCACCACCAAGGGCAGCACAAAAACGAAAATCAACGCCGGCTTGGCGCGGATGTCGGTCAGGCCCGCCAGCAGCGCGAAGCCGGTGCCCAGCGCCAGCGACACGGCCGTGCCCGCAAGCGAGGTTTCGAGCGTGCGCGCCGCCGCCCGCCAGGTTGCGGGCGCGCCCAGCACGCGTTCGGCAAGCGCCAGATCGAACCCGCCGCCGCGCGGCGCGAACGCCTCCAATCCCAAGCGCAGCATCGGCCACAGCGCGATCGCGCCGATCAGCGCCGCCAAGCCCCAGAGCCACGCGCGCTCGGCCGGACTTTGCGCGCGCGCGCTCAACGGGCGTGCGTCCTAGCGGCCGAACAGATCGGCAAACCGTTCCTTGTTGCGCTCGTCGTCGCGCAAGATGGCCGCAATATCGACCTTCATCAGCGGCACGCGCGCAAGATCGGGGAAACCGGCGGGCGGCGGCACGGCGGCGTTCGCGGGCAGCATGCCTTGGCCCGCCGCCAGCGCCTGGCCTTCGGGGGCCAGCAGGAAGTCGACGAACGCGCGCGCGGCCGCTTGGTTGCGCGCGGTGCGCAGGATCGCGACCGGTTCGGTGACGAACGTGACGCCTTCCTTGGGGAACACGAATTCGACCGGCGAGCCGCGTTCGCGCGCGCGGATCGCCATGAAGTCGACGATTACGCCGTACAGCTTCTGGCCGCCCGCGACCGCTTCGAGCACGGCGGGATTGCCGCGCGCGGCCTGGGCGCCGTTGCGCTGCAGAGATTCGAAATAGCGCCAGCCCAGATCGGGTGTGGCAACCACCGCACCCATATGGATGGCGGCGGCGCCCGAAAACAGCGGCGAGGGCATCAGCACCTGGCCGCGCGCTTCGGGCTTGGCAAGATCGGCCCAGCTTTCGGGCTTCATCGGCGCCGCGCGGTTGTAGACGATGCCCGTGGTGATGAGCTTGGTCGCGAAATAGGTCTTTTCGGCGTCGTGGCTGCCGGCGGGCAGGCCGTCGGTCTTGGCCGCCGGATAGGCCAGCAGGCGGTTGTCGCGTTTCAGCGATTCCATCGTCATGGCGTCGGCGATCAGCAGCAGATCGGGCTGCGGCTGGCCGGCCACGAACTCGGCCTGCAGCCGGTTCATAAGCTGGGTGGTGCCGTCGCGCACGAAGGCGACTTCGACCTGCGGATGGATCTTTCGGAACGCGTCGATGGTGGCTTGCGCGTCGGCCTGGGGCTGGGAGGTATAGAGGGTCAAGCGGCCGCCCGGGGCTTGGGCGTTTGCAGGCGCAAAGGCCGCGACGGCCCCGGCCAGGGCGAGAGCGAAAACTGCGAACTTCATCGGGGCGGTCTCCTGTCGAACGAGGGACGCTCTTGTTATATCGAACCGGTTACCGTTGTGTTACGCCCCCGCGCGCGCCAGCGCGCCGGCGCGCAGCGCCATGGCGCGCGTCGCGACGGCGGCCAAGGCGCGGTGCAGCATTCCGTTGGGTTTGAGGCCCACGGCCTTCAAGGCCATGCCGATGCCGCGCTCCACATGCGCGCGCCGATAGACCGAATAGGCGCGCCTGGCATAGGCGCGCGCGCTGGTTTTGCGGTCGTAGGCGGCGGGCCACAGATTGGCGGCGTAGTAGGCGTAGGCGAGTTCGTCGTCCTCGGATTCCGCGATGCGCCCGATGCCGGTCCACACGCGGCCCCAGCGGCCGAGATTTTCCGCGCCCTGGTAGCGGCGCATATGGTCGTAGAAAAGTTTGTAGTGGCGCAATTCGTCGGCCGCGATCTTGCGGCAGATCTGTTCGAACACGGGCTCGTCGGCGCGGTCGGCCAAGGCCGCGTAGTACGAACTTGTGCCCGTTTCCACGATGCAGCGCGCGATCAGTTCGCCCGTACGGCTGCCGCGCACCGAGGCCTCGGCATCGAGCGGCAGTTTGTAGCCGTCGGTAAATCGCTTGAACGCGGCGTGGAAATCCCACGCGGGATCGGCCATCGTGGCCCAGCGCGCCAGCGCCGCCCCGTGCTGCACCTCTTCGAGCGCCCACGCGTCGATCGCCGGGCGAATCGCGTCGTCGCCCGCGAACACGTTGTTCAAATAGACGGCATAGTCGGCCCCGTTATGCTCGACCAGCGCCGCCGCCTTGGCGACGCGCAGCAATTCGGGATCGACACGCGCTTTGTCGAACGCGGTCCAGTCGATATCGTCGAGAGTCCAATGGGCCATGGGTGCTTCGGAAGTCCGGTTGCGGGACCCTCTATATGTCGATTTGGCCTTGGACTTTCAAGGACCTAAGCCAAGGCGACGACAACCCGGCGGTTCCGTTTGCCCTTGTTTTCGATCTTTTCGACGATCACGGGGCCGATTTCGCCCGTGCGCGCCACATGCGTGCCGCCGCAGGGCTGCAAATCGACGCCCGCAATGTCGAGCAAACGCACGCGCCCGGTGCCGCGCGGCGGCTGGACCGACATGGTGCGCACAAGCTCGGGCTTGGCATCGAGCTCGCTTTCGTCGACGAAGCGCGGCGCCACCGCATGGTCCTCGGCAATGCGCCGGTTGAGGTCGGCTTCGATCGCCGCCTTGTCGAAGACGACCTCGCCCGGATCGAAATCGAGGCGCGAGCGCTCGGCGCCGATCTGGCCGCCGGTGACGCCCGCCGGGATCACCGCGCACAGCACATGCAGGGCCGTATGCATGCGCATGTGCCGGTAGCGCCGCGCCCAATCGAGTTCGAGCGTCGCGTTGGCGCCGACGCTGGCGGCCGGCGCGCCCTCGGCCGGGATATGCAGAATGCCGGCCTCGCCCTTGCGCGTGTCGGCAATCGGGATGCGCGTGCCGTCGTCCAGCACCAGCGTGCCGGTGTCGCCAGGCTGCCCGCCGCCCATCGGGTAAAAAATCGTCCGGTCGAGCACGATGCCCGCAGGCGACACGTCCAGCACGCGCGCGGTCGCGGTTTTGAGATAGGCGTCTTCGCGAAACAGTTCTTGGGTCACGGCGGTTCCTTTTGTTTTGATTCGCATATTGCAACGCTCGCGTCAAATTTTCAGCGCGGAAAAACTTGACCTTGGCTGCCAAAGCGCCAGAGTTGCCGCGCATGGCACGCGCACCCAACCACGCGGCGGAGGTCGAACGCTTCCTCGACGCGCTCGACGAAAAATCGATCGCGCTGATCGATCTGGTGTCGTCGACCAAATCCGACGTCGCGCGCTCGAGCTTCGCCAACTACAAACGCTTTGCCGATGCGGGCGGCGATTTCGAAAGTTTTTGCATTCTCATCGAATATCGCTTGAAGCGCCTGCAAGCCGGACCCGCGCGCGAAGCCCTCGATGCGCGCTTCCAGGCGGCGCGCGTCGGCCATATGGCGCGCCAGCTCAAGACCTCGATCGATCTGATCGGCTTGGTCGCCACGTCGCGCGAATTGCCGCTCGGCGCCAAAGACGTGTTTTTGCGCGAATTGCGCTCGATCTACGGGCTCAAAAACGCGCTGTCGGAACCGCCTTATTCGACCGGCATGCCCGCCGAAACCCTGCACGATATCGACCTGGCCGAGAAAATCCTGCGCGAAATCATCGAGCGCGCCCCCACCTTGCTGGAATTGTCGATGGGGCTTGAAAGCGAAGCGCCGCTGCCCGAATAGCCCTCGGCATTTGTGTAAAAACCGAAATATGTGGTATCGTCTGCGCTAATGGCAGATGGCGGCGAAAATCTGGAACAGCGTCCAGCCCTGGCGTCGGGCAAGGACGTCGCGTTGGGCGATCGCTTCAAGATCCGCACCGCGCAGACCATCATGGAAATGGCCTCGCCGGGTGCCGAGGCGTTTGTCGCGACCGACGCGACCTCGCCCGACTATGCCTGCGCCGCCCTGGTCGCGCGGCCCGAACAATTGCCGCGTATCGGGGCCTGCCTGCAGATCAAAGGGATCGACCATTACGGCATCGCCAAACTGCTCGATCACGGCACGGTCGACTGGCCGGACGGCACAAGGCGCTACGCGATGGTCTACGACGCGCCGGCCGGCGCCCCGATTCTGCGCCGCGACATGACGATCAAGCCGCTCGAACCCCAAGTGCTGATCCGCAGCCTGATCAAGCCGGTGGTGCAGGCCCTGTCGGAATATACGCGGCGCGCCGTCAACCACCGCGCGATCCGGCCCGACAATGTCTATTGGTACGATTTCGGCAAATCCAAGATGCTGCTTGGCCCCTGCACGGTGGGCGCGCCCGGCCAGCGCCAGCCCGCGCAGTTCGAGACGGTCGAAATGGCGCTGTGCAGCCCGCACGGGCGCGGCCCCGGCCATGCCAGCGACGACATGTTCTCGCTCGGCGCCACGGTTCTGGCGCTGGCGATGGGCCGCTGGCCGATGCCCGAGAGCGACGATGCGGCCGTCATCCAAAAACGCATTTCGATCGGCAGCTGGGACGCGCTTGCGGGCAAGTTCAGCCCGCCCGTCGAACTGTTCGACTTCCTGCGCGGCACGATGGCCGACGATCCGGCGGAACGCTGGACCCTGCCGACGGTCGCCAAATGGCTCGACGGCGGCAGGCCCGCATTGCCGCGCTTCGGCGAGGTCGCCAAAGCGCGCGAACCGTTTTTGTTCGAAGGCCGGCTCTACCGCACGGCGCGCGACATCGCGATCGCGCTGGCCGCCAATCCGGTCCAGGCGGCGGGCGCGGTGCGCTCGGGCGTGCTGCGCGACTGGGCGCGCCGCTCGCTGCCCGACGACGGCGCGTCCCGGCGCATTGCCAATATTTCGGGTCCCGACAATCCGGCGGCGCGCGACGGCGACCCGGCCCTGGTCGCGCGCGCGTGCATAGCGCTCGATCCGGCGGGGCCGATCCGCATTTCGGGCATCGCCGTGCGCCCCGACGGGCTGGGCCCGGCGCTGGCGCATGCCCATCTCTCGAAGCGCGACTCGCTGCCCGCGTTCGACGCGATGTTCCGCGCCGGTTTGCATCTGGAATGGCATACGGCCCAAGAAGCGCTGCAGACGGGCCCCAATGCGCGCCCGCGCCGCAAGACGGTGGCGCACGAGCGGCTGTCGCGCTGGGCGAGCGACGCGGCCCCGGGCTCCGGCCTCGAACGGTGCCTCTACGAGCTCGATCCCAATCTTGCGTGCCTGTCGCCGGCCTGCATCGACCAATGGGTCGAAACGCCGGGCGAGATTCTGCCCGCCATCGACGGGTCGATCGGCGACGGCCAGCGCAAAGCCTTCGACCGCCATATCGCGGCGTTTCTGGCGGCGCGCGGGGCGGCCGACGAAAAATCGCTGCGCGGCCTGATGGGCGGCACGGCCGACGAGGAGGAACGCCTCGCCTCGCTGCGCCTGCTGGCCCACTTGCAGGAAAACTACATGATCGGCGGCCTGCCCAATCTGGCGGCCGAATGCGCCGCCCTCGTGCGCCCGACCATCTCGCAGTTCCAGCGCATTTCGACCAAAGAACAGATCGCCAAAAAGACCGAAGCCTCGGTCGGCCAGGGCGATCTCAAATCGCTGCTCGGCATCGTCGACGACAAGGTCGCGCTCGACGCCGACCGCAAAGGCTTCGATGCGGCCAAAACCGAATATTCGGCCGCGACCGAACGCTTGAGCCGCTCCGACCTCATCCTGCTCGACCGCGCGCGCCAGGCGCTGCATCGCGGGCGCGAAACCGCGGTGCTGGCGACGGGCGCGCTGTCGCTCGCCGTATTCTTCGCCGTTCTCGCGCTCCACCTGCCATGAAAAAATCCGAAACCGCCGCCGCGATGGATCGCGCGCGCGAGCGCTCGGCGGGCGTTGCCAAGCGTCTGGCACCGGCCGCGTGGCTGCTCGCGGGCTGTTTGATGGTGGGCTTGCTGGTCGCGTGGCCGACGATCGCGCTGTATTTCGGCCTCGCGTGCCTGCCGACGCTCGCCATGGCGCTGATCGACGACGATGCCGACCGGCGCGGTGCGGCGTGCGTGGGCACGCTCAATCTGGCCGGCGCGCTGCCGTTCGTGCTGCTGTCGATCACGGGCCAGCTCAAAGCCAATCCGCTTTTGTGGGCGCCCGCCTATGCCTATGCGTATCTGGGGGCGCTGATCGGCTTTGGCATCTATCTGGCCGTGCCAATGATCGCAAGGCGCATGGCCAAGGTCGAAGAAGACCGCGAAAAAGCGCGGCTCAGCGAGCGCCAGCAGGAGCTGGTCGACGAGTGGGGCGGGAATATCGCCACCGTCGCGCTCGATTTCAGCCGCGCGGACGAGATACGCTAGCAGCCCAAAAAACAGCCGGGAGAAAACCATGCCGCAAACTTTCAGCAAAGTCGCCGTCGTGACGGGGGCGGGATCGGGCGTCGGTCGCGCCGTCGCCCTCGCGTTGAGCGAGGCGGGTTTTGCCGTCGCTCTCGCGGGCCGCCGCGCCGACGCGCTGGAAGCCACCAAAGCGCTCGCCAAGGGTCCGTGCCTGGTCGTGCCGACCAACGTTGCCGACGATGCCGAAGTCGACGCGCTGTTCGCCAAAACCGTCGCCGAATTCGGGCGCGTCGATCTGCTGTTCAACAATGCGGGCACCAATCTGCCCGCAACCTCCATCGAAGACATTCCGCCCGCCAAATGGCGCGAAATCGTCGACGTGAATCTGAACGGCATGTTCTATTGCACGCGCGCGGCCATCAACGCGATGAAGGCGCAGACCCCGCCGGGCGGGCGCATCGTCAATAACGGCTCGATTTCCGCCCACGCCCCGCGCCCCGGCTCGGCCGTCTACACGGCGACCAAACACGCGATCACGGGCCTGACCAAATCGACCTCGCTCGACGGGCGCAAGCACGACATCGCCTGCGGCCAGATCGATATCGGCAACGCCGCCACCGACATGACCGCGCGCATGGCCAAGGGCGTGCCGCAAGCCAACGGCACGATGGCGGTCGAACCCACGATGGACGTGGCGCATGTCGCCAGCACGGTCGTGCATATGGCAAGCCTGCCGCTCGATGCCAACGTGCAGTTCGTGACCGTCATGTCGACCAAAATGCCGTTCGTGGGGCGCGGCTAGGCTTCCGTCGGCATTTTGGCTTTCAGCATCTGCGACGCGCGCCAGAACCCGAGGCCGGCGCCATCGACGAAATGCACGTGCCGGTCGGCCGCAAAATCGCCGACCAGGCACGTGACGGTGGTGGCGTCGGCGCGCGCGGTGCCGTAGCGGATCTCGCCCGCCGCTTCGGCCGCCGCGAGCGTTTCTTCGATGCGCGAAGCGACGGCGGCGCTGACATCGAGCACCAGGCGCGGCCCGCCCGCCGCCTTGCGATAGTCCGAGCGTTCGGCCATGTCGCGCCGGTAGCGGGCGATATCGATGGCGCCGATGCGCCCGCCGAATTTGTGCACGACGAAGACAACGAACGCCGCCAGCATCGCCGACGCCACGCGCGCGACCCGTTTGCGGGGCCGGGCCGCGCGCGCCTCGCGCGCAAGGGCGGCAATGCTCGGCATCCAGCGCGGTTCGAGCGGCGTGCCGTCGCCCAGCGGCGCGGTCGCGAGCCCCTGTGTGCAGGCGTCGATCGCGCGCACGATGCGCCCCAGCGCCGCCATCCCCGCAGCGCCCGACGCGACCGGGTCGGCGATCACGCACAGCACCGTGCCGTTGCGCGCGGCAACCGGCTGCCAGCGGCACGACAGCCCCTCCAGCCCGGCAAGTTCGCCGGCTGCGGGTGCCACGCGCCATTGCGCGTCGTGCTTGACCCACGAATCGGCCGCTACGATGCCGTCGCCCAAAAACAGCCCGAACGCGTTTTGGTTGCCAAAATCGCGCAGCGCCACGAACGCGTCGAGATTTTTGGCGCGCAAGGCCGCGACCGGCACCAGCCCGACACGCAGCTCGATCTGGAATTCGCTTTGGGCCCAATGGGCCAAAGCGGCCAGGGCGGCGCGCGTCGCGTCGATGCGATCGCGTGGGACCGCCGCGATCGCGCCGTCGCCGCCAAACTGGCACGCGACGGGTTCCTGGCCGCGGCGCACCGCCTCGCCCAGCACCGCGACGGCGGCGCCCGCGACAAAATTGACGTCCTTGTCGCGCCCGGCGGCGGCAAGTTTGGTGCTGCCGACAATGTCGGCGACGGCCAGCGCCCAATCGTCGGCCAGGCGCGCATAATGTGCGGGATCGACGCCGTCGCTGGAAAAATCGGCGATCGACGGCAGTTGGTTTTGCATGGATTCCTCGCGAGCAGCGGGTTCAGGCTAACACGAACTTGCCTTGGCCCCCGCTGCGCTTGTCTAATCGCGCCATGGACGAATCGATTCTGGTCACGGGCGGCAGCGGCTTTATCGGCCTCAATCTTGTCGAAAATTTGTTGGGCCAGGGTTTGCGCGTGGTGCTGCACGCGCAAGACGCGCCGCCCGCCGCCGCCCTCGCCGATTTTGCCGATCTTCCGGGCGAACTTGTCTGCGCGACCGGCGATGTTTGCGACACGGCGGCGCTGGCGGCGCTGGCGCGCGCGCACAATGCGCGGCGCGTGGTCTATGGCGCCGCGATCACGGCCGGGCCGCAGCGCGAACGCCAGATTGCCGCGCGCATTTTGGCAGTCAATGCGGTCGCGGCGATCGCGCTCTACCAGGAATTGGCGGGCCGCGACTTGGCGCGCTTCGTCTATCTGTCGTCCGTGGCGGTCTATGGCGCGGCCGGCTATGGCGACCGGCCGACCGACGAAGCGACCGAGCCCCTGCCGGACTCGCTCTATGCGATCTCCAAGGCGACAGTCGAGCGCAGCTTGGCGCGCTTGAGCGACGGCGATGCGGTCTGCCTGCGCCTGGGTCCCGCGTTCGGTCCGTGGGAGCGCGATACCGGTTTGCGCGACACGCTGTCGCCGCCCTATGCGCTGCTGGCGCATGCGATGCGCGGCCAGATCTGCCTATTGCCGCGCCCGGGCCTGCGCGATTGGAGCTATGCGCCCGATCTTGCGGCGGCGATCGCAGCATGCGCACTTGCGGATCGTCGGCTTGAGTTGCTCTACAATGTCGCGGCCGGGCACCAGCAGACGCTGTTCGAGTTTGCCGCCGCTTTGGCGCCGCATTTTCCGGGCTTTGGCGCCCGCGTGGCTGCCGCCGACGAAACCCCGACGCTCGATCTTTACGCGCCGCGCGACCGCGCGATGCTCGATACGGCGCGCCTGGCGCGCGATGTCGGATTTCGCTCGCGCCATGTCGGCGTGGGCGCGATCGACGCGTGGCGCCACTGGCTTGCCCGCCATCCCGATTTTGCGCCCAAATAAGCGCGCGCGACCGCGCCCAAGGTGCGCTACAACCGGAGCCGCGCATGACAGAATTTCCGCCCCTCGATCCCGCCGTGCTCGACGAACTGCGCACGCATGTCGGCGCCGCCGTGGTGGCGCGCGTGATCGAACAATTTTCGCTCGATGTGGCCCAGCGCCTTGCCAAAATGCCGACGCTGGCGCCCGCGCAAATGTCGCGCGAGGCGCACGGGCTCAAAGGCTCCGCCCTCGAGGTCGGGGCGACCGCCTTGAGCAAGGCCGCCCATCGGCTGGAGCGCGAGGCCGTCGCCATGTCGGCCGACGCTCGCAAAGATGCCATCGACGAACTCGGCCGACTCGCTCAAGCCGCCCTCGACGCGTTGGCTGCGGGTCCCTCAAAAACCGCTTGATAAGGCTTTCGGACGGCTCGATATTTTTGCATTTCATTAACTACGTTTATTTTGTGTTATTATTTATATATCTGATTTAGTTTCATTTTTATGAGATTAAGAAATCTCATCGTATTTACCAAAAAACTGCTTGATTTTTACCTAAAATTTGATACAAATCCCCTTATAGATCGACCCCGATAAAGGACCCCAAGCCATGTTGAAGACCGATTTGACCGCGACAACCGAAACCCTGGTCGACTCGATGGATGTCGAACTGCTCGACAACACCGACAAAACGGCGGATTTCGACGCCAAATGGCTCGAAACCGCCAATACGATCGAAATCGACGTCAGCAGCGACGGCGCCGAGGGCACCGACAAAGACGATTTGATCGTCGCGGGCGACACCAAAACCGATCTGAAGATCGTCGCGGGCGGCGGCGACGATCGCGTCTACAGCAATTCGGGCGCCGATTATATCGATGCCGGTGCGGGTTTCGACGTGGCGTGGGCCGGGGCCGGCAACGACACGCTGGTCGGCGGCGAGGGCAGCGACGTGCTGGGCGGCGACGACGGCGACGACAATGTGCTGGGCAGCGCAGGTAACGACACGCTGTATGGCTGGGCCGGCGACGACTATCTCGGCGGCGGCGACGGCGACGACACGCTGGTCGGCGATGCGGGCTTCAAGGACAAGATGTTCGGCGGCAACGGCGACGACCGAATCTTCGACAATGACGGCGTGCTTGGCGCGCATGGCGGCGCGGGCGACGATCTGATCGCCGTCGCCTTCGCGACCGACAGCACGACGCGCTCGGACGGCAAGATCTCGGGCGGTGCCGGCAACGATGCGATCTTCGTCGACATGGACAATTCCAAATTCTTCCTCAACATGCGCGCCGACGATATCGAGGCCGCCAAGACCGACGGCAACGACTATGTCGAACTGCGCGGCGTCTATGCCAACGCGGTCGTCGCGATGGGCGGCGGCGACGATTATTTTGTCGGCGGCGCGGGCGGCGACAATGTCAGTGGCGGCGCCGGTTCGGATTGGCTTGCGGGCGGTGCGGGCAACGATCTGCTCAATGGCGGCGAAGGCTGGGACCGTTTCATTTTCGCCAACGGCACCGGCCGCGACACGATCGGCGACTTCCAGATCGGCACCGACATGATCGACCTTTCGGGCTATGGGGGCGCCAAGGGCGAAGCGATGAATTTCGAGTCCCTGGCGATCGCCCAAAACGGCGCCAACACGGTCATCACGCTCGGCACCAGCGATTCGATCACGCTCAACAACGTGTCGGCCAAAGCCCTGGGCGGCAGCGACTTCTTCTTCGGCTAATGGGCCGCTGCGTCTTATATTTTCTTCTTTAAAACAGGTGCTTATAAGTTTTTGAGCGTTTTCCAATAAAATTAAAAGGAATGCTGTTGATTTTTATCTAAAATTAGATATAAATCCAATCACTCTTCATCTCCCCTTCCTCGCAAAGGACCAAACCGATGTCGACCCCACTGCAGAATGCCCAAGAACTCCTCTGGCTTGAAACGGCCAACCGCATTGTCGGCACGCTTGGCGACGACAATCTGTACGGCACCGCCGGCAACGATTCGATCCGCGGGCGTGCCGGCAACGATCTGATCGTGGGCAACGACGGCGACGACCGGGTCTGGACCGGTCTTGGCGACGATACGATTTTCACCGGCACCGGCAAGGACACGATCCGCAGCGGTGCGGGCAGCGACCTCATCAGCTCGGGTGCAGGCAACGATCGCATCAATGCCGGCTGGGGCAACGATTCGATCCATGCGGGCGACGGCAACGACACGGTCCATGCCGGTGCGGGCGACGATTTCGTGCTCGCGGGTGCGGGCGACGACCGGGTCTACGGCGATGCCGGCAACGACACGATCTGGGGCGGCACGGGCAACGATTCGATCTGGGGCGGCATCGGCGACGACCGTCTGGGCGGCGACGAAGGCGACGACGTGGTCCATGGCGGGTCGGGCAACGACACGCTGTTTGGCTGGACCGGCAACGACTATCTTGGCGGCGGCGACGGCGACGACGTGCTGATCGGCGACGAAGGCGCCCAGGATTCGCTGGTGGGCGGTGCGGGCAACGACCGCCTGACCGATTTCGACGGCGTGGGCGAAGCGCGCGGCGGCGACGGCAACGACTTTATCTCGGTCAAATTCGCGGCCGATTGGGACAATGACGCCAACGTTGCGACCGGCCCGCGCTCGGACTGGAAAATCTCGGGCGGTGCGGGCGACGACACGGTGTTCGTCGAAATGAACAACGCCGGCTTCGAGCTCAGCATGCGCGCCGACGGCGGTTCGCCGCGCACCGGCGACGGCAACGACTATGTCGAGCTTTCGGGCCTCTATGCGCGCGCCAATGTCACGATGGGCAACGGCAACGACGTGTTCGTGGGCGGCGTCGGCGCCGACAGCGTCAATGGCGGGGTCGGCAACGACTGGCTTGCGGGGGGTGCGGGCAACGACACGCTGACGGGGGGCGCCGGCGAGGACCGTTTTGTGTTCGCCAATGGCACGGGCCGCGACACGGTGCGCGACTTCACCGCCCAGGATGTGCTGGATCTTTCGCACTATTTCAAGGCGGAAGGCGAAGCGATCGGTTTCTCGGACCTTTCGATCGCCCAGCAGGGCCGCAACACGGTGATCACCTTGGGCACGGCCGACTCGATCGTGCTCGAAAAATTCGCCGCAAGCGCGCTGACCGCAGGCGATTTCTTCTTCGGGTAGAACGGGCCGATACGAAACAAAGCGCGAGGGGCGGCCATCCGCCCCTCGTCGCGTTAGGGACTACAGAAAATACAGCACCAGGTTCGTGGCCCGGTCGATCGCGGCGACCAGCGATTCGTTCGACAGGCCCGCTTCGACATGGGCCCGGATCTGCCGGCCGGCCGCGATGAAATCTTCCTCGGCGCCGCGCTCGCGCGCCTCTTGCGCCCACGCATCGATCGGCATTTCGGGCGCGTGCGCCGCGCGGCCAATCATCTCCAAAAGATCGCGTGTCCGATCCGCCATGCCTCGCTCCCGTCCGGCGCCCGCGCGGCCAAATCCGCGCGCTATGCCGCGCAATTATGGCACGATCGCGCGGGGCGCGAAACGCCGACGCCCCCGTCAAATATCCGCTCGGATTCGTTCGGCCAAAATGTTACAGTTTTTTGACAGTTTTCCATGAAGACCTTGGAGATTCGGACATCGGCGCGATCGATCTGCTTTTGCAACTGGCCGGCAGCGTGGCCTTGCTGCTGTGGGGTTTGCGCATGGTGCGCACGGGCACCATGCGCGCTTTTGGCGGCGACCTGCGGGCGGCGCTGGCGGCGGCGCTCGGCAATCGCATCGGCGCGTTCGGCTGCGGTTTGGGCGTAACGGCAATCCTGCAGAGCGCCACCGCGACCACGCTGATGACCGCATCGTTTGCCGCGCGCGGCTATGTCGGCACGGCCATGGCGCTGGCGGTCGTGCTGGGGGCGGATGTCGGCACGTCGCTGATCGCCCAGCTGCTGTCGCTCGACATGCATTTCCTGGCGCCGACGCTGCTGGCGATCGGGGTCGCCGTGTTTTCGAGCGGGCTTGCCACGCGCTGGCGCGATTTGGGCCGTGCGGCGATCGGGCTCGGGCTGATGCTGCTCGCCTTGCGCCTGATCGGCGAAGCCACGAGCCCGCTGCGCGGCTCGCCGATCGCCTTCGACGTTCTGGCCGCTCTGGCGCACGAAAAACTGCTCGCGTTGCTGCTGGCGGCCCTGCTCACCTGGCTTGTCCATTCGAGCCTGGCGATCGTGCTGCTGGCGCTCTCGCTGGCGGATTCGGGCGTGCTGCCGCTGCCGCTTGCCCTGGCGCTCGTGCTGGGCGCCAATATGGGCGGCGCCTGGCCCGCTTTGGGCGCGACCTGGAAGGCCGAAGCGGGTGCCAGGCGCGTGGCGCTCGGCAATGCGGCGTTTCGCGGCATCGGCGCGCTGCTGGCCTTGCCGCTGGTCGGGCCCGCGCAGGCGTTGCTGGCGGCAGTGGAGCCCGATGCCGGACGCCAGGTCGCGAATTTCCATCTGGGTTTCAACCTGGCATTGGCGCTCGCGTGCCTGCCGCTGGTCGGCATCGCGGGTCGGCTGCTCGACCGGCGCGTGACGCGCGAACGGGACGGGCCGCAGCTGACCGTCGCGCGCTATCTCGACGAAACGGCGCTCGACAATCCCGATCTGGCGCTGACCGGCGCGGCGCGCGAGACGCTGCGCATGGGCGACACGCTCGAGAGCATGCTCAAGGACAGCCTGGCCGTGCTCAAAACCGACGACCGCAAGCTCGCGGGCGAGGTCAGCAAACGCGACGACGTGATCGACACGCTGTGCGAGGACGTGAAGGGCTATCTTCTGCGCATCGCCCCCGACGCGATGGGCGAGCGCGACGCCAAGCGCGCGATGGAGATCCTGCAATACGCGACCAATCTGGAGCATGCGGGCGACATCGTCGACAAAAACCTGATGGAGCTCGCCGCCAAAAAAATCAAGAACCGGCTGCGCTTTTCCGACGAAGGTTCGGCCGAACTCGAAGCGCTGCTGGTCGACGTGCTCGAAACGCTCAAGCTCTCGCTCGCGGTGTTTTTGCAGGCCGACGCCAAGCTCGCGCGCCGTCTGGTCGCCGAAAAGGTCGAGTTTCGCGAGCGCGAGCGGCGCGCGGCCGAGCGCCATATCGAGCGGCTGCGCGGACGCAATCCCGACACGATCGAGACGAGTTCGCTGCATCTCGACGTGCTGCGCGACCTCAAACGCATCCACTCGCATCTCGTGTCGGTCGCCTATCCGCTGCTCGAAGCCAGCGGCGATCTGCGCGCAAGCCGCCTTGCCCCCGAGCGCGGCGCCCCCGAACGCGGCGCCCCCGATCGCAGTGGGCGCAAATCGCCGGGTCGCTTCACCTGACATTCGGGCTATAACAGGGACGATGCGCAAGAAAGTCATCATCACCTGCGCCGTGACGGGGGCGATCCACACGCCGTCGATGTCGCCCTATTTGCCGGTGACGGCCCAGGAAATTGCCGACGCGGCGCTGGGCGCGGTCGCGGCCGGGGCCGCCATCGTGCATCTGCACGCGCGCGATCCCAAGTCCGGCAAACCCGACCAGTCGCCCGAAGCCTTCGCGCCGTTCCTGAAGATCGTCAAACAGGCGTCGGACTGCGTGGTCAATCTGACGACCGGCGGGGCGCCCACGATGCTGGTCGAAGAACGCCTGCGCCCGGCCGCGACCTTCAAGCCCGAAATCGCGTCGCTCAACATGGGCACGATGAATTTCGCGCTGTTCCCGATGCTCGAGCGCTTCAAAGACCTCAAACACGATTGGGAACGCCCGTATCTGGAGGGCTCGCGCGCGGGCTTCTTCAAGAACACGTTCGCCGATATCGAGCTTATCCTGCGCACCTGCGCCGACAACGGCACGCGGTTCGAAATCGAATGCTACGATATCGGGCATCTCTATACGCTCGCGCATTTTGTCGAGCGGGGCCTGGTCAAGCCGCCCTTCTTCGTGCAGTCGGTGTTCGGCATTCTGGGCGGCATCGGCACGCACCCGGAGGACGTGCTGCACATGAAGCGCACGGCCGACCGGCTGTTCGGGGATGCCTATCGCTGGTCGGTGTTGGGGGCCGGACGCCACCAGCTCGCCATCGCCGCCCAAGCCGCCGCGATGGGCGGCCATGTGCGCGTGGGCCTCGAGGATTCGCTGTGGATCGGCCCCGGCCAGCTCGCCAAATCCAATGCCGAACAGGTCGCGCGGGTGCGCGCGATCCTGGAAGGTCTGGGTCTCGCGATCGCGACGCCCGCCGAAGCGCGCGAGATCCTGGCGCTCAAAGGCGGCGACCAAGTCGGGTTTTGACGCGTCGCCCGACGCGGCCCTGTGGGATTTTTGCAAGCAGGGCCGTTTTTTTGGTCAGACCGTTTTTTTGGCGCTTTTTTTGGCATAAACCGCTAAAATAGCTGAGCGAATCGAGGGAATCTCGCGCGGAGGCATAGAAATGTCGAATTCGATCAATACCAATGTCGGTGCGATGGTGGCTTTGGCCTCGTTGCGGACGACGCAAATGAATTTGCAAGTCGCCTCCAAGCAGGTCCAGACCGGCTACCGCGTGGCGGATGCC